>Ga0268299_1001541_pt1 | contig 38895 bp, 24 predicted proteins | sample NOBtaG_FD_193484 | JGI IMG/M metagenome (GOLD analysis project Ga0268299, IMG submission 193484) | Activated sludge microbial communities from bioreactor in Nijmegen, Gelderland, Netherland - NOB reactor | ecosystem: Engineered > Bioreactor > Aerobic > Activated sludge | place: Netherlands... | reverse complement strand
GACGGCGGCAGGGACGCTACGCTACGCCGGGGGGAGGGGAGCCACTGAGCGAGCCACCTGCGCACCTCCGCTGACTGCGTCCGACCGAACACACGCAGGGGGGCACTATGTACCTGAGCTTTACCTATCTCAATGACATTCCCCTTGCGGTGCGACGCGTGCGACGCATTGACTCTTTGTCTGCTTCGGCAGGCGACCTTTGCCCGGGTGGCGGAATTGGCAGACGCGCAGGACTAAGGATCCTGTGGGTAAAACCGTGGGGGTTCAAGTCCCCCCTCGGGCACCATGATTCAAGAAACTGCGGACGGCTCTCACGAGCCGTCCGCGTTTTTTTTGGCCGGGAGCGGCGCGACGACTCCACTCGCGGGAGCGCTCCCCATCGCCGACCGCGCAGGCTCGCGCGACTCGCTCGCACGGCCAATGCGCTCGAGCATCGGCTCGAGCACCACCGGCCAATCGTATCGCTCGCGCGCGCCCTTCCACGCCTGTTCACGGAGTGGCTCCAACGCGTCGGGGTCCGCGGCGAGTCCCCCGAACACCTCGGAGAACTTGTCGAGTTCCGCGTGGATGACAGCCCCACCGACATTGTCATCCAGACCTCGCGCGCCGAGGGGTGTCGTCAGCACGGGGAGTCCCGCAGCAAGATAGTCGAAGAGCTTGAGACTCGTCCCTGAGCCGACGGCCATCGGGTTGATGGCGAGGTCGCTCGTTCGGAGGAGTGTGCGTTTGACCGACTCGGACACGGTGTTCATCAGCACGATGTTCGCGGGAATGGCTTCTCCGCCAAAGGCCAGGCCCACCGACCCGACAATGAGGAAGGTCACGTTGGGATTTCGGACAGCGATGTCATCGATGATGCGACGAACTGCCTGGATGTTCGGAGGGTGGCCACTGCCGAGGAACGTCGCGGTGAACTCAGACCCGAGGCCTGCTGCCACGCGGAGCCGCGCGCGAATGTTGCGCGGCAGGGGAGGGCGATCTCCACACGCTACGCCATTGGGTATGACGAGCGCGCGTTTCTCCACGCTCGGGGTGAGTGCCTTCAGAGCGGCGAGGTTTTCCGCTGAGACACAGAACACCGCGTCGGCGCATCGCGGCAGGGCGCGCTCTGCCGCACGAACTCGCGATACCAAAATGTGCCGCAACAAACCCGGCCGATAGAGCAGTTTCTTGAGCTGCCACTCCTCATTGTGGGAGTCAAAGTAGATCGATGTACCGCGCCCGAAGTCGCGCCGGAATGGCTCGAGGTAGCAGTGACAGAAGATGACGCCCTCGGCGAAGCGCGCTTCGCGACGAACTGCGCGCGCGAACATCTTGTCTAGCCGACGTGCGAAGAGCAGGGCCGTGGCGTCATTCGCACTGCATCCCAGCAACCAGCCGAAGAGCGCGTCGATTCGGTTGTGCAGATCGCTTCGCGGGATGTTGATCTCCTCGATCTTGGCAGCCACATCGACGCGTCGTGCGTGCGCGGCGGAATTCAGCGTCAGAATCGTGACCTGATGTCCCGCGGTCGCGAGGCTGCGTGCCTCTGCATCGATTCGTATGCGACCGCCTGCATCCGCAGGTGTCACGGCATAGTCATTGAGCATGATGATGCGACGCGATGACTTGTGCTCGAGAATCTCCCCCATCTGGTCGCCGATGCGATCGGCGGAGAAATTCGCCTGCACGAGTTCCCGTCCCGCGCGGCGCAACCGCTCGCGCAGACCCTTGTCACCGAGCACGTCCGTCATTGCGCGCAGGAATCGCGATGAATCCGCTACGACTGCATGCCGTAAATGTTCGATTCCCAGTCCGCGCGCACCGTGCGACGTCGTGACGACGGGAATCCCCGCCGCGAGGTAATCGAGCATCTTGAGGTTCGTTCCGCTCCCGGAGAACATCGGGTTCAACGCGACGTCGGCGACCTCGAAGAGGTGCCATTTCACTTCCTCGGAAATCGTTCCGAGCATGCGGACATTCGAGGGAATCGTCACGTGCGAGAACCCATCGCAAACCTTCCCTGCGATAAAGAACATCACGTCCTCGGCCGCGGGTGCGATGCGCGTCAGAAGGAAGTGCACTGCCTCGGAGTTCGGGGGATGAAAGCTCCCGATGAAGAACGCGGATGCGCGACCATCCGCGAGCTTGAGATGCCGGCGCGCCTCAGAGATGCGCCCCGCATCCGATTGGGGCATGGGCTCGGGCATGACCACGCCGTTGGGGACGATGTGGATCTTGCTTCGATCCGCACCATAGGCACGCTCGAATCCATGCGCGTCTTCCTGACTGCATGCGAAGACCAGGTCCGCGTTGTCGACGAGCCGCCGCTCGAGTCGTGCCACATGCCCTGAGGCGAGTCGGCCCACCGGGGTGCGGCCAAACATGTCGCGCGCGAGGCGTGCCTCCACGTTGTACGAGTTGTACACGAGGAGTTGACGCGCATGCCTCGGTCGGGGAGCGAGCGGGTAAAGGAACGGGCTCTCGTGCATCACGATATCTGCATCGCGGACAAGGTCTTCAGCGGCTTCGCGCAACTCGCGGTGCCCTCGCGAAGAAAGCGAACAAACGAGACCGCTGCATTCCTCGAACCCACCCAGGCGTTTCAGCGTGCGATGCCAAGTCACGTAGCGCCCGACCTTCGGAATCCGTTTCTCGCAAAAGTGCGGCGCGTGTTGGATGCTCTCAGGTTTTGCATCCGGAAATGTCGTCGAGATCATCCGTACGTCGAATCGCTGCGCCAGCCGCCCTGCCATCTGGGACAGACGCAACTCCCCGCCGGATCGCGGAGGCTGAAAAGCTGGGAAGAAACTCAGGATGGCGACTTTCTTCACGCTGTGCCGCCCGCCGCTCCTTTGAGCGCGATTTGCCGCAACAGGTGGTCGCACAACACGAGTGCAGCCATTGCCTCGACCATGGGCACGGCACGCGGGAGGACGCATGGATCGTGGCGACCGCGTGACTGCAACTCGCGAGCTGTGCCTTGCTCATCGACCGAGTTTTGCGCGCGAAGGATCGTCGCGGTGGGCTTGAATCCGACTCTTAGGAGAATCGGCTCGCCGTTGCTGATGCCTCCCTGCACGCCGCCGCTGCGATTCGTGCGCGTGCGAACGCGACCGTCCTCCATGTAGAACTCGTCGTTGTGCTCGCTACCGCGCAGATGCGTGCCCTCCATGCCACTGCCAATCTCGAATGCCTTGCTCGCGGGAAGCGACATCATCGCCCGCGCGAGGTCCGCCTCAAGCTTGTCGAAGACCGGTTCGCCAAGGCCAACGGGCACGCCCAGCGCCACGCAGTCCACCGTGCCGCCGACGGAATCGCCTTCGGACTTCACCTTCTCGATCAAGGCGATCATCGCCTTGGCTGCATCCGCGTCGGGGCAGCGCACCGGTGTGGCTTCGATGGCCTGCTGCGTGACCTGTGTTGGATCAACGGTGCATCCCAGATCTGCCACCCGTGAAACCCACGCGTGGATGGCGATCCCGTGTGCAGCGAGAATCTTCTTGGCAATCGCGCCTGCGGCGACGCGCCCGATGGTCTCGCGCGCGGAGGAGCGCCCGCCCCCCTTCCAGCTTCGGATGCCGTACTTGGCTTGATAGGTGTAATCGGCGTGACTGGGGCGAAAGATGTCCTTGTTCGGCTCGTAATCGCTCGCGCGGGCATCCTCGTTCCGAACCATGATCATGATAGGGGTGCCCAGCGTGCGCCCTTCGAATGTCCCGGAGAATATCTCGGCCCGGTCGGATTCGGCGCGTTGGGTGGTCAGCTTGGACTGGCCGGGACGACGGCGATCGAGCTCATGCTGGATGTCCTGGATGGAGAGCTCGATGCGAGGCGGGCAGCCGTCGATCACCACGCCGACACCACCCCCGTGGGATTCCCCGAATGTGGTGATGCGGAAGAGCTTGCCGAAGGACGAACCCATGCGTGGTTCCTTTGGGGTGTGACGCCGACCTGCGGTGAGTCTGCTGATCCCTGTGCACGGGTTCAAGGTGGGATGTCAGCATTGACACATCGGTGGACCATCGGGTCTGATTCTGCCAGTCGGTCGGGGCCGCGATTGCGCGCGCATGATCCGATGGGTTCGCCCCCTCGCAGCCTTTCCACGACCGAGTATTTGGCTTGAACGCACCGGGTTCAGGATATTAAACCCTGTGTTAAATCGCGCCCAAGGAAATCCTTCGATGTCACAATCCCCCCCGAACGTTCGCACTGAGGAAAAGACGCTGGTGAAGCCAGCCCGCCTCGGCCTGATGGGCGTCGAGACCTACCGATATTATGTCCACGATCCAGAACGCAGCCACCGCTTCTACACGAACAACCTTGGCTTCAAGGAAGTCGCCGTCTCGACCCCCGAGCTTGAGAAACAGGAAGGGGCCAAGTTCCGCGTCTATGGCGCGAACAGCATCCGCGTCGAAGTCGGCGCCCCCACGGACAAGCGCACGTGGGCCGCGCGGTACCTTGATCTGCACCCCGACGGCATCGAATCGATCACGTTTCGCGTGCGCGACATCGAACACGCAAAGAAGTTCATCGAGGAGCGCGGCGGCAATCTGATCGATGACGAACCGGAGGTCGTGATCCGTGATGGTGGTGTATACAAACGCATCTCGGTCGCATCCCCCCTCGGCGACGTGATCTATCGATTCGTCGAGCGCGCAGGCTCGTACGACAATCACGCTCCCGGTTTCGAACGCATCGGCGATCTCGCCCCGCGCAATGAATTCGGGTTCCGCTTTGTGGATCACATCACGAGCAACACGCTCACGATGATGCCCGCGATTTGGTTTTACGAACAGATCATGGGCATGGAGACCTACTGGCACATCAAGTTCCACACCGGCGACGTGAACCCCGACTGGCACAAGGGCTCCGGCCTGCGCTCGATCGTGATGTGGGATCCTGAGTCAGGGATCAAGTTCGCGACCAACGAGCCCCTCGCGCCCAAGTTCCGCGATTCGCAGATTGCGCAATATTGCTCCGACAATTTCGGTTCGGGCGTGCAGCACATCGCCTTCGCGCTTCCGGACATCATCGGCGCGGTGGAGGAGCTCTATCATCGCAAGGTGCTCTTCCTCGACGCGCCGGACGAGTATTACGCGTCTCTGCCGGAGCGCATGAAGCTGAAGAAAATCTTCAACATGGACAAGCCGATCGACCGCCTGAAGGACCTCGGCATCCTGCTCGACGGCGAAGACAATCACTACCTCCTCCAGATCTTCATGAAGGACTCTCAGACGTCCTACGCGGAGAAGAAGGCGGGACCGTTCTTCTACGAACTGATCCAGCGTGCTGGTGCCCAGGGCTTCGGCGAGGGCAATTTCCGCGCGCTGTTTGAATCGATCGAGAAGGGCCAGCAGGGGAATGTTCAGCCCGTGATGAACGACTAGGGGGGGGAGCCGCACTCCCGAGTCTCGCAGGGGCGGAACTCATAGCAAGCGAATCGAAACATCCAGACGGGCGGGGCGCGCGATTTCCCCCGCCCGTTTCTTTGAATCCACCGGAGAGTCAGCACCCATGATCGACTACCATCGTCTCGGCATTATGCCGGAGAAGAACCACATCTGGATGCGCTCGGAAACGGGGCACCTGTATCAGGAGCACTGCCTGACGCGCGCCGGATTTGATAAGTCGTACTCGATCCTTTACCACCAGAACCCTCCGACGGTGGAACTGGCGACGGCGACCAGCCCACTGGATGGGTCGGACTTCATTCCTCAGTTTGCACCGAATGGCGAACTGGACTTTCCGCGCCGCCGCCGCCATATCGACACGACCAAGCTCAGGCCGGGCGGGACGTGGCTCTCCTCGCGCAAGGCGATCATGGCGAACGACGACATCACGCTCGCGATGGCCAAGCCGACCGAGAACTCCGCCGACATCTTTAACAACGGGGACGGTGACGAACTGGTCTTCTTCCTCGAGGGCTCGGGGCGTTTGGAATCCGTGATGGGCGTCCTCGAGTTTCGCGAACTCGACTACGTGCTTGTGCCACGGGGTGTGCCGCATCGTTTCGTCTTCAACGAAGGACCCGTGTCGGCGCTCATCTTCGAGGGTCACGACGATATCGAGATTCCGCCGTTCTTCCGCAACGAATTCGGGCAGTTGAAACTCGAGGCACCCTACTGTCATCGCGACTTCCGCCGTCCGGATCGGCTCGTATGGGACCGGCATCAACCCCTCCCCACCGCCACGGAAGGGCACGGATTCAAGGTCGTCATCAAACGCGTTGGACGCATCTCCGACCATATTCTCAAGCACTTTCCCTTCGACGTGGTTGGCTGGGACGGCTGGGTTTACCCCATCGCGTTTAACATCATGGATTATCAGCCGCGCACAGGGTTGATCCACCTTCCGCCGACGATCCATACGACGTTTAGTTCGACCTGCGGGCCGACGGGGACGGGGTGCAAGTACGTCATCTGTTCCTTCGTGCCGCGCAAGGTGGACTACCACCCGAAGTCAATCCCTTGCCCGTACAACCACAGCTCTCCCGACTGCGACGAGATGCTCTTCTACGTGAAGGGGAATTTTACGAGCCGCAAGGGGATCCACCCCGGCTCGATCAGCTTGCACCCGACAGGGCTCCCGCACGGACCGCATCCGGGCGCGTATGAGGCAAGCATCGGCACGACTGAGACGCATGAGCTCGCCGTCATGATGGACACATTCAGGCCGCTGGGGCTGACCAACGCGGGGGCTGAGCTAGAGGTGACCGATTACCACGAAACGTGGATTCAAGAGTCGCCGAAGCCGCCCGACGTGAAGGACCTGATCACGGGCCTGTAACCCGGGCTGGGTGCGGAATCAGTAGAAGTGGGGGAGACCCCGCAACGCCGCGAGCAACGCATCATGGCATGCGCCGTTCGTCGCGATGATTCCGTTCGCGAGGGGAGTCTCGGGCCGGTTGTAGCTGATCTCGCCCCCGCGCACGTCGGTGATTGTCCCGCCGCTCTCCGTCAGGATCAGGTGCGGAGCGGCGAGGTCCCACTCGTGCGCAACGCTCCCATCCGTGTTGATGAAGACATCGGCGCGCCCGAGCGCGATCTCACACAGCTTCACACCAAGCGAACCTCGATGATACCACCGCTGCATTGGGACGTGTTCTTTGACGAGCGCGAGTTTCGGTGTGTTCCACGAAGGCGCGGAGACCGCGGCACAGTTCGATAACAGCGCTTCCGAGCGAGTGTGGAGCTGCTGGGGTGTTCCAAAGCTGGCACGGTCGGGTGTGCGTCTCTCGACAGCCAAGCCCTCCCACCAACGGGGTTCATCCTGCCCGCGAATCTCGGTTTCGTGCCATGCGCCCCCGCCGAGCGCGGCAGTGAACATCTGCCCATGGGCGGGCAGATACACGGCGGCTGCGATCAGGGATGCTGGCTCGCCGGGCGCAGCGCTCTCCGCGAGCGCGACCTGCATGGCGAAGTCGGGTCGTCCCTCCAGGAAGCTCTTCGTGCCGTCGATCGGGTCGATGATCCAGATGCGCGATCTCTCGCGGCGGGTTGCAGCGTCGGCGAGCGACTCTTCCCCAAGGTATCCGAACTCCTCGGGAGAGTACTTTTCGCGCAGAGTCCGGAAGATGACTTCCTCGGCGCGAGTATCGGCGGGAGAAGCGGGCCCTCCGGGTTTCTGGCGAATCTCCATCGTGGTGTGGCGGAGGTCGGCGATGGCCCCCCATGCAAGGATGGCGGCATCGCGCGCGGCTTGGGCAAGGGCGCGGCGCTCTTCGAGCGGTGTCATTTCTGTCCTAGTCGGGGTTTCATGGGTGGGGGCACCTCGAACGGTCCTGCAAGCCGCCCCGCCGGGCAACACGGTTTGGATTGGACTCCGAACATCGATTGCGGCGATGGTCTCAACGCCTCCTCATTGTGGGCCATGGTCAGGATTCGCATATGATGATCGAAATGGAAGTGCGCGAAATCAACATCAGCGACCAACTCGGCCAGTGGTCGGTGGTGCTTGAGGAGAAGGAAGGCTCGCGCCGCTTCACGATTCACATCGGGCCGTCCGAGGCCACGGCACTGGAGAACGCCGCGCACGGGCGCTCGACCCCCCGCCCCATGACCCACGACTTGATCTGCAATACGATCGAGGGGATGGGTGGAGAGCTGCAGGGGGTGTACATCCATGAGTTGCGCGACTCGGTTTACTTCGGACGGTTGCTCGTGCGCTCCTCCGACGACAATCCTGTGCAGATCGATTCGCGTCCCTCCGACGCGATGGTTCTCGCGGTGAAGAAATCCGTCCCGATCTACGTCGCGGACGAGGTTTTCGAGGCAATCGGCGAATCCTCGGAGGACAGCGGCCCCTGAATCCGATGGGTACCGCGGCTGAAGAGCCCAAAGGCGGTCTGCCGACGTGGGCCACCCAAGTCATCGTTTGGGTGATCTTCAGCTTCGTTGTTTTCTCTGTGGGCACCGTCCCGATCCGTTCGGACAACGACTGCTGGTGGCATGTCAAATCGGGAAAGATCATCGTCGAAGATGGTCTCCCCGAAAAGGATGTCTTCACATACACTGCCGCCGATATCGAGTGGCACAATCACGAGTGGTTGGCCCAGGTCACCTTCTACAAGATCCATCAAGCGGGTGAAACCTCCGGCTTTGGTGGATGGCGCGCGCTGATCCTGTTCGTCTCCGCGTGTCTTTGGGCGACGTATGCGATCCTGCTCTGGCTCTCGGCGCGACTGACCAAGAGTTGGTGGATTGCGCTGCTCATCGTCGTGTTCGCGATCGCGATCGGGAGACGCACCTTTTACCCGCGACCACCTGTGATTTCGTATGTTTTCCTCGCCGGAATCATCGCGCTGCTCACCGCCTATTCGGAGGGCTGGGTGACGCGGCGGCGCTGGCTGGTGGCATTCGTGCCGCTGATCGCACTGTGGACGAATCTGCACGGCGCGTGGATGGCGGGATTTGTGCTCTTTGCCGCGTATGGCGCTCAGGACATCGTCGAACTGATTCGCAAACGCGTCGCTGTTCCGTTCGAGGAATCACCGACCATCCTCCCCATCTCGAAGTGGGCGATGCTGGCCGTTGGCGTGGTCGTCGCGAGTTTCCTCAACCCGTTCGGTTGGAAACTCTACGAACTCCCTGCGCGCGTATTGAGTGACACGGCCCTCGTTCGCAGCATCGGCGAACTGCGATCGCCTGACTTCTTCTTCGTCATGTACTTCGAGGGGGTGATCCTCCTCGTGACCGTGCTTGGGTTGATCACGCGCACCTTTCGGCCCCGGGTGGGTGAACTGCTCATCTATCTGTTCTTCATTCATCAAGGGCTGCAGCACGTGCGGCATTTGACACTCTTTGGGATCGCGATGGTGCCGATGGTCTCGAGACTCGCGTTTGCGGCGTTCGAGTCCGCGCGCGCGGCCGCTCCGAAGTTTGCAGTTCCGCTGCGAGAATCGGTCCCTGTGGTGGCGATGATCAGCGCGGTGGTACTCCTGATGAATCCACGAGAGTTCGAGTCGTATCCAGCGCGGAACGCGCAGTTCCTCTCAGGCATCGGCTACGTTCGCGAAGCGTATCCTTCGGAGGCGTGCGATCTGATCGAACTCGCCGGCCTCGAAGGGCGTCCCTTCAACCAGAACTGGTATGCGGGGTACATGATCTGGCGTCTGGCGCCTGAGAGGTGTCGCCTCTTTACCGATTCGCGGTTTGACATTTTTGGTGGAAAGTTTCTCGCGGATGAAAATGCCATCGGTTCAGCTCAGGATCTCTCGCACGAAGACCTCAAGGCGGGGCGCGTGCCTGAGCGCCCGTACTGGAAGCGTCTTCTCGACGAGTACGAAGTGCAGTGGTTCCTGATTCGCGGTGAGTCTGGGCTCGGCTCGCGGCTTCAGGGTTCCGCAGAGAGCGAGTGGAAGCTCGTCGCCGCGTGGCCGGACTACGGCTCGGGGAGTCTCACCGCCGGATGGCAGGTTTGGATACGCGACACACCTGAGAACGCTGCGCAGATCGATCGTGCGACGACGGCGGCGGCATCGCTCGGGGCGACCCCAAGATGAATGCGGCTGCCTTGCCCCTCCGGTCGTGGTCGAACCCCAAAGTCATCGTTCTCCTCATCGTCGCCGTGATCCTCTACGCGCGAGTTCAGGTCTACCCGCTCCTAAAGAATGTGCCCGGCGGGCCGGTTGCCTCTGCTTCGCACGCAAACGATTTCAAACACATCTATCTGGGCTCTTGGCTGATCGCGAACGACGTGTCGCCGTACGATCGTCAGGCGATGCTGGCGTCAGCGGGGGAGCGCTCCCAGACGGAGGATCCGCGATTCCGCACGGTTCTCCCGTACGTCTATCTCCCGTTCACGGGCGTGGTCATGCGGCCACTCTCGTCCCTGACTTTCGCGAACGCGGTGGCCGCGTTTCAGATCATTAACCACATTGCGCTCCTCCTCGCGCTTGGCCTGCTCGCTCAACTCGCACCGCAGGGCCGCAGGCTTCCCGCGTTCGGGGTGCTGCTCCTCGCTTTGTCGATGAGCGCCGCCCTCTATCGGCAGAACAATGCCGGACAGCTCAACGTGCTCCTGCTGTTGGGCTATGCGCTCGTGGCCTGGGGCACGGAGGCACGCACGCGCCGATGGTTTACCGGTCTGGTCGCTGCGTTCTTCGCGCTGTTCAAACTCGCTCCCGGGATTTTGGGACTGTTGTTCCTCCTGCGAAAGAGATGGATCGACGCGGGGGTGATGACCATCGCGGGGATTTTGCTGTTGCTCGGATCGTTTCTGTTCGCGCCGCCGGACATGTATCTCAAGTATCTGCCGGAACTTGGTGACATGAGTTACGGCAAGTCGACATGGGCGGATTTAGGACAGCACTTTTGGCGCGATCCCTACAATCAATCGATCAACGCCTTCCTGCATCGAGTGCTCGTCTACTTCGAGGGTTCCGGGATCACCCCGTGGTCGATGCAGACGCCCCGCACGGCGAATCATCTGACATGGGTGGCCTCGCTTGGAATCTTGGGGGCGCTCGCGCTCACATGCACCAAGGCCCCCTGCACCCGCGCGGGGGAACGAGCCGCCCTCGCCGCGGCAATCACGGCGAGTCTGCTCCTGCCGTCACTCATGTGGGATCACTACCTGGTCCAACTGGTGGCGCCGGTAGCATTGCTTCTCTGGCCGGGAGATGATTCGATTCGCTCACGCAGGACGAATCAACTCGTTCTCGGCAGTGCGGTGGCCGTGGCTGTCATCGCCGCGCTGTGGATTCCGCTCGAAGCGGAGCAGTTTCGCTCAGGAGCCGGACTTCTCGTCATGTCGCTTAAGCTGTGGCCGGTCATCGCCGTCTTCGTGCTGGCGTGCGCTTGTGCGCTTGCTGAGCGCCCTCCCGCTGAGGGCTTCGCATGACACGCGTGTACCTCGACTATAATGCCACGACATCGCTTGCGCCGGAAGGGCTGGATGCGATGCTGCCGATTCTTCGAGGCGGGGGAGGCAACGCGTCTTCGATCCACAGTTTCGGGATCGAAGCTCGCCTGCAACTCGAGCGCGCGCGTCGATCCATCGAGCGCAGCCTCGACGCCCCGCGCGATTCGCTAGTGTTCACGAGTGGAGGCAGTGAGAGCAACGTACTCGCGCTGTTTGGGGTGTTGGATGCATTGCCGCGCACAGGTGCGCCACACCATGTCGTGTCGAGCCCCATCGAACACAAGGCTGTCATCGACGCGTTGCGACAGCGGAGTGACATCGAACTCACGCTCGTGTCTCCTGATCTGTGGGGGCGGATTTTGCCAGATGCGCTTCGAAGCGAGTTGCGTCCCAACACTGCCCTCGTCTCGATCATGCTGGCAAACAATGAGGTCGGGGCGATCTCTCCGATTTGGGAACTGGTTTCTGCGACTCGGGAACTCGCTCCCGCTGCGCATTTCCACTGCGACGCGGTTCAAGGCGCCGGGCGCATCCGTGTTTCCTGTGAGGAGTTGAGCGCGGATACGTTCGCATTCGCAGCGCATAAGTTCCACGGCCCGAAGGGCACGGGGGCCCTCGTCGTGCGACCAGGAACGAGGCTCGCCCGTCAGATCCCCGGCGGGGGACAGGAGCGTGGCCTTCGCGCGGGAACCGAGAACGTCGCCGGGGCTGTCGGCATGGCAGCGGCCTTGGCGCTGGCGATTCCGCGCGTTGCCGCAGAGGGGGCTCGTCTCGCGGGAATGCGAGAGCGACTCTGGGATGCGCTGTCGGGCACTTCTGGAATCGTCCGCAACAGCGCTCCCGAGGATTGCCTCCCTGGCACGTTGCACGTGAGCCTTCGCGGCGCAGAGGGGCGCGCCCTCGTGCGCGAACTGGACGAGGTCGGTTTCGCGGTCTCGGCGGGTTCGGCGTGTACTTCCGAAGGGGAAGCTCTCAGCCATGTACTTGCCGGGCTCTATCCCGACGACAAACCAAGAGCGCGCGGCGGCGTTCGTATCAGCTTCGGGTTGGGAACGTCGCAGGAAGACCTGAACCGTTTCGCCGAGGCGTTTGTCGGCATCGCCGAGAAAGTGAACGCAACTTCATGAGAACCGCATTCGCAACCATGCTCGTCGCAGCGCTCGTCTCAACGACAGGGTGCGCGCGCGTTTATCTGGACAGTCGCGGGGGAGCAGAGACCGTCTCCCTGCCCACGGCAGAGGTCGAGGAGACGCTGAGTGTCCGATACGTCCGGAAGCCCGAGGAAGGGCCCCTGACCTACCGCAAGAATGCGTGGTGGCTCTTCTGGGGGGCGCTGCCCCTCAACCACCCGAGCGTGGCCCGCTGGCGGGAGGACACGTTGCAGCCGGATTGGCACGTCGCAAATGAGACCTACCTTCTCGCGCGCCCTTGGTACGCGTGGCCGGTGATGTTGGGCACGGTCGGCATCGTATCGCTCACCTGTGTCGAGTATCGCTTCGATCCGGTGACGGTGGACCCCAAGTCGCCCACCGGGTAAGCCGCAGCTCACCAAGTCCCACAGATAAGACAAAGCCCGCCGATCACTCGGCGGGCTTTGCTGTCCAGCATTGGCAGTCTCGATGGGTTACGAGGACTTGATACGCATCCCGTAGAAGGAGCGATAGACGAAGTACAACGTGATCGCGAAGAAAACGGCAAAGAGAACCTGAGGATACAATTCGTTCTTCTCACGAAGCATGATCGCGAGTTCGACGGCGAGGATGCCGAAGAGCGTCGTAAACTTGATGATCGGGTTGAGCGCGACTGAGGACGTGTCCTTGAACGGATCGCCCACGGTGTCACCGACAACGGTCGCGTCGTGTAGTGCGGAACCCTTCTCCTTGTAGACGACTTCGACGAGCTTCTTCGCGTTGTCCCATGCGCCACCGGCGTTCGCCATGAAGATGGCCTGATAGAGACCGACGACTGCGATGCCGACGAGGTAGCCGACGAAGAAGAACGGATCGAAGCACGCAAAGGCGAGGGCGCCAAAGAAGACGACGCAGAAGATGTTGATCATGCCTGTCTGCGCGTACTTCGTGCAAATCTCGACGACCTTCTGGCTGTCCTCGATGTTGGCCTTCGCACCGGGGTCATCCGAGAGCTTGATGTTTGCCTTGATGAACTCGACCGCGCGATAGGCACCCGTGGTCACGGCCTGCATCGATGCACCTGTGAACCAATAGATGACGGCGCCGCCGGTGATGAGACCGAGAAGCACATGCGAGTCTGTGACCGCGAGACGCTCCAGGAAGTTGTCCGGGAAGGACTTCTTCATCATGAGAAGGAGCGAGAAGATCATCGTCGTGGCGCCAACGACCGCCGTGCCGATAAGCACCGGCTTTGCCGTCGCCTTGAAGGTGTTGCCTGCGCCGTCGTTCTCCTCAAGGAACTCCTTCGCCCTCTCGAACTCGGGCTCGAAGCCGAAGTCCCTCTTGAGCTCTTCCTTGATGTTGGGGACCTGCTCGATGAGCGAGAGTTCGTAAATCGACTGGGCGTTGTCCGTCACCGGACCATATGAGTCGACCGCGATCGTCACCGGGCCCATGCCAAGGAAGCCGAAGGCAACAAGGCCGAACGCGAAGACCTGCGGGTAACCGCCAAAGAGCGCGGCGTCCATACCGTTGGAAACCAGGTAGGCGACGTACATGAGGCCCACCATGGTGATTCCCATCCAGAACGTCGAGAAGTTGCCGGCGACGAGGCCGGAGAGAATTGTGAGCGACGCGCCACCCTCGCGGGAGCTATCGACGATTTCCGCCACGTGCTTCGACTTCAGCGACGTGAACGCCATGGTCAGGATCGGGATGAGGGCTCCCGCGACGGTGCCGCAGGAGATGATGAGAGAGAGCTGCCACCACAACTTGTCCTGCCCGCCCTCTGTGGGAAGATCGTGGAGGAGCAGCCAAGTGACGACGAACGTCACAACGATGGAGATGGCGGAGGTCAGGGTGACCAACTGGTGCAGCGGTGCCTCGAAGTCCATCTTGGTGACGTTGGCGTACTTGGAGGCCGTGATGCCCGTGTTGATCTTGTAAGAGACGAGCGACGTAAGAACCATCATCACGCGCATGGTGAAGAGCCAGACGAGCAGCACTGCCTGAAGCATCGGCGATGCGCCCATCGCGAGTGCGATGAACATGATGAGCGCGACACCGGTCACGCCATAGGTCTCAAAGCCGTCTGCGGTCGGGCCGACGGAGTCGCCGGCGTTGTCACCGACGCAGTCCGCGATCACGCCAGGGTTACGCGCATCGTCTTCCTTGATCTTGAAGACGATCTTCATCAGGTCGGAACCGATGTCGGCGATCTTGGTGAAGATACCGCCGCAGATGCGGAGCACCGACGCGCCGAGGGATTCACCGATGGCGAATCCGATGAAGCAAGCACCGGCCACCTCGTTCGGCATGAAGAGGAGGATGATGAGCATCATGACGAGCTCGACGCAGATCAGTAGCAAGCCAATGCTCATGCCGGCCTGAAGCGGAATCTGGAGCACGGGAAGCGGTTTGCCGCGCAGCGAACCGAATGCGGCGCGCGCGTTCGCGAACGTGTTGATGCGCATGCCGTACCAGGCCACGCCGAACGATCCGGCGATGCCCAGCACCGACCAGATAAGGATCAGTAGAACCTTCGAGAAGTCCATGTGCATGAGGAAGAAGAAGTAGACGAAGATCACCGCGCCGATCAGCACCTGCAGAATCGCAAGGAGCTTGAACTGCGTCATGAGATACGTCTTGCAGGTGGCGTAGATGAGTTCCGCCACTTCGACCATGGACTTGTGCGCTGGCATCGCGCCGACCTGCTTGGATTGGAGCAACCCGTAGAGGCAGCCGAGGACGCAAATCACGAGACCTACCATCAGGAGGTGCGTGCCGTGCACGGCCATCCCAAAGATGGTGAAGTTCGCCTGTTCCAAGTCGGGCAGGACGACGTTCGCTTCGCCCGAGGCGTAGGCGCCGGCAAGGGCGCCGAATAGAGACAATGCGAGCAGCGGGAGGACGCGCCCCCACTGCCTATTGGATCCGAAGAGCATAGAAAACTCCTCTAAAGATGGCGGGATGCCCGCGGTGGCCCGCTACGAGATCACCGGAAAAACGCTTAACGTGACCCCGAACGGTTGAGAGTTCGAAAGGGTTTCGTGAGAAGCAGCGATTCGCGGGCGGCAAAAATGGGTCGTGGATAGGGGGGGTGGGGCGCAAGCAGAGCTTTCGTGAAAAAAGGCACAATGTTCAATATCTCGAACGAATCAGCTCGGGATGCCGGCACCCCACCGCTAGCCCGAGATGGCGGGAGGCTCCAACCCTCACACCCGCATACAAGAAAATTGAGAAAATGGATTTGACGAACAAGATGCGTCCAAGGCTAACGTGATGATAGAAGCGGTGAATAGGCAAGAGGAATGCACCTCGAGTAAATCGCCGCTTACTTCCTCCTAACACGGAGACGGCACATGAAGAGGACCTTTGCTTCACTCCTCATCTTCGCAGCACTCGCAAGCGCGCCCGGAGTCGCAGGGGCCACTTGGAGTCAGCTCGTCGATGAGGCAGCCATGTCCGCCGCGGCTACTGCGGCAACCTTGACCCCCAAGACGGACTACGACGTGACCATCGTAGCCACCAGCCCGGACGGCCGTTACGTCGTCTTTGCAGACAGTGACACCGGGACGGCAGGCGCGAATTTCACCTACCTATATGCTTACGACAAGATCAGCTCCACTCTTGGTGTGATCTCCACCAGTCAAGCAATTCGGACGGCAATTGTAGCCCTGAACTCGGATGTTGCAGGAACGACGGACTTCCGTATTCAGGCAATCGACGTCTCAGCCAACGGCACGGTGGTCATGTACGTTGTCGAGACCTCGACGTTTAACTTCGAGTCCCTGGTCGGTGTGCCCGTGACGGGCGGTGCGGTCTCGGTGTATGTCACGGATACGACGGTCAATGCGACGAATGATACACCGCTCAACGGAATTGGCGGTGTGGCTTGCGTGGGAAATCACGCGTACCTGACGCGTGTTGCAAGCTTTGCTGGTGGCGGCACGGATGACATCTGGGATGTGAATCTGCTCGAAGGCGCATCGCCAGGTCTCTTCACGCTCGCAACGGCAATCACGGACATCGTCAGCGTGGTTGCGGGCGATACTGGCAGTGAAACAAACCGCCGCCCATCCGACATCGCCCGGTGGGACGCCACCAGCGTCGTGGTGAGCGACAGCGCAACTTCGAATACGTCGGATGACTTCATCCTGATCGGGAATCTGACGACGGCGGCGACGAAGACTCTGTTTGTCGACGCAGGCGACATCCAGACCGACATCGGCGGAACCGATCTCGGTTATAGTGCACACGTCAAAGGTCAGGGAAACACGCTCTTCGCCCTGAACAAGTTTGGTGCAGGTACTGGGGATGATGCCATCATCCGCCTGAATGCTCCCGGTGGGGGCGTATCGACGGCCAGTGTATTCCAGACAGAGGTAGAGGTTGGTACGGGCATCGGGGGAACGATCGACTTGAACTCCGTGGCAGCGCGCAACATTGCGTTCGACACGGCGAACAACCGCCTCGTCTTCTCCGCGAACGTCGAGGGTACCGCAGAGGGGATCTTCGAGTTCAACTTCAACTCCGTGCCGGCATCCGTTTCGAACTGGGAACTGTTTCAGTAGGCCGGTTCACTGGCTGCAGGACAGAGTGCCCGCCGGGTGTCTCAGTGACACCCGGCGGTTTTGTTCTGTGGCGGCTGAATTGAACCCGCATGAACAGGAAAGTGAAATTTTTAGCATTTGGGGTGAAGCAGGCAGGATTGGGAGCGTATGAGGGGGAAACCCACCCCATCGGATCCGGTGTCATGCGCGATTCGCAGCGGCCCCGGACACGGAGAATACCCCATGGAACGACTGGCACTCCTGTTCTTGATCACCCCCGGGATCGCAGGCGCAGCAATCGACTATTCAGTATTCGAAGCCCGCGTCGTTGTGAGGCGCGACGAGATTCGGGCCTTTACAGGACAGGTGACCGTGTCTCTCCAGACCTTGGCCGTCGGCGGCGACGGTAAACTCTATATCTACTCTCGAACAGGCGCTGCCGACTCCGGTGCGCGGCTCCTTTCCGTCGATGTGAGCGGCCCGAGCCCGGCGTTCACCACTCTGGCATCCGAGGCCGACCTGCTGCCCCACATGGACAGCGTCGGGCCGCACGTCTTTAACCTGAATGTCGATGACTCGGGAATCGTGTACTTTCAGGAATACGTGCTCACCGGGCAAATCGACGACATTCTCCGGATCGCGCCCGGCACACCGCCGACGGTGACGAACCTCCGGGTCATCAACGGAATCGCAGGCGTCCTTCTGAACCGCGCAGGAAACACGCTCTATGTCACCCAGGTGGATAACTACCTGGCACCGACGAACAACTTTGTGAGCCTACCCGCCACTGGAGGAAGTGACACGATCGTCGCCAGCGATTTTGCCATCCGCAGCGTGGCCGGCGGTTCCCAGGCCGGACTGAGCTGCGCCCCCGCGGAAACCGTCTCGGGGAACTTCATCGTGTGGGACGAGGCTGCATTCGGAGGATCCGATTCGCTTCTGCAAATCACGCCGACCGGAACCGTGACGGTCTTGCGCAACGCGGCAAGTTGGAACGGGGGTATCCAAGGGGGCGTTCTCGCGCTCGGCATCGACGACTCGGATACGCTCTTTGCGTGGGACCAAAATGCCTCGGCGGGCGGAGTCCAGCTCCACGTTATCCCAAATGCGGGGACGGGCTCGACGATTCTCCATTCACGGACCAGCATCAACGATGCGCTGACCTTTTCCGAGGGAAGCTTCTACGCGTACAACATGCACGCGTTCGGCAATGGTATGGCTGTGCATTCGACGCCAACACAGACCATCGTGTACTTGGTCGATTCGCTCAGGAGCGACATTGTCGCATTGACGTTCAACGAGGCAGTCGCGGCCTCAGCGGATGCGAATTGGGCTGCATATGAGTAGGCACGCGGTGGCCCCGCGTTAACGCAGCGTCCAGTCCTCCACGCGCGTCACCTCTGCACCGGTCGCCGAGACAATTCCCTCCACCCCTGTACCGACGGTGCAGACGGCGAACTTGTCGGTGGCGGTCATGGCGATCCCATTGCCGTCTACTCCAACGTCGAGCGCACCGAGGAATGCTGGATCCGCAATCATCGCAGCCTCGGAAGCGAGCGCGGACCAGGTCGCGCCGCTGTTCGTGCCCAGAAGCAGGTACTCGCCCGGTGGGGTAGAGCCGTTGTGCCAGAGATAGATTGCGTCGCTCGCGCTCGCTTCGAGCAGGACCTCGCCCAAGGTCCCCGCCGCATTCCCCATCGCCGTGAGCAGCGTCGCACGATCGCAAAAGAGTGACGCGACGCCCGCGCCAGTGACGCGAATCAGGTCACCATCCTGGAGCGTGTTCGAGGTATTGAGCGCATTCGCCACGATGATGTCACCGTTTGAGAGCGCAACGATGTCCGACGCGTCGAGGGTGGTGCCAGGAGGGGTGAGCGCCGCGGAGATGGTCGCCTCGCTCGCAAGCAGCGTCGGGGTACCTGCGTTCGCATTCAGCGCAATGCCGTAGAGCCCCGCAGTGCCCGCGGTCGCTCCCGAGAGACCCGTCCGCACGAACACGAGGCGGTTGTTCGCGACATCGATATCGAGTGCGTCTGCGCCCTCCGAGGCCGAGGTTGCGACGACCAATTCGACGACACCTTGAGCGGGGATTCTGACAACGTGCTCAAGCGTACCCGTCCCAGCCGGGCGCACGATCGCGAAGGGAGTTCCGGTTGCAGGATCGAGAGTCAGGTCGAGCAAGACGACACCTGTGATGCCTAAAGCAGATTCGAACTGTGCGCGTGTAACCCACGTCACAATAGTGCTCAACGAGTACCTAAGTAGGTCGTCGCGCGTGTCGTCCTCGAAGAAGTAAAAGGTATCCCCGCTCGCCGTCACCGCGAGACCTCGTGGGTCACTATCAGCGACGCCTGTATGGCTGGTGATCTGGGTGGGCGTGACCTCTCGGGCAAACGTCACTTCCGCGCGGCACGGGCTGCCAAGCGGCGCAAGGAGCGAGAGGACGAGGAAAGCGCTTTGGGGTCTGAGTTTCACGAGGGTGGTTCTTGGGCAAAAGGGAACCGCCCGCAAGGGGTAACCTCGCGGGCGGTTCGATTCAGAGCCGATGAGTGGTTCTGGATTGATTATTCGTAGATCGACCACATGTCCGTGGTGCTGGCCGGAGCGTCCGGGGAGATGAAGCCCGTAACGCGGATGAGGCCTTCCGGTCCGTCGTTGTCTTCGTTCGTGAAGTAGAGCGCCGATGTCTCGACAGGGGTCTTCTCGATGAAGCGGAGGCTGCGGTCGGTCGGGTTCGTGCCATTTCCTTGAAGGATCTGGCCGGTCGGCGTTGCGTAGTCAGCGTTGCAGGCGTCCTCAGTGATGACGTTACGAACGCTCGTGCCGTCAGCCGAGATGTAGAACACGCTGCGACGGGTGTTGGCCGTCTGGGCACCGCCGAGGCAGTTCGACATGTAGACGTCGCCTGTGGCTTCGCGAACCGTCATAAACGCGTTGTCCATGGCCTGATCGTTGAGGGCAGCGAGGCCGTTGCCGCCAAAGAAGCGGTCGTTAATGAGCGATGCTTCCATCAGGTTGGAGTCCACGAACAGCGAGCAGGTGCCCGTCGTGACGCCAAGGTTCTGGATGCGGAAGAGGTCGTCGTTGTCCGCCGTCGTATTGATGTTGCTGGCGATGATGTCGTTCTGAAGCGGACGATAGGCGATGTCGAAGAGGTTGCTGTCCGAGCCCGAACCGCCGCCCGAGCTGTTGCCCGCAACCACTGCTGTGTTCAGGTCGCCTTCCGAGATGATCAGCGTGCCCGCGCCGAGCGTCACAAGCGAGGCTGTGCTGGCGTTGTTGATGACGTGGATACCGCGGACGTTCGCACCATTGGTACTCGAGGAGGCGCCGATGCCTGCGGAGGAGCTAAAGTTCTCGACGTTCGCGTAAATACGATCGTTGACCGCATCGTAGGCGATACAGTTGCCGCCTTCGAAGTTCTCCGCGCCGTTGGCACCGCCGGCGGCAATCACCGTTACGGCACCTGCCGAACTGATGCGGACGAGGTCTTCGCGGAAGAGCGTGCTGCCACCGGAGATACCGCTGTTGATCACAGCGTAGATGTTGCCCGCAGCGTCACCTTCGCAGTCGTTAAGGCGGAAGATCGCGTTCGAGTCATCGTCCGAGCCGGAAGCAGCGGCGATCGCGGAGATGATCGCAGCTTCAGTGCAAAGCTGGGTCGGCGTTCCGCCTTCCGTGACCTGCCAGAGCGCATTGAAATTCCCGCCCGAGAGCGTCGCGTTACGATCCATATAGATGAAGCGAGGGGTAGCCTCGCGCGTGACGCCAAGTCCGCGGAAGGCAACGTCCGTCGCGGCGCCGGCACTGCCGGTTGCCGTGTTCTGTGCTGCTGCGTCGAGCATGACGCTCGCCGTTTGGGCAGACGCAAAGCCCGAGAGGGTTGCGAAAACTGCCGCCATCAAAAGGGTCTTCTTCATGTGGTTGTTGCTCCTGTGAATTGGTCGATTTTGGTGCGTCCCATACGGGACGGACATTTCGAGTCGCGAGTGGTGAGCGTCCTAAGCGAGCCCTCTAAACGGTGGGTCAGATTGCATCAACCCCTCAGAGAGTTCGTTCACTTCGCAAAAGGAATCTTCCACACTCTAGAGGGAAGATATACACGCACTCTCGTGGCACAAGCGAAATCCTGACTCAAAGAGGCCGATAAAGCTCTTAAGCCTGAAGGTAAGTCCTTGCATTCCAAATCCAAGAAAGTCACTCTTCGAGGTTAAGTCAAAAATCCTCCTCATTTGTTCGAAGCAAAGGACTCCGTGATTTCGAGCTCTCCCGTCCGCGTTGAGAAGGCACAGCGCACTCCTAGCGGGAGGGGGAGACTTGGATGGCCGTGCCCGCAGGGCAGCCCGTAAGCAGTGGGGATGCGCAGGCCGCGCAGAGCCTCGTCGATGGCCTCCAACCAAGTCCACCGCCCCGGTTTCGGTGCCCCGCATTCGGTAAATTGCCCCAGAAGGATGCCCGAGAGCTGGGAGAGATAGCCTGTGTTCCTCAAATGAGTCATCATTCGGTCGATTCGGTAAGGGGTTTCGCCGACATCCTCTAGGAAGAGGATCCTGCCGCGCGGTTCAGGAAGCCAAGGGGTCCCGATCAAGGTTGTAAATACCGTCAGGTTACCCCCGATCAGGCGTCCCGACGCGGTCCCCGATTGCAGACCTTGAACCCGGAAGGCGGATGACCAGCCCCTGAGCGAACCCAAGGGTGCTGTCCCGAACGCGAGCGCGTTAAATGCCCGATCCATCTCCTCGTTCGGCGGTGTGGCGACAAAGTGCGACGCCAGTGTGGGGACGTGGAGCGCGCACAGCCCGTTCGCAAGACAGCCATTCAGGACGGAGGTGAGATCGCTAAATCCTGCGATGAGGATCCTACGCCTCGCGATCTGACGAAATTCCATGCCACCGAGAAGTTGTGCCGATCCGTATCCCCCGCGCAGGAAGAACACACCACGCAGTCCCTCGTGCGAGAGCGCGTGATCCAAGTCCCGGAGGCGTTGCGAAGCACTCCCCGCGATGTAGTCCCGGGCAAGCCCCAACGATTTGCCGCGCAGGACACACAGGCCGTATCCCTCCAAAACCTGCGCCGCTTTCTCGACTTCTCGCGCGGACTTTGCCGGGGAAGAGAGAGCGAGCAGCGCAACCAGATCGCCTTTGCGGAGTGCCCTTGGTTTTCGCATGTGTTTGGTCCCGGGAGGGGAAACCCCGATGATTGCACTTTTGCTTCGACGACGCTTGCGCGGGTGATGTTAACTCATTCCGTATGCGAGGCAAGCTCTGCACAAGGTATTGTTGCGCCTTGGTTAAGGTGCGGGGCGATGGTGTTCTTCGAACTGCACGAAGCAGTGAGATCTTGGGCGAGGAAGAAGTGCCTGCATGAGTAGTGAGCTACAGCAGGAACTCTACGAAGCGGTCTCGCGCCAACTCGAAGCGCGGGATTTCCTGCGCGCCCTCGACCTCGGGCCGGAATCGATCCGCGTGGTCGGCCCGCTTCTCAAGTGCATGTGCACCGGGTTCTGCGGGCTCTCGCGCGAGCAGAAGTTTCCCACCGTCATCATCGATGCAGCCAAGAAGTCGTACCAGTGCACCGTGCCGACCTGCCCGATGTTCAAAGGTGGGGCGCTGATTGATCTCTACTTCAAGAAGACGAACACCTCCGGCATCCCGGCGCTGATGTTATTGGCGAGACGCCTCAAGCTGACAATTGATCCCGAACTTCAGGCCAAGCTCAACGGCACCTTGCTTGATGACGCTCGAGCTGCCGTCGATACTGGGCAGTTCGACCGTGCATCCAAGTTGATTGCGCAGGCCTTGGATCGCGAGCCGCGCAATCCGCACGTCCTGCGACTAGCGGCCTTGGTCGATGAGAAAACCGGGAAGCCGCAGGAGGCGGAGGAGGGGTATCTCCGCGCCGCTCGATGCGCCGTATCGCAGAAGGATCTCGGACTGGCCTTGGACATCCTTCGCGAGGATGGAACCCGACTTCAACCGCGCAACCCCGCACTCCGCGTCGCGATCGCGGAAGTGCTCGAACGCCAAGGCGAGGCCGAAGAGGCTCGCACGGAACGTCTAGCGGTGTGCGACATGCTGGAGTCGCTCGGCAGAACGAAGGATTGCGTAACCCTGCTGGAAGGCATCTTTGAGCAGCGTCCTACGGCGGGTCTCTCGCATCGCCTGGGTGACATGTTCGTCAAGTTGGGCGACCCGGAGCGCGCGTTGGTCCAATACGAGGACGCTAGCGTTCGCTACATCCAGCAGGTGGACGCGGAGGGTGAGCGAGAAGTCCTCAAGAAGTTCTGCGAGTTGGCGCCGAATCGCTGGGCTGAGCGGCGTCGTTTGGCAGAGCTTCTGGCGGGGGAGGACCCTGTCCAGGGTGCGCGTGAGTACGCGTCGATCGCCACGGCCTCGTTGGAGGTCGGAGATCTCGAAATCGCGAAAGAGGCGGTCGAGAAGGCGCTCGCGACCAACGGAGAGAACCTGGCCGCCATCGAAGCCCAAGGTGAGGTGCTCCTTCGCTTTGGCCGACCGGAGGAAGCCGTCCCTTGGTTGCTGCGCGCAGCAGACATCTACCGCAGGATGGAGTTGGACTCCGAGGCGGAGCGACTGCTTGAGACCGCGCGCAAGGCAGCGCCCCAAAGTCTCGATGTTTCCATCTCGATGGCCCGGACTGCGCTTGCAGAGGGACAGCTCAAAGAAGCCCGCGACCTCTATGCAGCGGCAGCACACCGCCTGAACGAGGAGGGGAAGAAAGAGGAGGCGCTGGAGTTGGCGCGCGAGCTCTCCGGGCATGCGTCGGACAGCTTCACGATCGCGGAAGCGAGCGCGCGACTCGCGGTCGAATCCGGGTCGAAGGATGAGGCTGCCCGAATGCTGGCCAAGTTCGCCGATCGCCTGCTTTCTGTCTCGCCAAAGAAGGCACTGCAAGCGGCACAGCGTGGTCTGGAATTCCTCCCGGGTGATGAGTCGCTCCAGCGGCTCGTCTTTGACGCAAACCTCGCCGAGGGGAATCTCGAATTCGCCATCGATGCTGCCAAGGGCGCGTCCGGGGCGAGTCACTCCCCAGAGATGCTGGCGCGCGCGGAGGACGCCCTGCGTGCACTTTTGGAACATCGCCCCAAGGACCTGAGGTTACTCGAACTCCTCGGCGGCGTGTTCCGGGCGCAGGATCGTCGTCGCGAGGCCGCCGCTGTCTATCGCAAGTGCGCCGAGGTCACCGACCCAAAGGACGTCGAGAAGCGCACGCAGTTCGTGCAGTGGCAGATGGAGATGTATCCCGAGGATGCGGCCGGAGCGTTGCAACTCGCCGAATTGTACATCTCGACGAATCGCGCCGCCGAGGCGGAAACGCTGCTCGTCCGCGTGGCCGAGGTGCACTCCGAGGCACGCGAGTGGAGTGAGGCGATCGAAGTCCTCGAAAAGGCGATGGCGCTGCCGAATCCAGCGCTGACGGCGCTGCGACGGGCGGCGGATGTGCAGTTTGAACACGGGGACGTGTATCGCGCGCAGGACCTCTTCGATCAGTTGTTGCAGCGCGTCTTCGAAACGAAGGACGCGGCTCTGATTGAGGACACGCACCGCCATGTCTTCCGTCGCGATCCGGCGCGGCGCGAGGCGCTCGTTGCGCTCGCGAAGTGGCAGGCAGGCGAGGGGCTGAAGGATGCCGCTTTGGCCACACTGTCCGACGTCGAGATCGCTGCAACAGAAGCGGGCGATTTGGCCGCAGTCGAATCCGCAATTCGAGCCCGCATCGAAATCGCGCCGGGGGACCCCGCGCCGCGCCGAGCGCTAGGCGAGAAACTCTTGGCAGCCGGGGACACGGCAGGAGGAGTCGAGCACCTACTACATGCTTCCTCGCTATATCGGAGCGACCGAGCGTCGGATTCCGCCGCGTGCCTCGAGCAGGTCCTAAAGGCCGATCCCAACTGCCGCCCTGCGATCGAGCGACTGCCGGACTTGATCCCGACAAAGGAAACACGTCGTGCCGCGGAGGCCCTGCGGAATCGTGCTCTTGCCAGACGCGAGGATTCTCCGGCTGATGCGACGAAGGACTTCGAGCGTGCAGTCAAGCTGGAGCCCTCGGATCGTGGAATCCGGTCAGAGTTCGCGACACACCTCCTCGCGACGAAAGCACCTGCCAAGGCAGCGGACCAGTTTGATGCGATCGCTGCACTCGCACAGGAAGCGAAGGAATCGGATGCAGAGATTTCCGCCCTGCGCGCGGCGATCGCCGCGACCCCGGGTGATCGTGGTCTCCAGCAGAGGCTCGTGCAGTCCCTTCGCGCGGACCACCCGCAGGAGTATGTGACGGAGTCCCTCGCGCTGGTCGATCTGCATGACGATGAGAAGGACCAGGAGGGCGCGGCAAGGATTCTCGCCGCGCTCTCGCGCGAGTTCCCGGACAATGAGGAACTCTTGGCACGCGCGGCCAAACGTGCAGGCCCCGTCGAAGGTCTCGAGCTGCTGCTGGACGCCGCAAGGCGCGCTTCCGATGCAGGGAACCACGCGCGGGCCATCCTGTTGGGCGATCAAGCCCTCGAGTTCAACCCGAAGTCGGCGGAACTTCTCGCGCTTCTTTCGGACGCGCATGTTGCCGTCGGAGATGCCGCGAACGCGCGGCGACATCTCCTCACGCTTGCGGATATAGAGCCGCTTTCGGAAACCGCCATCGAGAACCTGAGGCGAGCCGAACGCACGGGCCCTCCCGATCCGGTCGTGACACGCGCACTGGCAGAGCGCCTCTTTGCGGCGGATCTCCGCGACGAAGGCGCTGCCGTCGCGCTCCGGTACGCTGAGTCTCAGTCCCATGCGGGCAAGTATGCGGAAGCGGAAGCGATGCTGGCATACTCCATCGGCTTCGCCCCGCAGGACATTCGTCTCTTCGAGGCGCGTGCGCGGGCATTTGATGCACTCGGGAACACGTCAGGGAGTGTCGGGGCCTGGCTGGCTGCCGGGGAGTTGCATCGCTCATCTGGCGACTTCCAATCAGCACTCCGCTGCGCGGAACTTGCGGTAGAGATTGTGCCTTCGAATATCAGCGCACGTCGCGCATTCCTTCACGCCGTCGAGGGATCCGGAGACATCTTCCGCGCGGTCGATGAGGCGCTTAGATTCGCTGACTTCCTGGCATCGACCGGCGACCAGGCGGCGAGTGACGAATTCCTTCGGGGCAAGTTCGAGGCATCCCCGACGACGGAAAAGTTTGCGCAGGCTCTCGCTTCGTCACTGGTCACACGTGGGGAGATCAGCGCAGCAGCCGATATCTATGCCAAGCATGCCGAAGCATTGGACGAAGCCGGCGACCCCGAAGCCGCCGAAGTAGCACTGCGGCGCGCAGCAGAAACAGAGGCGGCCTCCGCGCCTCGGGTGCTCGCACATGCCGCGGCGCTGACCCGACTGAGAATGAACGAGGAGGCGTTCCTCGAAGCCCTGCGTGCGATCGAACTCTCCACCGCGGCAGGTGACGATGCGAGCTATGCGGAGGCTCTGCGTCAATGCGGCTGGCTGAGGCGCGAACTCCCCATCGGTGCCGTCGCGACGCAGGCGCGCGTCCTGAATTCCGCTGGCAGCGCCACGGCCGCCGTGGCCCTGTTTGCCGACTCGATCGCCGAGAGTGAAGACCAGGCCGAACAACTGGAACTCGCAAAGGGCGCAGCAAGACTCCTACCGAAGAATCCGGAAGCTGTCGCGCTTCTCGTGACTGCGCAGCGGGATCACAAGGCGTGGACCGAGTACGTCACGAGCGTGCTCGATCTTGCCACCGCGTGGGATGAACAGGGTGACAAGGACAAGGGGACCCAGGCCCTCCTGAACGGTTTGAAAGATCAGCCAGATTCGATGGACCTGCATCGGGCGCTGGTCGCGCGATATGAATCAGCCGAACCGCCCGCACCGGAGGAACTCGCGAAGGCTCTCGCCGCCTACAGCGCTACTGCGACGCAGCTCGGGGATCGGGTGGCCGCACGCGACGCAGGTCGCCGTCTCCTCAGCCTGAAGCCAGACGATCTGGATGCCGCGCGCAGAATGGCGGAATTCTGCATCGCTGATGGTGCACCTCATGAAGCGGCGACACTTCTTGTTGAACTTGGTGAACGACTTGAGAAGAGCGATCAGGTGATTCGTGCGATCGCAGAGTTCGAGCATGCGCTGCGCCTCGACGCCGCTTGCGAACCAGCGATGGTCGCCCTTGTACGGATCGCCAGGCGCCGAGATCACACGGAGTCCTTCCTCACTGCGACGGAGCAATACGCACAATTCCTCGCGCGCGAGGATCGCCAGGCCGATGCGGCGAAGTTGCTCGCCGAGGCATCCGACCGTGCCCCGGACAACATCGCCGCAGCCGAGCGTTGGCAGACGGCATGCGAGCGCGCCGGTGATGAAGTCGCCCTGACGACATCCGCATTACGTGTCGCGCGCCTCGCGAAGACCAAGGGCCTCGCGACGACGCTGCGGCAATCGGTCGCGCGCCTCGAGATGCTGGCTCCCGAGGACAGGCACGTCCTCCGCGAGATGGGCGAACTTCTCCTCCACGCGGGCGAACGCGAACGCGCGATGCGCTTCCTCACGCTCGCCGCAGAGAAGTTCCAGATTTTGAACGAGTTCGAGCCCGCGCTCGCACTCTGCAATCAGATCGTCGAATTCGAACCGACGAATCCTGCATTGAGAACGATGCGTTCGGTCCTGCTGGAGGGACTCGGTCGCACAGAAGAAGCCGCAGGGGAAGTCGCGGAACTCGTCAAGCTGCGCGTGGCCGAGGGGCGTTCCGTCGAGGCGATTGAAGAACTGCGCCGCCTCCTGACGCTCTCTCCGCTACGCACGGCTGCACGCGAGCAACTCGCCGACTTGCTCGTCCGGACGGGTGATGAAGATGGCGCGTGCTCTGAGTTCGAGCTGATCGCCGCAGACAAGGAGCGTCAGGAGGATCTCGAAGGCGCACTGAAGGCCGTCACCCGCGCCGCCAAGTATGCCCCGGATTCACCGGCGATTCGTCATCGCCTCGCGTCGCTTCAGGAAGCGCTGGGTGACCACACCCGCGCGCGCATCGAACATCAGTGGCTCGCAAGGCACTACGCAGAATTGCGGAGTTTTGCCACGGCGACGATTCATGCGGAGAAGGCGGCACAACTTGCCCCGCAGGACGGTGGGGCGCTGCTCGATCTGGCGGAGATGTTGAAGCTGAGCGGAGACAAGCCGCGATCGATCGAGGTGTTGGCGAAAGCCTCCGAAATCGCCGCGGCCTCAGGGGACGAGAAGCTGGCCCTTCGTGCGCTGGAACTTGCACGCGATGGCGCACCGGAAGATCTCGACCTCCGCCGCAAGATCGCAGGGATGCGCGCAGCCGGGGGAGATGTTCAGGGCGCTCTCGACGAGCGACTGGAAATCTTCCGCCTCGAGATTGAACAAGGCCACATCGAAAAGGCGCAGGAACTCGTGGCGGAAATCGTTGAAAAGGTCGGCCCCGACGCGAACCTGCGTCGCCGAATCGCGCAGGCGTACGTACAGAGCGGCATCCCCGAACTTGCCGTCGTGGAGTATGTTGAAGCGGCACGAGTCCACCTGGATACGGGCGACGCAAAGGCGGCTCTCGAGGCCGCCCGACAGGCGCGTGACTTGCGCCCGCCTGATCCTGCGGCACGACGGGTCGAAATCGATGCGCTGATCGCTCTCAAGAAGACGGACTCGGCGTTCGACTGCCAGTTGGAACTCGGCGCCTATCACTCGGACCGCGAGAAGTTTGATCTCGCCATCGGCATGTACAAGGAGGCGATCGAGCTCCGCCCCGATGATCCCCTCCCGCGCCAGCGCCTGACCGCAATCCATGAGCAGCTCGGCCGATCGGAGGAACTCGTTCTGGAACTCCGCGCGCTCTCCGAGGTTTACGAAAAATCGGGCAGTCATATCGACACGATCAACGCGTTGAAGCGACTGCTTGCGGTGCGCCCCGACGATACGCGCGCGCGCATTCGCTACATCGACTCGTACCGCCATGTCGGCCCTGAGATCGATCTCGTCGACGATTACTTCAAGCTAGCCGAAATCCACGCGCGCCACGGCGCCGTCCATGAAGCCGAACGCGTCTTTGAACGGCTACTCTCGCTCTCGCCCGAGCGCACGGATGCCCGCGAGAAGTACATCGACTTTCTCTTCAAGCACTCCGACCAAGCGAAGGCGGTGTCCGAGTCCTATCTGCTGGCTGGCGAGTTCGTCTCTTCGCAGAAGTTCCGTGACGCGCAGACGGTCCTGACCCGGATCGAGTCTGTGGTGGGGGAGGACCCGGAATTCTTCCTCCTGCAGGGGCGCATCCACGAGGGCACGAACGCGCGAGGCATGGCGCTCCGCGATCTGCACCGCGCCGCGGACCTATTCAAGGCCAAGGGTGAGTCGGAACGCTGGCGCGAAACACTGCGCCAGATCCTGCGCGTCGACCCGTACAATGTTGATGCACCTGAGGAGTTGATCCGCCACCTCGAGGCAGCGGGGGAGATCGACGAGGCGCTCGCCGTCATCCTGCAATTGGCCGACGGGTACGAGTCACGCCAGCTTCTCGATTTTGCCGAGGGCGAGTATCGCCGCGCGTTGCGCTTGAAGCCGGACGCGGACGACATCTGGAGGAAGCTACTCTCTGTGCGCGTCCGCATCGCGACTCCCGCCGAAGTCGCCGTCGAATACGTGGGACTTGGGGATTCGCTGCTGGCTCGTGGACGTCAGGGGGAGGCGCTCGAGCAGTTCAGCGAAGCCGTCCAGGCAGATCCAATGAACATCGATGCGCGTCTGCGCTACGTGAAGACGTACCTCAAGATCGGGCGTGATCGTGACATCGCGGACGATATCATTTCACTCGGCGACTTGCTCAGCAGCGTAGGCCGTGTGGACGAAGCGCTGGAGTGGTACGGCCGTCTCGTGGCGCTCGACCCGACGAACACCAACGTGCGCGAGAAGATGAGCGCGACACAGGCACGGCGTCTGGATCAGGCGGCGGGTACGGCGACGGATCCAGGGACGCTGAAGCACAGTCCGCCGGCCAGCATCCCGAAGGCCCCGATCGACACCGATCTCGATTTGTCCAACTCGCAGGTCAGGATTCTCTCTGCCGGTCAGGATCCAAGCGCCACCGATGCCTCGGGATTCCTCTCCAGTGCACTGACGCGGTTGGAGGAAGAAGAGCAACAGGCGGCCATCACTCAGGTGATCAACAACTATCGCGACATCCTGTCGGTGAATGCCCAGAATGCGACCGTGCGAGTCAAGCTGGCCGACGTCCTCGAGCAGGTGGGTGATCTGGATGGCGCTATGCGTGAACTGGTCGCCGCCAGTGAGATCTACTTCAACAAGGGTGATCTCAACGGGTGCGTGGGAGTCTGCGAGCGCATCCTGCAGAAGAATCCTCGCGATCAGAAAGTTCGCGATCGGCTCCTGAAAGCGATCAACAAGCGCGACGCATTCAAGGCGATCGAGTCGGCCATTCTCTTCAGCGATCAGCCGCACGCTGATCGCGACACGGATTCCCGCTACTAAGAACGACAAGCTGCGGGAGTCCTTTCGGACGATCGCAGCTCAATGCAACGGCGCTCTCGGAGCCGCCGAGCGACGGGGCATTTGCCGCGGTTGACCATCTCCCAGCGAAAGCGTGACTCGATGAAGAAAACTATTCGAAAAGCTGGAGCCAGCGCAGGAGACGTCCTGCGCGTCATAGAAGAAATCGCTCCACCCTATCTCGCCGAGAAGTGGGACAACGTCGGGCTCCAGACGGGGAGCACCTCTGCCCCTGCCGGGCGTATCTTGGTGACTCTAGAAGTATCGTCTCAGGTGCTTTCGGAGGCGAAGAAGCGCCGCGCCGGAACGATCGTCGCACATCACCCTCTGATCTTTCGCGAGCGAAAGACCTTTGCCGAGATCGACCCTGTTTCCCGAATCGCCAACGCGATGATTCGCGCGAACATCAACTTCATCGCGGCGCACACGAATCTCGATTCGGTGGCGCACGGAACGAATGGAGTCCTCGCGGACAAGATTGGACTCCTGCCCGAGCGGCGATTCCTCGACCCGGCTCCGCCACGAGTCGGGGAGGTCAAGTTCGCTGTGTTCGTGCCCAAGTCCCACGCCAACGCCATCGTGGAGGCGATTGCACGCGGCGGGGGAGGAGTTATCGGCAAGTACACGCACTGCACATTCCGCACGGAGGGCACAGGAACTTTCAATGCATCCGCCGACGCGAAACCCTTCGTCGGTAAGGGTGAGGGCGTCGACCACGTGGAGGAATTCCGCATCGAATGTGTATGCCCAAAATCGGCGCTCTCAGGATTAATCGCGAGCGTGCGCGCCGCGCATCCTTATGAGGAGATGGCGTACGATGTCTTCGCGCTGGAGGCAGACCCGACACCGATCCATGGGCTCGGATTGATTGGACGTCTTCCGAAGCGGGAGACCCTCGGACAGATCGTCAATCGACTGCGTCGCCGCATCCCGGGCGCACAGATCATGTATGTCGGGGACCCAAAGAAGAACATCGAAACCGTTTCATTGAGCTCGGGAGCAGGCGGAGAATTTATTCGCACCGGGAACTATGGCGGAACGCAACTTTTCGTCACAGGCGAGATGAGCCATCACGACGCGTGGGAAGCGCGTGAGCGCGGCGTTGCGGTGATTCTCGTCGGTCACTTCGAGAGTGAAGCGATCGTCTGCAATTCATTCGCGCAGTCCATTCGTGCGGGTCTCGCGAGACGAGGGTGGACGAATGAGGTCGTCGTGAGCGAAGCTCAATCATCCCCGATTTCCACGCCGTGATTCGGGTGCCTGCGACCCGGTAAGTGAATGCAGGCCACAAGAGAAATTCCGGCGAGAGTTCCTTGTTGCGGAGAGGCGCGTGGCTTCCAAGCCTACTCTTCCGCCTTGAGCAAGTGAGCTGCATTTTTTTCCACAGGCGGAGTCGATTCGCAGAAAGGGAATGCAACGTGGGGAAGGCAACTTCCATAAACCATTCTAAGAAGAAAGCGCACGTGAACAACGGCGCGAAAGCCCCCCGTCCCGAGGGCGCGTTGCGCCGCGGCGTGGGAGTACACATCGCCCCATCACTTCTGGCGGCGGATTTCGCAGACCTGCGTGGCGCCATGCGCAGCCTCAAGGCTGCGAGCATTCGTTGGCTGCACCTGGACGTGATGGACGGACACTTTGTGCAGAACTTGACGATGGGCGTTCCCGTCCTCAAGTCAATCGCGGCAGACAGCCCGGACTTTTACTTTGATGTCCACTTGATGATCGAACAGCCGCGCGCCTTCGTGCGGCCGTTTGCCGATGCTGGCGCGAAGCTGATTACTTTTCATGTCGAGGCCGCCGGCGACGATTCGATCAATCTGCTCAAGCACATCCGGCGAATCGGTGTTCATAGCGGCATCTCCGTTCGCCCCAAGACTCCCGTTTCGGCCATCCGCGACTGCCTCCCGTATGCAGATCTCGTGCTGATCATGACGGTCGAGCCCGGGTTCGGCGGACAGAAACTCCTCCCCGAGACGCTCAACAAGGTACGCGAGTTGGTCCACCTGCGCGACGAGTTGGGATTGTCCTTCCTGATTCAGGTCGATGGAGGGATCAATCTGGACACGGGACCGCTCGCGGTGGCCGCCGGGGCGGATGTTCTCGTTGCGGGAACCTCGGTGTTCCATGAAAATCGAATCCGTCAAAACGTAAGCTCTCTTCGCAAGAGCCTCTCGAACATTCGATAGGAGTCACCCCCTCATGCACCTGCTAATCGTCGACGACGACGATGTGCTCCGAATCCTGTACGAACGACAGGTTCGCGATCTAGGGCATGAAGTCACGGTCTGCGATGACGGGGACGAGGCCTGCGAACTGATTCGCAAGGATACCGAGTTCGACGCTGTTTGGACGGACCTTTCGATGCCGGGCAAGGATGGCTTCGACGTGATGCGTGCGGTCCGCGCCCACCGGCCGGGGACTCCGGTTATTGTCGTGTCGGCGTACTCCGACCAGAAACATATCATCCGCGCCCTGCGAAGTGGCGCGGCCAACTTCCTCTCGAAGCCCTTCCAGAACGCCGACCTTGCAGAGACCCTGAAACGCCTCGACGACGTTGTGGCTGCCCGCTCCCTCGAGCGCGGCGCATGGGGATCGATCAAGGGATGCCGCGTCGAGTTCGAAGTGAAAGCGACGATGGCTTCTGCAGCCGCGACCGGGGGGCTCCTGCGCCAGTACTTTCGCGGTCTAGTAGGGGAAGCGGAAGCCCAGGGCCTGCACGTCGCCTTGAATGAGCTTCTTTTCAATGCGGTTGAGCACGGCTGTCTCGGTGTTTCGCGGGAGGCCAAGATCGAAGCCCTTCTCGACGGATCGTATCGCTCGATGATTGCCGAGCGCGAAGCGATCCCTGAGAACACTCGGAAGAAGTTCACCGTGACTCTCGAGGCGGAGAAGCGCGTCTTCCTCCGCGTCGAGGTTGAGGACGAAGGTCCCGGATTCGATCCATCGATGCTGCCGGACCCGTCCGAGCCCGAGAATCTGCATCTCCCTTCCGGTCGCGGCGTCTTCCTGGCACGGCTTCATGCCAGCGAACTCACGTTCACAAACGGGGGGCGACGGGCCAAGCTCGCCTATTACCACGCGATCACCGGGGCGGATTCGATGCGAAACATGACGCCATTGCCGATCGAGCCCGGGAACGCCTCTTGATCCGCGTGGCCACGCCCAGGACAATGGTTGGCTGACTCGGAGCCAGCCACGCCATGCCTCGCATTCTCGCCGTCAAGTTCTCCACCCTCGACATGCCGAAGTACTTCATGCCCGGCGCCGTGGATGACGCACGCGCGGAGGAATTCGTCGTCGTGCCCGTCGAGGGGGATCCGATGGTCGGATTCGTGGCAGCCATCGAGTATCGCGCAACAGAGCACCTCGATCTGAGGCCGAGCCCCTATCCGGACACGATTCGACGCGCCACGTTGGACGAAGTCGAACGCTGGTGGGCTGCTCGTGCTTTCGAGCGCAAGGCGCTCCTCGAATCGAAGGAACGTGCCCGCGCGCTGAACCTCCCGATCAAGGTTTCGACGGCGCGCTACTTTGACGATTCAAAGCGACTCGTGCTGCATTTCACCAGCGAGACGCGGGTCGACTTCCGCTCGCTTGTGAAGGATCTCGCCGCTGCGCTGATGGTGCGCGTCGAACTCTGGCAGGTGGGCATTCGCGACGAGGCGCGTATGCTTGACGGATTCGGCGTGTGCGGTCAGAAGACCTGCTGCTCCACGTTTCTCAAGGAATTCAAGCCGATCAGCGTTCGCATGGCTCGCGACCAGGAGATCAATCTCCCTCCGACGAAACTGACCGGACAGTGCGGACGATTCCTGTGCTGCCTTTCCTATGAGGTGGACCAGTACCGCGAGATGGCGAGAGAGGCCCTGCCGAAGGGCTCCACGGTGAGATGGGGCCAGAAGAGTGGCGTCATCGTGGACCGCAATCTCGTCGCGCGAACATACCTCGTGCGCGATGAAACGGGTTCGCTCGTTACGGTCAAGGCAGACGAATTCGGCGGTGCCAAAGTCGATGTGCCGGACCAGATGAGGAAGTTCGGCAGAGCGCTTCAGGGCTCGGACTCCTTGGGCGATGAGGGCAGCGGAGCGGACGAGGCTCCACCATCGCGCGGCGATGAGAGCAGCCATTCGAGTTTCAAGCGCCGCGGGCGGGGAGATTCCGGCCGTGGAGGAGGGCGCGATGCGACGCCCCCCGAGCGCTCGGGCAAGGATCGCCCGGCCAAGCCACAACCTCCGCCGCAGCCTAAGCGCGCGAAACGCCCGTTGGATCTATCGCGCGATATCCCCTCGCCGCTCAGCATGCGTCGAGGTGATGTTCCGCCGCATGCGCCGCTCGGGCCAGATGCTGATCTGCCTCCGTCGGATGGCAATGAACCATCAACAGCCGCACCTCGCCGCCGCCGGATGCGCGCCCTCCGCAAGCCGCAGCCGGATGCCCGTCGCGAGGGTGGTCCACCGCGTCCACCTGCCTCTCCCAAGTCAGGCGGTGAAGGCCACGGCGGCGAAGGGAAGCAGGAGAAGGGTCGCCCATCCGGCCGCAGAAGGAAACGCCGCCGGGGAGATCGTGGTTAACGTCGACGCGGGTGGCTAACCTTGGTGGCGGTTACTCATGCAGCCGCCGGATGAATTCGGCGTGCTTGGGTAGGAACTTCAGCCCTTTTGCCTCGTTTGAGCGTACCGCCTCGAGCGCCTTCTTATAGTGGGGTGCCTGGAGCGCGAGTAACTTCTCGTGCGGATACGGCGCGACCGGATATCTTCCCATTCCGTGTAGGATGAAAGTGTAGCTATTGTGATCGAAGATGACCTTTCGATCATCGATGTCATTGGGCGTGGGGCTGCGGTGTTTCCAGAGTTCAAGGCGATCCCGCAACGAGTCGGGAATCGGGGTCTCGTGTCGAATTGCGCGCCAATAGGGAGTATCTTCGCGCTGCGTCAGCATGAAGTGCAGCACGATGAAATCGCGCACCTCGCGAAAACAGCTCCCGATGATCGCGTTATAGCGGTTCCGGATGGTCTCGGTGATTCCGCCCGAGGGGAAGAGATGGGCGAGTTGCATGATCCCGACTTCCGTCAGCCAAATACCTGATGATTCGAGCGGCTCAATGAACGCGGCGGCGAGGCCGATGGATACGACGTTTCCCTGCCAAGGCGCCCGCGAACAACCTACGCGCATCGGGATGAACTTCACACTCAGGCCATCGGCAGTCGCGCCCAGATATCTGCGCAACTCGGCCTCGGCTCCCTCGTCGGTCGAGAATGCGGAACTGAAGACATACCCAACTCCGCGTCGCTGAGAGAGGCCGATGTCCCAGATCCATCCTCCCGCGCGCGCGGTAGCGATCGTGTAGGGCGGCGCACCGGGACTCCCTGCCGGGTACGGTGCCTGGACTGCAACGGCGCGATCGTTCAGCAGGTACTCGTTCGCTGAATCGCGCGGCACGCCGAGCGTTTCGTGAATAAGCATCCCCTTGAATCCGCTGCAATCGATGAAGAGATCTCCCTCGATTTCGCCATTTTCCTTCGTCATCAGCGACCGTACATCGCCGTTCTCGAGTCGATTGACCTGAACGACCGTGTCGGTGATGTGACGAATGCCGCGTGGCACGACTTTCGACCGTACGAAACGGCCCAGCTTCACAGTGTCGATGTGGTAGGCGTAACGAAACGGGCCGCCGTACGCTTCAGCTTCGAAAGCCTTTGGCGCGATCAGCGCATCGCACATCGCAGGTTGTGGCGAGACCCGATAGTCGTATCTTCCGCGCTGGTCGGCCGGATCGACGAACGTCCAAAAGTCTGCCGTGCTCAGCCCAGCGGGGAGCGGTGGGAACTCGAAGGGGTGATAGTAGTAGTCGCCAGACGAAGCATCCTTCCAATCAACGAATCGAATCGCAGATTTGAACGTGCCGTCGCACCCGCGCATGAACTCGCGCTCGGTGACATCGATGAGCTTCATCGTGTTCGCAAGGCTGGGGACTGTGGCCTCGCCCACACCGATGATACCGATGTCGGAGGACTCGATCAGAGTGAATTTCGGCGCGTCTGGAGTGTTGCGCGGATTGAGCACCTGCTGGAGGACTCCAGCGGTCAACCATCCGGAGGTCCCACCTCCGAGAATGACGACGTTGCGGATCTGCGACCCCATCGATTGCCCACCTTGTGTTGGTTGTCTCGAAGAGTGACTGTGGTGCAAAATCGCCTCAAGGCGGAAATGGCTCCGAAGAGAGGTGCACCAGAGTTTCCGCGCGTCGATCCGGGCACCTGACGCCTCCGCGGGAGGATCGAAGCACTTTGCCGCTCCGGTCGCGGCGGATCGGCTTGCCCACGGCATTGAATCATCGAACCTTCGAGCATCCCACCCGGAAGCTCTCACGATGAAGATGACCCCGGAAGTCGCTGCCGTCCTGCGCCATGAATTGCTCACCACGCTCGAACGCGAGCACCCCTGTCTGATCAACGTCATCGAGGCGTGTCCTGAGGACATGCTCAGCTATCGTCCGCACATCAAGTCGATGACGTTTGCTTGTCTGGCTTTCCACTGCGACACGGTCGGCCCGTGGTTTCTTGGCATCATCGGCCAAGCCAAACGTGACGCGAAGGAACCGAAGACGCCGAAGACCAAGGCCGCACTCGTCAAGCAGTGCAATTCGATCAACGCTGGCTTCATCAAGACCGTTTCAAAGATGACCCCGGCGCAGCTCGCCGCCGAGCATGACTTCCTCGGCATGGGTATGTTGCCCGCCGTCACGCTGCTGGGCATTCACCTGCGCCACTTTATCCACCACCGCGGCCAGCTCCAGTTGATGCTACGCATGATGGGCGCGAAATGCCCGGCGATCTACGGCCCATCCGGGGATGTGAGCTTCGACGACATGATGGCGAGCGCAAGAAAGGGGAAGAAGAAGTGAGCTAGAGGCTACTTGTAGGAGCAGCCTCCGCATCACGAGAACTCGTGCGTCGTGTTCCCGATCCGGCTAAGGGCTCCTGCCGGATCGGGGTGGCGAGCACCTTCCCTTGCCTCCGTCGCACGCTCTTCACCTTGAACCTTCCCATGCTAAGACCTCTTCTCACTTCGCTCGCAATCATGTTGGTGTTTGGCGCGATCGGTTGCTGCCCCGCGCAGCAAGGCGATTCCGCGAGCGCCACTCAGTCGCCCGAGCCCTCCGAAGGCGTGGAACGGATGGCGAGCTTTTCTCGCTTCATCGGCGGCGAGTGGAGGATGGGGGCTCCCGGAATGACCGCCGTCATGATTGAAACGTGGACTTGGGGCCCCGGTCGGCATTCCGTGCTGGCATCAACCGAGGGTGTGAATGTCGCTGATGAGAACAGCCCTTGGCGTGCGGTGCAGGTCTTCTACTGGCATCCGGGGCTCAAGCAAATCTGCGTCTTTGGGTTGAGCCCATACAGTAACGGAGTCAGCGAAGGATCGATTTCCTTCGAGGGCGACGTCGCAGACGGCATGTTCGACCTTTACCAAACCAACCAATCTCCTCGCGCGCGCAAGATGGGTCTGCATTGGGCGTTCGAGGGCCCCGACAAATACCATGACGTCTTGCTGGAAGCGACCGGCCCCGAGGGCCTCAAGACCTTGGCCGAGTGGGACCATCACCGTTCCTACGCGCCGGCGTCACCGCGCCCGCTCGATGGGGTGAAAGTCCCCCGCCCTCCCGACACTTTGAGTGCGTTCGTTCCGCTCCTGAATCCCGATTGGGGCGCCAGGCTCGAGTGGCGCAGCGGGGGGGACGCAGACGTGCGAATAACGTTCGAGTGGATACCGTTCGCTGACTGCATCCGTGCCCGTATCACTTCACCGACGAAGGACGGCGCCCAAACGCATCTCTTCGACGTGTACCTCTATCGCCACACCGGAACCGGCGCGTTGCGCTGCCTTGCACTCTCGGACAAGGGTGGCGTCTATGTAGGTGACGTGACAGTCCTCGCCGGAGGGTCGCTTCAGTTCAGCCTGATGGGCCACGAAGCCGAGAAAGCCGTGCCCTACGAATTGCGAACTGAAATGGAGAAGGACGGTGCGATACGTTCCACCGCCACCCTCCAAGGGGAGTCAGCGCCGAGGATTCTTGTGTGGAAAAAGATGGAGCGGGAGACGGGACTTGAACCCGCGACGTCCAGCTTGGAAGGCTGGAGCTCTACCAACTGAGCTACTCCCGCTCGGGAGTTTGAGATGCAAACCGAGGTGCCGTCGGACGGTCAACGGCAATCGCTATTCCTAGCGGGTAAAGCAGGTACATAGTACCCCCTTTTGCTTTCTCTGGAAGTGGCGCGTTCTGCGCGGGCTTTTGAGAGTGCGTCGAGGTCGAGAGCGGGGAGGAGCCAGACGTTTGGGTTCCGTTTGGCG
>Ga0268299_1001540_pt1 | contig 38896 bp, 33 predicted proteins | sample NOBtaG_FD_193484 | JGI IMG/M metagenome (GOLD analysis project Ga0268299, IMG submission 193484) | Activated sludge microbial communities from bioreactor in Nijmegen, Gelderland, Netherland - NOB reactor | ecosystem: Engineered > Bioreactor > Aerobic > Activated sludge | place: Netherlands... | reverse complement strand
CTCATTATCATACGTAGGGCTTGCGCCCTACGCTACATATCTATCGCCCCGTTGGGGCTTTAAGAAATAAAAATTTCAGATTACTTAGTTTACGCTGTAATAATTACAGCATAACATAAAAAATATAGCATTTTGATCTTAAGCTAAGATCTATCATAAAAATGCTGCATATGATACATGACGGCTCTTAGTGCATCTACGCTACTACGTAATTCAGTAAAAAATACTTTGTCTAAAGGAGCATTTTTTCCTAAGTCATCTACCACAATTTGAAGCAACATAACCATTTCTTTAGCTAAATTTGCCATTTCTTGATTAAGTAAAGTCATAGCATCTTCTGTAAAAGCTAAAAGCTCATCATAACGTAAGTCAGGCAACTCATCTAATATAGCAGGAGGTTCGGCTAATTCACTTATAGCAGCAGGGCTTATGGATTCATCTTCTACGGCAATATCACTTAATGTTTTCTCTGATGATAAATCTTCAAAAGCTAATTTTAATTTGTCTTCAAAATCTGGTATTTCTTCTTTTTTAATATTTGGGTCTACTAATCCAACATTTGATTGATTATCAGCAACTACATTATTTGTAATTTCTACTATTAGACCTTGTTCTAGATCTGAGGTTTTGACAGTTTTTATTCCTGCCAAACTAGTAAGGTTAATATTGCTTCTTAAGTGTCCTGTTATATTTCTTGCAGGTTCTCCAGCCAGTAAAATTGCTGCCTCTAATTCATGTTCACTTGCATTTTGAAAAACATTTAGGAATTCATCCTCTGTTATAGCTCTAACGGCTAGTTCTAGTTCTCTAGCAAAAGCCAGCATAGATTCTGGGCGTTCACTAGGTTTTTTTGCTAATGCCCGACGTACTACAGCATCAATTAATGGATGAATATCTGGCCGGATTTCATACATTGGAGGTGGGTTTTCTTTAACTTTTTGATAAACAATTGCAGAATAATTTTTAGCATTAAAAGGAACTTTCCCTGTAAGCATTTCATAAAGCACTACACCTAAAGCATAAATATCAGTTCGTGAATCTACTTCTTTATCTTGGCATTGTTCAGGCGACATATAATGTGGAGTGCCAAGCACATAACCATGTCTAGTTAGTCGTCCAGAAAAATCATTTAATGGTTGTTCTGCACCTAATTTAGCAATACCAAAATCTAAAACCTTAACAACTTCTTGTCCTTGGTCTTGATGAAGAAAAATATTATCTGGTTTTAAGTCCCGATGAACAATACCTCTTTTATGTGCTATTGCTACAGCAGCACAAATCTGCTGGATAATTTCATTAGCTTCATTTAAGGAGAATTGATGGTTTTGCAAAATACGATCTCTTAAAGAAATACCAGAAAGAAACTCTGTAACAACATACACTGTACCATCAGAGCATATAGAGAAATCTAAAATTGCAATAGCATTAGGATGACGAATGTGCATTGCTGCAAAGGCTTCCCGTCGAAACCGTTCTACAGCAGTTTTATCTGTTGTTAAATGCGGGTGCATTACCTTTAAGGCAACTAACAAGTCTAATTGAATATGTCTAGCTCGATATACAGAGGCTGTCCCACCTTTAGCTATTTTGATTTCAATCAAGTATTTATTATCAATAACTTCGCCAATTAATGGATCTTCTTTAACTATTCCTTCAACATTAGTTAAACGCTCTCCATCCGATGGACAGAAAACTATTCCTGGTTCAAATTTTTGTTGGCATTTAGGACATTTTTTCATAAAAGTTTTTGTTATTAATACAACAATGAACTTGTAGAGTAAATAACCAAAGTTAATTTCTTGGCAAAACCAAAAATACATTCTTAAAAACTAAAGATTAAAAACCAAAAATTTTCCTTAGTTAAAAATATGTTTTATAGCAGTTTAAAGACGGTTTTAATCTTAGAAAATACTACAAATTTTATTAAATAAATAGCTCATTTTTTCAATAAATTATTGTCTGCGCTCTTGCTTTGTATTAAGCTAGCAATCTTGTGTATATTTGTTAATTTAGTCAAGAAATTATCACAATTAATTATTGAAGGTTCAGAATGTCAGCATCAGAAGATTTTGTTGAAGTAAATGTCCAACCCGTAGGACAAGATAACGCTTTTGGAATTGAACTACGTGTTCAAGACTCTAGCTTAAATGACAAACCATTCCTAATTACATTAGGTTTCCAAATGGAAGATGGTCAAATACCTGGGCTAAATAATGACGCTACTAATCAACCTGAAGAAGTTATTGAATTAGCAAAAGAATTATTACTTTGTGGCTCAGATGAATTGCCTCCATTAAGCAGTATTCCCTTTGAGGAATGCCCTAGTAATCAAAAGGGTTATTATTATGATCTGGATACAGAAATGGAATTTGAAAGCGAAAAAGGCACAGAAGTCAAAAGACAACAGTGGCAAGTAAGCATCTTCCAATCTCCTACAGAAAAGGCAGTTGATCCAACTCAGCTTTTTAGAATGATTCAAGAATTTTTTGGTAGCCATTTATAAAAATGCTGGCTAACTCTAGCAACCAAGAACAACTTAAGCTATTTGCCTTAGAAGCCCTTAAAGCCGAACCTGAGTTAGATCTGGGCCGTGCTGCACTTCTTATGGCAAAATGTCAATATCCTAAACTAGATATAGAAGTTTATATTGCACAATTTGATGAAATTGCTGAAATTATCTCTAGTCGTCTTTCCACTTCTTCTAGAAATCCTCTTTTAATCATTAAAAATATTAATGATTATTTTTTTCAAGAACTTGCTTTTCAAGGAAATAAAGAAAATTATTATGACCCTAGAAATAGCTTCTTAAATGAAGTTTTAGTACGCCGCTTAGGTATTCCTATTAGTCTTTCTGTAATTTATATGGAAGTAGCAAAGCGTCTAGGCTTAACAATCGATGGAGTAGGTTTGCCAGGGCATTTTTTGGTAAAATGTAAAATCGAGGATCAAGAAATTATCCTAGATCCTTTTCATCAAGGTAAAGAGTTAAGTCAATCTGATTGCCAAACATTACTTACAACTATTTACGGGTCTGGAATAGAGCTAAAGCCTAGCTTTTTTCGTGCTGTAAGCAAAAAAGAAATCCTTATTCGTATGCTTAACAACCTAAAAAATATTTATATCTCTGGCAATGATCCAGCCCGTGCCTTAATTACACTAGAAACCCTTTTAATACTTACCCCTCAAGCCTTAAATGAAATTAAAGAGCGGGGATTTGTAAATTATCGCTTAAGAAAATTTTCGCAAGCAATTAAAGACATAGAATTTTATTTAAGTCATAGTCCAAAAACTGTAGAAACTGACAATATCCGCAAACTCTTAAACCAAATAAAATTAGAGTTTGCATCCTTAAATTAATAAAACAATGAGTACTGTCCGTAAATTAAAAGAAAGCGGCTTGATTAGTCCACCTAGTTTTGTACCTCATAATATTCATTATGAAACCATTATGGGATCTGTTGCTTATGGAGTATCTTCTGATACTTCAGATATGGACGTTTATGGGTTTTGTGTCCCGCCTAAAGATATGATTTTCCCTCACTTAGCAGGGGAAATTCTTGGTTTTGGACAACAAATTAATAGATTTGAACAATACCAACAGCATCATATCTTAGATAAAAGTGCTTTAGCTGGTGCTGGCCGCACTTATGACATTACTATTTACTCAATTGTAAAATACTTTCAATTATGTATGGAAAATAATCCTAATATGATTGACTCGCTATTTACACCTGCTAATTGTGTACTACATATTACTAAGCTAGGAAATATGGTAAGAGAAAACCGAAAGATCTTCTTACATAAAGGTGCTTGGCATAAGTTTAAGGGTTATGCTTACTCTCAACTACATAAGATGACAACTAAAGATCCTATAGGTCAGCGTAAAAAAATCATTGAAAGCTATGGCTATGATGTTAAATTTGCTTATCATGTCGTTAGATTACTTAATGAAGTAGAACAGATCTTAATTGAAGGTGACATTGACCTACAACGCAACCGAGAACAACTAAAATCAATTCGGCGCGGTGAATGGAAGGAATCCGACATTAGAGACTATTTTGCTAGTAAAGAAAAAGACTTAGAAAAACTTTATTTAGAAAGCTCACTTCCATATTCTCCTGACGAAGCAAAAATTAAAAAACTTCTGCTAGAATGTTTAGAAGAGCATTATGGAAATTTATCAGACGCAATCATTACTCCTGATAAAGCAACAATAGCATTACAAGAAATCCAAAACATCTTGGATAAAGTAAAAGATTTGTTGTAAAAATAAGACATTAACCTTAGAGCGGAGAAAATTTTATGGGAATGATTGTTTGGTTAGTAGGTTTTGCCATAATTTCAATAGTTTTTTGGCTATTAGTTTACGATTACCGACAAAAAAAAGCCCGTTCAGAGAAAGAATATAGTAAAGATTTAGAAATTCAAGGTATTAGACCTAGGGTTTTTAGGCGTAGAAGAAGACTTAGGAAAAAATAATTATGGATAATATAATTTCTTGGATTATAGCTTTTGTTTTAATTTTTACTGCTTTTTGGACAATAGGTTATGAATACCAAAAAAAGCAAAATCGCACATCTGAAGAATACCAAAAAGATATTGAAAAACAAGGAATTACAGGCAATAAACTACTACAAGTCGGACTTTTAGAACTAGAAAAATTTCTTAAGCCAAATCTTTCTTCTTCTGTAGATTATTTACAAGACGAAAAACAAGGACAAACTAAAACTAAAAAACAAGGTGATGATAAAGATCAAACTACACCAGATTTAAGTTAAAAATCTAGTGATTGCTAAATGTCTTATTTTCATATCTGTTTTATTATGAATAATTAAATCTGCTAAGGCTTTACCAATACCAATAGCAAACTTAAATCCATGCCCGCTAAAACCTGCTGCTATAGCAATATTTGGGTAATTCGGCATTAAATCAACAATAAAGTCATGGTCTGGTGTTGTGGTGTAAAGACAAGTAGTTGCACCAAAAGATTCGCCAGCTAAATCAGGAATATATTTTTTTAAGTACTCTCTTAAATTGTTAATTATTTCTTGATTTGGCTTTTGTTGATATTCATCTACATTTAAGTAAATACCACTATGATGAAACCCAACTTTTATAGCTATTTCATCAAAAGAAGGTATTCCATAGACAATATCTTTTTGGTAATTTATCCAAACAGGCGATTTATCACTAGTAAATAAATTTTTATTTCTTAACGGTCGAAAATAAACTGTTTGTTCTTGAGAAACTTGTAAAGGTAAATTTAAGTCAAAATATCTAAGTAGTTTATTAGTCCATGCTCCACTTGTAATTATTAGCTTATCAGCAATATATTGATTTTTACTAGTAATTATTTTGACGCTATCTAAGCTTGGGATAATTTCTTGCACTATCTCATTATCTACAATAGTTGCACTAGATTTTATAGCACATTGCACCATTGATTTTATAGCTTTAGTTGGATTAATTACTCCTGTATCTGGTGAATATACAGCTTTTACAGACTCACTAAAAGAAAATTGAGGATAACGCTTTGTTAATTGATTATGGTTTAATTCTTCATAGTTACGGCCTAAGGCTTGCAAAGCATTTTTTACAGCCAAGACATTGTGATGGTCTTCATTGTCTTCAGCAAAATCAATACCCCCAAGAGTAACTAAAAGTTTTTCCTTAGCATCTTTTTCTAGTTTTAACCACATGTCTTTACATTGAAAAGCCAGTTCTGCATAAGCTAGGTTTGTATAAGCAAAACGAAAAATTCGTGACTCCCCATGTGTACTTGCTTTGCTATGAGCAATCTCAAACTGTTCAAGTAAAAGGACTTTCTTACCCATTTGGGCTAGAGTGTAAAAAGCAGCACTACCCATAGCACCAGCACCTAAAATAATAACATCAAATTTCAACATAAAACCTTATCTCCATTAAATTTCTAACAAGTAAGCTTATCAATAAATTAACAATAGTTTTTCTATTTCTTAAGCTAAAACAAAATAGTTTTTTCTGCTAGTTGGACAACCTTGTTTTTTGCTTTTTCTACTAAAGACAAACAGCAAACGAGCGTTATCAGACTAGTCAATGAGCTAGACAGTAAGAGTAAAGCTATGTTATTCTTGCCCAAGTATCTACATCAAGATGAGCCTGGGCGTAAATTATAAAAGATTTTCAAGCTTTCTATTTTAATCCCTTTTTTAAGTGCCGCCGGGAAAGCACTTCTACAAAATTGTAGGCCAACCCTACAAAAAATTATCAGCGCTCGTGCTATGGAGGAAAACACATTCTATGAAATTAAATCGAACCAAAATAATTAAAGGAGCATTGACATTAAGCTTTGCTTTTTTGTCACTCCTAATTTTCGCTTATCCTAAATTAAGTGCTGCTATTCTGGACGAATTTAAAGAATATCCAACAGGTGATAAAGCTAAAATGATTCTGGATGATCCAGAGAAAAAGCGTTCTTCGGCTGCTGGAGACAAAGGCATTACTTATTTTAACCATGAACACCACGCTTTCCCAAAACGCCATCCACAATATAAAGATTCTTGTATTGTGTGCCATCATACCAACAGCAAAAACCTCACCAAAGCAATGGAAGAAGGTGTACGTAGATGTGATGATTGCCATAAGACAGATGATTCAACTTGTGAATTTGAAGGCACAAATGATGAAAGAAAATTTAAAGGCTTAAACGCATTAAATGCTAAGGATGCCTATCATGGTACAGATAGAGACGATCCTAACTTTAAGTTAGCTGGTTGTATCAATTGCCACAAGGAAAGAGATATTTTCCCAGTTGGTTGTAATGAATGCCATAATAGCGATAAACCTGAGCATTATGATGAGTAATTTTAATTTCTTCTGTTGATGTTCAACCCGGCCAACGAGCCGGGTTTTGTTTTTTAAGGTTATAAGTATGATACGTCAAATAATTGCATTAATTGTTGGCACTGTTTCAGGCTATTTATTAGGTTATATTTTTGGGCTTAGTAAATATCCTTTTATTTCTGTTCTAGAAAGTGAAGCTTGGTTAAGTAAAATTCTGCTTATTTCTTTACTTGCCTTTTTAGTTGGTGCTATTACTTCTTTAACATCCTGGAAACATACCCCAGGACTACCCGGCATGGCGTTTTCCCTAACATTAACTAGTCTTGGTGTATCAGCTATTTTTAGCTCAACAAAACCTTTACCAAAATCAACATTAGAAGAAGCTTGGGTGACAACAGCAATAGAATCAATGCTGATCCTGCTAGCAACTTTGTTTACTTATTCAGCAGCATGGTTGGCTGACACTCAAGTAGTTTTTCGTAAGCTAGCTATTAAGCCCGCACCAAAACAAGTTAACTCTAAACTACTTTTAACTCAACTACTTCCCTGTATAGCATTAACTATTTTGCTAGCTGCGTTGTTAAGAGCATTTTTTACAGTTTCAATGGCTTGGAGTGGAAAAATAACTCTCTTTTGTTTTTTAGCAAGCGGTTTTCTAGCCTCTTATTTGCTTAAGTCTAAAAGCACTCTTTGGTATAGCGGTGCAGCCCCCTTTTATTTAGCCAGTTCAGCTATAGTAGTGCTATCATTTCCTGAACTAGTAAATAATTTTGCTCTATTAGCCCTACCAGCTAAATCATGGAATTATTCATTGATTATCTGTGGTTTAGGTTCAACAGGTGCAATTTTAGGTCACTGGTTAAGAACAGCCATAAAGCCAAATTAAAAATAAGTTAAATCTTATGAAAACTCCAATAATAATTTTTGATTTAATGGATACAATTGTAGTTGACCCTTTTTATACTTTATTTCCTAAGTATTTTAATATGCCATTAAAAGAACTTTATAAAATTAAAAATCCTAATATTTGGCCGTTATTTGAAATAGGAAAAGTTACTGAAGAAGAATATTTTCAACAATTCTTTTTGCCAAATTCAGGTCATCAACTAGAAGATGGAGAAACCCTAAAAGAAGCTGTTTTTGCTGCTTATAGCTATATTGATGAAATGGAACAACTTTTAGCAGAATTAAAAGACTTGAATTTTAAGCTTTGGATACATTCAAATTATTCATTTTGGTTTGAAGAAGTGCGTAAGCGTTTAAGCTTAGACCGATTTTTCCAAGGCTACTCGGTTTCCTATAAAACTGCTTTACGTAAACCTGACCCTACGGCTTATCAAGTAACTCTTTCAATGATTGGGCTTGAAGCCAAAAATTGCATTTTTATTGATGATCGAGCAGAAAATATTAGAGCAGCCAAAGCTGTTGGACTAAATGCTATTCAGTTTATAAATGCTAAAGAATTAAAGATAGAACTAAAACAATATATAAAGTAATTAATATAAATGATAAAATACTTTAATCTTAAGCTCTGAAAGGGCAATTAAATATTTGATAAGAAAGAATTTATTTATAGCTTGATAGACATAGGGTAGTCATAATAACTACCCTATAAAAAAATTTATTAAACTCCCCTAATACCCTTAAGCAGTTGTACAATCTTTCCTTCATTTCTCTTATAAAGTTGTGAAGCAACAAATCCAAACCCAAGTAGGATTTTTCCTTTTTTATTAACAAAAGCGTAACAAAGCCCTGAAACTTTTACGCCTTTAATTTTACCTTCAACATCACAAGCAAGAACTTTCAACCCATTCAAGGTATTTTCTGAGACTTCCCCTGATTGGTAATCGTCCATAATTCCTTGTAATTCACGTTCTATGTTTTCTGCTAAGTCTTCTACGTTAGTGCTATCAGTAGTAATAAAGTAGAAATGTACTTCTTCACTTGGATCAGATATTTCTAAAGATCCTTCTTCACCTTTACTAACATTCCAACCATCTGGAACTGAAATCTTAAAACCTGCTGGATGGGTGAAATCTTCTGCTAGGGCTGTATGGAAACATAACATAAATACTAACAAGCTTGTGATTATATATTTGGTAATTTTCATAATATTTCCTTTGGGGTTTAGTGTTGAAATCTAAAGGCTTAGACATAATTGTCTAATTTGTTGTGGCAGATTATAACAATACTATTATTTGTTTGTATATTACTATTTATTGTCTATGCCAAAATAAATTTTCTCTTATATAATTACTTGTATTTACTTCAGTAAAAGTATTGCCATTCCAACTACGAACCATAATAGTAACTGTGTCAGGATTAACACTAATTACATTATAAGTATTAGCCTCTCCTCGATAGCGCGTAGAAATAGCCGTGCCTGCTTGAGCAACAATAATTGATTTGTTAACCGAATGGTGAGCGCGTGCATCATCATTATAACCAATATGAAGATGTCCAGCTAAAATCAAATCTACGCCAGCAGACTCCAGGGTTTTTAATGTTTCTGGTGCGCGTCGAATAATTGGTTGAAGTTTTTTTCCTGGTGCAGGAATAAATTGATGGTGGGTGACTATCATCTTAAAAATTGTAGGTGAAAATTCTTGTAATTTTTTAGACAACTCTAAAATTTGCTTACTTGAAATTGCTCCATTTTTCCAATTTAATGAACGTGTTGAATTAACTCCTAACACAGCAATTTCATCATCTAAATAAGTAGGTGCTAAATCACTGGTAATATACTGGCAGTAACGTTCTAGTGGTTTAGTCACTCTATGTATTAGGTTATAAAGTGGTATATCGTGATTACCTGGTACAACTAAGTAATTTACTGGCAAGCGTTCAAGAAATTCTCGTGCAGCAATAAATTCTTTTATCTTTGCACGTTGTGTTAAATCTCCACTAACAACAACTAGATTTGGTGAAAAAGTAGTAAGGTCATTTAACAAAGCTTCTGCAACTTTTTTGTCTTCCCGTCCAAAATGTAAATCAGAAATATGAGCAATTACTTTCATAGCTTATTTCCTAGATTATTTGGCTTAGGAACAATCACTTTTAAGGCTTTATGAAGAACAGTGTAATGTAGTGGTGGATAAAGGCGTTGGACTTCCCCATCTAAAGCGACTCTTAAGCGTCTTTTTTTTGTTTCAATCCAAATTTCTTTTGCTCTCTCAATACGAAAATCTTTCGTTTGGTTTAATCGTCCAAGTAGTGCAAATAAAGACAATCTAACTAAACCAAAACGACCTCCACGATTAGCCATATATAAACAAATCTCGCCTTTGTCTAAGCCATCCCTAGTTCCAAGATTCAACAAATTCATTTTATACATATTGTTACCAACAAATACAAAGGGGGAATCTGATTTAATTATTCTCTCATCTACTTCTAATGAAACTTGGAGCAATGGAACACGAAAAAAAGTTGAAAATACTGCCAAAACCATTGCTGACCATTTACCTAAACCTAATTTTTGACGTTGGCTATCTCGTTTTTGTACTAACTGAGGATACAGTCCTATAGAAGAATTATTAATAAAAGTTACATTATTAACTTGTCCAATATCACAAGCAAAAATATAATTTTCGCTAATTACTTTAATTGCTGATGTTAGATCTTGAGGGATTTTTAAGTCTTTAGAAAAATGATTAAGTGTTCCTAGTGGTAGTATTCCTAGTGGAATGTTTTTATCTATAAGTGTAGAAGCAACCGTGCTAATTGTTCCATCCCCGCCACCCGCTACAATTACATCTGTTTTGGTTTCTGCTGCTTTTAGAGCAGTGGAAAGTATTTTTTTCCCTTTTACTAAATGAATTTTTGCTTCAATGTTAACAGCCTTAAATAAATCTTGTAAATAATTGGTTTGATTATCGTTAGGTAACTTAGCAAATGACCCTCCACCTTTATTAATAATAACTACTGCTTTCATAGGATTGGTCATTTTACTCCAAGTCGTTTAACTAGCCTTGTCTAATTTAAGCTTGATATTAGACACTTCTGTTTCCAAGATCTCTATCAATTATAAAAAATAACAAGGATTTTTATCACCACACATAATCTTTTGCATACTGTCGTACAGACTTATCAGCAAGAATATGAAAAGTCCTAATTTTTTGCAACATTACAGGAGATAACTGTTTTAGAGAAAGATAAATTATTCGTTTTCCATAACGACCTGCTAGAACTTGAAAAAATGGCCTAGGTGGTTTTGGGGCTGCATAAATAACAAATTTTTCTAAGCTATAATCTAGTGCCGCTAAAAGTAACTTTTCTGCATAATTAGCAGCAATCCTATAAGCAGGGTCAGAAAAAACATCATAAAGTCTACCAGGCGGCATGCTCATCATAAACCCACCATAAACAGCTTTACGAATACCCTTTGCAACTTGCCTTTCATCAGGGTTAGTTGCATAAAAAGCCATGTCGGACTCTTGATCATGTTCGCCTAACCAAGTCATTGTATAAGGATATTGCGCCCCATCTTCATCAAAAATTACTACTACTGAATCAACCGAGCCTTTTACCAGCCCTGATTCTTGAACATAAATTTTTCCTGTGTGCCAGTTACGGATAGTCTCCCTAATATCCACCCCATCTAACAAAGAAGACTCAAAAGGACGTATCCTTTTTCGTTCTTCACTAAGAATATTTTTTCCTTTGTTTCTTAAGTAATTTCCATAGCCTTCTAACACAATATCTTCTGGAGGATATGAGCAAATACTATGAGGATCAAAACGTAGGTCTTTATCTAAATCAGCGCGTTTTTGCTTATCCTTACGGTTTAGAAATCTTGGTAAAGAAGAACGTGGTTTAAGCGGTGCGTGGGGATTCATTCTAACTTTATTAATTAGTGGAAAGATATCTTCTGCTCTTAGCTCAATGATGTCTAATTCGCTATGTCCCTCTTGGCAAGGGTAATTTGTGCCAAGTTCCCACATCCTATAGCAAAAATGTGAGTTAATCGAACCCCGACCAGCAATTAATAGCTCATAAAAGTCTGGCAACAAAGAGTTTTTAACATGTGCATATTTACGAGCAAAGGAAATTAGCAAAAACATTTGTTGTGGATTAAGTCGCTCATTGATTTCTTGTTCATAATAAGAGCGACACCACATTAAATAGCGCACTAAAATTTCATTGCGATCCCGACTAGATACGATGTTTGCAACGTCCAAGTGTGCGCGTTGAGCAATTTCAGGTAATTTTTCTGTTGCCTTACCTGAAACTACCTTAAATCCTTGTTTTATACTGGTAAGATTACTAGTATTGCTTACTAGCTCCTCAAAAGTATCTTGGGCATTTGATGTGGTTTTAATCGTCGGCTCTTCAAGATACGACTTAAGGCTATTAATAACGTTTGATAAAGAGCTAGAAGGCTTTTCATCAGCGGGTTTGGCTGTGTTGATAAAATTGCGCTGGAGTTCATAAACAGCCGTTAAAAAAGGAAATTGTCCCATTATTTCACCTAGTGAAAGCGGGCTAAGATGATAAAGTTTTGCTTTAGGACGAATTTCTTGCGGGTTTAATGGAGTAGAATTTAGCTTTTCCTTAAGTCCAGCTAAATGCCGTAGTCCGCAAAGTACCAAAATAGGATGATTGCTATTAAGTTTACCTGTCCAAGCTAGCTTATGCTCCAACTCTCTTAAGTGGAATACCATAGCTTCTTCTCGTTTATCATCTTCTGGCAAATGCTCAACTGGCTTTGACAAAAGCATTTCACAGTATTTTTTATGTCCCAAATAATTTAGCGCGTAAGTGTCTGGCATTGGGTCATAAACCTGTGGGTAATCCAGCATTGCTAAATCAATACAGCGCATTTCTATATGTTTTTCACGCGCACAACGTCCAACTTCAACAAAAGGATCGATTGGCTCAACACGAATAAAGTTTTTATTATCATTACCATAGAGCAAGACAGATACACGAGGCAGCCGATCAATAGCTTGAAAAATCAAATTCTGTAAAACAAAAGGATATTCTAGCGCGACTCCTGCGGGCGAGAGCCTTTCAAATGCAGCACGAGCAGCCAAAGTAAACTCATAGGAGTGATGCACAACAGGCAATAAAACAAATTGACCACATTTTTCTAAGTATAATTCTTGGTTTTGCATCTATTTAACAACTTTTATTCTGCGTAACGTAAAGCACTTTCACCTAAAACACTTATCATTGCTTCCTGCATTAGATGGCGATAATCCGTTGGCCCATAACTTAAACGTTTAGCAACATAACGAGCCATATTTATCCCATCTCGCACCGTGTAAGGTTCGTCTGCCATATGACAACGGGCTAGAAAATTGGCTACATAGCTTAAAATTTTCTCATCCACAAAAGGAAGATTTTCTCTTAAAATAGCTAATTCTTCCTCTCGATCTGGGAAATCAAGATAAATTTGTGGTTGAAGACGTGAGTGAATATATTCTGGTATTTCAAAAGTGCTTGCATCATCATTCATTGTTGCAACAATACGGAAATCTGGATGAGCTTTTACTTTTAGACCTGAAACAATAGATTCTACATAACGGCGAGTATCTAGAAGCGGTGCAAGAGAGGCCCAGGATTTTTCTGACATTCTGTTGCCTTCATCTAAAATAGCAATTCCACCTGTAATCATTGCTGTAACAATTGAGCTAGCAACATATTGAATTTTGCTATTTTCTGCAACTACTGGGGTAATCAACAAATCTTCTGGTCGTGTGTCCATAGTTGCTTGAAAAATATAAACGTCCTGTTCAAGCATTTTAGCCGCAGCATAGGCCAAAGTCGTCTTTCCAACGCCAGGTTTACCAATAAGTCTTGGCGAAAGCGGAACATCTCGTTCATCAATAAGCTTCCAACAAGCATGAAGTTGTAAAATCAATTCTTGTTGCCCAATCCATCTTAAAGGTAACTCATCTGGGTGGGCTAAATGGATTGAAACTCCATCTATTTGGACAGTACGACGATGTTTAGCAGGCTTGTCCAAATTATCTTTCATAGTTATTTTTTCTCCTGTTTAAGTCTTAAGAGCAATAATATTTGTAAACTGCTAAAGTCGTCAATTAAAAGGGGGTCTAAATTCTAAAATCACAAATAATAGGCGCGTGATCAGAAATTTGCTCACCATTTGTTAATAAATTTGGGATTGTTGTAGGATTGATGCTAGTTACTTGTTTGCTAGTTATTTCATTTGTTTTTAAGGCTTTTATACCACGAGCAAAAATATAATCTAATCGAAATTCTAAACGGTTTTTATAAGGGGCTAAACGTCTATCTATTCGTCTTTGTAAAAACTTTGGCATTTCTTTAGCTTCATCTACTCCAGTAATTGAAGTTGCACAAGTTACTAAATCATCATTATAAGACTCATACTCAAATTCATGTTTTTTAGCATAATCAAAAAGTAGCTCATATTTTTCTGGATGCCTTAGCTCATAGGCTAGTTTTTCTGGATTGTTAAAGGCCAGACGTAAAAAGCCTAAAAATGAATAATAAAAATTACCCCTCTTAAAAGTACCTACATTTAAGTCACCCGCAATAATTGTAGGTTTAGGAGGGAGTTTTTCCAAAGCTTGTAAAATGCTTTGAAATTGTTTTGCACGACATTTTGGAGTATTCCGGACTTCTAAATGAGTGTTGACTAAGTAAATTATTTGTTTATTTACTTCTATTTCAACAATTAGCGCGACTCTTTCACCAAAACGCTTTTCACTAAATTGATAAGTATCAAAACAACTAGGTAGTCTTACAGAATGAATAGCTAAAATAGGATAGCGCGAAAGCACAGCATTTCCATGCAAGGCTTCGTTATTTTCGCCTGCTAAAGTTAGTTCCTCGCCTATGCCTTTAGTTAATTCTAGGTATTCTGGAATATAAACCGCGTGCATTCCTAAACGTTGTCCTAGCTCAAAAGTAATATTTTGGTTTTGTGTCCGGTTCATGCCTAAATCAACTTCATTAAGTGAAATAACGTCAGCAAATTGTAAGATCGGATCAGTATTAAAAAGCTTAATTATTGCTTCTAAATGTTTTCCTCGCTCAATATTCCAATGAACTAGTCGTAAAAAATCTTTTAAGCGTGGTTTAGTGCTTGTACAAGGTTGCTCCCAGATATGATTAAGAATTTTATCTAATATATTGCTATTTTGTTGATAAAACGAGGATTGATAAAGCTCTGATTTGGTATTAAATAAGCGTAAGTTATTTAGCAAATCTTGGTAATTATCAGGAATTATATTTTTAGAAATAGTTTCTTGTTCGTGAAAAGTGGTGGTCATTTACTATTTTGCTAAATCCTTAGCTAAACTTAAAAATTAAAGTTTATTATTTTCCCTTCTTACTAAGTTCTTTATCCATTTCCAAATTGATTTCATTATCAGATTCAATATCAATATTAGTTATTTTATTTAGTTCTTCTTTCATAGCAGTAAAAGCAGGGCTAGTGTAGCTAGAGTTTTTTGGAGGAAGTTTAATAAAACCTGCTTCCCAATCTAGGGCAAAAGAGCGATAAGAAGTTAAAGGATGTGTCCCTAGAACAAAGTTTTTTACTTTTTTGATAACTCCTGTTGTTTTATGATTTTCTGAAATTCTTTTTAATACTGTGGCAATTGCTCTAGGGTTATAGCCAGCACGATAAGTTGTATAAAAAGCTTGTTGGTCAGCTTTTAATTCATCAAATCTAGGGATTCCGCTAAGTTTTTCCACTGTAGTAGCAAATTTACTTTTCTCATAAGCAACAAGTAATTTGTCTATAGCTTCTTCTACTTCTTCCTTACTATTTACCTTACGCACTTTTGCCAGCCAAAAAAGTTGTCTAGTCATAGTTCTTTGAACATGTGCATAAGTATCATGTGCAATTTCATGAGCTAGAACTCCGGCTAGTTCGTCTTCTGTTTCAACTATTTGCAGCAACCCTTGGGAAATAATAATTGTTCCACCACCAATAGAAGTAGCATTAGGGGCTTCTGATTTAGTGATAATAAACTTTAGATTTTTATTTGGGACAATTGAATAAGAACCTACAAAAGTACCTAATTGATTAACATAATTTTGAATTAGAGGATTTTTAAGCTTAAAGTTTTCCTCTATTTGCATATTTTCAATGATTTCTGCAAGCCATTGACCTGCTTCGCCTTTGAAAATATTAATTCCCTCCCAGGGTATTGGCCCAAAAGGGCCTTTATTTTTTGCTCTTGGTTCTGGTGGTTGCCAAGATATTTTGGTAATGGAACTAGCTTTTTCCGCTTCGCTAATTTCATTAGCTGGAGTTTCTAAAGCAATCTTAAATTCCTGTTTTATTTGAGGAATTGCATTTGTTTCATTTGTGGGTTCTTGCTCTTTGCTACTTTCCAGTTTTTGTTCTTGAGTAGTTTTTGGTTGTTGAATAGGTTCTTGAGAAAGAGCTAAACTATTGAATAGAAATATAATTAGAAAAACATAAGTCAACTTAGTATATTTCATAAAACCCCTAAAATTTTCTGAAAATTTCTATCGTTTTTCGGCTTGAAACTCAGCTTTAGTAAAAATTTGTCCTATTCTATATTTTTGCCAATTATTAGTTTCTGTAGTAGGAATTGTTTTATCAACAACTTCTATAATAGCTGAACTAATCCAAATTTTCCCCATTCCATCTAGGAAAATACCATAAGAAATTGTTTGGCTATCTTCCCCTACATCTAAAACAATTTCTTGTTTTGTCCATTCCGCTGTACCTGTTGTAAGAAGGTTCTCCATAAGAGTATCCTTAGGTTTATCCTTAAGGCAAGAAGTTAAAGGTTTACCAGCTTTATCATCAATTCGCATCCACATTGCTCCCCAAACAGCAACATTTTCTGTTCTTACATAAGAGCTTAAGCGAATCCGTTTATTATGGTAAGGTTTTGCATCTATAGTTGCTGATAAAACTCCCAAACCACTGGAGATATCTTTTTTATTTTCAAGGGAAAAACTAGGTCTTTTTTTGTAAAGTATCTTTTTATCATAGTTATAAATATAAGGAGGGTTACTTTTAGCAAGCGCATATTCATTACTATCATAAGCTTTTTTGTAACGAAGGATTATGTCCTGTTTTTCTTTTACTTTTAATTGAATACGTCTTTGACCACCTGTTTCAAGAGGATTTGAAGGATAATAACCAACTGTATAAACATGGCGAAGTTCAGCAGCTATTTTTTGTAGTGATGGGCTTAAATCAGCTATTTTGGTAGTGTCATAGCGAAAACCTGCGGTGGCTTCCACTAATTCATTTATAAAATCCAGTTTCTGACTTTCAGGATTACCAGAAGGATAGCGCACAACATAAACTAAAGCTCCAGATTCAACCATTTCTTTTATAGCTTTTTCAGCAGAAAAACGACTTCTGTTATCAAAACCATCTGTAAGTAAAATAACAGCTTTTCTTCCTGTAATTTTTTTTAGTACATCATGGGCAGCAGTATAAACAGCATCATAAAGAGCAGTTTCACTTAAGCCTTCTAAACGGCTTAGCTTAATAGATAAGTCATTTTTATTTCTAGTAAATCCATCTGTAAGTGGGAAAATATAACTTGAAAAGCCTATTGCAGCTACTTCATCTTCATCTCTTAAATTATCAACAAATTCTAGGGCGGCACTTTTAATTTTACCTATACTGTTAACTACACTATAACTTGTATCTATTAATAACATCACACGAAAAGGGGCTGCCTCAACAGAAAAAAATTCTATTTTTTGTTCAACCCCATCCTCATAAATTGAAAAATCTTCAACCTCTAACCCTGTGATATATCTTCCAACAGGATCACTAACTATTACAGGAACAGTAACTAATTGAGCATCAATTTTAATGCTTTCTTCTTCAAAAGTTTCAACTGTTTCTGTTTTTTGTGGATTTTGTGCTAAAGATTGGGTAAGTAGAGCAAAAAAACAAATTATTACTAATAATATTTTATAGCACATAATTTTATTCCCTAATTTTAACCAAATACTACTACTTGTATTTTCTTAACCAATTTATTTTAATTATTCTTTCTAGCTATGTTTAACTATTCAGTTGATCCGCTAAGTATCTCTATATCATCAAGATACCAACCATCAGCAACAGTTCCAACATCAGTTACAAGACGAAAACGAACAGCTAATTTTTGACCATCAAATTGACTTAAATCAATTGTGGTTTTTTGAAAATCAAGTTGTTCACCTGTAAAAGCAGCAACAGTTTGCCAAGGCTGTTTTCCTGGCTTTACTTCTACAAAGCCAAAGTCAAAACCTCGTTCCATTTGGTAGCGTTGCCAAAAAACTAGCCTTGCCCCTAAAAGACCTATTAGGTTAACTTTTTTAACTTTAAGAATTGAATTAGCTCGGTCTTTGTAATTTCCCTTTGGGCTATCTGTCCAAGAACGCATTGGACTATGGGAAAAGGTAGTTGTTAATTTCCATTTATCATCAGGAACAAAATTGCTAGTTCCGTTTTCTAATGAGTCTGAAAGCAAAGTTTTTAGCTTAACTGTTTTAGTTATAGCAATAGCTTGTGTAGATTGACCTTGTTGGTTGCTTGCGTCTTGATAAATCACTTGTATTGTATCACCTACGCTTGATTGTAAAATGCCATCATTAGCAATATTACTGGCAGCAAAAGAGACTTTAATTGAGCCTAAAAATTGGCCTGCAATAGAGTCATCTTTTGTTAAAGTAATTTGTTCTTGATCGCCAGTTTTTTGACTATTGATAACTACATTAACTTGGTTTTGTTCTATTAAGTCGCGGTCTCCAAGGCGAATTTGTATTTCTTCATTATCAAGGTAAGTTGGGCGATCTAAGCTAATTACTCCTGTTTTTTCACAATAAGGAGGGATATCAAAAGATTGTTTTACTTGGCTAGTTCCACCTAATGAACTTGAACTAAAGCCAATTCCACGAGCAGCAAAACCTTGCCAAATTAAGCATTGATTAGCACCATCATTATTTATCTGATCAGCCAATAAAATAGCATCTCGTCCATCAATCATTGATGGGTTTATAGGCGTTAGTTTTAGCGCGTCTGTGACTAATTGCTCTATCATATTCTTACCTACTTCAAACCCATAAGTATCAATAAAGTTCGCTCTAACTTCCCAAAGAGCTTGGCACCAAACTTCACCTACGCTATGAACGGCTGTTACATTAGTATTAAATTGGCTTTGTGTAGGGTCAATATCAGCATAAGTAATAGGATTAATATTTTTATCTGTGCTATAAGGTAAGCGGCGAATTCCTTGAGTAAATTTCTGTACTACATAACTAGCAAAAGGATAGCTAGCCCTAGGATTATCTATAGGTTTACTTAAAATTGACATTGCATACCAATCTGACCAACCTTCTCCCATTCCTGCCCCTTGTGTACCAAATAAAGAAACAACATTTTGAGGCCCACCAACTAAACGAGTAGTTAAACCATGTACATATTCATGGATAATTACTTCAGCATCATAAGCAGCATCAAGCTTTGGTGTAGTAGTTTTCCATAAAAAAATCTGCATCCGCCCTGAAAAACCATCTTCAGATGTTCCAAAAGTAGCATTATTAAAACCACTTCCATCTTGAGCCTCAGCAATTATCCGATCGCCTCCCATACCTCCACGACCAAAATTATCTAGCTGAAAATTTCCTGAAGCTTCATCAAACCCTAATTTATAAAGATAGTCATGAGTAAAGTTAACCCAATAAAATAAATTAGTTACAGAGGCAGAAGAAAATAGTTCTGGTTCTTGACCTACAGTATTTAACATTAAAGGAAAATCAAATATTAAGTTTTCTGCTCTAGGTCGAAAACCATTTCCGCTATCAGTCCCTTGTGGATCGGTTTGAGCATCAACATTATTTCCACGAGTAGTAAAACTACCATCAAGCCAGCCCATTGGTGAGGCTACCTTATCGCCATTAGTTGTAATAAGTTGACGATCAACAAAAGATGGATTGGTGGACACAAAAGGTAAGTTAGGCTGAGGTGTATTGCTGGTAAATACTCTATAACTTGGCACCTGCTCATCAAGATTCCAAGTTAAATTAGCTCTAAGTAAAACTGCTGCTTTACGAGCATCAACTAAAATTAAATAGCTATTTCCTGTTTCTCTATCAGTTAGACGAACTTGCCAGGCTGGTCGTAATTCTTGGTCATATTTGCTTTTTTGTTTTGTTATTGCCATAGGAAATAACACTAGTTCAGGTTCTGAATTGTCACCAAACATTAAACTAATATTTGTTCCTATGCTTTCAGCGGCAAAGTTTATAGCTTCTTGAGCAGAGATCTTTAAGCTCAAGTTAGTTTGCTTATCAATATTTGGGACAAGTTCACTATTAAGCCAAACAATTTGTTTATTTTTATTTAGTACTGTTTGTAGATATGCACCAAAAATTGGTAGATCTTGATAATATTGCTGAAAGACAAAATTAGAAGTGTTGTTATGTTTGGTTTGATAGCTATTTAGTGGTTTTAACTCATTTTGGTCTAATTTATCTAAAGTTAGCTGATAAAGATCTTGATTTTCCCTTAAAAATTTATTGATGATCTTTTCTGCTTTGTCTTGACTAGGAAAAGTTAAGGCTTGGGAATAGCTAAATAAAGTCTTGGGGGTTTGCTTAAACTTGGGCCAATTTAGCTGTAAATTTGCATACTTTCTCTTAAGTGCTGCTACTTTCTTTAGCCGTTGGTCAGAAAGCTGATTAAATTCATTTTCAAAAACTCCTTTTGATAAATAAGTATTTTCTCTAATGTCAAAATTAGGAATTATTTGAGAAGTTTTTAAGTTTGGTAACTCATTGATTTGATTAATCTTAGCTTGTAAAGAATTATTTGGAAGTAGTAAAGGTAAGACAATCATTAATAAAAATAGCAATAGCATTAATTGGCGTTTGTGCATAAAGACTAACAAACCTCCTAGATTTTCGCCAGATTTAGTTATTCTAACTGAAGCAGCCAACTTGGGCAAAAATTATAAGTTGTTTTTGGGGTGACAAAAGATGGCTCTATGAGTTGTTTAATTGATTATGTTTTTAATAGCTAAGGATAACTATCTATAAACCCTATGGATTAGTTGTTAATCAGGAATAACTGTAGTAAACTAGCAAAACGTTTAAGAAAAAAATTTCGGAGGTATGTGTGAATCCGGATCTAGAAAGGCTAATTGCGTTACAGAATCTTGATTCCAAAATCAATCAATCCAAAACCAAACTTACTGTAATTCCCGCCGAACGTAAGCAAATAGAAACAAGATTTGATGAATTTTCTGCTACTTATAATAAAGCTCGTACTAGCTTAGAACAAGCTCAAGCTCAACATCGACAACTCAGCCGCGAATTAGAAGAAGTACAAGCTCACCATGAAAAGTATAAGAAAGATCTAATGAAAGTACGTAATGACAAAGAGTATACTGTTTGTCTAAGAGAAATTGATAGTACTAAAAAGGCTGCTTCCCTATTAGAAACTCAAATATTGCAATTGATGGAAGAAATAGAAAAACTAGATAAAGAAGTAGCTCAGTATAGTCCAGAAGTAGAAAATCGGCGGCGTATTGCAGATAAAGAACTAGCTGAATGTGATGAGGAAATGGGAATCTTACAAAAAGAAATTGACGAACATGTTGCTGAACGTCAAAAAATACTAGTAAGTGTTCCTAGACCCCTATTAAGTCGTTATGAACGCATAATGCAACGTAGCGGCTCAGGACTAGCAGAGGCAAAAGCTAATACTTGCACTGCTTGTCGGATGAAAATTCGTCCACAAATAATGTCAGACATTCGTCTAGGTGAAGCAATTATTGAGTGTGAAAGTTGTAGCAGAATACTCTACTACATAGCACCTACGGAATCTAGTGCTGCATCTGCTGAATAGTTATTAATATTACTCCATAAATCACCTATAACTAGGTGATTTATGGAAAATAATTTTTTAATAACCCTTTTATTACTAGTAAGTATGCCTAATCGATAATCTTATTAGTACTCTTTTTTGTGAAATAATTTCTTTTTACCTTCCCCTAAATTTTTCTATCTCTACTTAAAAACTTAACCTCTGGCATATTAATTGCAGTTACTTAAAATAATTGGCTAGGAAAAGTGTTTTTTCCCTAACATATTATTAAAGGAAAGAGGGAAATAAAGTCATGAAAACCCCAACTAGCAGAAAAAAGTTAATTATCCTTGTGTTTCTATTAATTATTTCTACTGTAATTACCACTTATTTTTGGGATGAAAAATCTTCAGCAGATGAATTTATTACTGCAACTGTTGTAGAAGGTGATATTAGCAACAATGTAATGGCAACAGGTGTTATACAGGCTATTACTACTGTACAAGTTGGTAGTCAACAATCAGGGACAATTTCTTGGTTAGGTGCGGATTTTAATTCTCAAGTAAAAAAAGGACAAATCATTGCGCGTCTTGACCCTTCAACCCTACAAGCTCAATTAGATAATGTTTTAGCATCACTACAAAATGCTATTACTGCTGAAGAAATGGCACGTAAAGCTTACAATCAAGAGCTAGCAGCTATTGAAAGTTCAAAAGCAAACTTATCTATGTTGGCTATTCAAAGTAAAGACTCTAATAGATTAGCTACACGTAATAAAGAACTCGCTAATGTAATTTCTGCTCGTGAGCTTGAATTATCTATAGCTAATGCACAAATGGCAGATGCTCGTTATCAGCAAGCTTTAGCACAAGTTAAACAAGCTGAAGCATCTGCTAGTTCAGCAAAAGTAAAAATTGATCAAACAATTGCTCAAGTAAACCAAATTAAAGCTAATCTTCAACAAGCTAAAATAAACCTAGAACGAACAATTATTAATTCTCCAATTGATGGTATAGTAATATCTCGTAATGTTGATGTCGGGCAAACCGTAGCAGCTAGTCTACAAGCTCCAACTCTATTTACCATAGCTAATGACCTTTCTAAGATGCAAGTTCTTGTTAACATAGATGAAGCCGATGTTGGCAGTATTAAAGAAGGCCAAACAGTTAATTTTACTGTAGATGCCTTTCCTAAAGATATTTTTCGGGGAGCTATTTTACAAGTTCGTTTTAACCCTATAACCACGCAAAATGTCGTTATTTATAATGCTGTAGTTAACTTTGATAACCCTCAAGGAAAACTTCGTCCCGGAATGACAGCTAATGTAACTATACCTATTGAACACCGAGAAAACGTATTGCTTATACCAAATGCAGCACTGCGCTTTAAGCCTTCATCTGAAGAGTTAGAAAAACTTAGCGAAACTAGCAAAACCGTTCAAGATAAACCTAATCAATCTACTAGGAGACAAAATAGAGATAAAACAGATGCTAGAACATCGCCTAATGATAGTGATTTAGCAGAAATCCATAAGGTCACTATTTGGACACTTAATAGTGAAAACAAATATGAATCCCGCAGACTTAAGATAGGTATTACAGATGGAAAAGTAACAGAAGTAATAAGTGGAAATATAAAAAAAGGTGACAAAATTGTTGTTAGCAAAGTTGGTACTAATAAATCAACACAAACTCAATCTTCATCACCTTTTGATAACAGACCTAGAATGTCAACAGGCCGTAGAGGAGTTTAAGTTATGTCACTTATTTATTTAGAAAATATCAAAAAAATCTATCGTACTGGTGATATTGAACTTATAGCTCTTAAGGGAATTTCTCTAAACATTGAACAAGGTGAATTTGTTGCTATTATGGGTGCTTCTGGGTCAGGTAAATCAACGGCTATGAATATTTTAGGATGTCTTGATCCTGCTACAGAAGGAACTTATCTTTTAGATGGACAAAATGTTTCAAATTTAAGTAAAAATCAACTCGCAGACATCCGTAATCGTAAAATAGGCTTTGTTTTCCAAGGTTTTAATTTACTATCCCGCACTAGTGCTTTAGAGAATGTAGAACTACCAATGCTTTATTTAGGAGTTAAACAATCAGAAAGGCTAAAACGCGCTCAAAAAGCATTATCAATGGTTGGTCTAGCTGGTAAAGAGCAAAATCATCCTAATCAACTTTCTGGAGGACAACAACAACGTGTCGCTATTGCTCGTTCACTAGTTAATGACCCTGCTTTAATTCTTGCTGATGAGCCTACAGGCAATTTAGATAGTAAAACTTCTGTAGAAATTATGGAAATCTTTCAATTCCTTAATAAAACAAAAGGAATTACCATTATTTTGGTGACACATGAAGAAGATATAGCTAATTTTGCTAAAAGAATAATAGTTTTTAAGGATGGTCGGATTAAGGAAGATAGACTAGTTGCTCAACCTCTTGATGCACACCTAGTGCATATGCAACAAGAATCTATAGCACATCAGGAGGAATTTTTATGAATTTCTTTATGACTCTAAAAATTGCTATAAGAGCATTGCTACGTAATAAAATGAGAACAGCCTTGACTATGCTAGGTATTATTATTGGCATTGGCTCTGTTATTGGTATGGTATCGCTTGGTCAAGGGGCGCAAGCTTCGGTACAAGCACAAATAAATAGCATGGGAGCAAATTTACTTTATATAACTCCTGGTACTATTACTTCTTCAGGAACAAGAATTGGTTCTGGTTCTGCCTCAACATTAAATGCTGAGGATGTGGAAGCAATAAAACTTGAGCTTGCTAGCATAAAAGCTGCAAGTCCCGGTGTACGTGCTAATGCTTCAGTTGTGTTTGGAAATCAAAACTGGACTACAAGTGTCCAAGGAGTCAATGAAGAGTTTCCTCAAATTCGTATTTGGAATGTAAGTAGCGGAGAATTTTTCACTCAAGCTGATGTTCGCAGTGCATCAAGAGTTTGTGTCCTTGGTCAAAGCGTAGTCAACAATCTATTTACTGGTATTGATCCAATAGGCCAAACTATTAGATTACGTAACCTAGCTTTTAGAGTTGTTGGAGTGATGGCAGTTAAGGGTCAAAGCTCTTTTGGCCCGGATCAAGATGATGTGATATTTATTCCTTACACAGCAGCACAGAAAAAACTTCTTTCCATTAGTCATATACATTTTGCTATGGTTTCTGCAATTTCTGAGCAAACAACTTACACTGCACAAAATGAAATTACTGCTTTGCTAAGAGAACGCCATAAACTTACTGCTAGCGAAGCTGACGATTTTACTGTACGTAATATGACAGATGTTTCTGAGGCAGCAGATGAATCTAACCGAATACTTACTATTTTATTAGGTAGTATCGCGTCTGTTTCCTTACTTGTTGGTGGAATTGGAATTATGAATATAATGCTTGTTTCTATAACAGAGCGAACCCGCGAAATAGGCATAAGAATGGCAATAGGAGCGCGTAGTAACCAAATAAGGCTTCAATTTCTTATCGAAGCAATTGTACTTAGTAGTATTGGAGGGTTAATTGGGATAGCTTTTGGGATTGGCATTGCTTATGCAATCTCAGCCGGATTTGGCTGGCCTACATTAATTTCTAAAACAGCAATTATAGTTTCTGTTATTTTTTCTATTGCTGTTGGGGTATTTTTTGGATTCTATCCAGCACATAAAGCCGCTTCTCTTGAGCCAATAGAAGCATTACGTTATGAGTAATATTAGTTAATTTTTCTCTGGTAATTGTTTAATTAGTTCTGGAAATTCTTCCTCACACCAAAGAGCGTGATGACCTACAGCATATTCTACTGGCACAGTACCATCAATAATTGCACGAAAAGAAGGCCGTGTATCAGGATGTAGAAGTGCTAAATAAGCATGAGCCATAAAACCACAAATACCAATAACAGCTTGTATATCATGGGCAATTATTAAATAAGGAAAAGCTTTTTCTGGTAAATGTCGGCGCATCATTAATAACCCACCCGTCACCATAAACCCAGCAGAATTAAATGTCACCATTAGAAAGTTTAATTTCTGACCTGCATTAAATTTTCCTTGTGCTGGCATTTTTACTTGAAAACCTAACATATACAAAGGCGCACGTTTTAGAAATTCCATGTCTTCTTTGGAAAAGCGAACTATCTCCCGCCAAGTTTGTTTCCAACCTTTCCAATCCTTAAACCAAACAAAAAACGGTGCTGCAAACATTAAAGCTGCTCCAACACGGTGAATTTGTCTGGAACGTGTACCACCACTAAGCTTTTTTAACCCTTTGTAAAATAATACTAGTCCTGTTCCAGCAGCTAGCAAAAACCCTATAGCATTAATAGCATGAGAAAGTCTTTCATGAGGTTTAATTCTTTCTACACGATTTTGATCTACTTTAGCTAAACTAGTGCTATTACTCATGACTGTTTTTTCCTTTTTTAGCATTTAGCATACTATTGACAAAACTAAACCCTAGCATTAAGGCTGTACCAGCAATTGCTAGCATTCCTAGTGGTTGAACTACTTTTTTCCAAGTGTTTAGATATTCTGGGACTTTTGGATCCGTAGGCAAATCAAAATCTTTTGGGTTACTTGGCAATACAGTTAAAACATTTAGTCCGTCTAGCTCTTTTTCACCATAAAGATAAGCTTCACTGTAACCACGAGTTTTAAGGTCTTTAATTCGGCTTTGTCCAAGTTTGAGCATATCCTCACGTCGGCCAAATTCTAAAGCATTTGGTGGACAAGATTGCACACAAGCAGGTTGTTTATTGTGCTGAATACGGTCTGAACACAAGCGACATTTACTTACTTTACCAAAACCAAAAACTGCTCCAGCATCCAATTTAGGCACATCAAAAGGACAAGCATCTACACAATAACCACAGCCTGTACAAGTCTTAACATCAAGTCGCACATATCCTAGCAAGTCATTTCTAGTTAGTGCATCAACTGGGCAAGCTTTAACACAAGCAGCATCCCGACAGTGCATACAACCATGTTTACGAAACATCCAACGTGGTAATTCTGCTTCAGATTTAATGCTATCTTGCTCAAAAAACTTTGTTACTTGCCAAACGCTATAATTTATTGCTTCGTCTTCATCTATTTTAGTTTGCAGATCAACAGCTATTAAATTACCTGGTTCTGGGCCCAGTAAAGCTTCGTACTGTTCAATAATTTTATCTGTCTCTTCGTCATGAATATCTATAGTAGAATCATTTAATGTATTTGATGGTTTCTCATGATGTAGCTCATAAAATTTAACAACATTCCAAGTGCGATAAGTTAAGTCAGTATGGCTTTGATAGCCAAATGGATGCTCACTTAGATCATCTACTCCAGTTTCATTCCATTCCTTACAAGCTACTTCACAAGCACGACAACCAACACATTTTGAGACATCAATTAATTTTGCATATTCCATAGTAACCAAAGTATAAAAGACATTTTTGCTAACAGCTAGGAAAGAAATCTTACCCTGATTAGATTCTAGTTACTATTATTTCTTGACTAATGTTAGAATCCTTTACAAACAAATCTTCTACTAAAATATCTTGTACCAACAAGTTAACTACTTTTTACCGTTAGGGGAAAAACTATGGTTGATTTTTCCAATAAATACTTAACCACAATTGAAGACTTTTTAACAGAATCCATAAAACACAGTTCTGTGATCTCTTTTGATGACTTGGATGTAAAAGAAATAGTCTTCCAAATTAGTGAAGAAGTTCGTCTTAAGCAATTTCGTTGGGCTGACAATACGGTTTGTGTGCCTAATGTTGTTAGAATCCTCTTACTAGAAAGCAAGGCTGACAAAGTAGAAGAACTAGAAATGCTTTTTAATGCCCCTGCTTTTACTAAAACACTTACAGATTATCTACAAAGCAATAATTTTCATTTAATTCTACCTATTCGTACCGAAGTAGAACTTGTTAGCAAAGGTAGTAGCCGCTTAATTTATAGTGCTGGTCGTTGTTTGTTAACGCTGGATTGGCCCTTGCCAGAAGAAGCAGAAAATGTTGATGTTGTAATTGATGATGTTAAAAAGAAAGTTCTACAAGTTCAGGAACGTAAACCCCAAATATCATTAATTGGCCGTTTAACAGCACTTAATGCTGATGTTTATCAAAATAATTATTTTATCACTAAAGAAATTACCTATATTGGCCGCCTTCGCATAGTTCGAGATAGTGAAACAGGAAAATTCCTGCGTCGTAATGACTTTGTTTTTGCTCAATTAGAAGATCCTGAAGCAACAGGAAATAGCGTTTCCCGCCAACATGCAAAAATAGAATTTTGTGATAATGCCTTTGTTTTGATTGATCAAGGTGGGGCTAACCCAACTATTATAGAAAGAAAAATACTAGGCGCACCTAATGTAATAACAGTTACTGGCACCAAAGGAATTAATTTAGCTGATGGTGATACAATTATTTTAGGATCTGCAAAAGTTAGATTTAATTTTGTAGAAAGTATTGATAAAAATACATTTGTTTTACAACAAAACCAAGACTTGCTAGCCAAAAAGCTAGAACGTGGCTTGCCAAAACAAACATTTAAGATTTCAGCACTTTATTTACCAGAAGAGATCAAACAGTTAAATGAAGAGTAGCCCCCATAAACTTAAACCTAATAACTATTATTAGTAGGTTTTTATAGTTTTATAATTAGTAAAATAAATATTTTCGCCAACTTTCGTCTGTACGCCCTATATAACGCATAATTTGACGACTTACACTAAGGCTAAAGGGTTGAGGACGTTTTAAGAGTCGCATTCCTGCTTCTTCTGGTGTATGGCTACCTTTACGATTATTGCAACGACGACAGCATGCAACTAAATTATCCCAGCTAGAATCCCCTCCTCGTGCCTTTGGTATCACATGATCTAAGGTTAACTCTTGCGGTGGATAGCTTACATTACAATACTGACACACATTATGATCTCTTAAAAGAATATTTTTACGAGATAAACTTTTAGTTTCAAAAGGAATATGAATATATTCAATTAATCGAATCACAGAAGGAACAGGAAACCGTTGACTACTAGAATGAAAAAACTTTGGGCTATATTCTTCTGCCCTAGCTACTCCTTTTAGTACCAACACTATAGCACGTCTTACATTACAAACATTAATTGGTTCAAATGAAGCATTTAGAACTAGTACTCTAATATTCGCCATAAGCTACTATTTAATTATCCGGTAGCATAATAACCACTATTAGACAATAAGAAAGCTATTTTTCTACCGGTGCGAGAAATTGCTTTTGTCAAATGGTAAAGGTAAAAGCTCTTTTACCCGTTTTAAGACCGTCCCACCCTGTAGATTAATTATTTCTACTTCAATATCTCCACAAAATTCCCACAATAGCTGTCTGCAAGCTCCACAAGGCAAGGAAAGTTTACTAGCCTCTGTTACAATGGTAATTTTGCTAAACTCGCGTTTGCCTTCAGAAAGTGCCTTAAAAAGAGCAACTCTTTCAGCACAAACGGTTAAGCCAAATGTTGCGTTTTCGATATTACAACCAGTAAATACGCTGCCATCTGTAGTTAGTAGTGCTGCACCCACTTGGAAGTTAGAAAAAGGAGCAATTGCAAAATTGCGTGCTTCACCTGCTATTTTCGCTAAATCTATTAATAGTGCTTTTTCCATCACAATAAAATTTATCTTTCTTGGTTGTGTTTTTGCCAGTAAAATTATTGTAACTTACTCGTAGAAAAGAGCCAAACACTACTTTCTACTTATAGCAAACATTCTACCTAATAATTAAATTTAGCTATGTGCTAATAATTCAGTATCTTAAACAGTAGTAACTTATCTGTTATTTTTATGACACTCGTTGCATAACTACAATATATTCCTTAGTCATTGTGCTATCAGAAACTCCTGTTTCATTGGTAGGACTATTTTTTGAAGGCATACGTTTATTAGGAATAGTACGAATAAATGTATTAATATAAGAAAATCCCCAGTTTTCAAAAAAATCCTTTATAGCAATATCTGTAGGCAAAACAACACCCTTTACTTTTCTATTTCCAACAACATAGCAAGCGTAGCCTTTGGGTTTTATTATTGTTGCAATGTTAGATATGGAAGCTTGCAAGTCTAAGTAAAATGCTAAAACCTCTAAAGCCCGTTTGCTATCTTTTTTGCTGATTTGTTCAATAGCAAAATTTAATGCCTCACTAGTCAACTTAGAAAAATTTTTACTACTAAATCCCCCCATTAGCTTCTTATCTACTTTTTCAGGATCCTCTAAACCTAGCCAAGCAGCCGAAAGACGCGAATATTGCCCATAAGCTACTGTAGTGTGAGAATCTCCATAAGGCGGCGAAGTAATAACTATATCTACCTCATTTGGACTAATATAATCTTTAGGAATATTTCCAACTGTATTAAAACTATAAATTGATGCTGTTGGACGATTTTCTAGTTTATAAATAATTTCTAGGTATTTTTCTAGCCCTGATCTATTACGCTTAAGTTTTTGCATCATAATTACAAAGACTTGCGGGTCAAACTTATCTAGTTTTTCTTTGCTGTAACGATAAAGCTTAAATTCTTCATTTCTAGTGTTAGAGCTTTCTCTAACTGTTTCACTAAATGCAACTTGGAAAAATAGTTGAACATATTCATCTTCAATACAATCAATAAATTCTCTTAAAAAGAAAAGTTTTTCTATAACACTTTCCTTAAACCAAAAATCTAAACGACTTATTCCATCAATAACTAATTGTGTGGCTATTGATTTATCTTTATAACTAGCAACCTGTTTACTAAGTTTTGCAATTTCCCTATCAACTAACTCTAAATCTGGCAAAGAAACTTTTGCTTTAGCAATAAGTCTAGCTAGTGGGTTAAGATCTGTCCCTACAACATTTATCCCTCTAAGCGTTCCTTCTACAAGAGAAGTTCCTGTTCCTGAATATGGGTCAAAAAGTAGCTTTGCATCCTGCCCAAATAAATCAAGTATTTTTGCTGCTATTTGAGGAATCATCCTAGCAGGATAATCATGATAACAATGCGTAAGCTCACGAGTTAAGGCATTCTTAAAAGTCCACTCGTCTATGATTTTGTTATCCTCAATCTCTACAGAAACTAGCTGTTTAACTTCCAACATTTTATAAACCTTCTAAATAATATAAGTAAATATACACAAAAAATTAGTTTTATAGTAAAAATTATTATTAGATAAACAAGAATAAATCATGTTTTGGAAAAATAGTTAAAAAATTTGGCAAAAATAAGCGAAAAATTTACAAAAAATCCATCTATGCTAAAAAATAAAAGCAAGGCATGAAAAATGAAAGCAAGGCATGAAAAATGAAATATGACACAGTATTAAAAGAGCTATTTCAAGCAACATCAAGTAGATTAGTACAAATGCTAATAGGAGAAAATTTACAAGTAGTAGAACAACTAAACATAGAGTTTGCAGAGGTAGCAACACGTAGAGCAGATCTAGTAATGAGATTAAGTAATGGAAGAATTTATCATTTGGAACTTCAAAGTATAGATGATGAAGAAATGGTCTTAAGAATGCTAGAGTATTACTGGCTAATCTTTAAGCAATATGGACAAATCCCTTTGCAACAAGTTATCTATGTTGGAAATAAAGTATTTAATGGTACTACCAGTATTTCTCATCCTAATTTACAATTTAGCTATCAGCTTATTGATATTCGTTCTTTTCCTGCTGATTTTTTACTAGCCAGTGATTCTTTGGCTGATAATTTACTTGCTATTCTTTGTTATTCAAATAACACTCGTTCTACTATTGTTCAAGTTCTTGAAAAAATCTCTCTTCTTCCTCGTCATGATAGAGAAGATGCTTTAACTAAACTTTTTATTTTGGCTGGTCTTAGAAACTTTGAAACCCTTATTTTACAGGAGCTTAACTCTATGTCTACTTCTTTTGATATCCGTGATAATTCTTTTCTTTCTGGTATTTTTGAGCAAGGCCATCAAGAAGGCATCAACACTGGCCTTCAACAAGGCCTTCAACAAGGAGAAGCAACAATTTTACAAAAATTGCTAGAACGCAAATTTGGAACACTTCCGCAATCAGTTGTTGATAAGATCAAGTCAGCTGATGCTTCGACTTTAGAAACTTGGGCTATTAATATTTTTGATATTAATTCTTTAGATGAGTTTTTAGCTTTGTAAATGTAATCCTACTTTTACATCAGAAATTTTGAAAAGCAAAAATTATTGCTAAATTGGCCTAGTCCATTTTTTTCCGAATTGGCTGTTGTTAAAAAATTTATGGTCTTTTAATGTCTACAAAATAAAGATAAATAGCAAAACTATACTAGCAAAATTAATAGACCAACTAATTTGGCTATTTTTAATAATTTATTCTTAAAATTATTAAATGGATGGTAGCAAGTTTTTGCTAATTAAGAAAATTAATTGCTTGGAGAGTTTACATGGAAAGTTTATTAAAGTTAAAAGTCGGGCTAGCTGAAATGCTTAAGGGTGGCGTGATAATGGATGTTACCAACGCTGAACAAGCTAAAATTGCTGAAGAAGCAGGTGCAGCAGCAGTAATGGCACTTGAGCGCGTGCCGGCTGATATTCGTAAAGAAGGCGGTGTAGCGCGTATGGCTTCACCTAAAAAGATCCGCGAAATTATGGAAGTGGTCTCTATACCAGTAATGGCTAAAGCCCGAATAGGTCATTTTGTTGAAGCCCAAATGTTAGAAGAAATGGGTGTAGATTTTATTGATGAAAGCGAAGTTTTAACACCAGCCGACGAAGAACATCATATTTATAAACATAACTTTAAGGTGCCTTTTGTTTGTGGTTGTCGCAATTTAGGCGAAGCTCTAAGACGTATTGCAGAGGGTGCGGCAATGATTCGTACTAAGGGCGAAGCTGGAACAGGAAATATTGTTGAAGCTGTTAGACACCTAAGAACTATACGTAAAGAAATGCGAATGCTTACTTTACTATCACAAGATGAATTAATGGCTGAAAGTAAGCGTCTTCAAGCACCTTTTGAATTAGTGCTAATGGTTGCTCGTGATGGTCGATTGCCAGTGCCAAACTTTGCAGCAGGTGGTGTAGCAACTCCAGCCGATGCAGCACTTTGTATGCAGCTAGGTGCAGAATCTGTTTTTGTTGGTTCAGGAATTTTCAAATCCTCCGACCCAGCCGCCCGCGCCCGCGCTATTGTAAAGGCTGTTACACACTACCAAGATCCCAAAGTTTTACTAGAAGTTAGTATGGATTTAGACGAGCCAATGAAAGGCATTGAAACCGATAAATTACCAGAAAGCGAATTACTCCAAACACGTGGCTGGTAAGCTGAAAAATTTGAATTAACTAAGAATTTGAATGAGGAAATATGCAAATAGGGGTGTTAGCTCTCCAAGGAGCTTATGCTAAACATTTAGCAATGCTTAAACAACTTGGTGTAAATGCTTGTGAAGTACGAACAGCAAAAGACTTAAATCGTTTAGATGGTTTAATTATTCCAGGTGGCGAAAGTTCTACAATGCTACGTTTAATGCAGGATGAACAGCTATTTGAACCATTAAAAGAGTTTGTAAAAAAACACCCCACATTTGGCACTTGTGCAGGAGCAATTTTACTAGCTTGCAAAGTTCAAAACCCTAGCCAAGCCTCTCTTGGAGCAATGGATATAGAAGTAACAAGAAATTTTTATGGCCGACAAACTGATAGTTTTATAGAATCTGTTTCTATCCCCTCTTTAGGCGGAGAAGTCTTAGATTTAGTTTTTATTCGCGCTCCAAGCATCACTAAAACAAGCGACAAAGTAGAAATTCTAGCCAAATGTCAAGACCATCCTGTTTTAGTTAAACATGGTAATTGTCTTGCTGCTACCTTTCATCCAGAATTAACTAAAGATACAAGAATACATAAATTATTTTTAGATATGGTAAAGTCAGCTTGTTAAAGAGAAAACAAAGCTTTTAATATTGTTCCTTCTACAAAATCTTATTTAGGGGAGAAAATCCATGAGCCAAGCAGCAGAGGAAATCCGAGCTTTTTTAAGAAGTAGAAAACATATGCCTATGCCACCAACACTTCAAGAAGCCCGTATGGGTTATGAAGAAATGGCAAAAATGTTTCCGCTTGTTCCTAATACAACTACAGAAAAAGTAGTGGTTAATGGAATAAATGCAGAGTGGATTTCTACACCAAATACAGACAAAAATTATGTAATGCTTTACTTACATGGTGGTGGATATGTCCTTGGTTCTCCTAATACACACCGCGCCCTAGTTTCAAGATTAGCAGACGCAACTAAATCTTTAGTATTACTTATAGATTATCGTCTCGCGCCTGAGCATCCCTTTCCAGCAGCAGTAGAAGACGCTGTTTCAGCTTATCGTTGGTTACTAAATAATGGTTTTTCTAATGAAAATATTTTTATTTGTGGAGATTCGGCTGGAGGAGGCTTAACTTTAGCAACTGCAATTTCCTTACGTGATGCTAACGAAAACCTACCTAAACGATTAGCTTTAATTTCTCCATGGACAGATCTTGCCGCAACAGGTGATTCTTTAATCTCTTTAGCAGAAATTGACCCTTGGTTAACCTCGCCTGAACTAACAGAACTAGCTAAACTTTATTTAGCTACTACTGATAGCAAACACCCTTTAGCCTCACCTCTATTTGCTGATTTAACTGGCTTACCAGAAATGTTAATACAAGTTGGTGCTGCTGAAATTTTGCTTGATGACTCAACACGTTTAGCTAAAAAGGCTGAAGAAATGGGAGTTAAAGTAACTCTAGAAGTTTGGGAAGATATGTGGCATGTTTGGCATGCTTTTGCAGATAAACTTAGTGAAGGTCAAGAAGCAATCAATAAAATAGGTTTCTTTTTACATAGTTAATCAATTAAATTTACTATAGCAACAGCAATAGATACAAAAATTAGCTATTTATTATCTTTAGTTTGTTATTTTCTTTATATAGAGGGTTTTACAAAGACTATTTTTATTACCCCAATTACTTATTTAGGTAAAACTTAAGATATAATCCTTGCCAGTCAAACAAAATAATATTAACCTTCAGGATCACATTAAGAAGTTATTAAAAAACTATTAAGATAGTAAGCATTTTTTATATACATTACTCAATTTCAAAGGTTTTGCTATGGTATTTTGGGTTTGTTTTTAGAATGCTTGTCTATTTTAGTAATACTGTTCAATCTCTTAATAAAATAATAAAGTAAGAGGAGGCTTTTTGGTAATGACCAACAAACGTCGTTGGGTTTCAACCATATTTGCATCAGCATTAATTGCTTCAATGCTTTGGTTGTCTCCAGAAAATTCTTTGATGAAGGCCGATAGTAGCCCTAAAAATTTAAGTATTTTAGCGGCAAAACGGCAAATTAAACCCCGTAATTTAGTAAGTTATAATCGTATTCGTGTTAATTCTGAAGCTGATAGAGAAGCTGCAAGAAATCTAGGCGAAATTATAGAAGATTATGGTTCATTTATAGTAGTAGCTATTAAATCAGAAAACTTAAATTCACTACGACAAGGGCCTATGTCTAATTTAGATGTAGCTCCAATGGAAACTAATATTAGCCTACGTGGGTTTAACTTTGATCCACTAACTGAAGACCCAGCAAGCGAATTTGCTACAAGTAATGGTTATTTGGAAAGAAGATCTTCTGAGCCAGATTATCATATTGTTCAGTTTGTTGGCCCAGTTAAAGATAAATGGTTAAAAGACATTGCTGAAATGGGTGGTGAAGTTGTTCAATATATCCCTAATCAAGCATTTTTTGTTTATGCTGATGCTAAAGCAATGGAAAAAATTGCTAATCATCCTAAAGTAAGATGGACTGGTGAGTTCCAACCTGTTTACAAAGTTCACCCTGATATGCTTTCTGCTTTTGATGGTAGACCTGCTAAAGATAAAAACTCCATTTATGCTCTCAACAATAGTTCAGGAGTTTTTGATATTGCTATTTTTAGCCGTGCAAGAATAGATAGCATTAGTGCTGAACTTCAAGGTCAAGGTGCAATTGTTCGTAACACACTAATATTACCTAATAACTATTTTAATGTAATTCGTGCTGAACTTTCTCAAGATTTAGTCAGCCGAATTGCAAGATTAAAAGATGTTATTGCTATAGATCCTTATGTTATCCCAACAAAAGAGGATGAAAAAGCTTCCCAAATTATTGCTGGTAATTTCACTGGCCCAACTACTGTAAATGCTCCAGGCTATAATCCACAATCACAATTTGGCGTTAATGGTAGCAATGTTACTGTAGCAGTAGTTGATGATGGTGTTGGAATACCTGGTAATGGTGGTTTTTATATTTCTTCTACCAATGCTGTCAATGCTCCTTTACGTGGTGCGGCGGCTGGTGCAGATGGTCACGGACATTTACAAGCAACTATTATTGCTGGCTCAACTCCTTTTGCTCCTGATGCTAATGATGCGGCTGGCTATAATATGGGTTTAGGCGTTGCTCCATCATCACATATTGTTAATGTTCCTTTCCTGCGTAGCGGTTATGGTGGTGATAATCCAGATGTATTTAATGATATTGTCACTACAGCTGGCCCAAATGCTATTGTAGCTTCTGTTAGTAATCATAGCTATGGCTCTGGTACAAACGGAAATGCTTATGATTCATTAGCTGCTCAACATGATGGTTTTGCTCGTGATTCTTCTTCAGCTTCCTCTATTGATCCACTAACAATAGTTTTCTCTGCTGGTAATCAAGGTACAGGAGGCTTAACCCGTCCAAAAGTTGCTAAAAATGTAATTTCTGTTGCAGCGTCTGAAAATGTTCGTCCTGGTTTTCCTTCCGCTGGTGGTTCAACAGGTGCAGCAGATAATTTAGAACAATTAGTTGATTTCTCTAGTCGTGGCCCTGCTGCTGACGGTCGGGTCAAACCAGACATAGCAGCACCTGGTGATGCTATCACAGGTGGTCAATCTGGCCCAGATACCTTATTTGGTAACATTGGTACAAACCACCGTATTAGTAGCGGTACATCGCATGCTGCTCCATTAGTAGCTGGTGCTGCTGCACTGTTTACTCAATTTTGGAAAGGTAGCACTCAAGGTGCAGGTCAAAATCCTAGTCCAGCTTTAGTAAAAGCTGCTTTAATTAATGGTACTGTTGATATGACTGGGACAGGAGCAACTGCTGCTAGACCAAATGGTAGTGAAGGTTGGGGACGTATTACAATGAAAAATGTCCTCAATACTGGTATTGCAACCAAATATGTCAATCAAACAGTTCCACTAACTACAACAGGCCAATCTATTACTTTCCCCGGCTCAATTTCTAGTTCAGCAAATCCTATCAATGTAACTCTAGTTTGGACTGATCCTCCTGGAGTTAGCGATCCATCGTTGGTTAACAACTTAGATCTAGAAGTTACTGCTGGTGGTGTCACCTATAAAGGTAATGTCTTTTCTGGTGGTTCTTCCACAACTGGCGGTGTAGCAGATAACCGCAATAACGTAGAAAACGTCTTTTTACCTGCTGGAATCTCTGGCCCTATTTCTATTAGAGTAGTTGCTACAGGTCTTAATGGTGATGGCATTTTAGGTGATGCAGACACTACTGACCAACACTTTGCTTTGGTAGCAACAAATTTTGTTGATGCTAATGCTGCAATCATTACTGCTGCTGGTGCAACAATTACAGCAGAAAGCTGCACACCTGGTAATGGCGTAGTAGATCCAGGTGAGACTATAACAGCTAATTTTAGCTTGCAAAATGTTGGTAACTTAAACACTACTAACTTAGTTGCAACACTACAAGCTACTGGTGGGGTAACTGCTCCAAGTGCGCCACAAACCTATGGAGCTTTAACAGCAGGTGGTTCAGCAGTTTCTCGCTCATTTAGTTTTACTGCAATGGGTAATTGTGGTGACATAATTACTGCTACTTTCAGCTTACAAGATGGTGCAACTAACCTAGGAACAGTAACATTTAGCTTCCAAACAGGTATGGTTGCTACTGCACTAAGCCAAAACTTTGATGGTGTTACCGCTCCAGCTTTACCATCAGGATTTACAAATACAGTTATTACAGGTAGTACACCTGGCTGGACAACTTCAACAGCTACACCTGTAAATAGCTCTCCAAATAAAGCTTTTGCACCTAATTTAACTACTGTTACATCTGCAACCTTAACATTACCATCAGTTATGATCACCTCTTCTAATGCACAACTTAGCTTTAGAAATTTCTATAATCTTGAAAACAACTTTGATGGTGGTGTACTAGAAATTAGTCTTAATGGTGGTGCTTTCCAAGACATTATTGCCGCTGGTGGTTCATTTGCTTCTGCTGGCTACAATGGAACACTCAACAACACCAGCCAAAACCCAATTAGAGGCCGTATGGCTTGGACTGGAAATGCTGGCTCATTCCTATTAACTACTGTCAATCTACCTGCTAGCGCAGTTGGTCAAATGGTGACATTACGATTCTTGGTAGCTTCAGATGAAAGCGTTGCTGCTGTAGGTTGGAATATTGACGATATTACTTTACTTAATGGGTTTATGTGTTGTGGTGGTGGTGGCCCTGTTTGTACATTTACTATAAGCCCAACAAGTCAATCATTCACATCTGCTGGTGGAACAGGAAATATTACAGTAACAGCATCTGACCCATCTTGTACTCGAACTGCTACTAGTAATGATGCCTTTATTACTGTTACTTCTGGTGCTAGTGGTACTGGCAGCGGTACAGTTAGTTACACTGTTGCAACTAATAGTTCTACTTCACCAAGAACTGGCACTATTACTGTTGCTGGTCAAACCTTTACTGTTAATCAAGCTGGTGCAGCGGCTCCTAATTGTACATTTACAATAAATCCAACAAATGCTTCATTTACTTCAACAGGTGGAACAGGAAATATTACAGTAACAGCATCTGACCCATCTTGTGCTAGAACTGCTACTAGTAATGATGCCTTTATTACTGTTACTTCTGGTGCTAGCGGTACTGGCAGCGGTACAGTTAGTTACACTGTTGCAACCAACAGTTCTACTTCATCCAGAACTGGCACTATTACTGTTGCTGGTCAAACCTTTACTGTTAATCAAGCTGGTGCGCCTGGTTGTAGCTTTACCTTAAATCCAACAAGTGCTTCTTTTGCAACAAGGGGCGGTTCTGGAAGTATTACAGTAACAGCATCTAGTTCAACTTGTGCTAGAACTGCTACTAGCAATGCTGCATTTATTACAATCACTTCTGGTGCTAGTGGTACTGGCAATGGTATTGTAGCTTACAGAGTTGCTGTTAATAATGGTGCGGCAAGAACAGGAACAATTA
>Ga0268299_1001539_pt1 | contig 38921 bp, 32 predicted proteins | sample NOBtaG_FD_193484 | JGI IMG/M metagenome (GOLD analysis project Ga0268299, IMG submission 193484) | Activated sludge microbial communities from bioreactor in Nijmegen, Gelderland, Netherland - NOB reactor | ecosystem: Engineered > Bioreactor > Aerobic > Activated sludge | place: Netherlands... | reverse complement strand
CCAGCGTGACGAGGTTCGCGAGGATGATGGGAAGGGCGCCGAGAAGCAGTCCATAGACCAGCCAGAGAAACACTCCGGTCACAAAGGTGAGTAACATGCCCAAGGACACGTCCTGCGCGGAGCGGGTACGCCAGGTCTGCTGGAGTTGGGGAATAAAGGCAATCGTGGTGAGGGTACCGGCGAGCAACCCGACGAGCGTGACCACATCCATGGACAGAACCTCCGTGACGGTGAGGGGCCTTGCACAGGAAAGAGGGCATCCACAGAGGAGAATTCACCCCGGCAGCTTGTCTTAGCCCGTGGCGCTATGGTAGCATTCCGCTCCGTTCAAGCACTAGTCGTTGAAAGACGCCGCAACAAAGGAGTAGGGCCGTGGCATTTGCTTGTGATCTCTGTGGGAAGAAACACCAAACCGGTAACAACGTCAGCCACGCGAACAATAGGACGAAGCGCGTCTTCAATCCCAACTTGCAACGCGTGAAAGCGCTCGTCAACGGCTCAGCCTTACGCATTCGCGTGTGCACCCGCTGCCTGCGTTCCGGCCTGGTCACAAAAGCCGTCTAATCACCCTTCCACATCTCCCCGCTCTTTGTCTCCAGGGCTAGGTTTTACGCTCGTGGTGCGTCCGCACGGTTCTGCTAAACACCGAACCCTGTCCGTCGAAGGGATGCCGCACATCCGAACTCCGCGACGCTGCGCCTCCCGAAAATCAACTCGCAGAAGACGGCTCCGTCGGATCGGTGTACAATCCCAACCCGAAGGCACTCACGACAGCACTGGGAAGATACCCTTCGAACCGGGAGGCATCATGACACATCTCCGTCGAATGCTCGGCCTCATGTCCATTTCCATCAGCCTCGCCGCCTGCAGTCATCTGCAGACCAAGGAAGGGGCATACCTTGACTCCGTGAAAGGCCAGGCCACGCAAGCAGAAGTGCGCCAGGCTCTCGGCGCGCCCAAAGCGGTTCGAAAAAGCGCGGAAGGCGAGGGCGTGTGGGTCTATGAATTTCGCGAACAACAATCCGGCAACCGCTATACCCCGCCCGGCACCTGGTGCGAGGAATACCTGCTCACCTTCGACGATAAGGCGGTACTGCAAAAGTGGAAACAGGTCTCCCACTTCCACGGCGGCGAACTCATGCCGACGGAATGTATTCCGGGGATTGAGCAGCCCAAATTATAGAGAATGGGTACAAGCCGGTCTGTGAGAGCCACACTCTCTTCTTTATCTCTATGTCTTTCTGGCGGAGCGGACCGAAAAATGGGAAACAGGTGACGAAGGACAAGGCGCTGAGGTTGGATCGGAGAGGAAGATCTCTGCGGATACTGACGGGGGAAATATTCTAGCGCAACGAATGTTCCCGAATTATGCGGGTTAGCATTCGGTTTTGGCCTGGGTAATCAGTGCTATCCTGAGCGTATTATAGTCCAGCGACAGTTCGGCGACCTTTCGCTTCAATTTACGATTTTCACTTTCCAAGTCACGCAGGCGTTCGATGGAACTCGTTCCTTGGGCGCTGAGTTTCTTCCGCCAGCGATAGACCGTCTGCGGCGAAACATGATACCGGCGGCAGACAGTTTTCACCGTCACACCGGCTTTTAGATCTTTAGCAATGCTCGTCAATACAGTAACACTAAGACGGGATGGCGGCATGGCTGCTCCTCAATTCCATGTCACTCTAGCGGAAAGCGTGCACCGTGGATCGGGGTGTACCAGAGCCGAAGGGTGATTGAAGGGTTCGTGCATCGATGCTGTGTCGATCAGCTCTATGAGCACTGCCGCACATGAGTCAGCGGGACGCATCCCTCTGCGGCGTCACAATTTCCACACATCGGAAGGGTATCTTCGCGTCAAGAGGAGGCGAATCGGCTGGTTTTTCAGGTCTCGAACCGATCTGAATAGGAGCGGCGAACTCACGGCCATAAGTCCATTGCCATCGTGTGCGCCATCTCGACTTCAGATTCCATTGAGCTTGGGCTCAACTCGCCAAAATCAGCACTAAGCCTGATGTCTTCGTTCTGGAATTCAAAGCTTTCCCAGGGAACTCTGACGATTTTTCCTGTATCCGCGAGAACAACGTCCGCATGTCTGATTTGCCTGGTGACCAAATCCATAATCAACCGTTTGATAAAGCCCCACTCCTCGCCTTCCAATGTTCTAACGATCAAGCTTTCGGTGCTCATGGTACATCCTCCTTGCCACAATACGGCTACATTCACAGGCCAATATGCCATTGAAGCGATATCCGGTGCGCATGCTGGTCATAGATGCCCAGTCTGTTCAGAGGGCCCGGCGACCCGGGGCTGGCTCAGAATCGAACGCGCAGGTCGATCGCAGGAACTGTCTCCCTGGTCGTCGAATCATCTCTGCCCATCGTGAGGGAATCGGAGTGTCGGTGAACCGGAAATCGGTTGGCAGAAATCGCTGATTGTACAGAAGCTCAGGGTCTTGTCGACCGCCGGCACTTGAGCCGAGCCATTCTTCTCACGACCTGAGCGCTCACGTAAACGTTTACATCCTGCGAATCTGTCATGTCCGAGCCTAAGGAGACCGGGCCTTTTCGACAGCCGCTCGTGCGAGGCGTAGGGAGCAGAACCATGGGAGCCGATGCAAAGGACCAGGAGGTCTTCAGCGACGCACTTCTTCCGCGTCAGGTGAAGCCGGAAGGTAACAGACGACAAGGGGGAGAATGCCCAAGACCGGATTACCCAAACAGACTTCTGAGGGCGAACAATTCGACAGAGTGAACTGAAACAGACACTCTGCAGCCCATACTCACATTCACCCGTCCGGATGCCAAGGGGTTTCCGGCACTGTTACGTCGACTGGACTTTCGCTTGCGTGTAGGAGTGACCATAGACATAGGAAGGCAAGGCATCGCTGCCTACCCGGTTGAGCAACACCTGGAACGGCACACGCGTACCGAGAGATTTCAGCGCGCGCCTGACGACCTGATGAGGAGTTGAATTGGCGCGCACAACAAGCACCATATGATCGATGAAATTAGCCAGGACATTCATAGTCGCCAACGGGAAAATGGGTGGGGTGTTGACTAGAATGATATCGAACCGTTCACGCAATTGGGCAAGGATGTTCGGCAGGCGCTCCGTTTTCAATAACTCGTTTATAGACACATCCGAATTCCCGACCGGCATTACCCAACAAGGGACATCGGCAAATTCTGAGAAACAATCCTCGAGAGAAATATCGCTTGTAAGACAATCGGCCAGCCCCCACTTGGCGACCGTGTCAACGTAACGGTCCGGCATCGGAACCGCAAAATCGCAATCCAGCAAGAGCGTCCGCAGGCCTAAATCCCGCGCAAGTGTATAACCGAGATTGATCACGGTCGTGGTTTTTCCTTCTCCTTTGACTGCGCTGGTGACAGCCACAATGGTCGAATTTCCGTTCCCCTTCTGCAACGCGAGCCGCGTCGCGGCGACCCGATATTGCTCCGCCACAAGAGAGTACGGCATCCATTTCACAATAAAATCATCATTCCATAGCTGGGGGCACCGAGTATTCAGATGAGTCGATGGAACCAGCGCGAGATCTCCCACAACAGCACCCTGTTCTGGAGTCACATGAGCTGCTGAACGAGCGGTCGGGAAGTACCGCTGCCATCTCAAGCGGCTATATTCAATGGCGAAGTCCGGAATGACCGCAAGCAGCTGCGACCCCAATATATGCTCAATGTCCTCAGGACGACGGAACTGGGGCGTCGAGAGCTCCCGGATCAAGGCAAGCCCTGCCCCAAGCGCACATCCAAAGAGGAGCCCAAAAACCATAATCCGGCGCTCATTGGGAGACTCAGGCACTCTCGGGAAACTCGCCGGGTCAAGAATTCGAAATTGAGCGCCTTTCTGTCGCTTCTCAAGGTTTTCCGCCACCCTGGCATTGAGGCGCTTTTCCAGAAGCGACCGGTAGTTGGTCTTCATGTTGTCGTAGTCACGTTCGAGGATCAACAAGTCCTGCTCAATTTGCGGGGCCTTCTCGATCCGTCGCTCAAGCTCCCGCTTCTCGGTTTGCAACCCCAATTGCCGCTTGTTCTGCAGCTCCCATTCGCTTTTGGTTTCTGTTTGCTGCCTTCTCAAATCCTGCAGGTACGGATCGACCGGTTTTTCACCGTGCTTGAGGATATCAGGACCGTATAGCTCCGTGAGTTTTCGCTGCACGTCTTGCATCTCATCTCTTGTCAAAACGACATCCGGGTAGGTATCCCAGAATTCAGCCTGTAACTTGACGAGCTTCTCTCGCAATTCCTTCAATCGACGAAAGAGCGGATCCGGCTCTACCGATCCGGGGACGAGAGAGAGGTTTGGGGTGCCGGACCGTTGATAATCCCGAATCGCATTCTCTATCAGCGCCAGCCGGTCGGACAGTCGCTGTGAGCTTTCAGTGCTGGACTTCAGGTCGCCTTGGAGCCGGTCGAGAGCACGCAGGTTCGATTCGATCTGTTGAGGGAGCTTTCCCACATGCTGCGATTTGAACTGACTGATCTCGTTCTCCTTCCGTTCAAGTTCCGCCTTCGCTCTGAGAACCTCCTCATCAAAAAACTCCGTCGTGCCCTCGGCGGTCTGTTCACGGGTTTTCAAATTCTGCTCGATAAACCTTGCAGCCACGCGTGCGGTCACTTCCATGGCGGTCCGGGGACTCTCGTGGATAAAGGAGACCGTAAAGGCGTCCAGGCTGCTACGCCCCACAAAATTGCCGCGCGGGCCCTTGCCGACCATTTCCACCATAATCCCGTTGGCCAGCGCCGAGACGGCCGCCTCGGGCCCTTCCTTCTCCACAAGGTCCGGATACAAGTGGAATTCGTTCACAATGTCGGTCAGTACCGCCCGGCTGCGTACTTGCTTTTGAATCACGAAGATGCGCTGTTCGAGATTCCCCTCGTCTACCCCCTTCACGTAGTTTTCGGGTATCTTCTGATCCTCCACGAGGATCATGGTCTCTGAGCGGTATAACTTCGTGGCGATGAGACAGTATGTCGCAGCGGCGGCGACGGATAAGAGGATGCATGCGACGATGATCCATTTCTGATGTCTCGCTACACTCAAAAAATCGTGGGGAAGGCCCGAATGCGGCTGTTCAATCTGTCTTTCAGTATCGAATGTGGTCATCTCAAACTCCAACGGCTCGATCCAGTTGCCCTGTCCAATTTGTCACTCGCCATGATTAGCAGGATCAAAGCATCGGGCGCATATCAAGAGGCGTTCAGCGAGCGATTATACCGAAGGAGTTACACCTGACTCCACCAGTGAGTCTGTCTTCCGGGAAACATCGAGACCCTCCATCACCGCAGGCATAACCGGAACAGGCACACGCTCCGGTTCCCCGGGAGAGTGGAACTCTGGAACCAGTTCCCGTAACCGATCGATGGCCCACGTGGTGTGGTTCAGACGGGCGGCTGCTTCCAAAGCCGTCACCTTGTTCTGCAGATTGTCGAAATCAATCGGTGCCATGCGGCGAATTCTGAGAATGTTCTCGATCGGGGACGGCTCAGTGGCCTCCCCTTCCCCGACCAGTTCTTCAGCAAGCTTTTCTCCGGGGCGTAACCCAACAAATTGGATCGGGATTTCCTGGCCAGGCACGAATCCCGACAGCCGGATCAAGTTTCTTGCAAGGTCTAAGACGCTGATCTGTTCTCCCATATTCAAAATATACGTCGCACCCTGCTCCCCTAGTGAAGCGGCCTGTAATACCAGGTGCACGGCTTCCGGAATGAGCATGAAGTACCGCCGCACGCCTGGATCGGTGACCGTGACAGGACCGCCCGCCCGAATTTGTTCCTGGAATCGCAACAGGACGCTTCCGTTGCTCCCGAGTACGTTTCCGAACCGGACGGTGATGAAACGCGTCTTGCTCTGCCGGGCGATCCCTTGGACGATGAGTTCCGCCACGCGTTTGGTGGCTCCCATGACACTCGATGGGTTCACAGCTTTGTCCGTGGAAATAAGGACGAACCGCTCCACACCGAACCGGGCGGCCACCTCCGCAACCATTCGTGTCCCCATACAGTTATTCTTGAGGGCCTCCGCCGGATTCAGTTCAACGAGCGGGACATGCTTGTGTGCAGCGGCGTGGAAGAAGATGCTCGGCCGGTATTTGGTCACCGTGGAAGAAAGCCGGGAGACATCCGTGACATCGCCAAGGACCGGATGGACAAAGGAGCCAAATCCCTGATCATCCAATTCCTTGGCAATCAGGTACAGACTGTTTTCATGGCGTTCATAGAGCACCAGCGACTCCGGGCCCAGGGCGGCGACCTGTCGCGACAATTCGGAACCGATAGAGCCGCCGGCTCCCGTAATCAACACGCGCCTCCCCTTGATCATGTGTCTTATCGCCTCGGCCTGTGAGTTCACAACGGCCCGCGGCAGCAGATCGTTCATAGACACGCTGCGCATCTGACTCTCTGCGCTACGATCAGCGAGAAGATCGGACAGATTCGGGAGGGTCTTGATTGAGACTTTGAACGGCTCAAGCGCAGAGATGATTTCTCTCAGAAGCGCCGGCTTGGCATTCGACAAGGCCAGAACCACCTCCACGACTTGCTTCTCAGCGAGCAGTCGAGGCAAGTCGTTGCGGGTTCCGAGCACTTTGACTCCATGGATCCGCTTGTTGCGAAGGGATACATCATCGTCGATGAGGCCCACCGGTTGATACCGGGAGGAACTGTTGGTTTTCATTTCCCGCACAATCCGCTCGCCGGAGTGCCCCGCCCCGATAATGAGCACATTCTTTTTGTGACGGTACACGAATTTTTCTCCCAGCAATCGGGACGGCAGCCGGATCCCCGTGACAAGCCCGATTAATAAGACGCTGTCGATGATCAGAATCGAACGAGGGTATGCGGTCAACCCGAGCCCCCAATAGACGAGGCCGTAGACAGCCAAGGTACTGAGGAAGACGCCACTGACAATCCGCTGCAAGTCCCATATCCCCGTGTATCGCCAGAGCCCTTCGTTGAGACTAAACAACATAAACGCGCCTCCCCTTATGGCCACGAGCCAGGGAAGGATCTGAACAAACAACTGTGTCTCAGACTCCGAGAGGTTCCCGTCGAAGCGCAACAAAAACGCGAGATAGTTGGCGCAGACGATGAGGGCCAGGTCCACCACGACGATGAGGGGCCGCCGCCATCGAAGCAACCAGGCGATCGCTCTGGAGCCGGCCTCTCCGAACGGGTGTGCCTGCGAGGATTGAAGTTCAGGTATCTCGCAGAGGACGAGAGGCAGGCCAGTCAATCGGAAGACGGTTTGCGCGATAATGGCCAGATCAAATCTTAATGAAGCATGGCGGACATACAGCTTGGCCAGGCGGATTTTTTCAGGAAGAATGACAGTTCGATACTCGTCTTCCGGATCGCGTGCCCCGGCCAGAATCGTCGCTTCGTCGGCATACTTAACCGAGGCCAGATCGGTGAGCCCCGGACGCACAGATAGAATTTCACTGTAGTCGGTCTTGAACATGCCGACATACAACGGAACTTCCGGCCGAGGGCCCACCAGGCTCATGTCGCCCAGCAGGATGTTCAGCAGCTGCGGTAACTCATCGATCTTGTGCCGACGTAATACCCGGCCGACTCGAGTGATGCGAACATCCTCTCCGATCGTCAGCTGGCCTCCATTCGACGAGGCGTCTCTGGTCATCGTACGAAACTTATAGATTCGAAACGGACGAAACCGTCTACCGATCCGAACCTGCCCAAAAAAGACGGGCCCGGAAGAGTCCAGCTTGACCAGAAGGGCGATCAGCAAGAACAGCGGCGATAATGCCAAGAGGCCGATCGCGGCAACGAAGATATCAATGGCTCGTTTCATCATCGTCGGGAACCTTGAATGAGTGTGCGCACCACTGAAATGACGCGTTGGATATCGGTTTCGGTCATCTTGGGGTAGAGCGGCAGCGACACGATCTGCCGGTAGGCAGCCGTGGCAACCGGGAATTGCTCGGGGGTATAACCCCAGGTGTCGCGGTAGTACGGGTGAAGATGCAGCGGGATAAAATGGACGCTACAACCGATGTGTTCCTTCCCCAGGTGCTCAATCAACCGGTCTCGTCCGATCCCCGACCGCTCAGGGTCCAGCCGAATGACATACAAGTGCCATGCATGCTGGACATGGGCCTCCGCGGTGGGCAGCACGATTTCAGGGAGATCCCGAAACCCTTCGTCATACAGACCGGCATACCGCTCACGTGTCTTCCAGAGACGATCGGATTTGTGGAGCTGTGCGATGCCCAGGGCTGCGGCAATATCGGTGAGATTGTATTTGAAGCCCGGAGAGAGGACTTCATAAAACCATGACCCGTGACCGTCGTATCGCTTCCACGCATCACGACTGAGCCCATGGAGGCTCATGGTCCGGATTCGTTCCGCCCACTCGGGATTGTCGGTTGTAATCATGCCGCCTTCACCGGTGGTAATGTTCTTCGTCGCATAGAAGGAAAAGCAGGTACAGTCGCTGATGGTGCCGATCAGTCTTCCTCGGTAGCGGGCCGGAAGCGCATGGGCGGCATCTTCGATGACACGGAGCCCGTGCCGGTTCGCAATATCAGAGATGCGGTCCATGTCACAGGGATGTCCTGCGAAATGGACCGGGATAATGGCTTTCGTTTTCGGCGTGATGGCTCGTTCGATCTGGTCGGGATCAATATTCAACGTATCCGGAAGGCAGTCCACCAAGACAGGCTTGGCTTTGAAATAGGTTACGACCTCGGCCGTTGCCGTAAAGGTCATCGTGGGGAGAATAACCTCATCGCCCTCCTTGATCCCGACAGCTTCAAGGGCAAGGTGGAGCGCGGCGGTGCAGGAATTGACCGCGATAGCATATCGAGCCCCCAGCATGGCCGCAAAATCCTGCTCAAACTGCTTGGCCCTTGCTCCCGTGGTCAACCACCCGGACCGCAGAACCGAGACGACGGCATCGATTTCCTCCTCCCCGATATCAGGGAGGTGAAACGGCAAGAATTGTGTCATGGTGGATCCTTCCGAATGTGTGGGCATGATGATTACCCGGAACGAGTGATGCACCGGAGTGTGGTCGGCAGACGATACACGGTCAGCGAGGATTGAGGTGATCGCCCAGATGGGGCGCGATTACCGATGAAACCAACACCGTACCTGCTCCCACGAGCAGAAGAGAGGTGTCAATCGGAGCATTGAGGGCAAGACTGCGAATGCTTTGAAGAAACACAAGAGTTCCTGTAACAACGGCCCATGACACCCATCTGGGACGGATCGTGATGAGCTGCCTTGTGCTTGCTCGAAACGCGAAGTATCCGAGCGGGAATGTGAAAGCAGAATATAAGGGCCACGCGTATTGCTCTCCCAACAGGCCGATGAGCCTGTCAAACGATGCATTCTTGTATCGGTGCCGGCTACGTTCGACTTCGATCCCATTCACGTACGACGTTTCCAAACCATCATCGTAGCTGACCACAATGTGCTGCGGGACTGTTCCCGATACCTGGTTCTTGAAACCTGCCACCGCGACGGTCCAGTGCTCCCCATGGAAGGGTCCCAAGGACAGGGTAACCTCCTGTTTCCACTCCGTGAGCGCGAAGGCCCCACGCTTTGGGTTGGTCGAATAGGAGACAAGACGTGCAGCCCCCCAGTCCTGCGGATCCAAAGGCACAACCCAGGCCTCTACAGAAAAACGACGATGGGCAAAAAACCAGCCTGCGGAAGGACTCGCGATGGGCCGCGAGAAGAGACTCACGCGGGTGTCTCGAACCGCCAGCCCGTTCGGAGTCAGCCACTCGATCCTCGACAAATCCTTGATCCCAAGGTGGATGGGCACTGCGGGACCATCGATGCCGGTTCCGGAAGCGTGACCGGTTCGAGAAAAATCATAGCGGAAGCGCTGCCCCTCCTCGACCCGCGGCAAGCCCGATCCCCGATGTGGACCGGCAGAGAAGCTCGTTCTGACCTCCGCGTGGTGAAGCACACGGTTGTATAGAGAGATGAGGTAAATCTCTCCGCTCCAGGACCTCTCTACAACATCTTGGCTTCCGAGATAGAGATCGAATTCAGAGGTCCACTCGGAAAAATCCTTGGCGAGGGGAAACGGAACGCCGAACAGAAGGCTCAAGGCCAAGACGTAACTGACAAGCGGAAGCACCGACGACGTTCCAGATCTGAAAGCGTGATGTTCGGTTTGCCGAGGCGTGCGACTCAAACGGTGAACTGCGTAACCGACCCCTCCGGCGAATGCCCCTAGGGTATTCAATACAATGTCACTGACCGAGGGATGTCGGGGAAGCAGCACCTGTAAGCATTCAATCACCGCGCTCATCGAGCAGGCCGACAAGGTGCTTAACAGCAACCTCGTCGCCAAGGGCCGCGTGGCAACGACAGGCAGCGACGGAAACAAGAAACCGAACGGTACGAACAGGAGAAGGTTGGTCCAAACGTCCCACGGCATCACCCTCGAGAAACCTTCGAGTCCCTCGAATGCGCGTTGAACTTGAGTGAACAGAGATTCCGATGGATGAAGATGGAACCTAAACGGCGTCAGCGCAAAAAACAGCAGATAGGTGAGATAGACTGCAAACAGCACTCCCCCTCCGCCCGGTCGCACTCCCACATCAATCCACTACCGACTCGACCAGGCCAATGGGCCTGTGTCATCCAGCCTCAACCCCGAACCTTCCATGCCACCCATCAAAAACCAATCCTGCATGGGCAACGACGTCTCCGCAAACGATTCAGGCTGACCCAAGATGGCGGACCCATCCGGGAGTCGCCTTTTCCCTGGTGTCGTCGGCCCAGAACGTTCCTATCCATCCCAGAAACACGATCGTAATCCCATACACTAGGTAGCTGAACACCCGGTGATCCGTGCCTTCAGCCAAGCCAACAAAGTCGAAATAAATGATGCTAAAGGCTCTGAGTCCGTTGGCCAGGATCAGGAGCATGCCGCACAGAACGAGGAACGCCATACGCCGCAGCCCCCGGCGATACACCATCGCCGCATACATGTACCCCAGCGCAAGTCCCGGGAGGACATATCGCAGCCCCGCACAATCCGTGGCCACTTCCCATTTGCGCGAGGGGATGGTTATGAAGTACCCCTCGCGCAGTAAGGGAACGCCAACGGCATTCAACGTCACCTCCAGAAACGCGGTCGTGAAATCCTGTAACCATCCCTCGACCGCTGTCCCTACCGGCAAGGCAAAGGCCAACAGTCCAAGGGGGAAGCACAGAACACGGAAGACAGCCGTGCCACACAAGGTCCAAAGGAGCGCAGGAAACATGGCGACCAGAGAAACCTGTTGCCAGAGCACATCCCCTTTCAAATGTCCGTCCCACCAGCTCCAGGCGAGAAGAGCACATACGGTCGCCCCGAGCGCGCTACGAGCCGGCGTAACCCCCGTCAGACGTTCACGATAGACCCAGAGAAGATAGATCGTGGCGGGAAATATCAAGAAGCCATGCCTGAATGTTCTCGATGCTATCCAGGCATCAACCAGCGTGTGAACCGTCGGCCAATAGAGGAAGAGAACGATGGTCCAGGCGAGGCTGATGGTCGCCAGCACAGTGCCCCATGCGGAAAGGCGCCCCTTACCGGACTGGAGACACCGTATGGATGTCCTACCCCATTCAGCCTGCCCCTGGTACTTGGAAATGTTCATGTTGTGCGGTGAATTGAAAGAGGGGATGACGGAATACGAATGCGACAGCGCTGGGAGCCGTCCGGCGGCAGAGCCAGAGCTGGACGACCCGGTACTACCCCATGCTGCCACCAAACCATCTGGTTGTGGTGGTGAATCTGTCAGCTACGCCAGCCCGGTAAGGCAGCGAGGCCGACGCCGACATGTCATCGGACGTGATGACCCAGCCGCATCGCCGCAACCGGAATCATCAAGAAACCGACGAGTATCTCCGCCTCGTGATCTTCGGTCCGATCCAGGTCAAGGCGGCAAAACCCAATCCAAATAACACCTCCGTTGAGGGTATGGGCACGGCCCGCACGTAGCCATTCCCGTAGTTGTCCCAATTGCGGAAGTTGCCATTCTTCCAGAAGTTGACGTTATTCCAGAAGTTGCCATTACTCCAGAAGTTGCCATTATTGCCGTTTCCCGCCTGTGCGAGACTGGCAGTGAACATCATGCACACACCTGTAAAAACTACGATTCGAAGCCAAACCATAGAGTCCTCCTTTGTTAAATGAGTGATGCACTACCGCCGTGGGGGTAATATCTCTCTTTTACTCCGAGTTCCAGATATGAGAAACGAGACTGATGCGGTCGTTGGCGAAACAAGACAAGCCTCAGATCCCGATGAGAACAATCGAACCGTCACATGATCACGGAACCTTTTGCATAAGGCCCGGCGGAACCATCTGCGGTGTCCGCCCGATGGAGGTCATGAGGACTTCACGATCCTCGTGGCTCTCTGCGATCCAGACCCTCCGCCTGGTGAGCGGGGCCGGTCCGAGATGGTCTCCACCCGACCCGCCATCCGTTGGCGCCAAGCGATTACCTGTTTGGTCAGGTTGCGAAGCGACGCCAGACCTGGATACTTTGACTTCCGCACCCATGGAACCATGATCTCGGAACCTCCGTACTTCCGCTTGTATTCCCCACCTCCTCCCATGTCATATCGCCGGATACCTCTCGCCTTCCAATATTGCATGGCGTACCAATGAACAGCTTCATTCGGTTTGTAGCCCAACGACTCTTTCCAACCGGCGCCTCCCCAGAAATACATGGTCCCGTTCATGGCCGGGAATATGCCGGTGGCAATGCATCGTCCCCGCGGATCCCATGCGCGTAGGAGAAGCAGCTGGCCCGTGTCCGACAGACACGTGATCAATTCCCGCACCCGCTCTACGCCATAAGTCGGCACGAGCGATCGTTTTTGGAACACCTCTTGAAGCTGCGCATAGTAGTCATCAGCAAAGGCAGCATCGTGTGCTTCCTCGACGAACATCCCGCTCTCCTTGCCTCGGCGTAGACAGCGCCGGCAGTCACTGGTCATGTTGGACAAGAGCTGGTCTAGGTTCTGAGTCAGATCGATTTCAAACCCCCCGAACTTTCGATACTCAAATCCGAGGCAGTCGGCATCCTCGAACAGCAGATTGCGATCCATCACTTCAACGTGAACACACTTCAACTGCTCAAACGCCCATCGCTGGAGGGCTTCGAGGGCGGAACGCCGCGAGACGCCAGGCAGAAGATTCATCCCCATGTAAGAAGTCGTCCAACCAGGGAGAGGGCTGCCGAGAATCTTGAAGCCGAACCGTTTCACGATCAGTCCACTGAAGTAGCCCAGCGTCCTGGTTCCGTCCCGGAGACAGGCAAAAATAGGCTCGGCCCTCTGCGTCTTGGAGACGAATGCCAGCCAGGCTGGTGACTGAAAGATCGTCCGGTCTTCGAACGTGCCCAGAATTTTTCCCCAGTCTGGAAACGGCAAATCGACTTTTTCGAAAGTAGGACTCATCTGCCCAAATCCTTTAGATGTCGCATTACTTACCGTGCTGCGGGTCCCCGCGACAGCGTGGCCAATGATTGTTGCCCGCCCCTGCGGATGACGACGAAATCCCACAGACCGCGCAGGAAGCCAAGCCCGTAGCTCACATGGTAAGTGGCAAACACGATGGGGAGCACAGGAAGAAGTTTCCACCCGCGCTGAGCGGCCGTGAGGAAGGACGCTCCGAGAGTGCCGGCCGCATAGAGGACGGCCACGGTGCCCAGGGCCCAGATAGCGGGACGCCACCACCAGGAGAGAAGAAACAACCCCGCCAAGGACAACAGAAACAGACCGGGAATCACATGGCGGATGGAAGCCGGAATTCGATGCTTCTGGATGACCCGGACTTTCCAGTATCCATACTGGCAGTACTGCCGAAACAGGTCCCGAAGCGACCCCCGCGGCCGGTACCAGCTCTTGATGCGCGGTGATTGCCAGACTTTGCCGCCTGAACGGATGAGCCGAAGGTTGAACTCGTCGTCCTGATTGCGAACCAATTCTTCATCAAAGAGACCGATCTCCGAGAACACCCTGCATGGCCAGCATCCGTAGGGAACGGTATCGACAAAACCTTCGTAATCGGGGTTGTGAAATCGTGCTCCACCCACGGCGAACGGAGAGTGATAGGCGGCTGAAATGGCTCTCTGGAAATAACCTTCTCCGGCCGTCAGTGCAGGGCCCCCGACGTTATCGGCGCCGGTTTCCTGAAGCGCGGTGATGCACTGCCGGATATAGTCAGGAGCATAGAGCGTGTGCGCGTCCATGCGTACGATGATCGCGCCGCGCGCGACGCCCAAAGCGGCGTTCAACCCACTGGACACGATCTGCCCGGGATTATCGATGACCCTGAGGCGCGCGTCGTTCCGGGCCATTTGCCTAAGGACCTCGCGCGTGTTGTCGGTCGAAAGTCCGTCTGCAACGATCAACTCCATCCCACCCGCCACCGGTTCTTGCTGAAGGATAGACCTCACGCAATCGGCGATCGTCTCCTCCTCGTTCCGGCAAGGGACGATCACTGAGACCTCGATCGGAGAATTTTTGGTTGACTTCTCAAGTGGCATGTGAAAAAAAAAGAATCGTTACGTGAGCCTGCACCCACTCCAACAGGATGCCATCTGGTGTCTTGAGTAGCTGCCAGCCGCTGCGCAGTTTCGTTTGAACCAAGTTTGAGGGATGCCCTCAGACTCTTACGCGTACATAATTTGCCGCTCAGGAAACCCGCATGAGGACAGTGCTTTACTCGCGTCGTAGTGTTCCCTGAGAGAAACTCCATACAGTTCTCTCTTGCCCCATTCACGTAAAGTCATGAAAAAACTTGATACTGCCACTGGCATGTAACTGGCATTACTCAAATCCGCTTGCCAAATATGGCCGAATGGTTCCAGGACATCCTTGGGCTGGAACTAGCAGGAACTCTAAAAGGCTCGTCTCCCAGGAAGGAACACCTATGGAAAAGCTCTTCAAAACATTCAAGGCAGCTATCTTGATTTCGCTCCTGTTTGCGCTGTATGCCCCAACAACCGGCCTGTCCCAAACCACTTCGATCAATGGATTTAGAGTGGTCACTTCACCAGGCACGGTGAAACCCGGTGAAAGTATTACATTCTCGTGGCAGGCCCCCAGCACTCACTCAACCAGGGATTGGGTGGGGCTGTTCTTGAACTTCCAGCCATCGAGCGGGTCCACAACTGTGAAGTTTAAATATGTTCCCAGCGGAACCAGTGGTTTCTTAACCATTACGGCTCCCGCTACGCAAAATGGTTTGACCTACCAGCTTCGCTATTTTTTGAATGACGGCTGGACCGAAGCGGCCAGAAGCAATCTCATCGCAGTATCCTCAACAGCGACCGCCCCGACCGCTCCCCCCCCTCCTCCTCCGCCCTCTCCGACCACCAACACATCAACTACATCGACATCGACCACGACTCCCTCCACATCCCCCACAGGAGCTGTGTCAACGACGCCGCCACCACCGCCGCCGGCCACCTCGACAGGCGGTTCCTGCCCGAACGGGGCACCGCTTGCATTCGAGGGTGCGGAAGGCTTCGGCCGCTGTGCGCAGGGAGGGCGTGGCGGACGTACGATCGATGTGACGAATTTGAACAACAATGGGCCTGGCAGTCTCAGGCAATGTGCCGAGGTTGAAACCGGCCCGCGGACGTGCGTCCTGCGCATGGCGGGGACGATCAGCCTTGGCACCTATGACATCACGGTAAAAAATGATTACCTGACCATCGACGGCAGTGCCGCGCCGGTGACACTCAAGGATGGAGGTCTTGACGTGCGCGCCAGTCACACCATCATCCGTCATCTCCGCATCAGACCAGGGGCGAAATCGTGGATCGAGCGCGGGATGAACGCTAACGGCATTACTTATCGGAGTACTGGAAGCGGAGGCGCCACTCATGACCACATTTGCGATCATTGTTCAGTGAGCTGGGGCACGGATGACCTGATCGCCGTCATCAACGGAACCTACAACGTGACGATTCAGGACAGCATCTTGAGCGAGGGGCTCACTAATGGCCCTACCTGCAAAAACTGCGGGAGTCGTGGCTTACTAGTCGGCACGGGTAACAAGGAAACGCTTTCGGTGATCCGAACCTTGAACGCCCACAATTTTATTCGGTTTCCAAATGCGACCGGTGGGCAGATCGATTTCGTCAATAACGTGGACTACAATGGGAACGGCTCTAGTGCCCAAATTGCCCCCTATTATGGGCCGGTGAGGATTAACATGGTCGGCAACTATTGGAAGGACGGTCCGTCCGGCATCCCATTTAATCTGACATACAACGTCATACGCACCATCGGCGGCATGGCCTATAGTCCGCAGTCCGGCATTTATGTCTTGGATAATGTGGGGCGCTCTCGCCAGACAGGAACCGCGCCGGAAACTGCCATCATATGGGGAGACAATGGTGGGATACCCGTCCAATCAGTGCGCTACCCCTACCCGCAAGTGACGACTATGACTGCCTTACAAGCCTATGAACAGGTACTGAACGGATCTGGCGCGCAGCCACGCGACTCGGTCGACGCACGCGTGGTGACCGATGTACGTAATGGGACTGGTATGATTATCTCGGACCCAGCGCAGGTCGGCGGCTGGCCAGTTCTCTCCGGGGGGACGCCCTGACGCAGTCAATAGCAAATGTCCACAAGCAGAGGGATCTTAACTCAGGAGCCGAGTTCATGATCGGCTCCTGAGCCTCCGCTCACTTTCTGCCAGAGTCCGAATGGGCGCAGCCGTTCATGCGTCGCTAATGATCAAATCAATCCGAGAACTCTCAGTTGCTTGTGCAACTCACCGGCTGCAGTGGAATGTCCTGCCTCATTCCAGTGCCAATCAAACTCCGATTCGAAATGGACGCGATTCGCTGCGAACTTTCTCGAAAATTCATGCGTCAAGTCGACAAAGTGGAACCCGACTGTCTCGCACGTGACCTTAAGCAGCTCATTCAGCCATACCACGGAGCTGTCTTCCAAAGTGCCCGCATAAATGTCCCGGCGTGGAGCATCCATCATGAAAACGATCGGTTTGCTACCGTTCTCATGTTGCAAGGTCCGGAGCACATACTCAGTCGCCCTTTGGATGCGAGCCTTGCGGGCGTTCACCTGTTCGACATCAATATTGGCATTGTAAGTGGGTTTTTTTCGTGCACCTGAGAACAAGCCACGTAACCGGGAGACGAACTGCAGGTTCGTGACCGCGTAACGGACAACACTGCTCCATCTCGCCGCACGAAGCATCTGGTTTGGCTGGTACGGTTCAATCGCAGCCTCCCGTATTTCCTGCCCTTCATCTTCGAGGCACAGCATGCCTGGCTGTCGTTTGATCGAACAGAGCGATTCGTCAAAATCGTTATGAACGACTGTGATCACCAGAATATCGGGATCAAAATTTTTGCGGGCATAACGCGCCATCTGAAGATACTGACTGAGCGGTGCGCCGGAAATTCCAAAGGCGTACACCTCCGCTTGCGGAGAAACAAATTCTCTCAACCGGCCGGCAAGGGAAGTCTCTACATTGACCTGCAGCGCTTCGACATAAGAATCGCCGATGATGGCGATGCGTGGCTTCCGCTTAGTTTCTTCAAAGTCAACCGCACTATTCCATCCGGTATTGTTGATATGCCATCGCGCGCGCTGCTGAGCCATCGCTCCGATGGTAAACACACCGTCGCGGAGGTCTGTCGTCGAAAACCTGAGGATGTGATCGACCGGATCGTAGTAATAGGACGGAAACTGCGCTGCCGGTATAAGAAAGGTCGCCGTGAACTCCAAGAACAGGAAAAGGACGGCGCAAGACGGTACCGTTAGAACAAGAATGTTTCGAATCATGATAGGACGGGTGAGGGTGCCAGACTGCGTGAGGCCCTAGAGCTTTTTTTGAGCAAAGATGAGGACTCCTGGAGACAAATTGATTTTTCCGAATGTCCCCGAATACAGCCCCTGTGCCACGAAGTAGGCAGTTCGCGTTCCCAGGCTGAGGGTGTTCCATTGAGCCGTTGTAGCAAGTGGCTGAACGATAAGTCGGTCGAACCCGATCCCTCGCAAGATTTCTCCCAGACGATTGACGCCGATTGAGTGAAACTGACCCTTGAGAATTGCGGTCAACCGTGCATTCCTCCCCTCCCCAGGCAAAGACAGAGCGCGAGCCAGCTTTAGAATGGCATGCTTATTGGTGATTCTCATTGCGAGCACCCCGCCTGGCAAAAGGAGGTCATGGAACGTCTGGAGCGTCTGATATGGATTCCAAACGTAATAGAAGCTATCTATAGCAGTTACTACCGCAAAGTGACTGTCAGGGTAGCCGGCTTTTTCCAGGACCCATTCGCAGCGGACATCGAACCCCTTTTGAGCTGCCGACGCCGCGGCTGGTCTATAGGGATCGAAGCCGGTTGGTACCCACCCGTCGGCGTGAGCCAAGAGCATGAACTCTCCAAAACTGCACCCGACATCGAGGAGCCGCCCACGAGGCGTCCACTTTGCTATCTGACACAAGAGTCGCTCATGAAGCGATTTCTTACCTTCTGAAACTACCCTGGCTTGGGACGGATCATTGTAACTGGCACGGTTGCAGTGGGATTCAATCTCCGACGGTGTCGGTACCGGCCACACAAACCACCCCGAGCAGGCGCCACATTCCCACCAGGAGAGGGTGAGTGGATCCCGTCCGACTTGCTTGTAGCTCTGCCGGAACCCGGCGGACCGTATCCGTCCGGTCTGGTGACACAGGAGGCAGTGATCAGGTTGTATTGCGAGATTCACGGTAATGCTTCCAGCGTCCTTCAAGAAGCGGGACGGTTCTCCAGCAGCGTCACCAACATGCCGCTGGCTTTTTTCAGCAGTCGATTGTGCGGAAGCACTTTAGTGACCATTCTCGCCCCCCGTAACATCAGCGGATTGGCAAAAGATCGAAGGAGTGGATGCAGAACAAAGGCTCTGTGGACCGGCTGGGCGTCAAAGCCGACTTTCTTTTTATAGTTGTGTAGCCCTTCTACTTGATGCGCCTCCTGAATGGAGCTGAGACCGTAACTGACCGTATTAAAGCCACGCTTGACCAGAAAATGACTCAGAACGAAGTGTGCCAGACCGTCGTTCGGGCACAAGGTTCGAGAGCCATCGGCCGAAAAACTGCCTTCGATCTCCACCCAATCGTCAACGACGACCAGCGTCATGAAGGCCACCAGGGAATCGTCTTGCCATGCCCCGACGGCACAGTGAAAGGGATTGAGCGAGAACTGCTGAAACCTGTTCTGGAATTGCTCGACCGTACCATCTGAGAGACCTACACGCGTGCGGGTCTCGCTGAAGGCCATGAAGCCGTGAGCCATCACCGTCGGCCAATCCACGAATTCTATCCGAAGGCTCCTAGCGGCGCGTCTGGCGTCCCGCCGCCCTGGGACGCCGAGATTCTCCAGACGGTAGGATCTGTCGTGGCAAACGTACAACCAGGCATTTGCCGGATGGGACTCGTCCGGTTCAAGCAGATAACTTGCCACGGCAGACCGGCTGTCTCGCAAAACTCGGTGGAGCTCATCCCGGGAAGGTGGTGTCAGCGCAAAGGTCGGGACTCGCATCATGGCGTACGACTCGTACCTGATCCAGAAAGTACCAGACGATCCAGGCAGCAGCCGTCTCCCGCTCCTCACCAGCGCCGAAGCATACCCGTCCAGGGTACAGCTCGTCGATGCAATACCCATGGGTGATAGGTTGTTCATAGGTGTGGCACGCTCAAAGAGTGAATGGACCATTCAACAGCACCTCTCACACAATGCAGAAAACCTTCTACGGCTCAGCAGCCTCTGACCAGGTCTCGGGTGAGAGGAAACACACGAAGAATCACTCGCAATGTACCCTCAGTGTTCCCCGATTCTGACGACCGACCAGGGCCTCTTCGTATAGCGCTTTTATCCGAAGAGCGACGCGATCGATCGCCAGGTCGCGAACATTCTGCCGGCCGTTACTCCTCTGTCGCGCGTTCACGATCGTCGCAAGTCGATCGCCGAGCTCGCGCGCATCGCGTGAGCAGATGTAGGACCAGGCTACACCCTGCAATCTCTCCGGCGTATCGCCACAGGCGGTGGCGACGACCGGGAGATTACATGCAAGGGCTTCTTTGATGGTGTTATTGGACCCTTCATGCCGGGACGTCAGTAACAGCGCATCCGCCGCGCAAAAAAGGAGCGGCATGCGTTCAGCAGGCTCATGTTCCAGGACATACATTCTCAGCGAAGGCACCGTCTCCTGTGCCTCCCGATAGGCGGCATGCGCGAGCTCCGGGTCCTTGACCCAGGCACCCTTGCGATCCATGAACAGGACCACAGGATCCTCATGATTCCATCCTAATAGCGCTCGTGCCTCTCCTTGGGAAACGGGCTGAAATACATCGAGATCGACCCCGTTCGGGATGACTGCGCACTTCCGCCGCAATGGCGTCAACCAGAGGGCTTGTTTGAGTTCCTCGCTTTTTGCGATTGCTCGACGACAGCCGAGGGCTCCCAGGCGAGAGAGCACACCGGACAGGATGCCCGACCAGGTTCTGCGTCCCTGCTCATTGTAGTTGCCAAGAAGGTCACTTCCACAGAAGGAAAGAATCACGGGCTTACCCGCACAGAGCACTCCTGCAACGGCTTGGGCCGCTCCAAAATGGACATGCACAAGATCGGCATCAAACTCGCGAGCCTTTCGCCGCAGAGCCAAGCCGCCTTTGATCAGTCCCAACAAAGAACGTCTGTTGTGGAAGACATAGGTGTCGATGTCGACGCCGAGAACGTTCAGAGAATCGATTTGACGTTTGGCCCAGACGGTCGGCAGGTCGGTGCCAGGCGTGGGCGCGATGACCATTAACACACGCATAGGATGAGACGATGCCTTATCGGAATTCTTCAAAAAAACGGTTTCCAGCCCACAACGGCCCGACGACTCTGCAGGCGTTGCAGGGTCAGTGCTCTCAACTTAAGGTAGACTTCTCCGCCGAATGTCTTCGCGATTTTCCTCAACATCCAGAATGCATGTTCCCTTGTTCGAGTCACATACCGCCCTTGAATAAGTCGGGCCTGTCGTTCAGGGGTCGTTCCACGCCGGATCACATAACGCCCGAAGACTCTGGCGCTTCCGACCATGTGACTACGACCGGTGGGTTCACTGGTAAAGAGGGCGCGAATGCCGGCGGCTGACGCAGCCTCCGCGACCTCTTGAGAATAATACCCGCCGGGAATAGATGCCGTGGTCACCTCCTCGCCGAGGATGTCCGAGAGGCATTTCACACTGTCGGTCCACTCCCTGCGTATCGTGTCGTAAGCTTGCGAGGACATCATCGAGGGATGAGAGCGTGAATGGCTGCCGATTACATGTTCCCTGGCCCTTAATGCACGAAGATGCTCCGGCTTCAGAAAGTGTGGTTGTCCGATCCAGTCCGTCGGAATAAAAAAGTGCGCCTTCCATCCGTATCGCTCCAATACATCCATGACTGTGGTATAGGCGCTCAGTCCTCCGTCGTCGAAGGTCAACATCACGGAAGGGTTCCCTGGCCAGGCCTGCAGGACATCCGGGACCAGTGAAGGTCCGCCGTTCATATGCTTGCTCAAGGCGGCCATGTGAGCCTCGAACTCCACTCGTTCCATGGTGTATCGGCTCGAAGAGACGCCTGAAAATCCGCTTCCCTCAAGCCCATTGGAATCAATGATGTCGTGGTACATCAAGCAAACAGCACGCATCGCATGTGTCACTTTCCCTTGCTCTAAGGGAAAAGCTCTATCGGTTCGGCGAGATGGGTTCGAGCAAGCCCGCATAAATATGGAGAGGGAAGGAAACTGACTCCAGGTATCCCTACCCGGTATGGCTTAATTGCCGCACAAGTCTTATGAGGCGCGTCAGCGGATCCACCGGGTAAGGTGGTGGCATCGGTTTGACGAGACGTTCTCGTAACATTCGACCGGTTTCGTACGCGTAGTTTGTTTCATGGATCGGCTTCAGCATTTTCCCTGTGCAGCGGGTCAGGTAGCTGATATGGGTACCATCGCCAAAATCGCTGGCGACAATCTCAAAGCCTGCGGCTCTGAGGTAGAGTCGCATCGTTTCATCGGAGAGGTAATAGACGTGATCCATCTTGAAGAGCTTACGATAATCTTCCATGGTCCTCGCCCACGTCTCGAAGTCCACGGGATCGACAAACAGAAAACCGCCGGGCCTGAGGCAGCGAGCAAGTTTGGCCAACACGCTGGAAATAGAAAGGAGATGATCAACTGAGCGACAAATGAGTGCCAGGTCAAATCTGCGGCCCTGTGGATTCCACTGCTCGGCCAGCCCTTCTTCGCATTCCAATCCTAATTTCCGCGCTTCACTCAATTCGGAAGGCGACGGATCTACAACTAAGCACGTTCCACCGAGCGTGTCCTGAACGGCCTTCGCCACGCATCCAGTGCTGCCCCCTAGATCCACACTGAAAGAGATCGCTGCAGCCTGCAGAGGGGGTTGAAGAAACCTCACCAGCTTGGCTGCATACGCTCTCTGGTCCGGCAATAGTGCTTCTGCATCCTGAGGCTGTCCTTTGAGTGCCGCAACCAGGGGCCGATACCATTTTTCATAGAACTCAGCGTATCCCTTGGCAGTCGGGCGCGGATTCTGGAAGACTAGACCGCACCCCTCACACATTTGATACCTGGCAGGGAAACCATAGCGATCAATGTGTGAGACGGTCCGGAACACCTGCCACCCGCAGAGGTCGCAGGAGCAGCAGTATTCATGAGGTATGGAGGTGGGATCGAAACCCGTTTTGGACAATCGTATTCGCGATACCGGGTCTATCGTGAATTCGAAAGCCATTCTGATTCCCTACTTATCCAGGCCATGTTCAGGAGCATCTAGCGGCGGCGCCCAAACGGCGGTAGTTCAGTCGAGCGTTGTTGGATGAGACTTGTTGCTTAACGCAAGGTGAACGGATAGGAGCATGACGACCCTCTGGTGCAACCCCTGCCGTGAGATGTCGGGATGGAGCTGTCCGCTGCAGAAGGCCTCGATGATGGGGCGATAGGCCTCTGGACGAAACACGTCAGGCAGCCGGCTCTCTCGCCCAAGAAGTGTCTCCCTCACGCGCGCCTTGAAGGACGCATCGACCCAGGTGTCGATGGGAATGGAGAAACCCCACTTTGGCTTCCGAGCCACCGCCGGAGGGAGGCGCCGGTCTGCCACGCCGCGCAAGACCAGCTTGCATGTCCTGCCGCTCACTTTGAGGCGATGCGGAAGTGTGAGCCCGAACGCGAAGAGGTCCTCGTCCAACATCGGCACTCGAACTTCCAAACTTTCCTTCATGCTGGCCGTATCGACTTTAAAGAGGAAATCGTTGGGAAGCACCAGCCGGAGATTGGTTTCTGTGGTCGCCGCGGACAATCGCTCCAGACGAGAGGCCCCTCGAGGAAGACGGATGTCCAGCTTCGGTTCGAAGAATCGCCGGATGGGAAGCAATTTTCCCTCATCGAGACAGAGACGATGGTGTTCGTCTTCACGGGTCCAGGAAAACAGATTCTGCATCACGGAGATATCGTCGGCATGCTCAAACTCTCGCAGACGGTGCAACAGCCGGTGCGGAACCAGCCCCAAGCCGGCCGCGGGCGTAAGCAGGAGGGACGCCGCATGTAACAGAGGCGCCGGCAACAGTTGCAAGCGCGCGATCCTGGCGATCTGCCAGAATGTATTGTAGCCACCGAATGCTTCATCCCCTCCGTCTCCGGACAGGGCCACTGTCACATGTTGTCGCATCAGCCGGCACACGGCATGAGCCGCAAACAGAGAGGTGTCGGCAAAGGGCTGGCCGGCGTGCTGCAGGAGGCCGGTGACGTGATCCCAGGTGCCTCGCCCCTCATCCATGTCCAGGGTAGTATGGTCGCTGCCGATATGGCGGGCGACCGCCACTGCAGCCCAGGTCTCGTCGTACTCCTGTTCGGAGAAGCGTACGTTGAAGGTATGCAGGGACCTGTTCGCCGCTTCTTGCGCGGCGGCGCTGACGAGGGACGAGTCGATACCTCCGCTGAGCAGCGCGCCGAGCGGCACGTCGCTTTCCATCTGCCGCTGAACGGCAGCCGTCAGCAAGGCCTCTGTGCGATCGACGGCTTGTGTCGCCGTAATAGCCGGATCGGGATTGATCATCCACTGATGAAAGGTTCGCGTTTTCCAGGATACATCGCCCTGGTTCAGCCTTGCCTCCAATACTTCACCGGGCTGGAGCGCCCGAATGCCCTTGTAGAAGGTTTCCGGAGCAGGAATATACAGGAGGGCGGCGAAATCGTAGATGGCTTGCCGATCAGGCCGGTCATCGACCCCCGGCAAGGTAAGCAGGGCATTGAGCTCGCTGGCGAAGGCCAGCCGTTGCGGTGCTTGCGCATAAAATAAGGGCTTGATGCCGAATCGATCCCGAGCCAGAAGCAACGTCTTTGCACGAGTATCGAAAATCGCCAGAGAGAACATCCCGCGCAGTCTGGAGACGAACCCCGGCCCTTCTTCCTGGTACAGATGCGGCAGAACTTCGGAATCCGAGCGCCCTCTGAATACATGTCCTCGGGACTCGAGTTCATGGCGAAGGTCACGATGATTATAGATTTCACCGTTGAAGACGGCCCACACCGTTTCGTCTTGATTCGCAATCGGCTGAGCGCCGGTCGGAGACAGATCGATGATGCTGAGTCTCGTATGGACGAGCGTTGCCTCCGTCCAGGATCGAACCCCCTGACTGTCCGGTCCGCGGTGCCTCAGCGCCCGCGCCATCCGTCCGGCAGACCGCTGCGCGTCAGTAACCGACCCTAACCATCCGGCAATTCCACACATTTTTGATCGCTCTCTACCTTGATCGTTTCAGGGTGATACGATAGGGGCCTGCAGCCGCCACGGAAAAGGCTGCGCCTAGCCTTTCCAACCGGCCTCCGCGTACGTGCGGACCGTGCGATCGACCAGTTGGTTGAGCCCGAACTCTTGTTCAACCTTCACGCGTCCGGTTTGCCCCATGGTGAGTGCCAAATCAGGATGTTCGATCAACGTCGCAATGCATTCCGCAAGATTGTGATCGTCTCCCCTCTTGACGACGAATCCGGTCTTCCCATGTTCTACGAGAACCGGACAATGGCCTGCATCGGTGGCGACGACGGCGCGGGCGCAGGCCATCGCTTCCATGACGACATTCGGGCATCCCTCTTCATCAGCCGTATGGACCAGGAAGGTCGACTGCGCCAACAGGTTCGGAATGTCTTGCCGGACTCCCAAAAATTCGATCAAGTGATGCACACCCAAACTCCTGGCTTGCTCTTCCAAGGCCTGACGCAACGGTCCTTCACCGGCGTGACGGACACGGAAAGAGAGCCCTCTTTTATGAACCTGTGCCACGGCATCCACGAGCCGGTCCCAACGCTTTTGAGGGTAGAGTCTGCCCACGGCAAGCAACTGCGGCGTTGGAGGAAGGTCGGACGTCGCCTTGAAATGTTGAATATCCAAACCATTAGGCACCACACTCAATCGCGAAGGTTTGAACGGCCCCCCCGCCTCAGCGACCGCTTGCTTGGCCGCGAGACTGTTACAGATTTGAATTGACGGCCAGCGGGCGCTTAAACGTCCCAGGATATTGCCGGCTTGCTCTCGATCACTCAGGAAATTGTTCCGGATGGAACCGATGGAAATCATATCGGTGCCGAGGGTGCACCACCAGGCAGGAAAATTCGTATAGAAGCTGTACGAATGCACGACTTCCGGAGCGAGCGCCTTGACCAACCGGCGCAGCGCCATCATTTTTTCGTGGACGGCAAGGTGCTCAGAAAACGTATAGAGGGGAACTCCCAACGCCTTAATTTTTTCAGCAAAGGCAGTGCCCTGCGCGGCATTCCACACCGCAACGGCAGGCCTGTAACGCTGACGGTCAATAGCCTGGAGGAGATAGTAGAGCTGCCGCTCGTATCCGCCCAACCGTAGCTGACCTATAAGGTAAAGGATTCGAGGTTGCATGAGACGGGTTTGATCCCTCTGCGATTCGAAATGGCCTGAGGGGGAATAATATGGGCCTGCTAAGTATCTTCCAGGACCGGCATGCCGGCGATCAGAACATCACATACACGGAATCCGACACGTCCTCTTCGAGGCTTTCCGTCGTCGCGAACTCCTGCCCGAGCTTGAGCAGGCTGACAAGAACGGGCTGCAGGGCATCAGTGACCGGCCCGGGTGTCCAGGATTCACTGATTGCTCGAGCCATGATTTCAGCGGTGGGATTGGGCGAGTCCATCCCCGCAGGGATGGAGAAGATCGCTTTCGGCGACTGGTCATCGGTAACATCAGACCAATTGGTAGCACCTCGCGTCCACACCGTCGCAATCCGGATGAAGCGCTGTCCCGATAGTGCCAGAGCGATCGGTGAAAACTGTCCTTTGTAAATCTGTCGGAGCCCTTTAATGAATCCGTCAGGGCTCGTTTGGGGCAAGGGGCTATCCTCCTTTTCCAAATGCCCCTTCGTTTCCGGCCATCCCGGTTGCTCGCCTTTCATGAGCAAACAGTTGCCGAGAATCAGTACGTCCATTTCGGTTCGCATGAAGCAACGGTAGGCGTCATAGGGTGTGCACACGACAGGTTCGCCCCGCACGTTGAAAGAGGTATTCACAATGACCGCATAACCGGTCCGTTGCTCGAAGCCTTCGATCACTTCATAATAAAATGGATGATCTTCCCGACGGATCGTCTGAACACGGGCCGAGTAGTCCACGTGCGTCACGGCGGGGATGTCGCTTCGGGTTTGTTTGACGATCGATAGGAGATTGCTGTTACCAGCCTCTCGAGGCGCCGGTTTGCGCCGGCCTTCCCTGACGGGGGCTACCAACAACATGTAGGGGCTCTCCCCGTCCAAATCAAAATATTCCCCGGCCTTTTCGGCCAGGACCGTCGGTGCAAAGGGACGGAAGGATTCCCGGTATTTGATCTTGAGATTGAGGGTCACCTGCATGTCCTGGTTACGGGCGTCGCCCAAAATTGAGCGGGCACCCAGGGAACGTGGACCAAACTCCATTCTGCCTGAGAAGTGTCCGACCACTTTTCCCTCTTCCAAGAGAGCCGCTACCGTATCGGCGCGCTCGTCGCGGGACAGGGTGCGATACGGATACCCGTGTGTATCCAGAAACCCTTGAATCTCATGGTCGGAAAATTCCGGCCCCCAGTAGGAGCCGCCCTGCGGTGAACGTGTTTTGCCGATGGACGACGGTCGCCGGTCGAAATAATTATGGTGGGCGTCAAGAGCCGCCCCTAACGCCGCGCCTGCATCACCGGCTGCCGGTTGGATCCAGATATCCTCAAACGGACCCTCCCGTAGCAGCCGACCGTTGGCGACGCAATTCAGCGCAACCCCTCCCGCCATACAGAGGTACTTTTCACCTGTGAGTGTATGGGCGTGCCTGGCCATGCGAAGGATTGCTTCCTCGGTGACTACCTGAATCGAACGGGCGATGTCCATCTCCCGCTGAGTAATCACCGATTCCGGTTTCCGCGCCGGGCCACCAAACAGATCGCCGAACCGTGGCCTCGTCATGGTCGGTTCCGATAGGAAGGCGAAGTATTCCAGGTTCAACTCCAATGACCCATCTTCCTTCAAATCCAGCAGTTTTGTGAGGATCGTGTCGACATACTTGGGTTCACCATAGGGGGCGAGCCCCATCATTTTGTATTCACCCTCGTTGACCTTGAAACCGGTAAACTGCGTGAACGCGGAATACAAGAGTCCCAGGGAATGGGGGAAACACATCTGCTTCAGGATCTGAAGACCGCTCTCCGTCCCGACACCGATCGAGGCAGTCGCCCACTCCCCGACCCCATCAACCACCAGGAGCGCCGCGCGCTTGAAGGGCGAAGGATAAAACGCGCTAGCTGCGTGAGAACGGTGGTGCATCTCATTGAGGATCAGTCCGTCATAGCGGAGATAGCGGCGGATCAGTTGAGGCAGATGGAGCTTGTACCGAGCCCAGGAGGGGATCGCGCGTAACCAGGCTTCTTCCCCTTTCGGCGCGATGGCCAGCAAGGTATGCAGAATGCGCTCGAACGTGAGGGAGGCATTGTCGTAGTACACGATCGCCGAAAGGTCGCTCTGATGAATCCCTCCTTCCTCCAAACAATAGTTGGCCGCGAGATGCGGAAACCCACGATCGTTCTTAATCCGGCTGAAGCGTTCCTCGTCTGCGGCGGCAATGATCTCGCCGTCCTTGATCAGCGCAGCGGCGGAGTTGTGGTAGAAGCAGGACAGTCCCAGGATGTATGTCGGCTTTCTGACCGGCGCCGTCTGGAGAGGCAGGCTCACGGGATTGTTCTTGGCCGGTTGAGGCAGAAGTCCGCGCGCCAGAATGTCTTCCTTCAGCAGGTGAGCAACCTGCTCATGGCCGAACGGTGAAAAATGGCTGTCGTGGCGAAAGCTGAGACGCTCTCGTATTTCCTCGGGCAATGCAGCCAGGCGTGTAGTCACATCGGTCACGTGCAGCCCCCGGTCAGGCGCCTCCAGACTGTTGAACAGATCTTGATACAGCGGCTTCAAGCCGTGGAGGTAGAAGAAATAGGTCGGAATCGGGACGACCAGGAGCGGGATGGACGATGTGTTCGCGTGAAAACGCTCGATGATGGCCCGCATCAACTTCCAGCCATCGGGTTGTGCCGATGTGTATCCCTGATACGGCTGAAATCCGATCTGCCGGAGAAGATGCCCGCGCGCTTTTTGCAGCCGGGTCTGGATGGACTCTCCGGCCATTTTCAACCATGGCAAACTTCGATATAGCCTCATGGCCCGATCGATCCATCGGGCGCGGCAGTTTCGGTCATCGGCAGTCATCTGAGCTGTGTCGACGCCCGGGCGATCCAAGGGGACTGGTACGTGGTTCAGTCGTAGGTGGTTTCCGTCCAGCGTGAAGTAGGGTTTCGGTACGAGTACGCGTTTACCGGTCACACGATCGATGGACTCTCGGTGGGCGACCGTGATCCGTTGTATATTTTCCACGGTAATGCCGAGCACGATCAGATCCGCTTCCACTTCACGGGCAAACTCTTCAAAAATCAACAGTTGCTGATCCGTGCCGGACCCCGACATCCCATAGTTATATACCTCCACATCAAGTTCTTCGCCGAGGCGTTCCGGGAAACGTTGATGGTTGTCACACCCGTCTCCGGCGGTATAGGAATCGCCGAAGAACAGGACCCGACGGCGACCATTGCGCGGTTTGGAGAACTCTATCTCTGACCGGAAGCCAAGCGAATTCGTCCTGACGAAGTATCCTCCCAATTCGTTCGGAATACGGGCCTTTAAATTAGGCACGTACAGGAACCCGACACGAGGGTGATATTGGACCGTCATGCGATGGGTCGACTGGCGCAGCAACATCATGATGAAGGACTCCGTGTTTTCAAGACAGCGAGCCTGGCTCAGATCGGAAGAATCGAATGCGACTGGTATCAGACGCCCTGCAAACAGTTACTCAACTAGGCGCCCCCCACATCTCTTCGCGTCGGTGTGTGCGTGCGCCGGATCGTGTGACGTGCCTGCTGGGGCACGGAAGCTATCACCCGTCCACCCATCGGTAAGTGGCAGTGACGGCTGAAACACTAGGAGGTTCTGTAGAGAGGAGTTCGGCGCTCTGTACCGAATGACGGATAGACAATGCCTTGCGGCCATATCCAGCGATGAGCACCAACCAGTATCCCCAAGGCCAGCGTAAATTCTTTCGCGTAGATGTTATGACTGACCATGGAAAACAGCATGATGGAGACACCGATCCCAACAAGAGCCAACGCAGCCGCTTCTCGATTGGAATGGCGAGGCAGGCAACGATAGCTCTGCCAGAAGATCGAAAGGAACGTCAGAAGCCCCAAAATACCCCAGTACAGCGTCACCTGCATGAAACAGTTATGAGCCCCGCTGACCCGGCCGCTATCGCTGGCAAATTCTGTGCGCCGGCCCCAATGTGTCCAAAAATTTCCTGCACCGACACCTGTCAAGAAATATTCGGGCAAATGATCGATGGCCGCCCCGTATACAAGAGCCCGCCCTTCCGTCTTTCCCTCATGCTTCTCAAACGTGAAGGACATGCGAGACCAGACCGCCTGGGGAACCCACATCAGCACAGCCCCTACGAGGAGGACCGCGATGAGGATCCCCTTCCCATGCCTGAGGCCGAAGGCATACATCACCGTTGCGCAGGAAGCGATGGCAATTGCGACGCCGCTCCGTGAGAGGGGCAGGAAGGCGCCCATCAGGCAGATTAGTCCGCTGCCGATAAAGAAGCCACGAGGGAGCGTCGCGCGGGTGACCAGTCCCCAAGACAGTGCGATAACGGACGCCTGCGCTGCGCCGAACGCCATGTTATTTAAATTGGCTTGTAACGGGTTATCTTCAAAGGCCGCGGCGCGAAGCTGAGAGGCCTGCTGAAAATCGTTCGCCGTCGCCGCGTTCAGCGCGCCGTAGGAAGTCATGAACAAGAGGATGGATAACCACAATCCAGCCGCCAGATACCCATAACAGGCCATCCTGAGGGCCGGGATGTCCCTGCAAAGACAGGCCAGCAAGATCGCTCCGATGACCATTTGAGCCACACGGATCAACTCATCGTAACTGTGATGAGGGTGTGTCCATTCCAGCAGGAAACCAACCGTCAAAAAGAGGTACGCGGCTATCAATGCCGGATGTCCGACTGTCCTCAAGAGTTCAGGGAACCGATTCCAGGCCACGTAGACGGCCATGATTCCGAACAGAATGAATTGAAGGCTGAAGCCGGGAATGAAGAGGAAATGGTTCTCCGTGGGCAACGCGACAATGGCCAGAAAAATAAGACCTTGTTCAAGGCCTGATGTGGGAGCGCCGCTCCAGGCGTTGCTCTGCACTGCGCTGGTTGGCCTAGTCGTCAAGGCTAAAGCTTTCTGTCGTTTTTTCCGAGAATGCTGCGCAGACTCTCCGCCACAACCGGTGCATGGAATAGTCTTGCAGTCTGCAGAGCGTTCCGGACGAGCGAGGCCCGCAAGTCTGCCTCTTCGCGCAGGCGGCGAACGGCCGCCAGAATGGCCTCTTCATCAGGGATGTCGACAACCAATGCGCATTGATGCCTGTGCAGAAATCGCGTCAGGTAACAATCGGGGGGAGTATGGGCCAGTATCGGCCGTCTACAGATGAGGTACTCGATCGTCTTCGTAGGGAAAATCGTGCGGTACTCTTCATCAGACAAGCTTCCCTTAAAGCCGTGAGCGAGGATCACGATATCTGCTTCACTGAGACGACTGAGGAGAAGATCTCGCGACACCGTTTCGTAGTGCACCCCTTCGCGAAGTATCCCGAGCTCATCCAGATACCGTTTCGAAGATCCGGAAAGTATGGTCAACCGACTATCGATCCTGGCAATGGCGGCAGAGACGCGTGTCGCCGCATCCGTGCAGGAGGCGTTAATGTTGCCGGACATCACGAACCGGACCGGTGACGCAGGCTCAGGCTGCGGAACAAACTCGGGAATGTCCTCATTAAAAGAATGAAGCAACGCTGAGCATCGCACCTTCGGGTACCGTTCACGATAGAGTTCGACCATGCCGTCACTCATTAGGAAAATGTGATCCGCTTCGTCGAACACGCGCGATTGCAGCCATTGGGCGATGCGGTGATGGACACTGTTTACGGCGCATTGCTCCAGGAAGGTATTATGGAAATAGGGATAGAGGTGCGCGTTGGTCAATTTTGCCGTGAGATACCCGGCCAGCAGAAACTCTTCGTTCGGAAACACAACCAGGATGTTGGTACATCGGTGCTTCCTGGCTAGATATAAACTCCGGAACAATAACAATGGGAGCTGACATCGCCTCCACCACCTTGCCCCTCTTCTCGCTGGTGGCCACCCTTGAGTGATATAGACAATTTCAGGCCAATCTTCCTTCCAGCACACCGGAGGCCGTTCTGGGGGTCTTTCCCCGACGACGACCATCTCCTCATGCGTGAACTGTTTCACCAAATTTCCAACGATGACCGCCGACCCTGTTGTCTCCGGAGGGACACTCCAGGATATCAGCAGCACCTTGCCCATCCCGCTCACCTCCGGCCCTGTATGCTTAGCTTTTGAAACACAAACTCATTGCAACCGTCGGAGACGGCATGGTTGACCCGTGTCAAATCGAACCCTTTGGAGCCAGAATTGAGCTTGCCTCATCGACCGAAGCATACTCATACGGTAAGCCACCCAGCCAATCTTCGACATCACGAAAATAGCTCATGCCTCGGTTCTTGACATATTGCTGGAGAAATCGACGCGGATTCTGGCCATGCAACATCAGACTGGTAAACGTCCTGGCATGAAACCCGAGGAGCAACAATCTTTTAATCGGCGCCGGCGCCCAGTTATAGATGCGCTTGATAGTCAGCCATGTGCCGGAATGTTCGTGCGATTATAAATCGCCAGAAGCAACATGCCGTTCTCTGCGACGCATCCCGCGACATGATCAATGGCTTCCCACATGCTTCCCGTGTGATGTGCGACTCCCCAACAACAGACAACATCAGCCGGCGTGATTTTCAACGGCAAGTCACGGTCGAGCAGAGAGTGCGTCTGGACTTCCCGTCTGCCGGCATCCCGCGCGAATCGCGATCGCAGTTGTTCGGTGCATGCCACGGAACTGGGGTCAATATCGAACGAGACGACCTTCTCCGCGTTCAGAAGCGAAGCCACAAGGCTGGACAGTCCGCTGCCGCACCCGGCATCGAGAAAGCTATACCCCACGAGGCTTGTCAGCCCGGTGGATTCGACAAATGAACGTTGGGCCTCCGCAATGTGTCGTTCCTCAAGCCCCGAGACATAAGCCAGCCAATTCTTTCCGAACGAGAAGTCGATCTGCTCACCACTTCTCGATGCGGCCTCATTGTTGACATACCTGGCGTCTTTGGCGTTCACATGACCTCCCCTTAACCAGAAAACAGTCAGCCCGTCCCACAAAGATACGGGTCAGCTCCCGGAAAGCAGGGACACAGACATGTCGGTATTCAGTCGTTGTTCCCAGGAGGAACAGATTTCTTCCAGTATCGCCGGCAATGTCATCGTGAGGGCCCATGATGGGTAGTGGGTTTGAATCTTGGATAGGTCCGAGATGTAGCAGATGTGGTCCCCTTCCCGATTCTTCTCGACATACTCGACGTTCATGCTCTTTCCTGTGATGCTTTTCATCATCTCGAACGCTTCTAGGATCGAACAGGAGTTGTCCCGCCCGCCACCCAGGTTATACACCTCGCCGATCCGTGGCTTCTCGATGAAGTGATGGATGAACCGGGCGACATCGTACGAATGAATGTTGTCTCGCACCTGTTTCCCTTTGTACCCGTAGATCCGGTAGACGCCGCCCGTAAGGTTGACCTTGACCAGATAACTGAGGAAGCCGTGCAGTTCTACTCCGGAATGGTTAGGGCCGGTCAGGCAACCACCCCGCAAGCAGCAGGTGGACATTCCGAAATACCGCCCGTACTCCTGTACCATCACATCGGCCGCCACCTTCGACGCGCCGAAGAGCGAATGCTTCGATTGATCGATACGCATATCCTCCCTGATTCCTTGATGATCACCGGCCTCGGAATATTCCCACCTCGACTCAAGCTCCGTCAGCGGCAGACCGTTCGGCGCATCGCCGTAAACCTTGTTGGTCGACATGTAGACGAAGACGGCGGACGGTGCGTGCCGCCGCGCTGCCTCAAGAAGATTAACCGTACCGACCGCGTTGACATCGAAATCGTCGAAGGGTCGCGAGGCAGCCAGGTCGTGACTCGGTTGTGCCGCGGCATGCACGATCGCATCCGGGCTGATTGCCTCAATGAAGGAAAGCACACCGGCGCGATCGCGGATATCGAGTTCATGATGGTGGAAATTGCGGCACTGGGTCTCAAGCCGCATCTGGTTCCACCTGGTGTCTCCTGCCGGTCCGAAAAACTCGGCTCGCATATTGTTGTCTACGCCATGAACGGTCCATCCCAAGGCGTCAAAGTACCTCACCACCTCCGAACCGATGAGCCCGCTTGAGCCGGTTACAACGATCTTCATGAATCTTCCCTCACCCGTTCAATGTTACGAAGCGACGACCCGATGACCACGGCCGGATTGCCAGCCACGACCTGGCCGGCTTCGACGTTTCTCGTCACGACCGCGCCGGCGCCGATGACCGCTCCCCACCCGACGGTTACACCCTTTAAAATCATCGCACGAGCGCCGATAAACACGTCATCCTGGATCACGACCGGGGCGCACCGAGCGTCACGCGTCGGATGTTGATGCCGCTTGTAGGGATCGACCGGATGAAAGTCGGTGTCCCAGATACAGGCCCCTGCCCCGATCATGACATGGCTACCGATCGTGACCTTCACTCGCGCGGCGATCGATGCGCCTGAGATAGCGGTGTTTTTACCGATGGTAATGGCACTTTCCGGCGTCAGTGCGGCAAGAATCGTCGGATGGGGTAGCCCGGCCGGATTGCTATTCGCGCGGCTGAAGACACGCACACCCTCTCCTAGCGCAATGGTTCCACCCGGGGCCAAAGTGATGATCGGTCGTCCGATGAAGGAGCAGCCCTGGCCACAGGTCACCCCCAGCCAGCGCAGCCAGACGGGAATACAGATGCGGTCCAGGAACAGCCGGAACGCCGTGTACGGACCCCGTATGACTCTGGTCAATCCCTGATTCATCGGAAGTCGTTTCGACGAGTCATGGAGTGACTCGATCACATGACGGCACAGGTATCAGCCTGGGTCACGAGAAAATCGGCGACCGCCTGTGTCGCTCGCCCGTGATTGACAAACACCGTTTCGGCCATATTGGGTGAATGATCCTGCAGTGCCTTACCCTGGAGCGCCTGCTCGATCATGGCACAAAGCTGATTCGCTGACCCGATTCGTTGAGCCAGGCCTTCCTGCCAATTTGTTGCCAACTCCGGCCAACCATCGGCGTGAAAGTGCCAGACCGGCTTTTGGTACAGCAACGCGTCCAGCATGGCAGTGGAACAGAGTGAGGCCACGCAATCACAACCATCCAAGAGGAGCGCAAACTCAGGACAATCCTTTGTGATCACCAGATGCGAGTTCGGACGATAGAGCGATCCATCCTCGTTCGGATGGAGGCGCACGATGATATTGATCCGGCCCCGGTATCGTTCCGCTGCAGCCTCGAGCCATTGCACGCATTCGCCCGGAGCCGATCCATTCCGGGACAGATCGTTGCCATTGGAGAAGAAGGCAATGGTTAACTTGTCTTCAAGCGACAGACACCTGAGCAACTGCTGCTTTGCCTGGCCGTTGGGGGCGGGTCGCATTGCATCGTGTCTCGGGCTCCCGAGCGCCTCCAGCCGTCGGCGATCCGTGCCCAGGCTGGTGAGGGTTTCACTGGAGGACCGTCCCCAGGTGCACATTCGGTCGGCCAGCATCGGAATATAAAACGGTTGCAAGACACCATGTTGCAGCAGGACAGTTCGGATCTGTTTGGCCTGTGCGGAGACCAGAAGTGCGGCTCCGCCGATCAATTGCGTGGAGGCCGTGACGACCACACGAGGCCTGGTGGCATCCAGAATCTGATCCACTTCATTCAAGAGGCCCTGTACATCGGCGCAGGCGTTGAAGAACCAACGGGCCGGCGTCGGTTGCGCCAGATTCTTCTCTGCCTGGCAAAGCGCCTCCCAGGCCTGTTTCGTCCAGGCGGGAAGGAAGAACACACTCGCGAACCGAAGCGTCACAGAAGAAGGAGGCAGATCAGCGGGACCGTTCATCGAGACGAGTTGAACATTCGCGCCACGGGAAGTGAGCTCGTGAAATACGGGCAGCAAGGATTCACGAATCACCTCGCGGGTTCCCTCGATCCAGATCAGAATATCGCATGGCCGGAACACTCCGGCGCTGCGGCTACGGCGGACCAGAGGCCGGAGCCACTGCTTCGCGGACTCCCGCCAGCCAAAGGGTCTTGGCTGGACCAGCAACTCTCTGAAGATGAATTGACGCAACGGCTCAAGTTGGGGAAACCGCTCGAAGACCCAACGCGTGTTCGCCGCGAACTCAAGATACCGTTGATCGAGATTCTGTTGTGTAGTCATACGCTCGCGTAGAGGGTGCTTGGTGCTTGCTCAGCTGTTTAAGAAATTCGGCCGTGCGTCTGCCTGCCTGACCGTCCAGCGGACCGCAATCTTCGGCACGGGCCCGCCGGCGCCCCTCGGCCTCCAAAGATGGATGCTCCAGGTAACGATTGATCAGGTCAATACAGTGCTCTCCATCATCGGCCAACTGTGAGCTGCCGTAAGACATCATCTGTTTTGTATCAGAGCGTTTGTAGAAGCGCCGCACCGACAGCGCCTCAGGGATGCCTGGAAGTTGATCGTAGTACACATTGACCGTCGGCTTGTCGAAAATTGCCGAGTCGATGGTCATCGTTCCACAGACATTCACTTGCACGTCCTGGTTCGCCAGGAGAGAGAGGTGCATTTTTTCCTCGTCGAGGATATGCCGCACGAGATGGGCTTCATGTTCCACCCCTCCATATTCCACCCGGGTCGGACGTGGATAGCTGCGGGCCTCCGGGTATTCTCTCTCCAGGAGCTTGAGGTTTGACCCGAACATTCTGGGATGGCCGCGAACGAGCAGCTGTGCCCCGCGTGCAAACCGGCCTGCGTGCGCGGCATCGGCCAGGTGCTGCGCAATCGCAACCTCATGAGGAATAACCGTGGGCGTGGCCATGGTATAGAGAATGAGGGGGCGGTTTGGATCGAGTCCGATCAGCGAGAATAGCTCCTCTCGTGTCAGACGAAGCGATGGATCGAGATGGTGGTCGAATTGCGGTGCGCCCGTGACATGCACCTGACCGGGGGATGTTTCCGGATACATGGCCAACAGACAATCTCGCGCCACTTGCGACCACACCAGATAAAGATCGGCAAAAGGGAGATAGGGAATCTTGTGTTGCAGATTGTCGCGGGAGCGGATCATGACAAGAGTAGGAAGACCGAGCGAGTTGGCAGCCTCGATGAGGGCCATCTCCCGCGCCCCCTCGGGCGAAAAACTCGCGACGACGGTAGCCCCCGCCTCCCGCAAACGTCGTCGGTAGACCTCGGTGATCGGATGTTTCCGCAAGGTCTGGGAGAATTCCACGCGCCAGCGTTGAGCCAGGCCGCATCGTCCTGCAAGCCAGAACCGCCCGAACCTGCCGGCCGCCCGGCTGATGCTGGCGACCCGGCGCAACGGTTTTGTGTTGTTGTGGCGATAACAACTGAACAGGAAGTCGGCCCACATCGTGGACGGATCCTGATAACACTTTCGCCCAAACCCTACGGAGGAATGCAACCGGTCCAGTGCCGGATCATGTCGAACTTCGAATTCTTCAAGAGCCTCTATGACTGTCCCTTCCGGCCGGGCGGCCAGGGAACCAGGCAACTTATTCGGATCCACCCAGATCTGTATCTTCGTTCCGGCCAGCCAGCGTCCGAGGTCGCCGGTCCGTACGTTACGCAAGGCCAAAAAACTGTCGCAGCCGATAATGATGCTCATGAGAACAGCCTTATTGGATGGATCGACGTTCAGACAGTTCGCAGGAGTTCCCGTTCGACCATCTCGCAGATCGTATGCCAGGCGAGCAGATGCAACTCTTGTATGCGTGGTGTCGAATCGGCCGGTGCACGGAAACAGAGGTCAACATGCTCCGCCAGGCTTCCCCCACTCACGCCGGTAAATCCGATCGTCGCGGCCCCTTTCGCTCGCCCCGCCTGCAAACCACGTATGACGTTTGCGGATCGCCCGCTCGTGCTGATGCCGGCCACGAGATCCCCCGGTTTGGCCAAGGCACGGACCTGCCTGGCAAACACATCGGCGAACTCCCAATCGTTGCCGACAGCGGTGAGAATCGAGGTATCGGTGGTAAGAGCGATGACCGGCCAGGGCTCGCTCTCACGCAAAAACCGGCCGACCAATTCACCGGCCACATGTTGGGCATCCGCGGCGCTGCCACCGTTCCCGAACAGAAGAATCTTGTTGCCGGAACGGATGGTCCGCACGAAGGCCTGCATAATTTTCACGAGTGTCGGCAATGACAAATCCAAGAGACGCTGATGCGCTTCGAGGCTGTTCTTGGCGATCGCGTACATGTCTTTTTCCAGGACACTCGCGTTTTCCTCGAGCATGTGGATCTGGCGTATCAGGCCAAACGCCTCCGCGACGGCCCCCGCTCCACCGGATTTCGACAGGATCCGATGCGCGGCCGCTTTGGCCGACCGTGTGGCATTCAGGGGGGCGAGTCCCAACCCGACATGCCGCAGCGCTGAGGCATCACGATCCCCGTCGCCGACATAACAGAACTCATCAAGCCGGAGGTTCAACTCGCGCGCGAGCCCCTCCAACGCGAGCAATTTTTCTTTCACGCCCCGGCGCACCAGATCGCAATTGAAACGACGCATCAATCGATCGACGGATGGCGTATCTTCGCCGGTCACGAGAGCGACCGTAAGACCGGCTCGTTTGGCTTGCGTCACCGCGTCGAGATCCTGAAAGCAAAACCGTTTATCTTCATCACCGGACTCGGAGAGGGACGCGGTGCCGTCCGTTAGTACCCCATCGATGTCCAATGCAAGCACTCGAATTGTGGTCACCATACAGTACGGCCTCCATCCATAATCATATTCATGCCAGTCATATAGGACGACGCGTCCGACACGAGAAATACGACTGCAGCTTTGTACTCATCCTGCCGGGCCATCCGTCCAAGGGGAATCAGGTGAGCCAGACGAGCCACGAATTCCTTGTCTTGCCCCGTATAGACACCTCCCGGAGACAAGGCATTGACCCGAACTCCTTGTTCCGCCCAATAGGTGGCGAGGTATCGGGTCAATCCGATCAACCCGTGTTTGACGACAGAATAGCTGACGGGCTTTACTGGTTGTTGATGATCCGGCAGATCCGCG
>Ga0268299_1001538_pt1 | contig 39023 bp, 22 predicted proteins | sample NOBtaG_FD_193484 | JGI IMG/M metagenome (GOLD analysis project Ga0268299, IMG submission 193484) | Activated sludge microbial communities from bioreactor in Nijmegen, Gelderland, Netherland - NOB reactor | ecosystem: Engineered > Bioreactor > Aerobic > Activated sludge | place: Netherlands... | reverse complement strand
CGGGGCCTGGAGTATTACGACCGCCGGGCGGTGAACGCCGTCGTGACGGCGACCCGCGAGAAGGACTACAAACTGTCGGCCCTGGTCGGCGCGATCGTACAGAGCGATCCGTTCCGGCTGCGGCGAGGGAAGGGGACCCAATGATCAACCTCGCCTGGATCTCGCGTCGGACGCTGCTGCGCGGCCTCGGCGTCTCCCTGGCCCTGCCGTGGCTGGAGGCGATGGCTCCGCTCGTCCGCCTGGCCGGGGCGGCCGAGTCGAAGAACCCCGTGCGGTTAGCGTGGCTCTACGTCCCCAACGGCATCCACATGCAGGAGTGGACGCCGCAGACCGCCGGCCCCGGCATCGCGTTCTCGCCGATCCTGAAGCCGCTCGAACCGGTCGCCGACGACCTGCTCGTCCTGACCGGCCTGACCGCCGACAAGGCCCGGCCACACGGCGACGGCGGCGGCGACCACGCCCGGGCGATGGCGTCGTTCCTGACCGGCTGCCAGGCGCGCAAGACCGACGGCACCGACATCCGCGTCGGCGTCTCGGCCGACCAGATCGCCGCCGGCCGGGTCGGCACCCAGACGCGCCTGGCGTCGCTCGAGATCGGGGCCGACCGCGGCGCGCTGGCCGGCAACTGCGACTCCGGCTACAGCTGCGCCTACTCCTCGACGATGTCCTGGCGCTCGGCGACGACGCCGGTGCCGAAGGAGGTCAGCCCGAAGCTCATCTTCGAGCGCCTCTTCAGCACCACGCCGGACGGCGAGCGGGCGAAGCGCGACGCCCGCCGCAAGAGCATCCTCGACTTCGTCCAGGAGGACGCCGGGGCGCTACAGCGCCAGCTCGGCGTCGAGGACCAGCGCAAGCTCGACGAGTACTTCTCCAGCGTCCGCGACGTGGAGCAGCGCATCGAGCGTGCGGCCAAGCTGCCGCCGGTCCAGGCCCCGAACGTGACGATGCCGGCCGGGCTGCCGGGCACCTACGAGGAGCACCTCCGGCTGCTGTCGGACCTGCTCGTGCTCGCGTTCCAGAGCGACATCACCCGCGTCTGTACGTTCGTCCATGCGAACGAGGGGAGCAACCGGCCGTACCCGTTCATCGGCGTCAGCGAGGGGCACCACGACCTGTCGCACCACGAGAACAAGTCCGAGAAGCAGGCCAAGATCGCGAAGATCAACACGTTCCACACGACGCAGCTGGCGTACCTGCTGACGAAGCTCAAGGGCGTCAAGGAGGGGGCCGGCACGCTGCTGGACAACTGCCTCGTCGCGTTCGGCTCCGGCAACAGCGACGGCAACGCCCACAACCACGACAACCTGCCGATCGTGCTGGCCGGCAAGGGCGGCGGCACGGTCAAGGCCGGCCGGCACCTGCGTTACGCGAAGGAGACGCCGGTCACGAACCTGTGGCTGTCGATGCTCGACCGGGTCGGCGGCAACGTCGACCAACTCGGCGACAGCACCGGCCGGCTGCCGGGGCTGGAGGGCTAATCCCCCGCATACCAGCCCGGAGCGCGAGCGACGGACATCACGTCCCCGTCGCTCGCGCTCCGGGCTGGTCGCGCTTCATCTCGTCTGCTATTCTCACTTTGTCCCGTCAGTTCACACACGATCGACACCCTCGCACGGGCCCCAGCCATGCCAACCGACCCCACGACGATTACCTGGATCATTGTCGGCGTCGTCGCCCTGGTGCTCATCCTCATCCTGGGGGGCATCTATAACGGGCTGATCCTCCTCCAGAACAACTACAAGAACGCCTTCGCCCAGATCGACGTCCAGCTCCGCCGCCGCTACGACCTGATCCCGAACCTGGTCGAGACGGTCAAGGGCTACATGGGCCACGAGAAGGGCACCCTCGAGGCGGTCATCCAGGCGCGGAACGTCGCCTACGCCGCCGGCCAGAAGGCGGCCGCCAAGCCGGGCGACCCGGCCGCGATGAAGGATCTCAGCGCCGCCGAGGGGCAGCTCACCGGGGCCCTGAGCCGGCTGCTCGTCGTCAGCGAGGCGTACCCGGAGCTGAAGGCGAACACGACGATGATCTCGCTCCAGGAGGAGCTGACCAGCACCGAGAACAAGATCGCCTTCGCCCGCCAGGCGTACAACGACGCGGTGACCGCCTACAACATCAAGCGCCAGTCGTTCCCGACGAACATCCTGGCGAACACGTTCGGCTTCTTCCCGGCCGAGCTGCTCGAGTCGATCGACTCGGCGGCCCAGCGCGAGGCCCCGAAGGTGAGCTTCAACTGAGCGGCGGCCCGGATGGCCGTTTCCCGGAAGGGCGGGGCTCCCGCCGAGCCGTCGGCCTTGGCTCGGCGGGAGCCCCGCCCTCCCTTTCCAGGCAGGCCCAGAGCCGGTCCCACCGATGACGAACTTCTTCGAGCAGCAGCAGAACGCCCGGGCGCGCACCTTCTGGCTCGTCGGCCTGTTCATCCTGGCCGTCCTGGCGACGACGGCCCTCGTCTACCCGCTCGCCGTCTTCCTGCTCGGCAAGCCGGAGCGGACCTTCTACCAGAACGAGCACGACCCGACCCTCCTGCTCGGCTCGATCGTCGGCGTCTGGGGCGTGGTCGGCCTCGGCTCGCTGTTCAAGGCGAGCCAGCTCTCCGCGGGCGGCAAGTCGGTCGCCCTGATGGTCGGCGGCCAGGAGGTCCTCGCCAACACGACCGACCTGCGCGAGCGCCGCCTGCTCAACATCGTCGAGGAGATGGCCCTCGCGTCCGGCCTGCCGATGCCGGCGGTGTTCGTCCTGGACAAGGAAGGGAGCATCAACGCCTTCGCGGCCGGCCTGACGCCGGGCGACGCCGTCGTCGCCGTGTCGAAGGGGTCGCTCGACTACCTGACGCGCGACGAGCTGCAAGGGGTCGTCGCCCACGAGTTCAGCCACATCCTCAACGGCGACATGCGGATCAACTTCCGCATGATCGTCCTGATCGCCGGCCTGATCGGCGTGTCGGTCCTGGGCCGGGTCCTCCTCGAAGCCGGCAGCCGGGGCCGGTCGAGCAACAACGGCAAGGACGACGGCCGGGGGTTCATGGTCATGCTCGGCATCGGCCTGTTCGTCATCGGCATGATCGGGGCGTTCTTCGGCTGGCTGCTCCAGGCGGCGGTCTCGCGGCAGCGCGAGTACCTCGCCGACGCCAGCGCCGTGCAGTTCACGCGCAACCCGCACGGCATCGCCGGGGCGCTGATGAAGATCGGCGCGCACGCCCAGCACGGCCAGGTCAAGAACGCCGAGGCGAGCGAGGTCGCCCACCTGTTCTTCGCCGACGCGTTCTCCCGCCTGTCCGGCCTGATGGCGACCCACCCGCCGCTGGAAGACCGCATCCGTCGGCTGCTGCCGAACTGGGACGGCAAGTACCCCGAGGCGCGCGTCGAGCCGGTCTCTCCCGACGAGGAGAAGCGCCGGCCCCGCAAGGGGGCCCTCAAGCTGCCCGGCATGGAGGCGATCCCGGTCCCGGTCGTCCTCGGCCTGGACGCCCCGGCCCGGGCGGTCGAGCGCGTCGGCACCGTGCCGGAGGAATCGACCCACTACGCCGACGACCTGCTCGCGTCGCTGCCGGACCGGCTGCGCGTCGCGATCGGCGAGCCGTTCGAGGCCCGGGCGGTCGTCTTCGGGCTACTCCTGGACCGCGACCCGGCCGTGCGCCGGCACCAGCTGGAGGCGCTTGCCCACCGGGCGTACGAGAACACGGCCGAACTGGTCCTGGCGTTCGAGGGGCCGCTCCGGAAGCTGCCCGAGGCGTACCGGCTGCCGCTGGTCGATCTGTGCATCCCGGTCCTGCGGCAGATGTCGCCGGAGCAGTACGAGGCGTTCCGCCGCCTGGTCGAGGTGCTCATTAACGCCGACGGCCGGCTGAGCGTGTTCGAGTACGTGCTCGGCTGCGTCCTGGAGCGGCACCTCGACGAGGCGTTCCGCGGCTCGACCGCCCCGCCGCGGCCACCGGCCGCCGCGGTGGACATGGACGTGCTCGCGGTGTTCGCGTTCCTGGCGTGGGAGGGCAACCGCACCGACGCCGGGGCGGCCCAGGCGTTCGAGGCGGCCCGGCAGCACTTCGGCCTGTCGGGGTCGCTGCCGCGGCGGAACGGCATCTCGCTGGAGGAACTGGACACCCGGCTGCACCGGCTGGCGGGGGCCCCGATGCGTGTCCGGCAGCGGGTGCTGCAGGCGTGCGTGGCGGCGATCCTGGCCGACGGCGTCGCGACGGTGCGCGAGGTCGAACTGGGCCGGGCGATCAGCGACGTGTTGGGGTTGCCGATGCCGCCGCTGCCACTGCCGCCGGTGGAGGGGAAGGCGTAACCGACCTGGTGGGCGTCAGTCGGCGTGGCCGTTGAGGCCGATTCGCGCCCGGAACATTTCCGGGGTGAACTCGGGGGTCAAGACCACGTCGATCCATTCCGCGAGCGTAGCAAGGTCAGCCTGGGATTCGATTGCCTGCTGCAAGTCTTGGGCAAGTGATCCACCGCACCGGAATCGGAGGAACTTGAGCAGGTCAGAACGTGCTCGGCGCAGCTCGCCTCGCTGTTCCCATTCCATCACGGTCTTCGAGCGCTCCACGTCGAGGCCCTCCAGTCCGCGTTTCCAGATCGGCTCCCGCTCGACGAGTTCGGATAGCACCATCGCCAGGCCGACGATATCGCCGCGGATGTGGGCGTCCGGCTCCCGTTCAACCTCGGCCCGCCAGCGACCGACGAACTCCGCCGTGTCTGCGTCGCGCATCAGCGGCATCCACACCAACAGCGACCGGGAGAGCTTCCCGCGCTTGATCGCGGCCAGGAACCGGCCGGCGTCCGTCGATTGCAGCGTAGCGACCTTGTACTTGCCCTTCAAGCTGAGGCCGCCCGTGTCGGGCGGCATCTGCGTCAGCGTGTCCGGCTGCTCGCCGCCGGTCAGGTTGACGATCGCCCCGACGCAGACGTACTCGACGCGCGGGTCCAGTTGATACGGGCAGTCGGTTGCCACCTGGAAGCCGTACTGCGCCAGCCGCACCAGGGTCGGGTGGCGCGTCCGCGACATGAACTCGACGACGACGGCCAGCGGCGGGTGGTCGCCGGCGACGCGGTCGAACGCCGCGACCGTGTCGCAGCGCCGGTCCGGCAGGCCGGGGAACGGCACCGCCTGCGTGTCGAGCCAGCGGTCGAACCGCCACGCGGCGGCGAAGCGTTGCCCCAGCAGCCAGGCGAAGAAGCCCGGCACGTCGAGGTGGCGGACTGCGTAGCGCGCCGACTGGTCGTAGTCGCTCACCCCTGCCGGACCAGGGCGTGGTAGCGCTCGCGCAACTGGCGTGTGATCGGCCCCGGCGTGCCCGTGCCGATGACGCGGTCATCGGCCTTCACCACCGGGATGATCTCCGCCCCGGTCCCGGTCAAGAAGCACTCGTCCGCGATGTAGACGTCGTGCCGCGTGACCGTCGGCTCGCGCACCTCGATGCCGGCCTCGCGGGCCAGGTCCATGACCGTGTTGCGCGTCACGCCTTCGAGGATGCCGCTGTGGATCGGCGGCGTGGACAGCACGCCGCGCTTGACGAGGAAGATGTTGTCCGCGGTGCACTCGCACACCTCGCCGGCGGCGTTGAGCATGATCGCCTCCGGCACGCCGGCCCGGTTCGCCTCGATCTTGGCGAGGATGTTGTTCAGGTAGTTGAGCGACTTGATCCGCGGGCTCAGGGCGTTCGTGATGTTGCGCACCGTCGCCGCCGTGACGACCTCCATGCCGCGCTCGTACATCTCCGGCGGGTAGAGACTGATGTCATCGACGATGATGATGACCTGCGGCTTGCTGCACTTGCGCGGGTCGAGGCCGAGGTTGCCGACGCCGCGCGTCACGACGAGGCGGATGTAGCAGTCCTTCTTGCCGGTCGCGCGCACCGTCTCCTCGGTCGCCTTCGCCAGGGCGTCGCGGCTCATGCCGACGTCGAGGGCGATCGAGTGGGCCGACTCGAGCAGGCGTTCGAGGTGCTCGCGGAGCTTGAAGACCTTGCCGGCGTAGGCGCGGATGCCCTCGAAGACGCCGTCGCCGTAGAGCAGGCCGTGGTCGTAGACGTTGACCAGGGCCTTCTCCGGCTCGACGATGGTGCCGTTGATCCAGACCTTGCCGCCCATGCCGCCTCCGTCGGGTCAGGCCACCGACGCGGTCGGGAGCGGGGCTCGCGGATTGGCCGGGGCCGACCCGGCGTCGAAGCGCTCGACGCGCCCGTTGACCAGCTTCACGACCCGGTCGGTGGCGGAGAGGATCTCCAGGTTGTGGGTGACCATGATGATAGTGAGCCGCTCCTCGCGGTTCAAGTCGCGCAGCAGCCGGATGATCTCGCCACCAGTGCTCACGTCGAGGTTGCCGGTCGGCTCGTCGGCGAACAGCACGCGCGGCTGGCCCATCAGGGCCCGGGCGATCGCCGTCCGCTGCATCTCGCCGCCGGACAGCTCGCGCGGCTTGTGGTGTAGCCGGTGGCCCAGGCCGACCCGTTCGAGCAGGTCCTTCGCCCGCTTCCGCAGCGTCCCGGCCGCGGTGAGCCAGCCCCAGAACGACTGGCGGATCATCTGCGGCATGAGGACGTTCTCCAGGGCGGAGAGTTCCGGCAGCAGGTGGTAGAACTGGAAGATGAAGCCGAAGTCGCGGTTGCGCACCTTGTCGCGCTCGCCGGCGGACAGGTTGTCGATTCGCCGGCCGGCGAACTGGACCGTGCCCTGGTCCGGCCGGTCGAGCGTCCCGAGCAGGTGCAAGAGCGTGCTCTTGCCGGAGCCGGAATTGCCGACGATCGAGAGGAACTCCCCCTCCTCGGCGTCGAGGTCCACCCCGGTCAGCACCGGCACCTTGATCGCGTGCTTGCGGTACGTCTTGTGGAGGTCCCTGGCGGAAAGCTGTAGCATGGGCCTTCTCCTTGACCTTATTCGCCGCGCAGGGCCTGGACCGGGTGGAGCATCGCCGCCCGTAGTGCGGGCAGGATGCTGAACGCGACCGCGATCGCCACCGCCCCGAGGTTGACCAGGAACACCGTCGAGAGCTGGACGTCGGTCGGGATCGTCCGGAAGTAGTACACGTCGCCGTTGAAGACCCCGATGCCGGTCACCGCGGCGAGCCACTTCTCGATCTCGTTGATGTAGTGCGTGAACAGCAGCCCGCCGACCGTCCCGAGCAGGCAGCCGACCAGGCCGAGCAGCAGGCCGTAGCCGATGAAGATGTTCAGGATGCCCCAGCTCGACGCGCCGAGGGCCTTCAGGACGCCGATGTCGCGCGTCTTCTCGATGACGATCATCGAGAAGATCGCCAGGATGCCGAACCCGGCGACGCCGACGATGAGGAACAGCAGGACGTTGAGGATGCCCTTCTCGACGCGGATCGCGCCGAGGAGCGGCCCCTGCTTGTCCTCCCACGTCTGGACGGCGACCGGCTGGCCGGCGAACAGGGCGCGCAGCGTCTCGACGACCTTCGGGGCGTCGTCGTAGCTCTTCAGCCGGATCTGTAGCGACGTCGCCCGGTCGGGCAGGTTGCGCAGCCGCTGGAGTTCCTTCAGCGGCACGAAGGCGTAGTTCGCGTCGTACTCGCTCAGCTCGGACTTGAAGTAATCGACGACGACGAAGTGCTGCTCGACCGGCCGCCACTGGCTGTTGAGCGTCATGATCGTCGTGACGTCGCCCTCGTGGAGGGTGCGCCGCTCGACCGGCGGCTCGCCGGCCGGGGTGCCCGGCTCGCGGTAGTGGCCGATCGCGTAGCCGATGACGATGCCGGTCGGCTCGAACTCGACCTTCGGCGGCACCGGCGGCGGCTTGTTCGGGTCGCGGAGCGTGTCGAGGTCGCGGATGTGCGGCGGCCGCCAGTCCGGCTCCGGCTGTCGGTGCTGCGGGAAGACCGGCTCCTGCAGCTCCTGGCCGAGGTCGGCCCCGTGGAAGCGGCGGTGGTTGAAGCGGCGCACCCACTCGTAGCGGACGCGGGCCTCGTCGGTCAGGGCGAAGCTCGGCTTCTCCTTGTTCTCCGGCTTGGTGAGGTACTCGGCGAAGCCGCCGACGAGGCGGCGGCCCTCCGGCTCGACGCCGATCAGGCGGATCGGCCGGGTGAGCGGCCCCCCGGCAGTCTGGAACTGGATCATGGCGAAGATCTCGAGCGTCGGCGTCATCGCCTCGACGCGCTCGGCCAGGAACGGGTGGGCCCGGATGGCGGCCATCTTCCCTTCCGGGTCGTGGAAGCCGTCGTATTCGGCCGCGTCGACGACGATGTCGGAGAGGAGGCCGTGCAGGCGTTCGCGCAGTTTCGTGCTGAACCCGGCCATGACGGCGTTGACGACGATGAGCGTCCCGACGCCGAGCATGACGCTGACGATGCAGACCATCGCCAGGTAGCGGGTGCGCAGGTAGCGCCAGCAGAGCAGCCACTTGTACACGGTCCACCTCCGGGGGGACGCAGGGGTCGTCGGGGCCGGTAGTCCGTGGTGCGCGTCGTCGGTGCGGGTATTCCCATAGCCCCCGGCTTGCCGGGGGTCTTCGTCACGAAGGCACCCCCGGCAAGCCGGGGGCTATGGGGCCTGTTCGGGCCGCAGCAGCGGGAACAGGATCACGTCGCGGATCGTCGTCGTGTTGGTCAGCAGCATCAGCAGCCGGTCGATGCCGACGCCGAGGCCGCCGGCCGGCGGCATGCCGTGCCGCTGGGCGGTGATGAACTCCAGGTCCATCTTCGCCATCGAGTCCTCCTCGCCCAGGCCGGCGAGTTGGCGGCGGAACGTCGCCTCCTGGGTGATCGGGTCGTTCAGCTCCGTGTAGGCGTTCGCGACCTCCATGCCGCGGACGTACAGCTCGAACCGCTCGGCGATTTCCGGCTGGCCGCGCTTCCGCTTCGTCAGCGGGCAGAGCGCCGCCGGGTAGTCGATGACGAAGACCGGGCCGACGAGCTTGTCCTCGACGCGGTGCTCGAACAGCTCGTGGACGAGGACGTCGTGCTCCTTCGTGACGCCGGCCTTGTCGGCGGGCGGCACCTTGAACTGCTTCGCCGCCGCGACGACGGCGTCGCGGTCGTGCATGTCGCAGCCGACGTGCTCGCGGAACAGGTCGGCGTACTTCCGCCGCTGGAACGGCGGCGTGTAATCGACCGTGTGTTCGCCGTACGGCCGCTGCATCGAGTCGCCCAGGGCGCGGACGCACGCGGCGATGAGGCCCTCGGTCAGGTCCATCATCGTCTCGTAGTTGCCGTACGCCTGGTACAACTCGAGCATCGTGAACTCGGGGTTGTGCCGCTGGCTGATGCCCTCGTTGCGGAAGACCCGGCCGATCTCGTAGACCTTCTCGACGCCGCCGACCAGGAGCCGCTTCAGGTGCAGCTCCAGTGCGATGCGGAGGTACAGCTCGATGTCGAGCGTGTTGTGGTGCGTGACGAACGGCCTCGCGGCCGCCCCGCCGGCGATGGCGTGCAGGGTCGGCGTCTCGACCTCCCAGTAGTCGAGGCCGTCGAGGTAGTTACGGATCGTGCGCAGCAGCATAACCCGCTGCCGGGCGCGGGCGATCGTCTCCGGGTTGTAGGTCAGGTCGAGGTACCGGTGCCGCAGGCGGAACTCCGTATCCTGCATGCCGGAGTGCTTGTCCGGGTGCGGCATGAGCGACTTCGTCAGGTACGTCAGACCCGTGGCGAACACGGTCAACTCGCCGGTCTTCGACCTGCCGAACGTGCCGTCGATGCCGACGAGGTCGCCGAGATCGACCTGCTGCGCGACCTGCCACGACTCGGGGCCGACCTGGGACTGGCCGATCATGACCTGGACGCGGCTGGTCAGGTCGGGCAGGCTCTCGACCTCGCCGCCTTCCTTGCGGCGGTCGCTCTTGACCTCGCGCAGGGTCGGCTCGCCGGAGAGGTCCTTCACGTCGAGGAAGTGGAGCTTGCCGCCCGCGCGACGGCTGACGACCCGGCCGGCGATGCGGACGCGCGGCCGCTGGTCCTCGGGCAGGTCGGCCGGGAGCTTGACGACGTCGGCGATGGGGCAATGGCCGTCGAAGCGCTGGCCCCACGGATCGACGCCGAGGGCCTCCAGGGCTTGCAGCTTAGTCAACCGGCTCTGTTCGTGTTCGGATAGCTCGGCCACGGGGTCACTCGGGTAGGGCGGGTGCGTCAAAGGTGTCGGTCACGGATGAGAAGGGGATTGTAGCCGCCGGCCCGGGAGGGGTCAATCGCAGCGGCCCGGCCCGTCCTCGTCCGGCCAGACACGGCCCGGCGGCGGGAGGTTCGTCCCGATACCCCCTGCCATCCGCGGGGCGAATCCCTATCATGCCGGCAAGTACACCGAGGACGACGCAACGAGGCGATGAGCGTACCAGCGGATCTGTACGAGGCACTGGGCCGCGTCGGCGAGCCGTTGCGGCTGGACGGACCGCCGGTGGTCCACGTCCCGGCCGTGCGCCCCGACGACCTCGGCGACCCGGCCTTCCGCGCCGACCACGGCCTGCGCTGCGCCTACCTCGCCGGAGCGATGGCCAACGGCATCGGCTCGGTCGCCGTCGTCCAGGCGATGGCCCGGGCCGGAATGCTCGGCTTCTTCGGGGCGGCCGGTCTCGACCCGGCCCGAGTCGAGCAGGCCGTCGCCGAGTTGCAATCCACCCTCGGCGATCGGCCGTGGGGCGTCAACCTGATCCACAGCCCGAACGAGCCCGACCTGGAGGCGGCCGTCGCCGACCTGCTCGTCCGCCGGCAGGTCCGCCGCGTCGAGGCGTCGGCCTACCTCGGCGTGACGCTGCCGCTGGTGCGCTACCGCCTCGCCGGCATCCACGCGACGGCCGACGGCCGGGTCGTCGCGCCGAACGTCGTGATCGGCAAGGTGTCGCGCGTCGAGGTGGCGGCGAAGTTCTTCGCCCCGGCCCCGGAGAAGCTCATCGCCGAGCTGGTCCGCCAGGGCCACCTGACCGAGGAGCAGTCCCGCCTCGCGGCGCGGGTGCCGCTCGCCCAGGATCTGACCGCCGAGGCGGACTCCGGCGGCCACACGGACAACCGGCCGGCGATCACGCTGATCCCGACTCTGCTCGCCCTGCGCGACCGGCTCCAGGCGGAGCACCGCTACCCGCAACGGCTGCGCGTCGGGGCGGCCGGCGGCCTCGCCACGCCGGCCGGCGTCCTGGCGGCGTTCGCGATGGGGGCGGCGTACGTCCTGACCGGGTCGATCAACCAGGCGTGCGTCGAGTCCGGCTCGTCGGACCTGGTGCGCCAGATGCTCGCCGAGGCGGAGCAGGCCGACACGATCATGGCCCCGGCGGCCGACATGTTCGAGATGGGGGTCAAGGTCCAGGTGCTGAAGCGCGGCACGATGTTCGCCATGCGGGCGGCGAAACTCTACGAACTGTACCGAGCCTACCCCGGCCTGGACGACCTGCCGCCGGCGGAGCGGGCGTCGCTGGAGAAGAACGTCTTCCGGACGACGCTCGGGCGCGTCTGGGACGAGACGCGCTGCTTCTGGCAACGCCGCGACCCGGCCCAGGTCGAGCGGGCCGAGGCCGACCCGAAGCACCGCATGGCCCTCGTCTTCCGCTGGTATCTGGGCCTGTCGTCGCGCTGGGCGAACGGCGGCGTCGCCGACCGGAAGGTCGACTTCCAGGTCTGGTGCGGCCCGGCGATGGGCGCGTTCAACGAGTGGGCCCGCGGCACGCCCCTGGAGCGCCCGGAGCATCGCCGCGTCGCCCACGTGGCGGAGGAGTTGCTCCGCGGCGCGTGCGTCCTCCAGCGCGCCCAGATCGCCCGCCTCCAGGGCGTCCCCCTGGACGAGGAAAAACTGTCACACCTGACGCGCCCGACGGTACTCGCATAAACCGCACAAGCCCAGGCGTTGCAACGCCTGGGGCCTGGAGACCCCGCGTGACCTCCGCGAGCACCCCCGAACCCCTGGCCCTCGTCGGCATCGGCTGCCTGTTCCCCTCGGGCGGCACGACGCCGGCGTCGTTCTGGTCCAACGTCTACAACGGCGTCGATTCGATCCGCGAGGTGCCGCCGAGCCACTGGCGGCCGGCGGACTATCACGACGCGGACCCGAAGGTGCCGGACAAGGTCTACACCGTCCGCGGCGGCTTCCTCGACCCGGTGCCGTTCGAGCCGGCGGAGTTCGGCATCCCGCCGACGAGTCTGGAGGCGACCGACACGGCGCAGCTGCTCGGCCTCGTCGCCGCCCGCGATGCCTTCCGCGACGCCGGCTACCACCTCGGCGACGCCCCCCAGCCGGGCCTCCGCCCGCTCGACCGCCGTCGGGTGAGCGTCCTCCTCGGCGTGACCGGCACGCTGGAACTGGTCGTCCCGCTCGGCGCTCGCCTCGGCCATCCTCGCTGGCGGCATGCGCTGCGCGACGCTGGCGTCGACGACGTGACGGCCCAGGACGTGATCGACCGCATCGGCGACAGCTACGTCCCGTGGCAGGAGAACTCCTTCCCCGGCCTGCTCGGCAACGTCGTCGCCGGTCGGATCGCGAACAAGCTCGACCTCGGCGGCACGAACTGCGTCGTCGATGCGGCGTGCGCGTCGTCCTTGGGCGCGCTGCACCTCGCGGCGATGGAACTGCACAGCGGCCGGGCCGACGCGGTGCTGACCGGCGGCGTCGATACGTTCAACGACATCTTCATGTACATGTGCTTCAGCAAGACGCCGGCCCTGTCGCCGACGGGCGACTCGCGCCCGTTCGACGCCCAGGGCGACGGTACTATCCTCGGCGAGGGCCTGGGCCTGGTCGTGCTGAAGCGCCTGAGCGACGCCCGCCGCGACGGCGACCGCGTCTACGCGATCTTGCGCGGCATCGGCACGTCGTCGGATGGCCGGGGCGGGGCGGTCTACGCGCCGCGGGCCGAGGGCCAGGTCGCGGCGCTGCGCGACGCCTACGCCGAGGCCGGCGTCGGCCCGGAGACGGTCGAACTGGTCGAGGCGCACGGCACCGGGACGAAGGTCGGCGACGCGACGGAGGTGCAGGCCCTGGCCCAGGTTTACGGCGCGGCCGGGCGGACCGGCCGGTGGTGCGCCCTGGGTTCGGTCAAGTCGCAGGTCGGCCACACGAAGGCGGCGGCGGGGGCGGCCGGCCTCATCAAGGCGGCCCTGGCCCTGTACCACAAGGTGCTGCCGCCGACGCTCAAGGTGCGTCGCCCGCTGGAGGTGATCGAACGCGACGACAGCCCGTTCTACGTCAACGCCTCGCCGCGTCCGTGGCTGGCGTCGGCGGACCATCCGCGTCGGGCGGCCGTCAGCGCGTTCGGCTTCGGCGGCTCGAACTTCCACGCGGTGCTCGAAGAGGCGACGGCCGACAAGCTGGTCGCCGACTGGGACGACGGCCGGGTGCAGGTCGTTGCCCTGTCCGCCGACTCGGCGGCGGCCCTGACGGCGGCCCTGGACCGGCTCGACCTCGCCGACGTGCGGGCGGCCGCCGCCGCGAGCCGACGATCGTTCCGCGCCGACGCCCCGCACCGCCTCTGCCTGGCGGTCGGCCCGGCGACGGATACGGCGAAGCTGCTCGCCGCCGTGCGGGCGATGCTGGCGAAGTCGCCCGAGGTCGCCTGGCGCATCGACGGGGCGTACCACGGCGTCGGCCTGCGGGGCCGGCTCGCGGTGCTCTTCGGCGGCCAGGGGGCGCAGTACCCCGGCATGTTGCGCGACCTCGCCTGTCGCTTCCCCGAGGCCCACGCCGAACTGGCCCAGGCCGAGACGGCATTCGGCGGCGGTCTCGTCGAGCGGCTCTACCCACTCGTCGCTTTCACGGCCGAGGACCGGACCGCGAACGACGCGAACCTCCGCGCCACCGAGGTCGCCCAGCCGGCCCTCGGCGCGACGAGCCTCGGGGCGTTCCGCGTCCTGCAAGCGCTCGGCCTGAAGCCGGACGCCGTCGCCGGGCACAGCTTCGGCGAGCTGACCGCCCTGTGCGCGGCCGGCCGGCTCGACCCGGCCGACTTCCACGCCCTGGCGGTGGCCCGCGGCCGGTGCATGGCCAGCGCCGGGGCGGACCGCGGCACGATGCTCGCCGTCCACGCCGCCGCCGAGGCGATCGCGCCGCTGCTGGAGCGCGAGGCGATCCGGCTGACGATCGCCAACAAGAACGCCCCCGAGCAGACCGTCCTGTCTGGGGCGGTCGGCGAGGTCGAGCGCGCCGAGGCCGCCCTGGTGACGGCCGGGCTTCGCTGCCAGCGCCTGCCGGTCGGCGGGGCGTTCCACTCGCCGCTCGTCGCCGAGGCGGCGGAGCCGTTCGCCCAGGCGGTGCGCCGCGACGTCTGGCACCCGGGCACGCTGCCGGTCTGGGCCAACACGACGGCCGGCCTCTATCCGACGGACGACGCCGCGGCGCGCGAGCTGCTCGCCGGCCAGCTCGCCCGGCCGGTCGAGTTCGTCCGCCAGGTCGAGGCGATGCACGCCGCCGGCCTGCGCGACTTCGTCGAGGTCGGCCCCGGCGGCCGACTCGTCGGCCTGGTCGATGCCATCCTCGCCGGCCGGGACCACGACGCCGTCGCGCTCGACGCCTCGCGCGGCGGCAAGGCCGGCCTGTACGACCTGGCGTGTACCGTCGCCTGGCTGGCGGCGCGCGGGCACGCCGTCGATCTGGCCGCGTGGGACGCCGGCTGGACGCCGCCGGCCGTCGCGAGGAAGCCGGCCCTGGTCGTGCCGCTGACCGGCGCGAACCATTTCACGCCGAAGCCGCCTCGGCCACCCCGTCAACCGTCGCCGAAACCGACCCCCGCTCCCGCCATGAGCCCGGTGCCGATGAACACACCGACGCCGCCTTCCGACCCCGCTGCGACCGCCGCGTTGCAGGCGACGCGCGACAGCCTGGCCGCCCTGATGACGATGCAGGAACAGGCCGCGAAACTGCACCGCCAGTTCCTCGAAGGCCAGGAGGCCGCCCAGCGCAACGTCCAGCTCCTGCTCGAGCAGCAGACGCGCCTTATCCAGGCGTCCCTCGGCGTCGCGCCGGCCGTCGCGACGCCGGTGCCGCTGCCGACGCCCGCGCCGCTGCCCGTGCCGGTCGCGCCGCCGCCGGTCGTCGAGACACCTCGCCCGATGCCCGTACCCGTGCCGCCTCCGCCCCCGCCTCCCGCGCCGGCGAACGACCTGGCGGCCGCCCTGCTCGCCGTCGTCGCCGAGAAGACGGGCTACCCTGTCGAGATGCTCGACCTGGACATGACGCTCGACGGCGACCTCGGCATCGACTCGATCAAGCGCGTCGAGATCCTCTCGGCGTTGCAGGACCGCATCCCCGACGCCCCGGCCGTCAAGCCGGAGCACCTCGGCACGCTCCAGACCCTGCGCCAGATCGTCGAACACCTTCGCGGAACCGAGGCACTCCCGGCCGCGCCGCCGGTCGTCGCCCCGCCCCCAGTACCGACATCCCACCTCCAGCGGCTCGTGTTGCGGACGGTGCCGCTCGCCTCGGTGGCGACCCGGTCGGCGGTGACGCTCCCCGAGGGCGAGATCGTCCTCAGCGCCGCCGACGACCTGGTGCCGGCCCTGGCACGACGGCTCGAAGAGCGCGGCCGCCGCGTCCGCGTCGTGCCGCTGGACCGGCTGCCGCACGAGCCGCTCCCCGAGCGATGCGCCGGGTTGGTGATCGTCGCGCCGCGGGCCGGCCTGACGACCGGCGGCCTGCGCGACGCCCTGTTCGCGGTCCAGCAGCACGGCCGACGGGCCGGCCTGGTCGCGACGGTCGCCCGCCTCGACGGGGCGTTCGGTCTGGCCGGCCTCGACCCGGACCGGCCGGCGATCGACGGCGGCCTCGCCGGATTGACGAAGACCGTCGCCCAGGAGTGGCCGCACGTCGCCGCCCGGGCGTTCGACGTCGCCCCGGCCGTCGACGCCGAGACGGCCGCCGCGTGGCTGGCCGACGAACTGCTCGTCGCCGGTCCGGTCGAGTGCGGCCTGGGCGTCAGCAACGCGGTCGCCCTCGACCTCGTCGCCGAGCCACAGCCCGAGCCGGGGCCGCTGCCGCTGGGACCGGGCGACGTCGTCCTCGTCAGCGGCGGGGCCCGCGGCGTGACGGCCGAGGTGGCCGTCGCCCTGGCCCGGGCGACGAAGGCGACCCTCGTCCTGCTCGGCCGGAGCGACCCTGGCGACGAGCCGGCCGACCTGGCCGGCCTGGCGACCGAGGCCGACCTGAAGCGAGCCCTCGCCGTCCGGATGGCCGGCGCGACGCCGCGCGCCGTCGGCGACGCGGTTTCAAAGATCCTCGCCGGCCGCGAGGTGCGGCGGACGCTGGAGCGGATCGAAGCCGCCGGGGCGAAGGCGATCTACCGGGCGGTCGATGTGCGCGACCGGGAGGCGGTGACGGCCCTGTGTCAGGAAGTCGGCCCGGTGCGCGGCCTCGTGCACGGGGCGGGCGTCCTCGCCGACGCGAAGCTCGAGGACAAGACGCCGGCCCAGCTCGACGCCGTCTTCGGCCCGAAGCTCGACGGCCTGGCGAACCTCCTCGCCGGCTGCGACGAGGAGGCCCTGAAGGCGGTCGTGCTGTTCTCCTCGACGACGGCGCGACAGGGCCGCCGCGGCCAAGTCGATTACGCGATGGCGAACGAGGTGCTCAACAAGGAGGCCCGCCGCCTGGCCGGCCGGCTGGCGGGCTGCCGCGTCGTCAGCGTCGGCTGGGGGCCGTGGGAGGGCGGCATGGTGACGCCGGCCCTGCGCAAGGTGTTCGAGGCGGAGGGGATCGGCCTGATCGGCCTGGAGGACGGCGCGAAGTGGCTCGTCCGAGAGCTGGCGAGCCGGGGGGCCGTCGAGGTCGTCGTGCTGGCGGGGTCGCACCCCCTCACCCCAACCCCTCTCCCCCGAAGCGGGGGCGAGGGGCATCAGACGCCCGACCTGCCGTCGGCGTTCAGTCGGCGGATCGACGTGGCCAGCCATCCGGTCCTGGTCGGCCACGTCCTGGACGACCGGCCGGTGTTGCCGTTCGCCCTGACGCTGGAGTACGTCGCCCACGCGGCGACGCACCGCAACCCGGGCCTGCACTTCCACGGCTGTGACGACTTGCGCATGCTCGCCGGCGTCACCCTCGACGAGGGGCCGCGCACGATCGAACTCTTCGCCGGGAAAGCAAAGCCGCGCGACGGCCTGTTCGTCGCCCCGGTCGAGATGCGCAGCCGCCGGCCCGACGGCCGGGTCGTCCTGCACGCCCGGGCGGAGGTCGTCCTCGCCCAGACGCTGCCGGCCGCCCCGGCCGGTGACGGGCCGCTGTCATTGTCGCCGTACTTGCACACGACGGACGTCATCTACGGCGAGCTGCTCTTCCACGGACCGGAACTCCTGGCGATCGAGGCGGTCGAGGGGTGCGGCCCGGCCGGCATCCGGGCCGTGCTGCGGACCGCGCCGCCGCCGGCGACGTGGATCACCCAACCGCTCCGGCCGCACTGGCTCAGCGACCCGCTCGTCCTGGACGGCGTCTTCCAGCTGATGATCCTCTGGTCGCGCCAGGAGCACCAGAGCCCGGCGCTGCCGTGCCGTGTCGGCCGGTATCGGCAGTACCGACGGGCCTTCCCGGGTGGCACGGTCCGGGCGACGGTGCGCGTCGTCCGCCACCACGCCCAGGCGGTCGCGGCGGTCGAACTGACGACGCCGGCCGGCGAGGTGGTCGCCCGGCTCGACGAGGTCGAGGTCGTCCTCGACCCGGCTCTGGAGCGGGCGTTCGGACGGAACCGCCTGCCGGCCGGTCGGGTGTGACATGGCCACGTCACCGCGCATCGCGATCGTCGCCCAGGGCGGCGTCTTCCCCGGCGTCGGCGTCCCGTGGGCCGACCCGGCCCGGCTGTGGCGGCAGGTTCTCGACGCGGCCTGTGCGGCGCGCGCGGTGCCGGCGTCGCGCTGGGGCCGCGACCCGCGCGGCCTGCTCGCCGACGACCTGGCCCTCGACACGGTGCGGTCGCTGTCGGCGTGCCTGCTCGATCTGGAGCCGGTCGATCCGGCCCGGGTCGCCCTGCTCGCCGGGCGGATGGCCTGGGACGCGGCGAAGACGGCCTCGCTCGATCGCAATCGGGTCGGCGTCATCCTCGGCCACATCGCCCTGCCGACCGACGCGGCGTCGCGCCGGGCGTGCGATGCGTTCGCCGGCCGACCGGTCGCGCCGGACGACGGCGACCCGGCCGCGAAGCCGGCGGCGGCCCTCGCCCGGGCACTCGGCCTCGGCGGCCCGGCGTACACCCTCGACGCGGCGTGCGCCTCGTCGCTGTACGCGCTCAAGCTCGCCGCCGACGAGCTGCTCGCCGGCCGGGCCGACGCCATTCTCGCCGGCGGCGTCTCCCGGCCGGACTGCCTCTACACCCAGATGGGGTTCACCCAGCTGCGCGCCCTGTCGCCCGGCGGCCGGCCCCGGCCGTTCGACGCCGGGGCGGACGGCCTCGTCGTCGGCGAGGGGGCCGGCGTCTTCGTCCTGAAGCGGCTCGCCGACGCCCTGCGCGACGGTGACACCGTCCTGGCACTGATCGCCGGAGCCGGCCTGTCCAACGACGTCGGCGGCGGCCTGCTCGCCCCGAACAGCGAGGGCCAGCTTCGCGCCCTGCACGCCGCCTATCGCCAGGCCGGCTGGGAGCCGAACTCCGTCGATCTGATCGAGTGCCACGCGACCGGCACGCCCGTCGGCGACGCGGTCGAGGCGCGCAGCCTGCGGACGCTGTGGGGGTCGGCCGACTGGCGGCCGGGGCAGTGCGTCGTCGGGTCGGTCAAGAGCAACGTCGGCCACCTGCTCACCGCCGCCGGGGCGGCCGGCCTGGTCAAGGTGCTCCACGCCCTCGGCACCGGGACGCTGCCGCCGACGGCGAACCTCGACGCCGTCGCGCCGGCCCTGGAGCTGGCCGGCTCGCCGTTCCGGGTGGCGCGCCGGCCGGAGGAATGGGAGCGGCGCGGCGGCGAGCCGCGCCGGGCGGCCGTGAGCGGCTTCGGCTTCGGCGGCATCAACGCCCACGTCCTCGTCGAAGAGTACGTCGGCCAGGACGACCGGACGGCCGTCGCCGTGCCGATCCCGCCACCGGGCCCGATCGCCGTTGTCGGCGTCGAGTTGCGCTTCGGGCCGCTCGTCGGACGGGAGGCAGTCCTCGCGGCGCTTCGTGGTGACAGGCCGATGCCACCTCTTTCGCCGCCGCCGTTGACGCGCCTCGTCTCGGCCGCGGCGGACGCGCGGTTCCACGGGCGGTACGCCGGCGAGGTGCGCGTCCGGCCGGGCCGGCATCGCATCCCGCCCCGCGAACTGGAGGAGATGCTGCCGCAGCAGGTCGTCATCCTCGAGACGGCCGCCGACCTGCTCGACGCCGTGCCGCTCGACGAGGCTTGCCGCGTCCGGACCGGGGCGTTCCTCGGCGTCGCCCTCGACGCGAACACGACGAACTTCACCGCCCGCTGGTCGTTGCCCGGCGTCGACCTGCCGCCGCTGACGGCGAACCGGACGATGGGGGCCCTGGCGAGCATCGCCGCGAGCCGGCTGGCCCGCGAGTTCCGCTTCGGCGGCCAGAGCCACACGTTCTCGGCCGGCGAGGCGTCCGGCCTGCACGCCCTGCACGCCGCGGCCGAGGCGCTGCGGCGCGGCGAACTCGACGCCGCCCTCGTCGGAGCGGTCGACCTGCCCGGCGACGTGCGGAACCTGCTCGCTTTCGACGCGGCCGGCGAACTCGGGCCGGCCCGACCGGTCGCCGACGCGGCGGTCGTCCTGCTGCTCGAACGGCTCGACGACGCGACGCGCGCCGGCCGGGAGGTGCTGCTGATCCTCGATGGTCCTGTCGCGACGGAGCCTCCGCTGACACCCTGGCACCACCGCGCCGGGGCGGCCGAGGGACTGTTCCGCTTCGCCGAGACGGCCCTGCTGGGGGGGCCGCCCGCCCTGCCGGCGCGCGACCTCGGGCCGGAGCGGCTGATGGCGGTCGGCGGGGGCTCGGTCGGCGAGATCCTCGACCAGCTCGCGACGCTGCGTCACTCCGACGTGGCGATGCGGGCCGCTCCGGCCGACGCCCCACTGGCGCTCGGCTTTGTCGTCCGGGATCGCGACGAGTTGCTCGCCCGGATCGACACGGCGGGGCGGCACCTCCGCGAGCGGCCCGGCGAGGCTCTGCACCGCGACGGCGTCTTCTGGTCGCCCCGGCCGGTCGGCGGCGAGCTGGGCTTCGTCTTCCCCGGCTCCGGCAACGACTTCGCCGGCATGGGCCGCGAGCTGCCGCGCCTCTTCCCGGACGTACTCGCCCGCCACGAGGCGGAGAACCGCCGGCTGCGCGACCAGCTCTCCGTGGCGGCGTACTGGGACGGCGACGCGGCCGACGTGCCGACCCCGCGGCGGATCATGGCCCCGGTCGCCGTCGCGGCCCTCGTCTGCGACGCCCTCGCGCTGCTCGGCGTCCGGCCGACGGCGGCCCTGGGGGTCAGCCTCGGCGAGTCGGCGGCCCTGTTCGCCCTCCGGGCGTGGACGGCCCGTGATCGGATGCTCGACGCCCTCGAAACTTCGACCTTGTTCCGCGACGATCTGTGCGGCCGCTATCGCGCCGCCCGGGCGACGTGGGGCGTCGGCGACGGCGAGCCGCTCGACTGGCAGGCCGGCGTCGTCCGGGCTACGCCGGACGCAGTGAACGCGGCGCGGGCCGACTTCCCACGGACGTACCTCCTACTCGTCACCGGGCCGGACGAGTGCGTCGTCGGCGGCGACGCCGGCCAGGTGCGTGGCCTGGTGCGGGCGCTGCGAGCGCCGTTCGTGCCGGTGCCGCACCCGATTACGACCCACTGCGCCGTCGCCCGCCACGTCGAGGCGGCGTACCGGGCCTTCCACCGCCTGCCGACGACCGCCCCGGCCGGGGTGCGCTTCTACAGCGGGGCCTGGCGGCGGGCCTACGTCCCGGACGAGGCGACCGCCGCCGAGGCGATCACCGCCCAGTCGCTCGACACGCTCGACTTGCCGGCCCTCGTCGAACGGGCGTACGCCGACGGGGTGCGCCTCTTCCTGGAGATCGGGCCCGGGGCGTCGGCGAGTCGGGTTGTCGGCCGTGTGCTGGGCGATCGGCCGCATCGGGCCCGGTCGCTGCTCGTCGCCGGCGAGGACGCACGCGCGACGTTTCTGCGCGGGCTGGCGCTTCTCGTCACCGAGCGGGTGCCGGTGGACCTGCGGCCGCTCGGGGCAGCCGCCACCCGTCCCGTCGCAGCGCCCGCCGGGCTCCAGGAAGTCGTCGCGCTTCTGGGGCGGACCGCCGAGGTCGAGGCGGCCCGCGGCGAGGCGCACGCGGCGTACCTGCGGCAGTCGGCGCGGCTGAGCGAGATGTACGCGCACACCGCGGCGCTGCTGGTTGAGGTGGAGGGGAAACGCCCCCCAAGCCCGGGCGTGGCGACGCCCGGGGTTCCAACCGCCCCGGGCGTCGCCACGCCCGGGCTTGTACGGGCACCGACGATGCCGCCCCGGGCGCTCGACCGGGGCGGGTGCCTCGCGTTCGCGGTCGGGAAGCTCGCCGACGTGCTCGGGCCCGACTTCGCCCCGGTGGACGCCTTCCCGACGCGAGTCCGCCTGCCGGACGAGCCGCTCATGCTCGTCGATCGCATCACGGCGATCGAGGGCGAGCCGCGGTCGATGGGGCCCGGGCGTGTCGTCACGGAAAAGGACATCGCGGCCGACGACTGGTATCTCGACGCCGGCCGGATGCCGACGTGCATCGCGGTCGAGAGCGGCCAGGCCGACCTGTTCCTCTCGTCGTACCTCGGCATCGACTTCACCACGCGCGGAGAGGCGGTCTACCGGCTACTCGACGCGGCGGTCACGTTTCACGCCGGCCTGCCCGGGCCGGGCCAGACCCTCCGCTACGACATCCGCATCGACGAGTTCTTCGCGCAGGGCGGCACGCACCTGTTCCGGTTCCGCTTCGACGCGACGGCCGACGGTTCGCCGCTGCTGACGATGCGCGGCGGCTGCGCCGGCTTCTTCACGCGGGACGCCCTCGCGGCGGGCAAGGGCGTCGTCCAGACCGACCTCGACCGTCGGCCCCAGGCCGGCACGGAACCCGACGACCGGGCCTGGCTGCCGCCCCTGACGCACACCGAGCGCTACGACGCCGGCCAGATCGACGCGCTCCGCCACGGCGACCTGGCGGCGGCGTTCGGGCCGGCGTTCGACGGCGTCGTCGCCCCGGCGGGGCTGCGGCTGCCGGGCGGCCGGATGCGCCTCGTGCATCGGGTCGAGGCGCTCGAGCCGCGCGGCGGCCGGTTCGGCCTCGGCCGGGTCGTCGCCGCCATGGACGTCCGATCGGACGACTGGTTCCTGACGTGCCACTTCCCGGACGACCCGGTCATGCCCGGGACGCTCATGTACGAGTGCGCCCTGCACGCGCTGCGAATCTACCTGCTCCGCCTCGGCTGGGTCGCCGACGACGCGGCCGGCGTCGAGCCGGTGCCGGGCGTCGTCAGCCAGCTGAAGTGCCGCGGCCAGGTGACCGAATCGACGAAGACCATGACGACCGAGGTCGTCGTCAAGGAGCGCGGCTACGGCCCGGAGCCGTACGTCGTCGCCGACGCGATCCTCTCCGTCGACGGCAAGGCGAGCGTCGAGATCCGGGGCCTGTCGCTGCGCCTCCGCGGGGCGAGCGAGGCGAGCGTGCGGCGGACCTGGCGAAGAGGAGAGACAAGGCGACCGATCTTCCACGGCCCCGAAAACATCCTCGCCTACGCGGTCGGCAAGCCGTCCGAGGGGTTCGGCGAGCCGTACCGCGTCTTCGACAGCGGCCGCGTCCTCGCACGGCTGCCGGGGCCGCCGTATTTATTTCTCGACCGGGTTGTCACAGTCGAGGGGGTGCCGTGGAAGATGGCCGCGGGCGGGGCCGCCGAGGCGGAGTACGACGTGCCGCCCGACGCCTGGTACTTCGCCGCAGACCGCCAAAATGTCATGCCGTTCGCCGTGCTGCTCGAGGTCGCCCTCCAGCCGTGCGGCTGGCTGGCGGCCTACGTCGGCTCGGCGTTGACGAGCCCGACCGACCTGTCGTTCCGCAACCTCGGCGGCGACGCGACGCTGCACCGCGTCGTCGGCCGCGACGCCGGCACTCTGCGGACCCGGGTCCGGCTGACCGACGTGTCGTCGTCGGCCGGGATGATCGTCCAGCGGTTCGAGTTCGCCGTGCGCGACGCCGCCGGGCCGGTCTACGACGGGACGACGACGTTCGGCTTCTTCGCCAAGGCGGCCCTCGCCCAGCAGGTCGGCCTGCGCGACGCGACGCCGCGCGAGCCGGCCGGGCCGGGCGAGCGCTTCGCCTACCCGGACCGGGCCCCGTTCCCGGGAGAGAGGTGGCGCATGATCGACCGTGTCGAGGCGGGGCCGGACCTGGTCCGCGGCTGGGCGCGGGTCGATCCGGATGCGTGGTTCTTCGCGGCGCACTTCTACCAGGACCCGGTCTGGCCCGGGTCGCTTGGGTTGGAGGCGCTGCTCCAGCTGCTCAAGGTCGCGGCGGACCGGCGGTGGGGCCTGTCCGAACGGGCGGTCTTCCCTACAATGATCGGCCGACACCAGTGGCTCTATCGCGGGCAGGTCCTCCCCACCGACGGCGAGGTCCTGGTGCAGGCGGAAATCACGCGCTGGGAAGACTCGCCCCGGCGGCGCGCGGTTGCGAACGGATATCTTTCGGTCGATGGACGGCTCATCTACCGCATGACCGATTTCACCCTGGACGTGCTCGGCGGACCATGAAGTACACCCGCGTTTACATCGACGCGATCGGCTACGAGCTGCCGCCGGTCGTCGTCACGTCGCAGGAACTGGAGGCGCGTCTCCGGCCGGTGTACGAGTCGCTGCGCCTGCAGGAGGGCCAGCTCGAGGCGTGGACCGGCATCAGCGAACGGCGCTGGTGGGAGCCCGGCTTCAGCCTCGCCGAGGGGGCGGCCCTCGCCGGCCGCAAGGCCCTCGACCAGGCCGGGTTACGGCCCGACGATATCGAGGCCCTCGTCTACGCCGCCGTCTGTCGCGAGCAGTTCGAGCCGGCGACCGCCTGCCGTGTCGCCGACCTGCTCGGCATCGAGCCGCCGGTGATCCACGACGTGTCCAACGCCTGCCTCGGCGTCCTCAACGGCATCGTCGACCTCGCCAACCGCGTCGAGCTGGGCCAGATCAAGGCCGGCATGGTCGTCTCGTGCGAGACGGCGCGCGAGATCAACGAGGTCATGATCGCCCGGCTCCTCGAGTCGGGCAGCATGGAGACGTTCAAGACAACGCTCGCCACGCTGACCGGCGGCTCCGGCGCGGTGGCCGTCGTCGTCTCGGACGGGTCGTTCCAGCGCGAGCCGCGCCGCCGGGTGCTCGGCGGGACGACCCAGACCGCCCCGAAGCACCACGGCCTGTGCCGCTGGGGCATCGAGCAGATGCTCCACGTCGCGCGGCACGTCATGTCGACCGACTCGGTCGCCCTGCTCAAGTACGGCGTCGAGTTGGGCCTGCGGACGTGGAACGCTTTCCTGGCCCGGCTCGGCTGGGCGGCGGAGATGGTCGACAAGGTCATCTGCCACCAGGTCGGCGGGACGCACCGCGACTCGATCCTGCGGGCGCTCGGCTTCGGGCCGGAGCAGGAGTTCTCGTCGTTCGAGTACCTCGGCAACATCGGCACCGTGTCGCTGCCGCTGACGGCGGCCCTCGCCGAGGAGCGCGAGTTCCTCAAGCCGGGCGACCGGGTCGGCCTGCTCGGCATCGCCAGCGGCCTGAACTGCCTCATGCTCGGGGTCGAGTGGTGACCCTCCCCGCCGCCGTCCGCGCCCTCTATCCCTTCGACGGCCGCTACTTCGCCCAGCCGGCCGGGCGGATGCACTACCTCGACGAGGGGCCCGCCGACGCGGAGCCGCTCGTCTGCGTCCACGGCAACCCGACGTGGTCGTTCTTCTGGCGGTCGCTCGTCCTCGGCCTGCGGGACCGGCACCGCCTCATCGTCCCGGACCACCTCGGCTGCGGCCTGTCGGACAAACCCGGCGAGGCGGCGTACCGCTACACGCTCGCCAGCCGGCGCGACGACCTCGGCCGGCTCATCGACGCCGTCGCGCCGGGGCGGGTGACGCTCGTCCTGCACGACTGGGGCGGCATGATCGGCCTGGCGTGGGCGGTGCGCAACCTCGACCGCGTCGCCCGGCTGGTGCTGCTCAACACGGCGGCGTTCCCGCTGCCGGCGGGCAAGGGGCTGCCGTGGTCGCTCGCCCTGTCGCGGACGCCGGGCCTGGGGGCGTTCCTGGTGCGCGGCCTGAACCTGTTCTGCCGCGGGGCGGTCCGCCACTGCACGACGAAGCCGCTCCCGGCGGACGTGGCGGCCGGCTACCTGCTGCCGTACGGCTCGTGGCGCGACCGGCTCGCGGTGCATCGCTTCGTGCAGGACATCCCGCTGAAGCCGACCGACGAGGCGTGGCCGGTCCTGGCCGAGGTGGAGGCGGGGCTGGAGCGGCTGCGGCCGGTGCCGACGCTGATCCAGTGGGGCGACCGCGACTTCGTTTTCGACGCGGCGATCCTCGCCGAGTGGCAGCGCCGCTGGCCGGAGGCCGCCGTGCGGCGCTACCCGGCCGGCGGGCACTACCTGCTGGAGGACGAAGGGCCCGCCGTGCTGGCGGAGGTAGCGGCGTTCCTGGGCCGGCGGTAGGCCGGCCCTGACGGGGTCAGATGACCTGGTCGAAGTTATCCGTGTTGAATACGTCCCCCGCGGCCACGTCGGCGGTATCGGCCTCGCCGTCCGTGGTGACGAGCGTATCGACGTCGCCGTCGTCGGCGTCGGGGAACGTATTCTGCCGGAGCAGGTCGTTGCCGGCGTCGCCGAGGAGGAGGTCCGCCCCGTCGCCGCCCTCGAGGGTGTCGTCACCCACGCCGCCGGAAAGGGTGTCGGTCCCGGCCCCGCCGCGGAGCAGGTCGTTGCCGCCCCCGCCGAGGAGGACGGCGAAATTGCCCAGGGCGACGAGCGTGTCGTCACCGCCGGCCCCTTCGAGGCTGTTTCCGGTGAGGCTGTCGGCGAACGCGGAGCCACGCACGCCCGTGAAGAACGGCAGGAAGGCGAGGGTGTCGGTGCCCGCCCCGCCGGTCGCCACGCCGGTCGTCAGGTCGACGGTCACCCCGGCCGTCGCGTCGGAGTAGTCCAGGAGGTTCTCCTCGGGGTCGTTGAAGGAGCCGCCGATGAGGGAGTCGTCGCCGAGGCCGCCGCGGAGGGTGTCGACGTTGCCGGCCCCGTCGATCGTGTCGTCGCCGGCCCCGCCGATGAGCAGGTTCCGGGCGTCGTCGCCGACGAGGCTGTCGGCGAACGGCGACCCGACGACGTGCCGCATGGACTGGAGGGTGTCGATCCCGGCCGCGCCGGTCGCCGAGTTGGTCGCCAGGTTGACCGTCACCGCGCCGGTCGCGTCGGCGTAGTCGGCCGCGTCGAAGCCGTCGTCGCCGAGGAGCGAGTCGTCACCGGCCCCGCCGGCGAGGGTGTCGTCGCCCGCCGCCCCGGCGAGGGTGTCGTTCCCGCCGAGGCCGGCCAGGTGGTTGTTCCCCCCGTTGCCGCTGAGGAAATCGGCGAACGGGGTGCCGGAGACGTCCTCCGTCGCGGCGAGGGCGTCGGCACCGGCCGGCCCGGTGGCGGTCCCGGCGGCGAGATCGACCGTGACGCCCCCGGTCGCGTCGCCGTAGTCGGCCCGGTCGGCCCCGGCCCCGCCGTCGAGGGCGTCGTCGCCGAGGCCGCCCCGGAGGGCGTCGTCGCCCGCGCCGCCGACGACGGCGTCGCCGCCGGCCCCGCCGAGGAGGGCGTCGCCGCCGTCGCCGCCGAAGAGCTGGTCGGCCCCGCCCTGGCCGTCGGCGAGATCGCCGCCCGCCCCGGCATCGACCAGGTCGTCGCCCGCCCCGGCGGCGACGCTGTCGTCGCCGCCGTTGCCGCTCAGGACGTCGTTCCCGTCGCCGCCGTCGGCGTAGTCGGCGCCGCCGCCGGCCAGGACGCTGTCGTTGCCGGCCCCGCCGAAGACGAGGTCGTTGTTGTGTCCGCCGGTGAGGAAGTCGTCCCCGTCGTCGCCGTAGATCTCGGCGACGTCCGCCCCGGCCTGGGTGAGGACGTCGTTGCCGCCGCCGCCCGACAGGACCACCCGCGCCGTCGGGGCGATCAGATCGACGGAGGGGTCGATGTAGACGGTGTCGTTGCCCGCCCCGGCGTAGAACTCGATCCGGGTCGTCGTCGCCAGGTTCGGCACCCCGCCCGCCACCGCCAGGACGGACGCGCCGTCGAAGACGAAGAGGCTGCCGCCCCAGGCCCCGATATAGACCGAGTCGCTCGCGCCGTCGCTGACGACGGTGAGGACGCCGGCGGCGAACGACGCCGACACGGCCGGGACGACGCGGCACTCCAGCGGCTCGAGATGCGGCCGGTCGAGCAGGCGCTCGAACGGCGTCGAACCCGGGCGGTCCAGGAGGAAGCGATAGACGCGACGGAGCCAACGAAGGGGCATGGCGCACCTCGGTGAGTGGGACTTTCCGCTGCGAAAGGAATGGGACCGCGACGCCCGGAGGGGCCGGCGCGGCTCGCGCGCCCGTCCCGGAGGGGGCTTCCCGGCGGCAAGTACGAGGTCGGTGGCGCGCTGTGACACGGCGCGCGAAAAAAAGCGGGGGGTCGCTCGTCGCCGCGGCTCAGCGCGACTTCTGGTACTTCGGGGCGTCCTTCTCGGTGATCGTCTTGAGCAACTGCTCGATGACGTCCTCGCTCGACTTGCCCTCGGCCTGGGCCTGGAAGTTCGTCGCGACGCGGTGCCGCAGCACCGGGATGGCGACCTTCTTCACGTCCTCGAACGTCACGTCGATCCGGCCGTTGAGCGCGGCCATCGCCTTGGCCCCGTCGCGGAGGAACAGCCCGGCGCGCGGCCCGGCCCCGTAGTCGACCATCTTGCGGATGAACTCCGGCGCGGACGGGTCGCGCGGCCGGGTCGCCCGCACCAGCCGGGCGATGTAGTCGAGCATCGAGTCGCCGACGAAGACCTTGTCGAGGATGAACTTCTGGATGTTGACGATGTTCACCGTGCTGAGGACCTTGGCCAGCTCCTTCGCCTCGCCCTTACCGGTCGTCGCGAGGATCTGCTTCTCCTCGTCGAAGGACGGGTACTCGACCTTGATCGTGAACATGAACCGGTCGAGCTGGGCCTCGGGGAGCGGGTAGGTGCCCTCCTGCTCGATGGGGTTCTGCGTCGCGATGACGAAGAACGGGTTCGGGAGGGCGTACGTCTCCTGGCCGGCGGTCACCTCGCGTTCCTGCATCGCCTGGAGCAAGGCGGCCTGCGTCTTCGGCGGCGTGCGGTTGATCTCGTCGGCGAGGATGATGTTGGCGAAGACCGGGCCGCGGACGAAGCGGAACTCGCGCCGGCCGGTCTCGCTCTCCTCGAGGACGGTCGTGCCGGTGATGTCGGACGGCATGAGGTCCGGCGTGAACTGGATGCGCTTGAACGACACGTCGAGGATGCGGCTGATCGACGAGACCATGAGCGTCTTGGCCAGGCCGGGGACGCCGATGAGCAGGCAGTGGCCGCGGGTGAAGATGGCGGCGAGGATCTGCTCGATGACGTCGGCCTGGCCGACGATGACCTCCTTGAGCTGGCGGGTCATCTCCTGGCGCTTCTGGCCGAACTCGGCCAGGAATTTCTCGCTGGTGGCCACGGCATCCTCGCGTGTGGGGCGGTCGTTCCGCCGTCATTCTAGCGAGGGCTGTGGCCGGGTCCAAGCTCGCCGCCGCCCCTACAGGATGCCCGTCAGTTTGCCGGCTCCGAGGAGCTTCCCGCCGGCCGCCCCGGCCGCTCCACCGACGGGAGAGCCGCCGGTCAACTTCGTGCCCAGGTAGGCTCCACCGACGGCCTTGCCGGCGGCCACCGCCTCCAGGTCCTGCTCGTTCAGCTCGCGGGCGTCCTCGGTCATGCCTGTCTCCGGTTGGCGAACGTCCTGTCTCTCCGAACTCCGACGGGGAGGTTCGGCAAATTTGGACAAGATGGGAAATTTGCGCCGAAGAGAGAAGTGAAGTCAACCAGAAACCGGAGAAAGAAGACCGAAGAAGGATGGACCACGAAAATACACGAAATACACGAAAGAAGACAAACCAAAGAACATCTTTTGGCTTTGTCTTCTTTCGTGTATTTCGTGGTTGATCAATCTTCCTGGTGGTGCGTTCAGTCGCCGAAGCGCGCCGCCTTGTCGTCCAGGCCGGCCGACGCGGTCGAGACTTCGCGGATCTTGCGCGACTTGACCTCCTCGTCGATCCGGGCCAGGAACGCCTCGACGGCCATCGCGCCGAGGTCGCCGTCCTTGCGTGCCCGCACCGCGACGGTGCCGGCCACCTGCTCCTTCTCGCCGACGACGAGCATGTACGGCACCTTCTCGACCTCGGCGTCGCGGATCTTGCGCTTGATCGACTCCGGGCCGTAGTCGCCGGCGACGCGCAGGCCGGCCGCTCTCAGCCGGCCCTCGACCTGCCGGCCGTAATCGGCGAACCGGTCGCTGATCGGCAGGACGCGCACCTGTTCCGGAGCGAGCCACGTCGGGAACGCCCCGGCGAAGTGCTCGATCAGGATGCCCATGAAGCGCTCCATCGACCCGAACGGCGCGCGGTGGATCATCACCGGCCGGTGCGGCTGGTTGTCCGACCCGGTGTAAGTGAGGTCGAAGCGGTTCGGCAGGTTGTAGTCGAGCTGGACGGTGCCGAGCTGCCACTCCCGGCCGATGCAGTCGCGGACGACGAAGTCGATCTTCGGGCCGTAGAACGCCGCCTCGCCCTGCTCGGCGGAGTAGTTCATCTTCCGGTCGGCGACGACCTTGATGAGGGTCTGCTCGGCCTTGGTCCACAGCTCCGGGTCGCCGACGTACTTGTCGCTCTCCGGGTCGCGCAGACCGACCCGGATGCGGTAGTCGTTCAGGCCGAGGCTCGACAGGACGAACAGCACCAGGTCGATGTTGCTGCCGACCTCGGCCTCGACCTGCTCCGGGGTGACGAACAGGTGGGCGTCGTCCTGGGTGAAGCCGCGGACGCGGGTCATGCCGGACAGCTCGCCGGTCTGCTCGAAGCGGTAGACGGTGCCGAACTCGGCGAGGCGCACCGGCAGGTCGCGGTAGCTGCGCGGCTCGGCCTTGTAGATCTGGATGTGGTGCGGGCAGTTCATCGGCTTGAGGAGGTAGCCCTCCTGGGTCTCCAGCCACGCCCACAGCGCCTTGGCCCGCTCGTCGTGGGTGGTCGCCTTGTGGTAGTCCGGCAGGTCGAGGCCGATGCCTTCGAGCAACTTCGCGACGCTGCGGTGGAGCGCGTCGAGCTTCTCCGGGGTGGTGGTCGCGTCGCGGTAGCCCGGCACGGCGTAGCCGGCCAGGTCGAGCAGCTCCTCGAAGGCGCGCTCCTTCTTCTCGTCGAGGTGGCCGCACGCCATGCGGTAGTGGGCCAGGTCGAGGACGCCGCCGATCGCGTTGAAGTACATCGGCGGGAACTGCGCGTCGCGGTAGTACGGGAAGTGGCCCGAGGTGCGGTACAGTTCCAGCCGGCCGATGTGCGGCGTGTAGACCGGCGAGTAGCCGCGCTTGAGGAGCTCCTCCTTGATGAAAGTCTCGAGCAGGCCGCGGACGGTCGCCCCCTTCGGCATCCAGAGGATGAGGCCGCTGCCGGCCTGCTGGCTGATGGTGAACAGGCGGAGCTGCTTGCCGAGGACGCGGTGGTCGCGCTTCTTCGCCTCCTCGACCTGGGTCAGGTAGGCGTCGAGTTCCTTCTGGCTGAAGAACGCGGTGCCGTAGAGGCGCTGGAGCATCTTGCGGCGCGAGTCGTTCTTCCAGTACGCCCCGGCGATGGACAGGATCTTGAACGCCCCCACCTTGCCGGCGTGCGGGACGTGCGGCCCGCGGCACAGGTCGATGAACTCGCCCTGGCGGTAGAAGCTGACGGTGGGGTACTTCTTCAGTTCGTCGTCGATGTGCTCGACCTTGTAGCCCTGGTCGAGGCCGGCGACGAGGTCGCGGCCCTCGGGGATGGAGCGCTCGAAGCGCTCGAACGGCTCGGCGGCCTGGACGATCTTCTTCATCTCGGCCTCGATGCGCGGGAAGTCCTCCTCGCGGATCGGGGTCGGCGAATCGATGTCGTAATAGAAGCCGTTCTCGATGGTCGGACCGAAGGCGAGCTGGACGCCGGGGAAGAGGCGCATGACGGCCCGGGCCATGATGTGGGCGCAGCTATGGCGGAGGACGTCGAGGGCCTCGCGGTCCTTGTCCGTCAGGACGGCGAAGGTGTGGTCGCCGTCGGGGATCTCGCGGTCGAGGTCGACGACCTCGCCGTCGAGCTTGGCGGCGACGGCGGCCTGGGCGAGGCGTTTGCCGATGGCCTCGGCGACGTCGCGTGGCCGGGAGCCGGCGGGGACCTGACGGCTGGAGCCGTCGGGCAGTTTCAGGGTCGGCATGGGACAGGGTCTCCGGAAAAGATCGGCGCGCCCCTACGACGGGCCCGCCGGGAGCCGGACACGCGGCCCGGCGGCGAGGTTCCACTCGCTGGGGGATTATCGTAACGGGATCGGGAGGTAGGGTCGATCCCGCGCGGACGTGAGGGGCCTATCGACCGTCTTGCCGGATCGACAAGGGCGTGAGCAAACCCGCGAGCCGGGCGGCCAGGGCGTGGCCGAAGGTACAGGAGCACCCGGGCCCACAGGACGCCGCCGGCCGCGTGTCCCACCCCAGGGCCGCGACCGACCGCTCGACCCCGGTTCGCGGCTCCGGCCGCGGTGCCGGCTTCGGGGTCGCCGGTGCCTGGACCGGCTGGACCCGCCCTTCGAGCATCGTGCCCCAGACCGGGATGTCCTTGAGGTCATTCCCGGCCACCTGGTACGGGTCCTTCTCCAGGATGGTCAGATTGGCCCGCTTGCCGACCTCGATCGACCCGATCTCCTTCTCCTGCTGGATCGAGTAGGCGGCGTCGAGGGTGACCGCCTTCAGGGCGACGTCGAGCGGCACCTTGTGCTCCGGCCCGGCCACCTGGCCCTCGTACGTCAGCCGGTTCACCCCGGCCCAGACCAGCTGGAGCGGCTTGGCCGGGGCCATCGGCATGTCGGAGTGGAACGACAGGGAGCCCTTGTTGTCCAGGACGTACTTGTGCGGGGCGATGTTCTTCGCCCTGTCGGCCCCCAGGCCAATCTTTTCGTAAGGGCCCGCGAGGGCGGTGACGTAATACGGGTTCGAGCTGACGATGCCGCCAAGGTCGAGCCACCGCTTCACCTGCTCGGGCTGGGCGAAGCCGAAGTGGACCAGCACCGTGCGGTGGTCCTTGCGCGGGGGCCCGCGCCATCGCCTTGTCGAGCTCGCCGAGCACGACGTCGAACCCGGCGTCGCCGTTGTTGTGGATGTGGATCTGGTAGCCGGCGTCCCAGTAGCCCTGGAAGGCGTGCGAGAAGAGCGGCGGGTCCATGATCCACGCCCCCTTGTGGCCGTCGGTGTAGCCGCCCTTCATCATCATGAGCTGGCTGAAGATGGCCCCGTCCGACAGCAGCTTCACCTGCCGGGGCAGATACGCGGTGCGGCCCTTGCCCCAGGCGAGCACCTGCTCGCTGTCGGCGACCATCGCCCGGGCGTCCTTCGGGTTGCGGGCGGCGAACGTCTTGCCGTCGGCCATGAAGAAGTGGTTGAACGGCACCTCGTCTCCGCTGTAGGCGCTGTTGATGAGGTCCTGCAGCGGCCGGGAGAAGAACCCGCCCGGTTCGCAGCACACGGTAATGCCGTTGCGGTGGTAGTACTTCACCGTGTAGGCGAGGCCGTTCTTGAACGCCTCGGGCGACGCCAGCACCGGGGCCAGCCTGTCCAGGACAGCGAGCGCGCCCTGTTCGTAGAAGTGGCCCTTCTCGAAAGCGATCTGCTCCTGGGCACCGCGGGGGAGCCCGGCCACGAGTTTGGCGTCGATGCCGGTCAGCTTCAAGGCAGCGTCGTTGAGGAAGAACTCGTGGCACGAGCGGTGCCAGACGATCACCGGGAAGTCGGGAGCCAGCTGGTTCAGCGTCGCCCGGTTCAGCTCACCGTGCATGTAGTGGTGGTAGCCCCAGGTGACGAACGGAACCTCTTTGTTCCTGTGGGCGGCCAGCGCGGCCTTCAGTCGCTCCTGGTAGCCCTTCGCATCGCGGACGGCCGGGGAGAACCCGTCGATCGCGTCCCAGTCCTCGATGGAGATGACCTTGGTGTTCATCGTCAGGGCGGCGAGCACCGGGTGGACGTGCTGTTCGACGAACCCGGCGATCACGACCTTGTCGGCGAAGGTGCGGTCGATCTTCGCGTCCTTGCCCGCCGCCTCCCGGACCTTCTCCAGCGTGCCGACCGCGTGGAATCGTCCGTCGCGTACCGCCACCGCCTCGGCCCGGGGCTGCTTGGGGTCCATCGTCAGGAATGCCTTCGCGACGTAGATCGTCGTCGGGCCGGACTTGCCGGCAGCCACGCCGATCACGTCCTGGAGCGACGGGGCCTGTTGGGCGAACCCGGCGCTTGCCGAGGAGAGGAGAAACACAATACCGAGAGTGATCCGACGGGTCGCGGACATGGGGGTGTTCCTCTGTTGCGATCACTTCGCGGCGTAGATCGTCTTGCCTTCCTTGATGGTCTCACCGACCTTGATGTCCTTGATCGCCATCGGCTCGACCTTGAGCGGGTTCTTGTCGAGGATGACCAGATCGGCCAACTTGCCGACTTCGAGCGAGCCTTTCGACTTCTCCTCCTGATACATGTAGGCACAGTCGAGCGTGATCGCCTTGAGCGCCTGCAACGGCGTGACGCGCTCGTCGGGGCCGATGACCTCGCCGCCGCGCGAGACGCGGTTGACGGCGGACCAGATGGTGAACAGCTGGTCGATCGGCGAGACGTTGAAGTCGGTGTGGTTCTGGCAGCGGATCCCCAGGCCGAGGGCGGTCTTCATCGGGCTGAGGAAGGACGCCTGCTCCTTGCCGCGGTTCTTCAGGTGCGTCTCGCCGAAGTAGTAGCAGTGCTCAGTGAAGAACGACGGCATGATCTTGTAGTCGGCGTACTTCTGGAGCTGGTCCTTGCGGACGAACTGCGAGTGGATGACCGTCGTCCGCAGGTCGGCCATCCGGTCCGGAGCGGCCTTCTCGTGGGCGTCGAGGAACAGGTCGATCGCCGCGTCGCCGTTGCAGTGGACGATGAGCTGCACCTTGCTGTCGTAGACGAACTTCACCAGCTGCTCCAGTTCCGCCTTCGGGAACAACGGCTCGCCCCGCCAGTCCTTCTCGCCGCCGGGGCCGCCGGTGAGGTACGGCCTGGTAAAGAACGCCGTCCGGCCCTGCGGCGAGCCGTCGGTGGTGATCTTGATGCCGCCGAGCTTGAACCGGTTGGCGTACTTGCCGAACGTGTCCGGCGGGTCGGTCTTGAAGACGGCCTTCGCCTCGGTGATGAACGGATAGGCGGCCACGTCGATGAACAACAACCCCTGCTTGGCCGCCTTCTGGAGCAGGGCGACGTCGTGGGCCGGGGTCGCCCCCTCCTGGGCGGTGGTGATGCCGGCCGCGGCGTAGATCATCTGGCCTTCCTTGAACCGCGTCAGCAGCTCGTCGTCGCTCGGCTTGGGCAGGTTCTGGAAGATCGGCAGCCAGGCCGCCTCCATGAGCAGCCCCTCCGGCTCGGTCGTCCCCGGCTTGCGGTTGATCACGCCGCCCTTCGGCGTCGGGGTGTCCTTGGTGACGTTGAACTTCTTCAGCGCCGCCGAGTTGCACACCGCCCCGTGCAGCGAGACGTGCTGGACGAAGACCGGGTTGTCCGGGAAGGCGGCGTCCAGGTCGGCGGCGGTCATCTCGCGCTTGTCCGAGAGGGCGTCGCCGTCGTAGCCGTAGCCGATGATGAAGTCGCCCTTCTTGATCTGGTACGCCTCCTGAAGCTTCTTCAGCTGGGCGACGACGTCCTTGATGCTCGCCCCCGGCCCGGCCGGCGGGGCGAAGCAGTTCGCCTGGCGGGACACCTGCAGGCAGTTGATGAAGTGGCTGTGGCCGTCGAGGAACCCGGGCACCATCGTCTTGCCGCCGAGGTCGATGAGCCGGGTGGCGTCGCCCTTGTGTTTCAGGACGTCGGCCTTCTTGCCGACGGCGAGGATCTTGCCGTCCTTGACCGCCAGCGCCTCGGCGGTCGGGTTCTTGTCGTCGACTGTGACGATGTCGCCGCCGTGATAGATCGCGTCGGCCGGGGCCTGGGCCAGAACCAGTGGAGCGCAGCTGAGAAGACCCGGGAGCACGAACAAGACTTGGTAGAGGCGCACGGCGCTTCCTTCTCCGAAAGCGGACTTGCTAGCGACAGGTCCGGCCGTTGTATGCCCCACCAAAGCAATTGTCTACCTCGTTGTCCAGATTCGATTCTCGAAACGGCTGTGGGGGAAACGGCCATGCGAGGGATGCCACTGGTGCGGGCGCTTTCCGCTGCGTTTCTCGTCGGCGCGATCACCTGGCCCTTGGTCGGTCAGGGGCAACCGGCCGGCACCAGCGAGCCCGTCACCCCGCCGGGTACTGTGCAGTACCTGCCGCCGGGATACCCGGCCAGCCACCCGACTTCCTGGAGCGGTATGCCGGCCCAGCCCGGACCGATCCCGCAGGGGTTCCACTCGGCCCCTCCGGCCGGGGTGCCGTGCCCCCCGGAAGGCTACGGGGTGTACCCGCCGCCCTGTCCCCCCGAGGAGGAGGCGAAGAAGGAGAAGGAGAAGAAGGAACCGTCGATCACGATGAGTTACGAGCCCGGCGAGGGCCTGACGTTCAAGCGCACGGACGGGGCGTTCTCGTTGAAGGTTTTCGGCAGCGCCTCGCTGATCGGCGTCGCCAGCACGGACCGGCCGTTCTCGGCGGGCCTGCCGCTGCTACTGCTGCCCGGATCGCCGTTCGGCCTGAACACGAACACCTACGACCTGCACGCGCGCCAGTCGTCGTTCGGGGCGGCGTTCACCGGGCCGGAGGTCTGCGGCTTCACGCCGGGGGCGTTCTTCCTCGGCTTCATTCAGAACGACAACCTGACCAGCGACGCCTATGGCTTGCTCCCGTACCAGGCGTACGGCTTCCTGAAGAACGACACCTGGCGGATCGCCGGCGGGTTGCAGTCCGACGTGTTCAACCCCCAGAGCCCGACGATCATCTCCCTGGGCAAGCTGTACGGCTCGGGCAACACCGGCTCCTTCCGCGGCCAGGCCCGCCTGGAGCACTTCCTCAAGCCGGACGAGGCGGTCCAGGTCACGACCCAGGTCGCGATCGGCGAGCCGGTGGCGACCCTCGTCACGAACAACCGCCGCATCCTGGAAGACAACGGCTGGCCGAACGTCGAGGGGCGCGTCGGGCTCGGCCTCGGCCCGGTGACGGAACTCGCCGGCGGGCGGAAGGAGCGCCCCGTCCAGTTCGGCGTGTCGGGGGTGGTCGGCCAGTTGCGGACGAGCCGGCTCATCACCGCCCCGACCGACCCGGAGGTCCCGGACCGTTCCGTCGTGGGCGTGTGGGGCCTGGGCGTCGATGGCGAGTGGGCCGTCACGGAGTGCTTCGGCCTTGCCGGGGAACTGTACCTCGGCGCGGGACTCGGCGAGTACAACGGCGGCGTCCTGCAGTCGTTCAATTCGGAGACGTTCCGGGCGATCCGCACCCGGGGCGGCTGGGGGGAGGCCTACGTCTACCTGACCGACGCCCTGCACCTACACTGCGGCTACGGCATCGACGCCCCGATCCAGCGCGACCTGGCCCCGACCCAGTTCGCCAAGAACCAGACCTACTACGCGAACCTGGTCTGGGACGTGAGCAAGGTGGTCCAGTTCAGTTTCGAGGTGGACTTCCGCAGGACCGACTACATCGCCCTCAAGGACGCCGACGGCGTCCTGTTCCTCAGCCAGATGCTGGTGCGGTTCTAGCCGCCCGCCGGCCGGATGTGCTCCCAGACCTCGTCGAGGGTCACGAGCCGTCTCCTCAGGCTACCCGAACAACCCGGCCATCGGGACTCGGAAGCCCGGCAGGTGGGGCTCGGCCGTGAGTTCGTCATCGACGTTGAATAGTCGCGGCCGCGCCCGAGGCTGATGGACGGTCACCGTCCGCCAGTGGGGGTCGAGGATCCAGACGAGCGGGACGCCGACGGCGAGGTAGTCGTCGGTCTTCTCGCGGATGTCCTCGATCACGTCGTTCGGCGACAGGATCTCCACGGCGAGGGTCGGGATGCCGTCGATCAACGTCGTGGCGTCCGACTGGCGGGCCGCCACCTCGGCGGAGATGTAGGCGAGGTCGATCCCGACGACCGTGAGCGGATCGAGCCGCAACCGGACTCCCGCGTCACCGACGAGCACCTGGCCTCGCGGCTCGGGTTGATGCCGGTTCCAGGTGCCCAGTTCCAATGCGACGAAGCCCATGACGAGACTGTGGAACCGGTTACGAACGGGCACGGGGTGCTCGCCTCGGCTTTCGCGCAGCTGGCCGAGGACGACCCAGCGTTCGACGCCGTCGTCCGGCAACGCGAGGAACTCCTCCAGCGTCTTGATGATCCGGGTCCCTGCCGGGCCGGTGACAGGGGCGGTTTCGGTCGTCATCGGTCAATCCTCCTCCGCGGAACCGGAGGTATTCTACCGCCGCGCCCGAGCCGGCGGAATGCCGGCAGATCCTTCCCCGGGGCCGCTCACGCCTTCCGCTCGTGCAGCGTCGTCGCGACGGCGACCAGCGCGACGCCGGTCGCGAGCAGATCGACCCCGACCAGGATGCCGACCGCCCACAGGCCGGACACCGGCCAGTCGTACCAGAGCATCACCCCGAGCAGCACGCTCAGCACGCCGCTGCCGAGCACCGCCAGCCAGCCCGACGCCGGCCGGTAGGCGAACGACGAGTAGGCCTTCCACAGCCCCTCGGCGACGAAGAACACCGTCAGCAGCAGCGTCAGGAACGACAGGCCCAGCAGCGGATGCGCCAGGACGCCGACGCCGGCCGCGGCCTTGATGATGCCCTGGACGAGCGCGGCCCACTCGCCGCGCCCCTTCTCCGCCCGGAAGACGCCGATGATCTGGACGCCGCCCGCCAGCAGCAGCAGGACGCCGATCACGGTGATGACCGCCTCGCCGGCGAAGGCCGGCCCGGCGAGGGCAAGCACGCCGCAGACCATGAGCAGGACGCCCGTCAGCCACAGCGACGACGAACTCGGCGGCTTACGCTCGGACATGGCGGACTCCTCGGATCGGGTCACTTCAGGTCGATCGTCACCTTGTCGATCTTGCCGGTGTACTTGAACGGCGGCTTGTAGGTGAAGTCCACCGCCGAGCCGACGTCCATGCCGACGTCGAGCCCCTCGCCGATCGAGAGCGCGATCGGGATCGTCCGCGCCAGCCGGCCCTCGGCGAGCGTCTTGCCGTTGGCGCTCAGCGTGACGGTGCCGCCCTTGCCGACGCCGCCGCCGTCGTACTTGAAATCGACGACGACCGTCGCCTTGCCGGCCGGCAGCGCCTCCTTCGCCGCGAACGTCGTCCGCTCGGTGGACAGGAAGTTGTAGACGAACGTCGGCTTGCCGTCGCGCAGGTAGAGGCCGTAGCCGCCTTCCAGGCCGCCGTGCGTGACGACCATGCCGTCCGGCTTCTCGGTCGGCACGTCGATCACGGCGGTGATCGTAAACGACTTGCTCGTCATCGGCGGCGACGCCGCGTCCGGCAGCCCGACCGTGCCGGGGTAGTACGTCATCGACTTCCGGCCGCGCGTCAGGCTCGGCCGGCCCATCGCCTCGGCGTTCATGCGGATCGTGCCGCGCCAGTCGAGCGGCAGCACGCTGTACTTCGACGCCTCGACCCACCACTGGTCCTGGAGCTGCCGCAGCTTCTCCGGCTGCTTCGCGGCGAGGTCGTTCGACTGGGTGAAGTCCTCGTCGACCTTGTACAGCTCCCACTTCTGCTTGTCGGGGTCGAAGTGCTCGCGGTTCGGGTTCCACGGCTCGAACGACATCGCCGACGCCATCCAGCCGTCGTGGTAGAGGCCGCGGTTGAGGGCCATCTCGAAGTACTGCGTCCGGCGGTGCTCCGGGGCCTTCGCGTCGGTGAACGTCGCCGCGAAGCTCGTCCCCTCGATCGGCTTCTGCTCGACGCCGTTGAGCATCGTCGGCGCGGTGATGCCGCACGCCTCGTAGAGCGTCGGCACGAGGTCGATCGTGTGTGTGAACTGGCTCCGCAGGCCGCCGC
>Ga0268299_1001537_pt1 | contig 39190 bp, 26 predicted proteins | sample NOBtaG_FD_193484 | JGI IMG/M metagenome (GOLD analysis project Ga0268299, IMG submission 193484) | Activated sludge microbial communities from bioreactor in Nijmegen, Gelderland, Netherland - NOB reactor | ecosystem: Engineered > Bioreactor > Aerobic > Activated sludge | place: Netherlands... | reverse complement strand
CGCTCGCGGCAGGCAATCAGGTCGGCGCTGACGTCTTCTACGTCGATGCGGACGACGTGACGATCAAGGGATTCCGCATTCATGGAGCGCGGCGGAACCCGTCGATCGCGTCACCGTCGTCGAGCGGCGCGGGCGTCAGCGTGAACAGAGGTCGCGCGCGCTGCACGATCAAGTCGAACGAGGTCTTCGACAACACGTACGGTGTGCAGTTGCTCGCGACCACCGGCTGTGTCGTGAAATCGAATACGATTCACACCACGGTCGCGCAGGGCGCGTCCGGGTTCGAACCGGTAGGGGGCGTCGGAATCACCGTCTTCACCTTCGAGCCCACCGACCTGTCGACCGCGAACGTCGTCGCGGGGAACAAGGTTTCGTCGAGTGACCGTCACGGCGTCTTTCTGGGGTCGCTCGCGTCGGCCGCCCGCTCCAGTCTCAGCGGCAATCTCGTCAAGGGGAACACCATCTCCGGCAACGGTCTCGACCCCGCGAACGGAGGTGACGGCGACGGACGCCAAGCGCTGATTCTCTACGCAGTCGCCGGCGCCGAGAATCTCGTCAAGAGCAACAAGCTCTTCGGCAACGGACGCGCCGGCCTCGAGAGCGTCCTCTCCAGCAACGTCTCGTTCAAAGGCAACAAGGTGTACGACAACCGCGAGTCGGGAATCCGCAGCGTCTCCGACGACGGCACGACGTTCCAGGGCAACAAGTCGACCGACAACGACGGCCACGGCATCGAGGTGCCGGATCTGCCGGCGTCGACGGGTGTGCTGTTCAAGGGCAACACCGTCCGCGCCAACGCTCAACGTGGGGTGGTCGACGAATCGACGGGCAACGGCGTCGGCGGCACCGCGAACGACCACGTGAAGAACAAGTGCAAAGAGAACCTCCTGGGCGCTTCGCTGCCGGCCGGGCTGTGTAGCTGATCGAACGGCCCACCGCCTCGAGTGGCAGAGCATCGGGTCCACGCACCAGCCCGAATTTGCTCCGGCTTTCCGACTTTGCTACTCCCTCCCGACCTCGCGCTCGGCGCGTTTCGTCGTCCGTCGCGCGGGCCACGGAGGAGCTCCCACTGTCGGTCGCTTTGTTCTACGCATTCGCCGCCTTCACCGTGCTCTGCGCGAGCGGCGTCGCGTTCTCCCGTAACATCGTCTACTCGGCCTTCGCGCTCCTCGGGATGCTCTTCGGCGTGGCCGCGCTCTACGTGTTCCTGGCGGCGGACTTCGTCGCGGGCGCGCAGTTCCTGATCTACATCGGCGGCGTCCTCGTCCTGATCCTCTTCGCGGTCATGCTGACCCACCGCATCGCCGACGTCGCGGTGTCGAACCGGGCGGTCGGCAGCGCGCCCGCGCTGCTGATCGTCGTCGGCACGGCGGTCGTCCTCGGCCGCGGGCTCATGGTCGCGCGCTGGCCGGTCGTCGCCGCGCTCCCGGACACGCCGACGACGCACGCGATCGGCAACGCCTTCCTCGGCCCCTACGTGCTGCCGTTCGAGCTCGCGTCGTTCGTGCTGCTGGCGGTGCTGGTCGGGGCGATCGTCGTGTCGCGGAAAGAGCTGCGGGGCTGATGCCGGGCGTTCCGCTCCAGCACGTGCTTCTCGTCGGGCTCGTCCTTTTCGCGCTCGGGCTCTACACGGTGCTCACGCGCCGGAACGCGATCGGCATCCTCATGGGCGTCGAGCTCCTGCTGAACGCCGCCGCCATCAACTTCGTCGCCTTCGCGCGCTATTCCGGGACGCCGACCGACGGCCAGATCTTCGCGATCTTCGTCATCATGCTCGCGGCCGCCGAGGCCGCGATCGGCCTCGCGATCGTGCTCGGCATCTACCAGAATTTCTCGAGCATCGACGTCGACGCGACGCACGCGCTCAGGCACTAGCGCACGATGGAGCCGACGGCCGTCACGTACCTCCGCTGGATACCCCTGCTACCGCTCCTCGGCGCGGCAGCGAACGGGGTGTTCGGGTCCGCGATCCAGCGCCGCTTCGGCAAGGGCGTGGTCGGTGCGCTCGCCGTCGCGCCGGTGGCACTCGCGTTCCTGGTCGCGGTCACGGCGTTCGCGCAGCTGCGCGGTCTCGCGCCCGAGTCGCGGCTGCTCGTCGACGACGTGTGGCGCTGGATCGAGGTCGGGTCGCTGCGCGCCGACGTGGCCTTCGCGGCCGACCCGCTGAGCATCACGCTGGTGCTCGTCATCACCGGGATCGGCGGCCTCATCCATCTCTACTCGACCGCCTACATGCACGAGGACGAGGCGTACTGGCGCTACTTCGCGTACCTCAACCTCTTCACGTTCGCGATGCTCGTGCTGGTCCTCGCCGACAACCTGCTGCTGATGTTCGTCGGGTGGGAAGGCGTCGGCTTCTGCTCGTGGGCGCTGATCGGCTTCTGGTGGCGCGACGACATCAACACGACCGCCGGCAACAAGGCCTTCATCGTGAATCGCGTCGGCGACGCGGGGTTCGTTCTCGGCATCTTCACGCTGTTCTGGGCGCTGGACGCCGCGGGGCACGGAACCGTCGTGTTCCGCGAGCTCCAGCACCACGTCGCGCGCCTCGACGGCACGGTGCTCTGGGGGGTGCCGGTCGTGACGCTCGCGACGCTGCTGCTCTTCGTCGGCGCCACCGGCAAGTCGGCGCAGATCCCGCTCCACGTCTGGCTGCCGGACGCGATGCAGGGCCCGACGCCGGTCTCGGCCCTGATCCACGCGGCCACGATGGTGACCGCCGGCGTCTACATGATCGCGCGGCTCCATGTCCTCTTCGCGCTGGCGCCCGTGACCCTTGCCGTCGTCGCCGGCATCGGCATCGCGACCGCGCTCGTCGCCGGCACGATCGGGCTCGTGCAGCACGACATCAAGCGCGTCCTCGCGTACTCGACGGTGAGCCAGCTCGGCGTGATGTTCGTCGCGATGGGGGTCGGGGCGTGGACGGCCGGCGTCTTCCACCTCGTCACGCACGCGTTCTTCAAGGCGTGTCTCTTCCTCGGCGCCGGTTCGGTGATCCACGCGCTCCATCACGAGCAGGACATGCGGCACATGGGCGGGCTGCGCGCGCAGCTGCCGGTCACGTTCTGGACCTTCCTGATCGCGACGCTGGCGCTCACGGGCGCGCCGCTCACGTCCGGGTTCTTCTCGAAGGACGAGATCCTCTGGCAGGCGTGGTCGAGCCCGCACGGCTCGGGGGTCCTCTGGGCGCTCGGCGTCGCGGGCGCGGGCATCACCGCCTGCTACATGTTCCGCCAGGTGTTCCTCGTCTTCTTCGGCGAGAGCCGCCTCGACCACCATCTCGCCGGGCACGTGCACGAGTCGCCGCGCGTGATGACGCTGCCGCTGGTGATGCTCGCGGCGGGGTCGCTGCTCGTGGGATTCCTCGGTGTGCCGGAGGCATTCGGCGGCGGGAACCGCTTCGCGGCCTGGCTCGCGCCGGTGTTCGCGCACGGCCACGCCCCGGCGCACCACGCCTCCCATGACGTCAGCATGGAGTGGACGCTGATGCTCGTCTCGGTCGCGGTCGCCGCGGCCGGAATGCTGGTCGCCTGGCTGATCTATCTTCGGCGGTCGGTCTCGGCCGACGCGATCGCCGGCGTGGCCGGTGGTGCGCCGTACCGGATCTTCGCCGGGAAGTGGTTCTTCGACGAGATCTACGCCGCCGTCGTCGTCCGCGGCACGTTGCTGCTCGCGCGGTTCGGGCGCTGGTTCGACGCGACGATCCTCGACGGCATCGTCGACGGCAGCGCGACGGTCACCCGCGGGATCGCGCGGCTCGAGGGCCGCTTCGACTCGGTGATCGTCGACGGGATCGTCAACCGGCTCGCCGACGGCACGTACGCGCTCGGCGGGCGGCTGCGGCGTCTCCAGACCGGCAACGTGAACGCCTATCTGTACGTGGTCGTCGGTACGGTGGCTCTGATTCTCCTCGCGAGGATCTTCTAAGGAGACCAATGGAAGCCGTCCTCACATGGATGACGTTTCTCCCCCTCGCCGGCGCGGCCGTCGTGCTGTGCCTGCCGGCGTGGAACGTCGCGCTGATCCGCCAGGTGGCGCTCGTGTCGACGCTGCCCACGTTCGGCCTCGGGGTCTGGCTCTTCGGGGCGTTCGACCGCGGCTCGACGGAGTTCCAGTTCGTCGACCGGGTGTCGTGGATCGCGTCGCACAACATCGAGTACTTCGTCGGCGTCGACGGCATCAGCATCACGATGGTGCTGCTGACCGCGCTGCTCTGTCCGCTCTGCGTGCTCGCGAGCTGGGGAATCGACAAGGGCGTGAAAGGCTATTTCGCGCTCTTCCTCCTGCTCGAGACCGGCATGATGGGCGTGTTCGTCGCCCTCGACTTCTTCCTCTTCTACGTCTTCTGGGAGGTGATGCTGCTGCCGATGTACTTCCTCATCGGCATCTGGGGCGGGGCGCGGCGCGAGTACGCGGCGATCAAGTTCTTCCTCTACACGTTCGCCGGTAGCGTCCTGCTGCTGATCGCGATGCTCGTGCTGTACTTCGGCAGCACGCCGCACACGTTCGCGATCCCGGAGCTCATCCAGCGGGGCGGGAGCGTCTTCGACCCGCGGACGCAGCAGCTCCTCTGGCTCGCGATGTTCATCGCGTTCGCGATCAAGATCCCGGCGTTCCCGTTCCACACCTGGCTCCCCGACGCGCACGTCGAGGCGCCGACGGCGATCTCGGTGATCCTCGCAGGCGTGCTCCTCAAGATGGGCACGTACGGCATCCTGCGCCTGAACTACGGCATCCTGCCGGCCGCGACCCTCGACCTCGCGTTCTGGTCGCTCGCCGCGCTCGGGACCTTCAACATCGTGTACGGCGCGCTCTGCGCGCTCGCCCAGACCGATCTCAAGAAGCTCGTGGCGTACTCGTCGATCAGCCACATGGGCTACGTGATGCTCGGCATGGCGGCGTTCACGCCGCAGGGGATCAACGGCGCGGTGCTTCAGATGTTCAATCACGGCACGATCACGGCGATGCTCTTCCTCCTCGTCGGCGTGATCTACGACCGCGCGCATCACCGCGAGATCGACGGCTTCGGCGGGCTCGCCGGGATCATGCCGGTGTACACGGGCGTGACGGCGGTCGCGTTCTTCGCGGCCATGGGGCTGCCCGGGCTCTCGGCGTTCATCTCGGAGGTGCTGGTGCTGCTCGGCGCGTGGCAGAAGCACCCGGGCCTCACGATCGTCGCCGCGAGCGCGATCGTGCTGACGGCCGGCTATCTCCTCTGGACGATGCAGCGCGTGTGGCTCGGGACGCCGAACGAGAAGTACGTCGGGCTCCCCGAGATCAACGCGCGCGAGATCGTGACGCTGGCGCCGCTCGCGGTGATCGTCGTGGTCCTCGGCGTGTATCCGCACGCGGTCCTCGACTTGATCAACACCTCGCTGCTCGAGCTCAACGAGATCGTGAAGGCGGGCGCCGCCGCGGGCGTGGCGGCGCGCTGAGCACCGGATGGATCTCGGCAACATCGAGAGCCTCGCGTTCAGCGCACCCGAGCTGATCCTGATCGGGGCGGCGATCGCGATCTTCCTCGCCGACCTCGTCGTCGAGCCGAAGGAGCACCTCGGCGCCTTCGCGCTGCTGGCGTGCGCCGGGTCGCTGGTCGCGTCGATCGGGCTCCGCGTCCCGTTCAGCGACGCCTGGCTCGTGCAGGGGCTCTTCGGGTGGGGGCAGGGCTGGCTCTACTCGCGCATGGTCGTCGTCGACGACTTCGCGGTCTTCTTCAAGCTGATCTTCGCGCTCGCCGCGTTCGTGACCATCTGGATGTCGCTCGGCTCGACCGAGGTGCAGGACGCCGACGAGGGCGAGTACTACGGCCTCGTGCTCGCCTCGACGGTCGGCCTCTATTACATGGCGTCCGCCGCCAACCTCCTGATGGCGTATCTGTCGCTCGAGCTCGTGAGCCTGACGTCGTACGTGCTCGCGGGGTACCGGCGCCGCAACCGGCGCTCGGGCGAGGCGGCGCTCAAGTACCTCATCTACGGCGGCGTGGCGTCGGCCGTCATGATCTACGGGATGAGTTGGCTCTACGGCCTCGCGGGGAGCCTGGAGTTCCAGAAGATCAACGCCGCCGTCTGGCAGACCGGCGGCGGCGCCGAGCCGTTGACGGTCTTCGTGGCGCTCGTGCTCGTGCTCGCGGGGCTCGGCTTCAAGATCGCGTCGGCGCCGTTCCACATGTGGGCGCCCGACGTCTACGAAGGCGCGCCGATCCCGGTGACGGCGTTCCTCTCGGTCGGCGCCAAGGCGGCCGGCTTCGCGCTCCTCATCCGCGTGTTCTACCCGGGGCTCTCGACGCCGGGGGAGGACGGGACCTGGACGTTCCCCGCGGGCGTCGACTGGCCGGCGCTCATGCTCGCGCTCTGCATGGTGACGATGACGCTCGGGAACCTCGCGGCGCTCGGCCAACAGAACGTGAAGCGGATGCTCGCGTACTCGAGCATCGCGCACGCCGGCTACACGCTCATGGGCTTCGTCGTGCTGAACGACGCCGGCCTCCGCGCCATGCTCTTCTACCTGATCACGTACTACCTGATGAACCTCGGCGCGTTCCTCGTCGTGATGGTGGTCGCGAACGCGACGGGTCGCGAGGACCTCGACGGCTACCGCGGGCTCGCCTGGCGCGGCGGCGCCGTCCCGGCGGTCGCGATGGCGATCTTCCTCTTCTCGCTCGCCGGCATTCCGCCGCTCGCGGGCTTCGTCGGCAAGTTCTACCTCTTCGCCGCCGTCGTGCAGGAGCGGTACTACCTGCTCGCGATGGTGGGCTTCGCGAACACGCTCGTCGCGCTCTACTACTACGCGCGGATCATCCGGACGATGTTCCTCGACCAGCCGCGCGGCGACGAAGGCGTCGTGGCGCTCGACGCGCACAACGCGTTCCTCCTCTGGTTCCTGGCGATCCCGACGATCGGGCTCGGGCTCTATTGGGCGCCAGTGATCGCGCTCGCGGAGCGGTCGGTGCGCTTCTTCCTGGGTTAGGGCGCGCCCGGCGATTGCGAATCCGCCCGCTAGGGAAGCTCTGCACAGATCGCGTCCGAGCGAGAACGCTGAGCCGCTGCGAGCGCAAGGCGCGGAGCGCGACCGCGTATCTGGATGATCCGCCGAGCGCTCCGCGCCAGTCGATCGCGGATGGATCGGCGTTCGCAGCCGGGCGGGATCTGTGCAGAGCTTCCCTAGGGAAGACGCTATAGCTCGCGGCGAAACCCGCGAATCCTAGATTGTCGGTCGCGTTCGGGCCGTGGTATTGCTCCGCCGCCGTCGCCGGCAACGCATCGGGCGGCGGGTCCCCATTCCATGTCGTCCGGTCGCCCCCTCGTCATCGCCGTGCTCGTTGCCGTCGTCGGCCTCGTCGCGGTGTGGCTGTTCCGTGGCTCGCCCGAGGCCCCGCCGCCGGTCGCCGCGAAGCCGACTGCGACCCCGGTGGCGGTCGCGGCGGCTCCCGAGCCGACGCCGCTTCCCGAGCGCCGCAATGTCCGCACCGAGACGCATTTCGAGCCCGTCGACGGCGGCGCCCTCACGGGCGAGCAAGCGAAGGCGGCGGCCGCGCGCTACCGGAAGGCGGCGCGTTACCCGCGGACGTCGCGTCCGCTCGAAGACGGTCTCGATCCGATCTCGACGTCGCGCCATCCGAAGGTCGACTTCGAGGGCGACGAGAAGCATCCCGAGCCGCGCCTGCTCGCGTATCCGTCGATCACGAGCTTCCAGGCGCCGGGCGACGTCGTCATCTATGCCGAGGTCGTCGAGCTCCGTCTGACGGAATCGATGGGTGACGACGGCAAAGCGGGTCGCGAGCGACTCCAGCAGTTCCGGATGGGCGCCAACTCGATGCGTGGCGTGATTCAGACGAAGGACGGGGTCATCGTCACCCCGATCGCGTTCCACGACGACGGCACGCACGGCGACGCGCAGGCGAACGACGATTTCTGGACGGCCACCTACACGCCCGACCCCGACAAGCCGAACGCGTTCCGCGGCGAGTATCAGGTCGTCGTGCAGGGCGAGGCCGCGAACGGCGACCAGGTGTCGGCGACGACCGGCTTCGTCTACAGCGTCCAGGTCGCGCACCTGACGGGCAACTACCGGGACTCGATCGTCGACGGGAACCTCCAGATCGAGGTCGAGGTCGAGGTCGAGGAGGCCGGACGGTTCCGCGTCGAAGGCACGCTGGTGACGACGAAGGACGCGAAGATGATCACGTACGCCCACGCGGAAACCGCCCTCGCCGCGGGGACGCACTGGGTGCCGCTGATCTACTACGGGCTCATCTTCCACGACATGAAGGCGGCGGGTCCGTACTCCATGTGGTCGGTGATGCTGTCGACGCTCGACGGGACGGTGCCGCAGGAGAGCGACGTCGTGCCGAACGCGCACACGACGAAGGCGTATGCGATCGATGATTTCGGCGATCAGCCGTTCAACGACCCCGAGTACATGCAGAAGGCTGATGATTACGACGACATCGCCAAGGCCAAACGCGACCAACCGTAGCCGTTCCCCCCTTCGCGGCCGCTGAAACGGGCGCATCTGCTTTCCTTGGGAGCTCACTTGCCGTGCCCCCGAAGGGGGTGCGGCGTGGCTAAGGCCACGCCTCCGCGTTCGCTCCCTCGCGCCTCGCATCTGCACCCGTTTGAGCGGCCGCCCGCCCCGCCCCGGAAAGACGGAGGAGGTCTTCGCTTTGCTCATCCTCCGAATCTCACCTTCCCCAAGAACCCAACCGATTGGGGATGGACTGGATCTACAGGCGGCGGAGGAGTTTGCTGATCAGTTTGTCGCCTAGGGGGGTGTGACGTTTGAGCATGGCGTAGGCGTGGAGGGCCATTCGGTCGAGGTGGATGAGGAGGCGTTGTTTGAGGGGGTCGGTGGGTTTGGGGACGTAGTGGGTGGAGCGGATGGGGCGGACGGTGTGGTCGTCGGTGAAGTAGTAGAGGGCGAGGGAGCGGCGCTTGCGGTCGGCGGTGCACGTCACTGGCTCGACGCCGTGGAAGGCTTCCTCCGTCGTCGCGAAGATGACGGCGCGGTTGAAGGTGGGGGTGATCCGTCGCACCACCGTTTGGACCCGACGGTCCCAGAGCTCCAGGGCGCCGCCGTCCTGCTCGGACCAGTGCTCGTTCAGGAAGACGATCAGGTTCAGGCGCCGCGTCCACGTGCGCTCGCGGGAGTGGGAGAGGAAGTCGGCGTGGACGTTCACGTAGCCGCCGTGTCCGACCTCGCCGAGGCCGCCGCCTTCGAGGATCGGGTCGGCGCGGAGGTCCGGGATGCCGGTGAGGGCTTCGAGGACGGCGAGGATCGCGTCGTCGTTGAGCTCGCCGACGACCCGGCGCGCGGTCGGCCCCATGCGGGCGACGTCGTTGAAGCCGCGCTTCCGCTCGTTCACGTGGTGGTAGAAGATCCACTCGCCGTCGGTGGTCGTGAACTCGCCGACGAGCCGTGCCGCCACGCCCGGGTCGAGGAAGTCGTCGATCACGACGTGCGGGAAGGGCAGGGCACGGCCGAACTCGTCGCGCCGGTCGCGTGCGACCGCGCGGAGGCGATCCAGATCGAGCGAATGCATCGGCGGGTCCTCGTCATCGATCATCGCGCGCGCGCCCGTCAAGCGAGGTCCGGGGCGGTCGCCAAGCCGGCGCGATCCGGCTAGAGACCACCGCCATGAAGGACTTCCGAGGGAAGCTCGCCGTGATCACCGGCGGTGGCATGGGCATGGGGCGCGAGCTCGCGCGCCAGCTCGCGTCCGAAGGCTGTCATCTCGCGCTCTGCGACGTCTCGGTCGCGACGATGACCGAGACGAAGGCGCTCTGCGAAGCCGAAGCGCCCGCGGGAACGCGCATCAGCCTGCACCTCTGCGACGTGTCGGTCGAGGAGCAGGTGCTGGCGTTCCGCGACGCCGCGCTCGAGGAGCACGGGACGGATCGCATCCAGCTGCTCTTCAACAACGCGGGCATCGGCGGCGGCGGCAGCATGCTCGCCGACGACCGCGCCGACTGGGACAAGACGTTCGGCGTCTGCTGGGGCGGCGTCTACTACTGCACGCGCGCGTTCCTGCCGCTGCTCGTGAAGAGCGACGCCGGCTACATCATCAATACGAGCTCCGTGAACGGTTTCTGGGCCTGCCTCGGTCCGCGGACCGCGCACACCGCCTACAGCGCCGCGAAGTTCGCGGTGAAGGGGTTCTCCGAGGCGCTCATGGTGGACATGCGGCTGCACGCGCCGCACGTGAAGGTGGCGGTCGTCATGCCGGGCCACATCGGCACGTCGATCGTGACGAACACCAACCGCGTGCTCGGCAAGGCCGAGATCGAGGACATGCCCGCCGAGGACGTGCAGCGCTTGCGCAATCTGCTCCAGCTCCGCGGGCTCCCGGTCGCCGACATGCCCGACGAGCAGATTCGCCAGGCGATGGCGCAGATGGCCGTGATGTTCCGCGAGAACGCGCCGACGACCGCCGCGCGCGCCGCGACGATCATCCTCGACGGCGTCCGGAACGAGGAGTGGCGCATCCTCGTCGGCGACGACGCGCTCGCGCTCGACAAGCTGGTGCGCTCGACGCCCGAGCTCGCGTACGAAGAGAAGTTCATGACGGCGCTCCAGGCCGAAGGGCACATGCAGCTGGTCGGCTGAGTCGCGAGCATGGCTGCGAGCCCGCCGCTCTTCGTAGAACGCTCGGCCTCCCCGATCGAGCAGCGCTTCGGTCCGATCGAGGAGATCCTCGACGCGTTCCGCGGCGCGCTCGCGGAGGATCACCGCGCCTATCGCGCCCACGTTTATCGCGTCTTCCACTTCTGCCGGGCGCTCGCGGGCTCGGCGTCCACGGGGCGCGACGACGGCATCGCGCTCGCGGCCGCGTTCCACGATCTCGGCATCTGGTCGGACGGTACGGTCGACTACCTGCCGCCGTCCGCGCGGCGCGTGCGCGAGCACTGCGAGCGCCACGGCCGGGCCGGCGAGGCCGCGGAGCTGGCGCGCATGGTGGAGCTCCACCACAAGCTCACGCCGTGTCGCGGCGCGGACGACGCGCTCGTCGAGGCATTCCGGCGCGCCGACCTGGTCGATCTGTCGTTCGGGTTCGTCCGCTTCGGGTTGCCGCGCGCGTGGGTCGGCGAGGTGCAGGCGGCGTTCCCCGCGGCCGGATTCCATCTGCGCGTCGTGCAGCTCGTCGGCGGACACGCGCTCCGCCATCCGCTCCGGCCGCTGCCGATGATGCGGCTCTGAGCGCGGCCGTCGTGTCCCGGGGCATCGCGATCGGGGCGGTCCTCGCCGCCGTGCTCGCGGCGGTCGTATACGCGCCGGCGGCGCGGTTCGAGTTCGTGAACTACGACGACCCGCGCTACGTGACGGGCGATCCGCGCGTGCGCGCCGGGCTCACGCTCGAGACGGCGCTCTGGGCGTTCGGGCGTCAGCAGGACAACTGGCATCCGCTGACGACGCTCTCGCACGCGGCAGTGTGGCAGGTGGCGGGCGGCGATCCGGCAGCGCACCACCTCGCCAACGTCGCGGTGCACGCGGCGAACGCGGCCCTCGTCGTGGTGGCGCTCGGCGCGCTCGGCATCGCCGCGATCCCGGCGACGCTGACGGCGCTCCTCTTCGCGCTCCATCCGCTGCGGGTCGAGTCCGTCGCATGGGTCACCGAGCGGAAAGACGTGCTGTGCGGGCTCGGGTTTCTCCTGACGCTCTGGGCCTACGCCGTATGGGTCCGTCGCCCGTCGCGGGCGAGCGGCGCGGCGCTCCTCGTCGCCTTTGCCGTCGCACTCCTCGGGAAGCCGATGGTGGTGACGACGCCGCTCGTGTTGCTGCTCCTCGACGTCTGGCCGCTCGCGCGGACCGGCGTGCCGTTCGTGGCGAGGGTGCGGGAGAAGCTCCCGCTCTTCGCGCTCGCGGCGCTGACCGGCGTCGCGACGATCGTCGCGCAGCGGGTCGGCGGGTCGATGTCGACCCTCGCGTCGTTGCCGCCCGGGCCGCGGCTCGCGAACGCCGTCGTCGCGCAGGTGCGCTACCTCTGGGCGACGATCTGGCCGGTCGACCTCGCGTTCTTCTATCCGTACCAGGCATGGAGCCCGCTCACGGTCGCGGCATCGGCGGCATGCGTCGTCGGCGTGTCCGTCGCCGCCATCGCGCTCGTTCAGCGCCGGCCGTGGCTCGCGGTCGGGTGGTACTGGTGGCTCGTCATGCTGCTCCCGGTGAGCGGGCTCTTCCAGGTCGGAGAGCAGGCGATGGCGGATCGCTTCACGTATCTGCCGTGCCTCGGTCTCTTCCTGGCCGCCGTCGTCGAGGTGCACGTCCTGGTCGCGGGGCGGCCAGCGCGCGCGCGCGCGGCCGTCGGCGCCGCCGTCGCGCTCCTCGTCGTGCTGACGATGCTCACCCGCCGCCAGCTCTGGACCTGGGAGAACAGCGAGACGCTCGCTCGTCACGCGCTCGCGGTGACCCGCGACAACCACCTCGCGCATTTGAACCTCGGGCAGGCGCTGGTCGCGCGCGGCGCGCACGCCGCCGGCCGGCGCGAGTACGAGGCGGCCGGCGCGATCGCGCCGGACTATCCGCCGATCCTCGTGAACCTCGGGCACGCGGCCCTCCGTGACGGCGAGATCGACGCCGCCGGGGCGCGCTTCGCGCGTGCGCTCGCGCTCCGTCCATCGTGGCCCGACGCGATGAACGGCCTCGGCGAGGTCGCGGCCCGCCGCGGCGATGCTCCGGCCGCGATCGGTTGGTTCGAGGCCGCGCTCGCGCGCGACCCGGGCCACTGGAACGCGCGCGCGAACCTCGCGGACGTGCTGGCCGCGACCGGCCGCGCGGACGAGGCGATCACCCTCTACGAGCCGCTCCTCGCGGAGCATCCGACCTTCGGCTTCGAGCTCGGGAATCTGCGCTTCCAGCGTGGTGACGTGCCCGGGGCGCTCGCGGCCTGGCGGACGGCGCTCGCGGCCCGTCCCGATTGGCACGACCTGCGCGACAACGTCGCCGTCGCCTTGCTGGCCTCGGGGCGGCCGGCCGAAGCCATTCCCGACCTCGAACGCATCGTCGCCGCGGACCCGAGCCACCAGCGCGCGCAGTTCCACCTCGGCGTGGCTTTGAAGGCGGTGGGGCGCCGTGCCGAAGCCGCGCACGCGCTGGAACGAGCGCTCGCGCTCCGTCCCGACGATCCCGAAGCCAAGCGCGCGCTGGACGACCTGACAGCCGGACGCTGAAACGAGCGTCGCGTGGTGAGTCACTTCGAACGCGGCGTCACGAGCACGCGAAGCATGAGACGGCGGACGGGTCCGATCTCGGTGAGGCGCGCAATCGCAGCTCGCCCGCGAGACGCCGGGCGACTACGAGCGGCCAAGCGCCGACCGCGGGATCAGTCATGAGCCTGAGTGCACGCGACGCGCCGACCTCGCGCGACGCCTCCGTAGGAGCCCGGGAGCCGTCTCAGGCTTCGCGTTCCTGTACCGGGCGGTGCTTTCGAAGTGACTCACCACCACGACGACTCTTTTTCGACGGCCGACCGGAGGCTATACGTCCGGCCGCTCGATGTGCCCCTGGTCCGACTACGCTCCCGCGACGATCGCGTTTTGCGAGCGCCGGCTCTGCGCGTGGGTGGTCGAGCCGTCGAATGCGTGGTCGAATGTCGCGTACGTGGTGGTCGGGCTCTGGATACTGTGGCGCCGCCGTGCTCGTCCCGCCACGTCGCTCACGTCGATCGGCGTCGCGGCGGTGCTGCTGGGCCTCGGCTCGTTCAGCTTCCACGCGACCGGCATCCGGGTGTTCGAGGTGGTCGACGTCTCCGGCATGTACCTCATCAGCGGCCTCGCGCTCACCTTTGCGCTCCAGCGCGCGCTCGGATGGCGGGACGGGGTCGCGGTGGGCTTCTTCGCGGCGAGCGTGCTGGGGTCGAGCGTCCTGATGGTCGCGCTCGGCAACGACGGCATCGTGACGTTCGCGATCCAGACGATCGCCGCCATCGTCATCGAGACCCGGCTATGGCCGCGCACTCCGCCGGACATCGCGCCATGGATGCTGCGCGCCGTCGTGGCGTCGGTCGTCGCGTTGGTCGTGTGGGTGCTCGACAAGCACGGTCCGCTCTGCCACCCCGACAATCACCTCGTGACCGGTCACGCGGTGTGGCACGTGCTGACGGCTGCGGCGCTTTTCTTCTTCTTTCATTTCCACGAGCGTCTGCGCGACGCTGGGATGGCGCGGGCGCGATGACGGACGGGACGGTGGCCGTCGAGCGCCCGCTCGGCCTCGCGCGCTTCGCCGACGCGATCGGGCACTCCGTGCTCGTCTTCGCGTTCTTGCCGACGCTTGCCTCGCTGCCCTCCTGGCTGCGCTTCGAGGCGACCAACGGTCTGAATCTCACCGACCCCGTCGTGCTGGCGTTCCTGCCGGTGCGGGGTGCGATCTTGCTGCTGCACGCCTTCCAAGCGGGCGCCGTTCCGGGCGTGCTCGCCGGCATCGTGCACGGTCTCCTCGTCTGCGCCCTCGCTCGGACGTTCGAGACCAGCCGCGGCGTCGCGGCGGCGGCCGGCGCCGTCGCCGGCGCGCTCGCCGCGCTCGTCGTCGTGCTGGTGACAGCCGGACGCATCGGCATCGCCTCGCTCGCCGGCGCGCCCGTTCTCTTCGAGCTCGCGAGCGGGATCGTGTGCGGGGCGATCGCGGCGCCGACCGCGGTGCGGCTCGCGAGAGGGCGATGATGCGCGCTCGGCCTTTCGCTCGGGCGCTGTTCGCGGTCGCCGTGCTGGTCTTGGGGGGGTGTCGGCCGGACGGCCCGCCGATCGAGAAGACGCTGCTCGTCCGTCTGCCGCCGACCTACGTTCCGGAGACGACGGTCTTCTCGGAGGACGGAAAGGCGTGGGCCTTGGTGCAGAAGGCCGACGGTCGCGAGCAGGTGGTGACCGCGACCGGCGCGAGCGACGCGCACGACAAGACCGTCGGGCTCGCGTTCGCGCCCAAGAGCCATCGCCTCTTCTACTGGATGCGCGACGGGCTGCAGGAGGCGACGAAGATCGGGATCGTCGCCGACGGGACCCCGATCGCGACCGACTTCCTCGCGAACGGGCAGCTCGGCTTCGCCGCCGACGGGACGCGATGGTTCGCGGCAGGTGCCGCCCCGCCGGCGGAAGAGGGGACGATCGGCGACCTCACGCTCTTCGTCGACGGTGCCGCGGTGCTCCGCCATCGCGACCTCTCGATGCCGAGCTTCAGTCCCGACGGAAAGCACGTGGCGTGGCTGACGGCGACCGAGCGGCGGTCGAGCCTCGTCGTGGACGGCGCCGTCACGCGCACGTTCGACGTACCGCATGCGCCGTGCGCCGCGGCCGTGCTCGCGTCGGTGCCGAGTCCCGACCTGCCGCTCCGGCACGTCGTCAAGTATCTCCCCGGCGGGCGGCTGCTGGTCGTGACGCGTGACGCCGATGGTTGGGGCGTCTACCTCGACGACGAACGGATCGCGTCCTATCCGGTGTCGTTTCTGGACGACGTGCCGCCCGAGTGCGCCACCGGGGCGTCGTTCTCTCCCCGCTCGCTTCGCACCGCCGAGGCGGCGGCGGTCGCCGTCTGGTGGGAGCGCCTTCCCGGCGACCCGCCCCGATGGCGCGTCGCGCGGAACGGCCGCCCGTTCGACGGGATCACGTGCGTCGACCATTGGAAGCGCCACCCGCCGGAGCCGAGCGCCGACGGCGAGCGGGTCACGTATCCGTGTGTCGAGCAGGACGAGACGGGGGTGCACCACGTGAGCATCGTCCACGACGGCAAACGCTACGGTCCCTACGAGAGCCTCTGGGGTCTCGCGCCGGTCGCGAGCGGCGCGCACGTGGCCTACGGCGCGCAACGCGGCACGGACCAGCGCTCGTGGGGCGTCTACGTCGACGGCGAGATGCGCGCCGGACCGTTCACGTCGGTCTGGCGGCCCCGGGTGTCCTCGGACGGGGCCGTCGTCGCCTGGGAAGCGAAGCCCGACGCGGACGCGCGCGGCGTGTTCGGCCTCAACGGCCGCACGATCGGCGAGTTCGACGAAATCCTCTGGGGCCCCGACTTCGTGCCCGACGACCGCGTGGCCTGGATCATCCGCCGCGGCCGCAGCGTCACCCGCATCAGCGTCCCCCTCGCTCTCGCCCACGAGCCCGACCGCACCCCTCGCGTCGTCCGCCGCTGACGCGCGTCGTCCGGATCGAACCGGCCCCACCGCCTTGACGACTCGAGGGGTTGGTGGTTCACCCGCCCGATGCGTTCGCGCTGGCCCCGGGTGGCGACGCTGATGATGGTTGCCGCGCTCGGAGCCGGCTGCCAGCGCGAGCCGGCGGTCGAGAAGTCGCTGCTGGTCGAGCTCCCGAAGTCGTACGTCGACAAGTCGCTCGTGCTCTCCGAGGACGGCAAGGCCTGGGCGTTCGTCACGGAGACGGACGAAGGCCAGCGCGTGGTGAGCTCGGCCGGTACCGGCGACGTGCACGCGTTCTGCACCAAGCTCGCGTTCGCGCCGAAGACCCATCGACTCTTCTATTGGGCCCGCGACGGCTCCGAGGAAGAGCCGACCATCTCGATCGTCGCCGACGGCACACGCATCGCGACCGACTTCGTCACGATCGGGGAGATGGGATTCAGCCACGACGGCACACGCTGGCTCGCCGCGGGCGGGGCGCGCGGGCCCTCGGCCGCCGAGCTCGGGGAGATCACGCTCTTCGTCGACGGCGTCGTCACGGCGCGCGCGAAGGACATGGCGCTCCCGTCCTTCAGCCGCGACGGCAAGCATCTCGCGTATCTGACGTCGGACGCCGAGCGGGGAAGCCTCTTCGTCGACGGCACGCTGACGCGCACGTTCGATCTCCCGACCGGGCAATGCGGCGTCGCGGCACTGCGGGATGCGCCGCGACCCGACCTGCCGATGCGGCATGTCGTCCAGTACCTCGCCGACGGGAGCTTGCTCGTCGTGACGCGCGATCCGGACGGGTGGGGCGTCTATCGCGACGGGGAGCGCCTCGCCTACTACGTGCGGAGCACGTTCGACGCCGGCCAGGGGGAATGCGGGAAAATGTCCGCGTTCGCGCCGCGCTCGCTCCGCATCGCCGCGGAGGCGCCCGTCGCGTACTGGTGGGTGCGCGACGAGGGGGACGCGAACGTCTGGCGCGTGGTGCGGAACGGCAAGCCCGTCGACGACGTCACCTGTATCGAGCCCTGGCGCCATCACCCCCCGGAGACGAGCGCGGACGGCACGCAAGTCGTCTACCCGTGCGCGGGCAAGGAGGACCCCGACGCCGACGTCGTGCACCTCGTGAAGGACGGGACACGCTGGGGTCCGTACGACGACGTGTGGGGCATCGCGCCGTCGGAGAACTTCGCCCACGTCGCGTACGGCGCGTCGCGCGGTCCGATCCCGCGGCCCTGGTCGATCTACGTCGACGGCGTCGCGCGCGTGTCGAATCTGCTCGCGAACTGGCGGCCGAAGGTGTGGGACGACGGCTCGACGGTCGCGTGGGAGGCGCTGCTCACCGACGGCGGCCGCGGCCGGTTCGGCATCGACGGCCACCACCTCGGCTCGTTCGACGCCGTGTATTGGGGCCCCGAGGCCGAGCCCGGCGACCGGGTCGGGTGGGTGGTGCAGCGCGGCCGCAAGGTCACGCGGGTTTCCGTCCCGCTGGCGCTCGTCCGCGAGCCGGTCGAGCACCCGCGCGCCGTGCGTCGCGTCGAGCCGCGATGAGCGCGGGCGTGGCGCGGGGCTTCGGCCGCGCGCACCCCTGGTGGCTCGTCGGGGCGATCGTCGCGGTCCACGCCGCCGTCGTCGCGTACACGGCCGCGCACCACGAGCCGTGGCGCGACGAGGTCGTGCCGATGAGCTTCGCGAAGGGCGTGACGTCGCTCGGCGAGCTCTGGGAGGTGCTGCGGTACCAGGGGCATCCGATCCTCTGGTATCTCGTGCTCCGCGCCGGGTACCTCGTCTTCGGCACGACGGCCGTGCTGCCGGTCGCGAGCGTCGTGATCGCGGTCGCGGCGGTGGCGCTATTCCTCGCGTGCGCGCCGCTGCCGCTCTGGATGAAGGCGCTCGTCGCGTTCGGGTACTTCCCGCTCTTCGAGTACGCGGTGATCGCGCGCGGCAACGGCCTCGCGATGCTGCTGCTGTTCGGCTTCTGCGCGCTCTACACCCGCGGCGGGTCGCCGATCGCGGCGGCGGCCGCGCTCGCGGCGCTCGCGAACACGACGGTGCTCGGGTTCGTGGTGGCGGGCGCCGCCGGTGCCATGGCGGTCGTCGACTGGCTCGCGGCGCGCACCAGGGCGCGGCCCACGGGACGGCACCTCGTCGCCGCCGTCGTCTACCTCGCGGGACTCGCCCACGTCGCCGCGAGCAACGCGCCGGGGACGGCGGTCTTCCCGGCGGCCGTCGGCTGGCGTGACGTCGAGCCGATCGTCGCCGCGCTCGCCTCGGCGATCGTGAATCCGGTCGCGCACTCGGCGTTCCTCTACTGGGTGCCGTTGCCGGGTGTCTGGATCTGGCTCTTCCTCGCGCTCGTGCTCCGGCGCCGTCCCGCGGTCGTCGTGTTCGCGTTGCTCGGCCTCGTCGGCTTCGAGATGATCTTCGCGCTCGTCTACCCCGCGAGCCCGCGCCACGGGGGCTACGTGCTCCTGGTCGTGCTCGCGACCCTCTGGCTCAGCGAGGTGTGGACCTGGCCGGACGCGCCGGCGCAGGCTGGTGCCGCCGCGACGGTCGAGACGTGGATGCGCCGACTCCTGATCGTCCCGCTCGTCCTCGCGCTCGGCTACCAGGTCGTGCTCGGCGCCGGGTACGTCGTCGACGACGTGCAGCTCGACTACTCGTCGAGCAAGCGGCTCGCGGACCTGATCGCGAGCGACTCGCGGCTCGATCGCGCGATCGTGATCGGCGAGCCCGAGGCGCTCCATCAGTCGCTGCCCTACTATCGCCGGAACCCGCTCTACTTTCCGCAGGAGGAGGCGTTCCGCGACTGGATGTGGTCGCCGTCGGTGTCGTTCTCGGTCGCGAGCGACTCGACCCGCAGCCTCCAGATCGGCCGCCGCGCCGACTACGACTTGGGCGAGCTGCTCCGAACCGCGACCGAGCTGCGCGACACCCACGGCGTCCCAGTCGTGATGGCGCTCGCCTGGTTCGTGGACGGCCCCGAAACGCAACGCGCCTACGTCGGCACCTGGTACGAGCAAGTCTTCACCGTGAAGCCGGCCGACCGCGACGCCTTCCTCGCCCAGACCCAACTCCTCGGCCGCCTCCGCAGCGCCAGCTTCACCGACGAAAACTACGACGTATTCGTCCTGTGGTAGCGGCGGCTGCCTACCGTCACCCGAGGATTCCAAAGAAAGACGCAACTCTAGTCGGTACGGGCGGGGCGTGGGGGATCGCGTCGCTGCTCAGAACGCCGGACCCGCAACCGCTCAAGGGCACCATGCGCAGGGACACGTGTCCGGCTCACTTCGCTGCGCCGCGATCCCCCACGCCCCCTCGCAACGCCGTTGCGCGATCTGCAGAAGCTCTAATGGCGCCACCGCGTCCGCTTCTCTTTCCACCGGCTGGCAGAGAGGCAGCATAAACTTGCGCTGCGGCGGTGCGAGGTGCGGTGGGAGGACGCTCCGCAGCGAAGTGAGCCGGACACGTGTCCATGCGATCTCTGACCTTGAGCGGTCGCGGGTCCGGCGTTCTGAGCAGCGGAGCGTCCTCCCACCGCACCCCCGACGAGACCTTCGTGCATCCGGGAGGGAGAAGCACTGAGCAGAGCACGCGGACTAGAGCGCGTCAGGGTCGAGAGCGTAGTGGGCAGAAGCCGAGCTCGCGAACAGGGTCGAACCGTCGCGGGTCAGGTGCGGATAGCGGGAGCCGATGCCGATCGGTACCTGGCCGATGACGTCGAGCGTATCGCGGTCGAGGATGCGGATTTTTCCCTCGACCATCGAGCTCACGTAGAGACGGTTTCTGGCCGCGTCGATCACGACCGGACGGTTGCCGAGCCCGATGCGCTTGCGCGCGATCAGGCGGTCGGTTTTCAGATCGAATATCTCGAGGCCCCAGAGGCTGCTCACGAAGAGGCGGTCGCGGTCCGGGTCGATGCTGAGGCCGAGGCCGGCGCCGCTCCCCATGTCGTAGCTCGCCACCTTGCGGAGCGTGTCGAGGTCGATCGCGTGGACGAAGTTCCCGCCCATCCACTCCGTGATGTAGAGGCGGTTCCGGCCGTAGTGCACGGCGTGCGGAGCCAGGATGTACGAGCCGCCGAAGGGCTTCAGCGTCACCGGCTCGTGCCATGGGCTCACGAGGTCCTGGCTCGCGGTGTCGTCGAAGCGGCGCGTCTTGCGGTCGAGGCGCACGAGGAGGTTGCTGAACTCGCTCGTGTAGAAGAACGCGTCGTGCGCGGCGTCGTAGGCGAGGGTGTTGCCGAGTGCCGGGCCGGCGACGACCGGCGTGAAGCGCGTCGGGTCGGCGACGTCGAACGCCATCACGCTCTGCACGATTTGCCGTCCGTGCTGCACGCTCGCCTGCACGCCGACCTGGATCTCGTCCGGCAGACAGATCATCAGCTCGAGGCGGCCGTAGAAATCGGGTGAGAAGAACCGATGGGTCGCGACGAGCTTCCTCGTCGCGAGGTCGTACTCGACGATGCGGCCGTCCTTGCAGGCCTCGTAGTCCGCGATGACCGAGCCGCAGACGGGGATCGCGGCGTGGAGCGTGCCGCGGTCCGGCACCTCGCAGAAGCTGTACGCGAGCCCCGCCCCGACGTAGGTGGCGCCGAGCGGCGCCACGATCAGCGGCACGAGCGAGGGGATCAGGTTCACCGGAATGACCGCGGCGATGCGCGCCAGCATCACGTCGCGCGCGCGGAGGCGCGGGGTGAGCAGCAGATGCGTCAGCCCGAGGACCACCGCCCACGCGGCGATCGCGAGGCGATCCATGCGATCGCCGGCGTACGCCAGCCAGGCGGCGAAGAACGCGAGCCAGACGACGAGCGCGAGCACGCGCGGCACGCGCCGGGCGCGCAGCGCCCACGCGAGCGGCAACGAGGCGGCGCAGGCCGCGGCGACCGTCGGGTTGGCGTCGATCATGTAGTGCGCCGCCACGAGCGCCGTGAGGCCGAGCGCCAGTGCGACCGGCGTCAGGCGGGCGCGCGCGCCGTCGGGCTCGAACAGCGTGGCGGGGAGCCGTCGGTGCAACGCGACCGCCGCGACCGCCATCGCCAGCAGGATCGTCCGGAGCTCGATCTGCCCGTAGCCCCAGAACCAGAGGAAGCTCTGCGTGTCGACGACCATCACGCGCCGGAGCGCGCTGTCGAGCGCGGGCCAGTCCGACCACGTCGTGTAGCGGAGCCAGCGCGCGCCGATCAGGACCACGAGCGCCGCGGCGCAGCCGACGGCCCAGACGACGCAGAGTACGCGCCCGAGGCGTCGCATCTCAGTGCGCCTCCAGGAGCGGTCGCACGGCCGCCGCGACGGTCTCGGCGATCAGCCGCTGGGCGGCCGGGTTCGGGTGCGGGTCGTCGTCGAGGACGAGCGAGCCCGTCGGGTGCGCGGCGTACCAGGCGGCGGCGACCGGCGCGAAGTCGACGAGCGTGACGTCGAGGCCCGCGATCGCCGTCTGGAGCTCGGGCGGCATCGGCCCGAGCTGGCCGCGCGTCAGGTACGGCATGTTCAGGACGACGAACCGCGCGCCGATCTTCCGCGTCTCCTCCGCCATGGCGCCCACCATGGCACGAAGCGCGTGCGTCGCCGTCTCCGGCGAGCGGTCGACCGAGACCGTCCGATCGAGCCAGGTGCGGAACGCGATCGTCGCGGCCCATGTCGTGCGGAGCCAGAGCGCCGCCGGCCCGTCGAGGGGGCGGGTCGCGACGTCGCGCATGAAGTCGCGGTTTTCCTCGACGCTGAACACTTCCGTCGGCGGCGGTCGGAGGACGATCTGGTCGCCTTCGCGCTGGAGGTACGCGACCGGGAGGCAGTACGGCAGGAAGTTCGGGGCGCAGGGGTTCACGTTCCGGCGCACGTGGTCGGGGATGAAGGCGTAGACGACGACCTTCGGCTTCAGGTCGGCGTTCCGCATCAGGAGGAGGAGCGACTGCACCGAGCCGTAGCTCCCCATCGCGAAGTTGGCGACCGACGCGCCCGTCATCGCGTGGAGCTGCTGCACCCACGTCTGCTCGCTCTCGATGCCGGAGCCCCACGTGAACGAGCAGCCGAGCGCCATCACGTCGACCGTCGGTCCCGTCTGGTCGCCGGCGGCGTCGACGCGCGCGCCGCGGCGGTCGGTGAAGATGTGGAAGCGGGCGTCGGTCTCGACGTTCCGCAGCACGGTCGACCCGTTCGGGGTCGCGACGAAGCCGAGCTCGTCGTCGCGCGTCATCAGGTAGTCGCCGTCGAGCACGATCGGAAGGTGGACGAGCTGCGTGCCGCGCCACGCGAAGTAGGCGAGGGCGATCAGCGCGCACGCGAGGAGCGTGGCGACGAGCATCGCGGCCTGGAACAGGATCGGACGGGAGCTCAGGCGCGGCTCCACCGTCTCATCGGAACGGGCTCATGCGGAGCAGCGGACGATCCCACTGCGCGACCGCGTCCGGCGAGAAGAAAAGCCGCTGCGCGCTGCCTTCGCCCGCGAGATACTCGCGGAGGCGCGATCCCGGCCGGGTGAAGAAGTAGAACGCCCAGTCGACCACGACCTTGAGATCCGGTTCTGCGCGGAGGCAAGCGATCACGCGCTCGTCCGTGAACTGGAAGCGGCGTGTGCGCGCGGTCGTGAGGAAGACGTCGCCGAACGAGCCGTAGGTGAGCGCGGAGTTGGCGAAGCCGCAGCCCGGCTCCTCGCCCGTCGCCGCGAAGAAGATCGGCGCGAACGAGACGACCTGCCGGTTCTCGTGGGCGATCGCGTGGGACCGCCCCCTGAACCACGGATCGGCGTCGCCGCCGAGCATGCCGACGTAGTGGGTCGCGAGGAGCGCGGCCGCGAGCCCGCCGACCCCCGCGACGACCCACATGCCGGCGACGCGCTCGAGGAGCCACGCCCATCCCGCGGCGAGGAACGCGGCGAACGCGAAGCACGGGATGAAGTACCGGGGCGACACGAAATCCATCACGAAGAAGTTCAGCCAGAGGAGCCCCGCCGGCCAGAGGGCGGTGAACGCGCCGAACGCCGGCCGCGTGCGCGCGCAGCCGAAGATCCAGACGGGGATCGCGAGGAGGCCGAGCGCCAGGATCGCGAGCGGCATCGGCTCGACGGCCGTCAGGAAGAACGTCTCGAAGTTCAGCGCCGCCCACTGCCGCGGCGTCTCGATGCCGAGGAGCCGTTTCATGTCGGCGAAGCCCGAGTCGATCGCCCACATGCCGACGCGATGCGTCCCGACGCGCGTCAGCTGGAACTGGACCACCTCCGCGAAGACGCCGTCGCTCAGCACGGCGACCGCGACGAGCCCGGCCACGCCGGCGACGATGCCCGCCATCGCGAGATCGGCGAGGCGGCGCCACTCGCGTCCGACGGCGAGCCCGACCACCGCGGCGCCGACCACGACGAGGACCGTCGGCTTGGTGAGGAGCGCGGCCACGAAGACGACGCCGCTCGCCCACGCGGACGCGCGGCTCGTGCGGGTGAAGAGCCAGAGCACCCCGAGGAGCGTGAGGAAGAGGGCGGGCGTTTCCGGCACCGCCGTCAGCGCGCGTGATTGCACCGGCGAGAAGAGGAAGACGGCTTCGGCGAGCAGGGCCGGCAGTGCCCCCACGAACGGGCGGGCGAGCCGGAACAGGACGAATCCGCTCGCCGCGAGCGCCGTCAGCGAGAGCATCCGATAGCCGAACAGGGTTCGTCCGAAGATCTCGCCCGCGAGCGCCAGGAGATAGAGATGGAGCGGTGTCTCGTGGTGCGGAAAGTCGACGAACGGCCGCTGGCCCTCGGCGATGAATCGGGCGTCGAGCATCAGCCAGCCCTCGTCGAAGTCGTGGGGCAGGGTGTCGAGAACGGGGAGCCCCGTCGCGACGAAGACGGCGGCGAGCGCGATCGCGGCGACGGGTGCGAGCTCGAACGCCGGTCGTCGCATCGCGCGACGATAGCTCACGATTTCGCGGCCGGGAATCGACGAGCGGCGCGTCGTCGCGCGCGAGCGCGCGGCGCGGAATGGCGTTGACCAGCGGCTGGTTCGTCGTGGTAGACAACCCCGATGCTCGCGTCCGTCCCCACCCCCACCCCGTGCGAGCGCTTGGAGATCCGAGTCGACCGTCGTCGCTTCCGCTCCGTCGGTCCGGATCGACTGCAGAGGAGTCGTCCAGCATGTCCCCCACGGGCGCGATCCCGGCGCCGGCACTGACGACGGCGTCGGCCGACCGCGGGGGTGTCGTGGTCGAGGCGGCTCGTCCTCTGTCGATCGCGCTGATCCGTCCGGCCTCGTTGCTGCCGCTCTCCGCGCACAACGTCTGGGTGCTCGACGCGCCGCCGATCGGCCTCGCGTACCTGTCGGCCGCCCTCAAGCGGGCCGGCCACCGCGTGCGCATCATCGACGCCTTCGGCGAGGCCCCGGACGCGATCACTCGCGATCCCGACGGATACGCCATCAACGGGCTCGTCGCCGCGCAGGTGGTCGAGCGCATCCCGGCCGACGTCGACCTCATCGGCGTCGGCTGCATGTTCTCCAACTCGTGGATCTATTGCCGCCGCACGATCGCCGCGATCGCCGCCGCGCATCCCGGCGTGCCGATCGTCGTCGGCGGCGAGCACGCGACCGCCGACTGGGAGCGCCTGCTCCGCCGCGTGCCCGAGGTGCTCTGTTGCGCGCTCGGGGAGGGCGAAGAGACGATCGTCGAGGTGGCGGCGCGCCTCAGCCGCGGCCTCCCGCTCGACGACGTGCCCGGACTCGCCGTGCGCGCCGCCGACGGGAGCGTGCGCGCGACCGCCACGCGGCAGCGCATCACCGACGTCGACGCGATCCCGTGGCCCGACTGGGACTCCGTGCCGCTCGCGCACTACCTCGACAACCAGCTCACGCACGACCCGTACACGGCCCGCAGCATGCCGATGCTGGCGTCGCGCGGGTGCCCCTACCAGTGCACGTTCTGCTCGAGCCCGCAGATGTTCGGGACGAAGTGGGTGGCGCGCGATCCGCGCTGCGTCGTCGACGAGATGGCGCACTACCGCGACACGCTCGGCGCGCGCTACTTCGAGTTCCAGGATCTCACGATGGTGGTCCGGCGCGACTGGATCATCGACTTCGCGAAGCTCCTGATCGACCGGAAGCTCGACGTCCAGTGGTGCATGCCGTCGGGGACGCGCTCGGAGGCGCTCGACGCCGAAGTGCTCGGCTGGATGAAGCGGAGCGGCTGCCGCTCGTTCGCCTACGCGCCCGAGAGCGGCTCCCCCGAGGAGCTCCGCCGCATCAAGAAGAAGGTGCAGCTCCCGCGGATGCTCGACTCGATGCGCGCCGCGGTGAAGGTCGGCATGGTCACGCGCTCGCATCTGATCTTCGGGATGCCGGGCCAGACGAAGCGCGACGTGGTGCAGTCGCTCGCCTTCGCCACGCGGCTCGCCGTCGCCGGCGTGCACGACCTCGCGTGCTACGCCTTCTCGCCCTACCCGGGCAGCGAGCTCTACGATCAGCTCGTCGCCGAAGGCCGCATCGAGCCGGCGGCCGACGACTACGACCGCGTGCTCGCCCAGAACATCTTCACCAACTACAAGCTGCGCCGCTCGTGGACCCCGCATCTCCCGTGGTGGTCGCTGGGGTGGTTGTGCGTGGGCACCATGGCGTATTTCTACGTGCTCCAGTTCGCGCTGCGGCCGACGCGCGTCGTCGCGTTGCTGCGGAGCCTGCTCCAGAAGCGCCCCCACACGTATTTCCAGCGCATGGTCATCCGACGGGTGTCCGACGCCGGTGGCGCGCCCGCCGCGCTCGGGCGGGTCGCCGACGAAGCGATATGAGACCCGACAACGTCAGCGCGCGCGACTGGCTCGAGTACAACGCGCTCTTTTTCGCCGAACACTTCCTCGGCCACGGCAACTATCGCCGGATCTTCGCGAGCCGCGAACGGAAGCTCTGGGAACACGTCGACCGCTACGCCACCGAGCATCCGCCGAACGAGCCGTTCCGCGTCATCGAGCACGCCGACCCGCACGCGCGGCCGCTCTTCCATCCCTACGTTCCCGAGGTGTTCCGCGGCATCGCGCGCGACTGGCCGTGCGTCACGAAGTGGACCTTCGATTTCTTCGCCGAGCGGTACGGCGACAAGAAGGTCTATCTCACCAGCAATCGCGGCCTCGTCGGCAAGGGGGCGGCCCCGCGCATCCAGAACGGCGAGGCGATGGGCGAGGAGCTGACGCTCCGCGAGTACATCGCGCAGCTCAAGAACGGGACGCCGAAATATCTAAAGTTCTCGCAGATGATCCACGAGAGCTCCGAGCTCCAAGAGGACTTCAACTGCGACTGGTTGCTGCAATTCCACCGGTCGCACGAATTCAAGAAGCTCTTCTTCTTGTTCATCGGCGGGAAGGGCACGGCGACGCCGATCCACACCGCGCTGCCGCCGACGGTCTTCGTGCAGATCCAGGGCACGAAGAAGTGGACCTTCTATCCCTGCAATGACCGCCTTTTTCTCGGCGTCCGCCCCGACCGGCGGAGCTACTTCTTCACCGACGCGAATCCCGCGGAGCCCGACGAGCGGTTCCCGCTGCTCAAGCACGCCCAGGGGCAAGAGGTGCTCCTGCACCCGGGCGACGTCGTGTGGTTCCCGCCGTGCTGCTGGCACCAGGTCGAGAACACGACCGACTCGATCGGCGTCGCCTACAAGTTCTTCGACGTGCCTGCGGCGCTCCGAGCGTCGAAGATGCTGACGCTCTCGTTCTTCTGCGCGACCAAGCCGAGCCTGCTCAAGTCGTCGATCATGGCGCGGCTCACGAAGCGCGAGTACATCTTCAACAACCCGCAGCGCTACGACTGACGCCGCGAGTCGAACGGGCGCGGGCGCTCGCACCGACAGGCCGGCGTTCGACGACGCCATGGCGTCTGCAACCGCGGGAAATCGCGTTGACCGTCCGGGCGCCCGTCGTGGTAGACAGGGCCGATGCCCGCCTCCGGAGCGGCGAAGCAGGACCCCTACCTGCCGCCGCGCTTCGCTCCCACCGCCGCCGTCGTGCCCGTGCGGGAGAACGTGCTCGCCGCCCTCGGGTGGGCGGTCGCGAGCTCGACGCTGCACCGCATCCGGCGTGGCGAAGGCGCGCTCCTCGCGATCAATCTCTCGCTGATCGCCGCGCACGGCGAGGTCTTCACGATCCGCGGGCTCATGCAGGCGTTCGTGTCGATCCTCGCGATCCTCGTGATGTACGCCTTCAACGACCTCTACGACGCGCCGGTCGATTGGAACAATCCGAAGAAGGATCGGGCGCTCATCCGGACGTGGATCGAGCACCGCCAGGCCGGCGTGCTCGCGACGATCGTCCTGAAGCTCGCGACGCTCGCGATCGCCTATGGCGCGCTCGGTGCGACGCCGACGGCGGCCGTCGCCGCGGTCATGGTCGTGAACGTCGTCTACTCGACGATGCTGAAGGGCGTGCCGGTCGCCGACGTCCTCGCGGTCTGGGTCTGGGGCTCGCTGTACGCGGCGATCGTCGCCCCGTCGTTCGCGGTGACGTTCCTCGTCGGCCTCATGACCGGCGTCTGCCATCTCTTCCAGGCGCTCGACGACCGGACGCCCGACGCCGAGAACGGCATCCAGACGACGGCGGTCCGGTCGGCGGTGCTGTCGCGGAACGTGCTCGTCGCGCTGTCGCTGCTGCTCGTCGGCATCCTCTGGACGTCGGTGGGTGCGGCGGCGGCGGTGACCGGGATCGTGCCCCTCCTGATCTTCTTCGTCGTCGCCGACGCGGGCGTCGGCTGGCTGCTCACCAAGGCGTACTTCGCGGTCGTCTGGCTCTGGTTCCTCGGGGCGAGCGGTGCGGCTGGCTGAGAAATTCGCGCTCGGGTACGCGTACGGCTCGAGCCTGCTGTCGTACATGATCGACGGACCGCCGCGGCCGTTCTCCGCGACGTGGGCGGTGACCAACCGCTGCAACCTCCGCTGTACGTACTGCAACTGTCCCTTCATCGACCCGACCCAGCTCGACCTCCACCGCGTCGCGCTGATGTTCGACCGCCTGCGCGCGATGGGCGTGCGCCGCCTCGGCCTCGCCGGCGGCGAGCCGATGATGCGGAAGGACATCGGCGAGATCGTCGGGATGGCGAAGGACCGCGGGTTCTGGGTGAGCATCAACTCGAACCTGACGCTCTACGATCGCCACCCCGAGCGCCTGGCGCTCGCCGACCTCGTCTACACGAGCATCGACGGCGACGCCGCCGCGCACGTCGCCGCGCGCGGCGAGGGCTCGTACGACGGCGTCCTCGCCGGGATCGCCGATCTGGTGCGCATCGGCAAGCCGGTGATCGCGATCTGCGTGGTCACCGAGCACAGTCTCACCCAGGCCGACGCCATCCTCCGGCTCGCCGAGACGATGGGCTTTCGCGTCCACTTCCAGCCGCAGTGCACGGAGACGGACATCGTGCGCGGCAGCGTGTCGGCGTCGGTCTCGAACGAGCGGTTCCGCGGCTTCTGGCGCGATCTGCTCGAGGAGAAGCGGCGGGGCAGGCCGATCGTGAGCTCGACGGCGTTCATCGAGTTCCTCGCCGAGTGGGACGACTTCTCCACCTCCGCGACGCACGAGCCGAACGAGCGCTGCGCGGCCGGCCACGGGTACTTCTACATCGACCCCCTCGGGCGCGCGTACCCGTGCGCCTACACGAAGGGGAAGACGACGGCGGTCGACCTGCTCGCGGCCGACTGGCGAACGGCGTGGGATCGCGAGACGCCGTGCAACCGCTGCATCGTCGGTCCGATGCTCGAGTTCAACCTCCTCTATCAACGGCCGCTCACCGCCGCGCTCGAGAGCGCTCGCACGTACGCTTGAGCACGCCGTCGCCGTCGCCGCAGCCGGCGGCGTTCACGACGCGAGCGCTCGGCCGGCCGCGGTTCGCCGGCGTCGCGCTCGCGTTGGCCGTCGCGTACGCGGCTCCGCTCTTCGCTCCGCCCGCGACGCCGGCGCTCGGCGTCCCGACGCCGCCCGACGCCTGGCTGCTGACCCGCATCTTTCCCGGCGTGCCCGCGTGGTGGGTGGGCCTGCGGCTCGCGGCGCTCGCGACGGCGGCGGTGCTGCTGGCGTGGAAGCCGTGGCCGGCGTCCGCGTCGGAGCGGCCGGCGACCGCGGTGTCGCCCGCGGCGCCGATGCTCGGCTGGACCGCCGTGGGGCTCGCCGCGCTCCACCTGGCGCTCGCGCCGTTCGCGGGCGGGCTCGGTCCCGGCGGGCAGCTCGGGTATCTCGCGCTCCTCGCCGCGCCGGCGGCGGTGCTCGCGTGGGGTGAGGGTTGCTTCCGCGCGCCGTCGGCCGCGGCATGGCGGGCGGCGTTGCCGACGGCCGTCGTGATCGCGGTGTGGGTCGCGGGCCGGCTGGTCACCGATCTCGGCTCGCCCCGCGCGGCCGACGTCATCGACGGCTGGCGCGGCTTCCTCGACACCGCGCGCGCGTTCCACGATCGGCAGAACATTCTCACCGAGCTCTACGATCCGAAGCTGCCGGGCGTGAGCGGCATCCTCTTCGTGCTGCACGGCGTGCCGTTCTTCCAGGCGGGGCTCGCGACGTTCGGCCTGCCCGCGGTGCAGGTCTTCCAGATCGCGTCGGTCGCCGTGACGGCCGCGCTCGTCGCACGGCTCGCCGCGGTCCTGATCGCGCCGCCGGTCGCCGCCGTCGCCGCGGCCGTTTTCCTCTTCGCGCCGTTCACGCGCTTCGTGACGTTCTTCCCCGGTCCGTTCGTCGCGGGACCGCTCTACGCGGTGCTGGTCGCGCTCGCGGCGCTGCTCGTCGTCCGCCGGCGATCGGCGGCGGGGCTCGCGGCGCTCGGCGCGGCGGGCGGGCTCGCGCTCGGCTATCCGGGGGTCGTGCCGATCGCGGGGGTCGTCGGCGTTTGGGCCCTCTGGCGCGTGCGTGGCGACCTCGGGTCGCTCGTGCCCGGCGCCGTCGCGGGGCTCGCGTCGTTCGCCGCGGTGGTCGTGCCCGGCCTCCCGAACGTGTTCACGCCGAGCCGCATGGGCAGCCACTTTCGCTGGGACGGGCTCATCGCCGTCATCGACGCCGGCCTCCTCGGCCAGATCCCGGTCGCGAAAACGCCCGCCGCCTACGAAGGCGTCGTGCAACGGCCCCTCGACATCGTCGTGTCGGCGCTCCTCGCGCCGTTCGCGAACGCGCGGGTCGCGATCCGGCTCTGGGGCGACGCGCTCTTCGATCCGGTGGGCGCCGTCCTGCTCGCGGTGGGGCTGGTCGCGTGCGTGCGGGCGGCGCGGGGTCCCTTGCACGCCGACGCGCGCCGTCGATCGCTCGCGCGGGTCCTGCTCGTCACCTACGGCATCGTCCTCGCGCCGGCGTTCGTGTCGCCGGTCGACGTCGCGAACGTCGCCTACGCGGTCGTGCTGCCGGTCGCCGTGGCGCTCGTCGCCGCGGCGGGGGCGTGGGTGCTCGTGGGTGACGCGGCCGCGGGGTGGTCGCGGGGGTGGGTCGCGGCGGTGCTCGTGGCGGTCGTCGCCGGCGGCTCGGCGCTCTTCGATGTCGTGAATCCGCGCGTGCTCGCGGCGTCGTCGTTCGGGACGATGTTCGAGGTCACGGAGCCGGCGGCGCTCGATCGCGTCGTCGTCCTCGGGTATGGGCCGGACTTCGTGCGGCCGACGAAGACGCTCTACACGGGACCGATCACCGCCTTCGCCGGACGGCGGCCCGTCGGCTACCTCGAGTACGATGCCGGCCCGCTCCCCGCGGCCGAGCTCGCGGCCGAGCGCAAGGATCTCGTGTTCTGGAGCCACGGGTACGACGGCGACGTGCCGATCGCCGCCGCGATCTGCGCCACATGGCCGGACGCGACGCTCTTCGAGATTCGCGACCGCGCCGGCCTCGGCCGGGTACACGCGGCGCGGCTCGGCAACGTCCCGTGGGAGCCGCGGGCCGACGCCGGCCGCTGGCAGGCGCGCGGGTGCCGCGCCGGCACGTGAAGCCCGGTGCGCCGCGGCCGCGTCGCGACGTTCCGGACGCTGGACACGCGAGCGGGGCGATCGGCGGCGACGGGCCGGTCGTGCCCGCGGGGGACGACACGCGTGCGCTCGCGACCAGCTTCGCGGCGACCCTGGCGCTCATGCTCGCGATCACGTTTCTGATCTACGGCCGCGCCCTCGACGCGCCGTTCGTCTTCGACGACCGGCCCGCGATCGTCGAGAACCCGTCGCTCCGCCGGCTCTGGCCGCCGATCGGCGACGCCGATCTCCGCGGCCCGCTGAATCCGCCGCCGTTCGCGCCGACCGCGCGCCGCCCGGTGCCCAATCTCTCGCTCGCGCTCGACTACCGGCTGTACGGGCTCGATCCGGCCGGATACCGCGGGACCAACCTCGCGCTACACGCGCTCGTCGCGACGATCGTCGCGCTGCTCGTCCGCGACACGCTCCGATTGCCGTACTTCGGCGGCGCCTGGACCGCCGTCGCCACGCCGCTCGGCGTCGCGGCCGCGCTGGTCTGGCTCGCGCATCCGCTCGTCAGCGAGACGGTCGTCTACGTGACGCAGCGGACGGAGCTTCTCGCGGCGCTCTTCTACGTGCTCACGCTCTGGGCGGCGCTGCGCCACTGGATCGCGGTCGATGCCACCGCGGCGACCCGCTGGGCCGGCGTCGCGATCGCGTCCGCCGTCGCGGGCATGGCGTCGAAGGAGGTCGTGGCGTCGCTGCCGATCGTCGTGTGGCTGTACGAGCGCACGTTCCTCGTCGACTCGTGGCGTGCGACGGCGCGATCCCGAGGGCTCTACGCGGGGCTCGCCGCGAGCTGGCTCGTGCTCCTCGCGTTGAACGTCCAGGGGGCGAGCGGGCTCAGCGACGCGCGGCACTACGTGGCGCCGCTCGTGTGGTGGGTCACGCAGACGAAGGTGACGCTGCTCTACCTGAAGCTCGCGATCTGGCCGTGGCCGCTCGCGATCCACTACGCGCCCGCGTACCTCGACACGGCCGCGGCCGCCGCCCCGTGGGTGATCGCCTTCGCGGCGCTCGTCGTCGCCGTCGTCGCGGCGGTACGCCGCCGGCCGGGCGCGCGCTTCGTCGTCGTCGCGGTGGCGCTCGTGCTCGCGCCGACCTTCGTCGTGCCGCTCGCGAAGATGATGGCGGCGGAGCGCCGGATGTACCTGCCGCTCGCCGGGCTCGTGATCCTCGCGGTCGCCGGCGGCGCGCGCGTGCTCGCGGCACGCCGGACGCTGGCCGCGGTGGTCGCGGCGGTGCTCGTCGTCGTCCTCGGGGCCGTCACGGTGCGGCGCCTCGCCGCGTACGAGACGGCGATCACGCTCTGGACGGACACGATCCGGACCCAGCCCGCCGACGCGATGGCGCACTACAACCTCGGAGTCGCGCTCGTGGAGTCGGGCCGGCCGCCGGCCGAGGCGATGGCGCGCTTCGAAGAAGCACTCCGCCTCGACCCCGGGCACGCGGGTGCGCTCGACAACCTCGGCCTCGTGCTGCTCCGCCAGCGCCGGTTCGACGAGGCGCGCGCGCGCTTCGAGCGCGCACTCGCCGCCGACCCGGAGAACTCCGTCGCGCTCAACAACCTCGGCGCGCTCGAGCTCGAGCTCCGCCGGCCGGCGGCCGCGATCCCGTTCTTCGAGCGCGCGCTCGCCGCCGAGCCCGATTTTCCGAAGGCGATCGTCCACCGGAACCTCGGGAAGGCGCTCGTCGCCGTCGGGCGCCCGGAGGTGGGGCTCGGGCACTTGGATCGTGCCGTGCGCCTCGATCCCGAGGACCCCGAGGCGCAGAACGGGCGCGGGGCGGCGCTGCTCGCGCTCGGCAAGCCGGCGGCCGCGGTGCCGGCGTTCGAGACGGCGCTTCGTCGCGCACCCGACGACGCCGGCATCGAGAGCAACCTCGCGACGGCGCTCCTCCAGAGCGGCCGGGTCGAGGACGCGGCCGAGCATCTCCGGCACGTGCTCGCGCGCGAGCCCGCCAACCTCGGAGCTCGGAACAATCTCGGTACCGCGCTCCGTACGCTCGGCCGCACGTCCGACGCGATCACGGAATTCACGACCGTCGTCACGCGCGACCCCTCGCACGCGACGGCGCACTACAACCTCGGGAGCGCGCTCCTCGACAGCGGCCGTCCGCGGGAGGCGATCACGCACTTCGAGGCGGCGCTCCGGCTCGAGCTCGACGACCCGCAGGTGCGCTTCAAGTGCGCCATCGCGTACGTGCACGCCGATCGGCGCGCGGACGGCGTGGCGATGGCGGACCGCGCGCTGGCGCTCGCGCGCGCGCGCGGGCAGACGGCGCTCGCCGGCGAGATCGAGACCTGGCTCGCGGCCTACCGCGCGTCCGGTTCCTGACGGCGGCGCGTCGCGCCTTCCGGATCGCCGGGAATCGGCAACACGAGATCGGGCTCGGGGAAGGTCGGGCCGCTCTCGCGTTCGAGGTAGCCGAGACTCTCGAGCTTGCTCCGGATGTTGTGGGGGAGCGGCGAGGTCCGATGCTCGTCCGGCCGCTGCTCCAGGCCGTCGGCGTACGCCTCCTGGAAGGCGGCGAGCGCCTCCTTGGCGGCGGGCGTGTCGAAGTCGGTCGAGTACTGCTCCCGCGGTTCCGACGGGAGGCGCGCGAGATCGATCCAACGCAGCTCTTCCCGCGCGTACTGAAGGGCCGCCTCTCGTTGCAGGATCGCCGTCACGTCGGGCGCGAGCCCGGCTTGGAACTGCGGCCAGCTGCGGCGGCGCTGGACCTTGAGCGAGCCGTGACGGAAGCCGTCCTGCACGACCACCTGGCGGAGTGCCACGGGCTCGCTGCCGTCGACCTGGACCGCGCCGCCGAACATCATCACGGTGCGGAGGAGCGGCGCGTGCTCGACGGGATCGCCGGCGCGGACCGCGGCGAGGAAGCTCCGGCCGCCGGGGGTCGCCACGGCCGGGAGGCCGAGCACGTCGAGCACGGTCGGCAGCACGTCGGGGAGCGAGACGGGGCCGGCGACGACCGCGTTGCTCGGCAGGACCTCGGGCAGCCGGAGGACCAAGGGAATCCGCACGACCTCCTCGTAGAGGGTCCGGCGGTGCCCGAGCCCGTCGTGCTCGAAGAACTCGTCGCCGTGATCCGACATGACGACGACGAGGGTGTGCTTCGCCATGCCGGTGCGCTCGAGCGCGTCGAGGATCTTGCCGAGGTGCTCGTCGACCCAGGCGACCTCGCCCTCGTAGAGCGCATGCAGGTGCTCCAGGTCGCGGTCGCCGATCGCGCGGACGAGGGCGCCCGGCCGATCGGGATGGGGCGTGCCGACGTCGGAACCGCCCATGCAGTCCGCGCCCGTGAACGTGCCTGCGTAGGCCGGGTCGAAGCGGGTCGCGTACGGTGGCGGCGGCACGTAGTCGCAGTGCGCGTCGAAGAAGTGCGCGAACACGAACCAGGGCCGGCCGTCCTGCGCGAAGGCTTCGAGCTGCGCGATGGTCGCTTCCGCGACCTGCGGCGAGGTCACGACGATCTGCGAGTTGTCGTTGAGCTCGCCCTCGACCACCCCGAGGCGGCGCTTGGTGTCGTCGTAGCGCGCCCAGTCACCGGCCGTGGCCGCTTGCTCGGCCTCGCTCCGGAGTGCCGCGACGCGCGCGGAAATCTCGGTGGTCGCCGCGCCGTACACCGGCGTGTAGGTTTCGAAGCCGCGGGCGAAGCCCCAGTACGGATCGAGATAGGGCGCCGAGTAGATGCCGGCCGTGCGATAGCCGTGGTTGGCGAGGATCTCGGCGAAGGTCGGGATCGCGGGATCGAGCACCGCGCCTTCGCTTTCGACGGCGTGGGCGATGCCGGGACGGCCGGTCATGAGGGCGATGTGCGACGGGAGCGTCCACGAGCTCGACGCGTACGCGTCGCTCATGCGGACGCCTTCGCGGGCGAGACGCGTGAGCGCCGGGCTGGTGTCGACGTCGGGGGCGTACTTCGGGCGGTGGCCGTAGGTGCCGAGGACGTCCTGTCTCACGGTGTCGAGCGAGACGATCAGCACGTTGTACGGCACTGCTGGACGCGGCGGCGTCGACGATTTGCAGGCGGCGACGGCGAACACGAACACGGCGCTCAGAGTCGCCACACGGATGGCTGAAGCGATCACGGGGGCGAGTTCCTAACACAGAAGTTTGCGGTTCTCATGGGCGTGGAAGAGGCGATGGTGGGGTCACTTCGAGGCGTGGCGGCGGTGCCATGCGCGCGGAGTGTGGGACGGCTCCGGTCACCTACGGCGTACTCGCATGTGGTCCGCGCGTCGCGTGCGATCGGGCTCGTAGACTCGCCTCGCGTTGCTGGGCGCATGGGGCTCATTCGCGAAGCGGCGTTTGGCGGACGGACTTTCGATTTTACGCTCGTCGCCGAGATCGGCTCCCTCCGCCGTCCCACACTCCGCGCGCCCGCGCCGGCACGGTCGAAGTGCCCCCTCATTTCACGCCTTCGTTTCGGTTCACTCCTTCGTTTCAGTCCTTCGTTGATGTCTGACAGTGGGGCAGTTCGATTGCGTCAGGGGTCGCTCCGGGGAGCGGCTCGTCGCCGGATGGACGTGAGCGCTGTGGCGCTCACCCCCCGGCGGTCAGCTCGCGTATTACGCAGGGCATGGTGGCTCCGGCGGGTTTTATGCGCTGGGGACCAGCGACCCCGCGACCGTAGGAGTGTGCCCCTGACGCAATCGAACTGACCCACTCTCCTCGTTGCGCGTCATGGAGCTCGCTGCTCAAGCCCGGCCAAAGCTGCGGTGGCAGTCGGGTCGTCGGGGCGTTCGCGTAGGACCGTGCGGTACTCGGCGATCGCGGCGTTGCGTTCGCCGGTGGCGGTGAGGGTCGCCGCGAGGTCGATGCGTACCTCGACGAGCCTCGGGTCCAGTCGGAGGGCTTCGCGGAAGGCGGTGATCGCTTCGGTGTGGCGGCCGGCTTGGGCCAACAACGCGCCCCGGTTGGCATGGGCGCGTGGTTCCGTCGGGGCGAGCGTCGTGGCCGTCGTGGCGTGGGCGATGGCTTCGTCCATGCGGCCGAGGTCCGCGAGGGTGACGGCGAGGTTGTTGTGGGTGGCGACGAGCGTGGGGTCGATGGCGAGGGCGCGTTCGTAGGCGGCGACGGCGGCGGTCGCGTCGCCTTGTGCGGCGAGCGCCCAGCCGAGGTTGTTCGCGGCTTTCGCGTAGCGGGGGTCGATCGCGAGGGCGCGGCGGTACTCTGCGATCGCGTCGTCGAGGGCGCCGCGCTCGGCGCGGGCGAGGCCGAGGTTGTAGGCGGCGGTCGCCGAGCCGGGATCGAGCCGGACGGCCTCGGCGTACTCGGCTTCCGACTCGGCGGCGCGGCCGGCGCGCGCGAGCGCGCGCCCGAGATTGAGGTGGGCCTTGGCGTAGCCGGGGGCGATCGCGACCGCGCGCGCGTAGTGCTCGATCGCTTCGTCGTGACGGCCGCGTTCGTCGAGCGCGATCCCGAGGTTCGAGTGGGCCACGTGATTGTCGCGGGTGACGGCGACGGCGTGGCTGAAGAGCGTCAGGCTGTTTTGCCAGTGCGGGATCTGCGCGGCGGTCACGGCGACGCAGGCCGCGAGCGTGGCGACGGCGCCGGTCGCGAGGAGCGGTCCGTTGCGGCGGAGGCCCGGGACCGAGAGGGCGCCCCATGCGACCATGACGTAGAGGCCGATCGCCGGCAGGTACGTGAAGCGGTCGGCCATCGCTTGGTCGCCCTGGCGCACGACGCCGATCACCGGCACGAGCGTGCCGAGGTACCAGAGCCAGCCGACCGCGAGGAACGGCCGCCGGCGCCGCGCGATGGCGACGGCCGCGGTGATCGCCACGAGCACGAGCGCCGCGCCGAGCGCGTGCCACGCGGAGAGGTGCGCCGGCGCCGGATAGAAGACCGCGAGCCCGGTCGGCCACACCGTCTTCCAGAGATACGTGACGTAGGAGATCGCCGCGTTCCCGAGCCGATACGCGAGGGGCGTCGACGCGAGCGTCGCGGCGAGCGCGCCCGCGCTCCGCTGGGCCGCGACGGTGAGGACGCTCACCACGGCGGCGAGCGCGAAGAGCGGCACCTTCTCGCGGACGAGCGCGATCGCGGTCGCGCGGTCGCGGAGGCGTCCGAGCGGCCACCAATCGAGGAGGAGGAGCACGAAGGGCAGGGTGACCAGCATGGGCTTCGCGAGCAGCCCGGCGGCGAAGACCGCGACGACGGCGGCCCAGCGTCCCCAGGTCGGCCGGCGCGCGAAGCGGAGATGCGCGGCGAGGGTCAGCATCCAGCAGAGTCCCGAGAGGACGTCCTTCCGCTCCGACACCCAGGCGACCGACTCGACGTGCAGCGGGTGCCAGGCGAAGACGGCGGCGACCCACGCGCTCGGCCACCGCGCGCCCGTCATCGCCGCGAGCACGAGGAAGAGCACCGCGGTCGCGAGCGCGTGGAGGACGACGTTCTCGAGGAGGTGCGCGCCGGCGTCGAGCCCGAAGAGCTCGACGTCGACGAGGTGCGAGAGGCTCGTGAGCGGGTGCCAGGTCGCCTGGTGCACGCCGGTCAATGCCCAGCGTACGCCCGCCCAGGTGAGGCCGTGCGGGACGTGCGGGTGCTCGGTGACGTACTCGTTGTCGTCGTAGTTCAGGAACTCGTGCGTCCGGACGGGCGCGTAGAGGACGACGGTGACGAGCACGAGCGCCGCCGTGACGGCGACGTCGAGGCCCGTCGGGCGCCAATCGTTCGGAGCGCCGCGCGAAGGCGGCGCGGCCGTGGTGGCGCTTCGCTTCATGGCGTCGCGGGTTTCGGCGCGGCGAGCGCGGCGGCGAGGTTGGCGGCGGCCTCGGCGTGATCGGGTGCGAGCGCGACGGCCTTCCGGAATTCCGCGGCGGCGGCATCGAGGTCGCCGCGCCGCGCGAACGCGATGCCGAGGTCGTTGTGCAAGTCGGGCACGTCCGGCGTGAGCGCGATGGCGCGGCCGTAGGCGGCGATCGCCTCGTCGAACCGTCCGGCGGCGGCGAGGGCCGCGCCGTGCTGGTAGTGCGCGTCGGCAAGCCGAGGGCGGAGCCGCGCCGCCGCGGCGAGCTCGGTGATCGCCTCGTCGAGCTGGCCGCGCGCCGCGAGCTGCGCACCGAGCCCGCGGTGCGCCTCGGCGTGCGACGGATCGAGCGCGAGCGCGGCGCGGTAGTGGGCGATCGCCTCGGCGTTCCGGCCGACGCGCGTCAGCACGGTCGCGAGATTGACGTGGGCCGAGAGATAGCTCGGATCGGCCGCGAGCGCCGCATCGTACCGCGTGATGGCCTCGTCGATCTTGCCCTGCTGGACGAGGACGTTGGCGAGATTGTTCAGCGCGTCGGCGTAGTCGGGGTCGATGCGGAGAGCGGCGAGGTAGTGAGCTGCGGCCTCGTCGATGCGGCCCTCCTCGGCGAGCAGGTTGCCGAGGTTGCTGTGTGCCTGCGCGGACTCCGGCGCGAGCGCGAGCGCGCGCTCGAGATGCTTACGTGCGCGCTCGCGCCGGCCGAGCGACGCGAGCACGATCCCGAGATTGCCGTGTACCTCGCCGTCGTTCGGCTCGAGACGGAGCGCCTCCTCGAGCGCGACGGCCGCTTCCTCGGCGCGGCCCCGCTCGGAAAGCCACATGCCGAGGTTGATGCGCGCCATCGTCCCCGTCGGGTCCTTGGCGATGACGTCGCGCCAGAGCGTTTCGGGGCCGACGAGGACGGCCGCGTGCCGCCACGTGAGCCCGGCGAGCAGCGCCAGTACCGGCAGGGCCGCGGCGGGTGCCGCGGCGCCGAGCCGCCGGCTCGCGCTCGTGAGCGCCGCCGCGACGGGCGCGATCACGAAGACGCTCGCGAGATATTGATAGTGATCGGCGACGAAGGTGTAGCGCATCGGGTAGACGTCGATGAACCCGAGCGCCGGCGCGAGCGTGAGCGCGAAGCCCGCGGCGGCCGCGAACGGCGCCCGGCCGATCCGGTCGCGCGCGACCCACAGTGCGACGAGCACGCCCGCTGCCGCGAGGGGAGGGATCCACTGCCACCACACGCCCGCGTCGACGACCCACCGCGGGTAGACGAACGACAGCGGATGGGGCCAGAGGAGCGTCGCGACGTAGAACCAGAGCGCGCGCCCGGCGATCAGCACGCGCTGCCACGGCGAGAGCTCGAAGAGCGCCCCGGTCGCGCCGACGTGCGTCCGCTCCATCCAGATCGTCACGAGCGCGAGCGCGATCCCGACTCCGAGGAGCGGCG
>Ga0268299_1001536_pt1 | contig 39230 bp, 32 predicted proteins | sample NOBtaG_FD_193484 | JGI IMG/M metagenome (GOLD analysis project Ga0268299, IMG submission 193484) | Activated sludge microbial communities from bioreactor in Nijmegen, Gelderland, Netherland - NOB reactor | ecosystem: Engineered > Bioreactor > Aerobic > Activated sludge | place: Netherlands... | reverse complement strand
AGCGGCGTGAACAACAACTTCGGCGAGTTGCTCGCGTCGAGCATCGCCGGCAACGTCTACTACGACGCCAACAACGACGGCACCTTCCAGGGCACCGAGACGGGCATCGCCGGGGTCCGCATCGACCTCACCGGCACCGACGACCTCGGCAACGCCGTGGCGCTGTTCACCTTCACCGACGGGGCCGGCGCGTACGCCTTCACCGGCCTCCGGCCCGGCACCTACCAGTTGAACGAGACGCAGCCCGGCGCGTACCTCGACGGGATCGACACCATCGGCACGCCCGGCGGCTCGACCGCCAACGACGTGTTCTCCGCCATCGTCCTGCCCGCCGGGTTTAGCGGCGTGAACAACAACTTCGGCGAGCGCCTCGTTGAGCAGGGCTCGATCCGCGGAACCAAGGTCCTCGACCGCACCGGCAACGGCAAGACCGCCGACGACACCGGATTCGGCGGTGTGACCATCTACATCGACGCCAACAACAACGGCGTCCGCGACTCCGGCGAGCGATGGACCGTCACCGCCGCCGACGGCTCCTACGCCTTCGACAACCTCAACTCCGGCAACTACATCATCCGCGAGGTCGTTCCCGCCAACTACGTCCGCACGCATCCGGTGCTGACCGACCGCTATGTCGTCACGCTCGCAACCGGTCAGACCGTCACCGGCATCGACTTCGCCAACGCCCGGGCCTGCGACTGCGACGACCCGTACATCACCGATGTCTACTACCTCATCAACGGCACCACGCAGGTCACCAACCTGCGCGGCAACACCAACCAGGGCGATGAGGTGACAGTCTACTTCACCATCCTGCCCGGCGCGCCCGCCGGAGGGATCACGCTGACGCTCGTGTCCTACACCGCTCCCGCCGCTTCCTTCGACGCCAACACCGCAAGCCAGCAGGAGATCTACGAGGTCGCCACCGGCACCTTCGGGCCCGGCACGTACTCCATGACCGTCCACAACCCCGACTCGTACTACCAGGTGGACTTCGTCTGCGGCCTGGCGATCGATCGCTTCGGGCCCGCCGGCTCCAACATCTTCTACACCCCGCAGCGCCGCCTCATCTCCGCTGACAACGACGGCACCGTGCCCGTCTACACCAACGCCGGCAGCCTCTCGGGCAACGTCTTCATCGATGCCGACAACGACTGCCGCTTCGACGCGGGCGAGCACGGCATCTCAGGCGTGACCATCACGCTCACCGGTACCGACTTCCAGGGCCGCTCCGTCAACATCACCAAGGTCACCGATTCCATGGGCCGGTACACCTTTGGGAACCTCCGCCCCGGCACCTACATCATCACCGAGACCCAGCCCGCCGGGTACCAGGACGGCGGGGAGCAACTCGGCTCCCTGGGCGGCACCGTCGCCAACGATCGCTTCTCCAGCATCACCCTCGCCGCCAACGCGACCGGCGTCAACTACAACTTCGGCGAACGCTCCACCGGCACCACGCTTGTCCGCGGCGACACCGCCACCATCGGATTCTGGAACAACCGCAACGGCCAGAACCTCATCAAGTCCCTCAACGGCGGCGCCAACCGCACCAACCTCGGCAACTGGCTCGCCACAAACTTCCCGAAGATCTGGGGCAGCCAGGCCGGCTCGGCCAACAACCTGACCAACAAGACCAACACCCAGGTTGCCGCCTACTTCCAGTCCAGGTTCGCCCTCACCGGCGGGCCGAAACTCAACGCCCAGGTCCTCGCCGTCGCCCTCGCCACCTACGCCACCAGTTCCAGCCTTGCCGGCGGCAACTACGCCGCCGCCTACGGGTTCAACGTCTCCTCCGGCGGCATCGCCACGAAGGTCTACAACGTCGGTAACGCCGGCTCGGCCTTCGGCGTCTCCAACAACACCACCCGCACGATCCGCCAGTTGCTCGACCGCGCCAACTCCCAGGCCTCGTCGGGCAACCTGTGGGGCGGGAACTCCAGCCTGCGGGCCCAGGCCAACGGCGTCTTCGACGGCATCAACCAGATGGGCGACATCATGTGACCCCCGGGCGGCCCGCCCGACCGCCCACATCCGCCCATCCTCCCGCTTGCAGCCCAGCCCCGCGGCCCGTGCCGCGGGGTTTTTTCATGGCCCACGATCAACCCCGGGCCCGCTACCATCTGCCCTCATGCCGACCATCACCATCAACGGGCGCGCCTGCGCCTTCAACCCGGGCGAGGTCATCACCCAGGTCTCCAACCGCGAGGGGATCGAGATCCCGCAGTACTGCTACCACGAGGGGCTCTCGATCGTCGCCTCCTGCCGGATCTGCCTCGCGGAGATCTGGATGCCCGACAAGACCGGCAAACTCCAGCCCCACATGGGCGGCAAGTTGATGCCCACCTGCCAGACCACCTGCATGGACGGCATGGTCGTCTACACCGATTCGCCCAAGGCCGTCGCCAACCAGAAGGCGGTGATGGAGTACCTCCTGATCAACCACCCGCTCGACTGCCCGGTGTGTGACCAGGCCGGCGAGTGCACGCTGCAGGACTTCTCCTACGAGTACGGCCGCGGGCAGTCCCGCTTCGAGGAAATCAAGGTCAAGCAACCCAAGAAGGACGTCGGACCCCACGTCCTGCTCTACAGCGATCGGTGCATCATGTGCACCCGCTGCGTCCGCTTCACGCGGGAAGTCTCGGGCACCGCGGAACTCTGCGTCGCCGGCCGCGGCAACCGCGAGGAGATCGACGTCTTCCCCGGCCAGCCCCTGGCCAACGAACTCTCGGCAAACGTGGTGGACCTCTGCCCCGTCGGCGCCCTCCTCGACAAGGACTTCCTCTTCGCCCAGCGCGTCTGGTTCCTCAAGTCCACCCCGTCGATCGACGGCATCACCGCCTCGGGCGACAACATCCTCATCGAGCACAACGACGGCAAGGTCTACCGCATCAAGCCCCGGACCAACATGGCCGTCAACAAGTGGTGGATCACCGACGAGGTCCGCTACGGCTGGAAGTTCATCCACCGGGAGGACCGGCTCGCCTCGCCCGTCCGCCGGCAGTTCGGGACCCCCGTGCCCACGGACTTTGAACGCGCCTGCCGAGAGGCGGTGGGGGGGCTGCGGGGCGTCGTCGAGAAGGGTGGGCGCGTCGCGCTCATGGTGAGCCCGATGCTGACGTGCGAGGAGGCCTTCACGCTCGCCCAGGCCGCCCGGGCCCTCGACCCGCAGGCCACGCTGGCGGTCGGTCCGATCCCCGTCCACGGGCAGGACAAGACCTTCCCCCCCGGCAAGCCCGACGGCTTCCGGGTGTACGCCGAGAAGTGCCCCAACGCCCGCGGCGTTCGCCGGGTGCTCGAAGCCGTGGCGGGTGGGGGTGGAGGGGGTGGCTCCCCGGTGCTCGACTATGCGGGGCTGCTGGCCGCCCTTCGGTCCGGCTCGATCGGCGGCGTGATCGCCACGGGCAACTACCCCAGCGAGTGGGCGACGCCCGATCTGGCCGCTGCGCTCGCTGGCCGTTACGTGGTGCTCATTGACACCCTCCCGGGGCTTCTGACGGCACAGGCCGACATCGTGCTGCCCGGGGCCACCTGGGCCGAGAAGGCCGGCACCTTCGAGAACGCCCGCGGGATGCTCCAGGCCTTCGAGCAGGCGATCCCCGCCCGCGACGGCTGCCGACAGGAGGGCCAGATCGCGCTCGACCTGCTCGCCGAGACCCGTCCGCCGATGCTCACCGGGATCGGCGGCGACGAGACGCCCTCGGAGCACTTCAACGCGGCCGACACGCGTCGGCGGATGGCGGTTCAGGTGCCCGCGCTGGCGTGTTTCTCGACCGACGTGGCCGTGCCGACCACGCACGTTCGGCAGGAAGCCGACATGCAGATGGTGGAGTTGTAGTCAGCGATGGGCGACGGACTGATCATCGCGATCGTCGCCGTGGGCTTCCCGCTCTTCGGGTTGGGGGTCTTCTTCTTCTGGCGCTGGCAGTACGGCGTGTGGTCGCTTAAACGCCGCCAAGGCGATCAGAGCGCCCATATCGTCCAGATCGTCAGGCCGGACGCGGACAAACGGTAGCCAAGCCTCGCGGCGAGAGACCCCCGCTGGGCCTTGCGCCCTGGCGTGGTGCCGTGGCGTCCGTTCGGCGTCAGCGCGTCGGACAAAGGCCCCGGGGCAAGCCGGGGCGTGCCTGTCAACTGGCGACCGAGCACGCGACCGCGCCCAAGGTCGATCAGAACAGCGTGTAGATGAACGGCGCCGCTGCCGACCCGCCCAGCACCACCAGCAGGCCCATGATCAGCAGCACGCCGACGATCGGGAGCAGCCACCACTTCTTGTTGTAGCGCAGGAGGTCCCAGAACTCCTGGATGATGCCGGTGCTCTCGCCCTCGGCCTGCTGCTCGAACTCGTTCTGCGTGGTCTTCTGATCGCTCATGGGCAGTCTCCGGCAGTCAGGGACGAGACATCCTGGGGGAGGAGGGTAAGCGGGGTCGGGCGCATCAGAACTGGCGGAAGTAACGCTTGCGGTCCGTTTCCTGGCGGTGCGGGATCCAGTACGTCGCCGCGGCGGGGTCGGGTCGGCGGAACATCGGATCCTTGCCCAGGGCCCGCAGGACCAAGCCGATCGGCGTGATGACCAGGAAGAACACGATCCCCATGAGAGTTGCCGAGACCGTCCACCCGATGGGCAGGGCCGCGAACATCCACCCGCGGTAGAGGAACGCGCCGGCGTTGGGCGAGACGAGTGCTGCCGCGGCGCCGACGAGCCCCACGGCCCCCAGCGCATAGGCGATGTGCCACCCGTTCACCCCCGCGTGCTTCTCCAGCGTCCATATCCCCAGGAGCAGCCCCGGGATGATCACGCCCCGGAGTTGGGCAGCCTTCGAGAAGTCGCTGTTGAACGTGATGCTGATCAGGAACGCCGCTCCGGTGAACAGCCCCATGTAGAGCAGCGAGTTCTCGCTCCGGTGCCAGACGCTCAGCACGCCCAGCACCGCGAAAGTGAGCAGCCAGAAAAGTGCAAAGAACCGCAGGTCCTTCGCCGAGGGGTTGGTCTTGATATCAATCATCGCCATGAGGCGGGGCTCCGGTCAGTTGGGGAGAGAGTGCGGTGGGGACGCGCGCGGCCGGGGGCGGGGTCAGTCGAGTTTGAACTGGGCCAGGTACTCCTCGTTGCGGAGTTCGTTCCCGCCCGGCTGCTCGGTGCGGAGCAGGACGTTCCGCTCCAGCACCAGCACGTCCATGTTGGTGCCCATGAAGCAGCGGTAGGCGTCCTCGGGCGTGCAGACGATCGGCTCGCCGCGGACGTTGAAACTCGTGTTGATGAGCACCGGACACCCCGTCCGCTTTTCGAAGGCTTTGAGCAGCGTGTAGTACCGCCCGTGTCGGTCGGGGTCCACCGTCTGGACGCGGGCGGAGTAGTCCACGTGGGTGATCGCCGGGAGGGTGGAGCGCTTCACCTTGAGTTTGTCGATCCCGAACAGCCCGTCGGCTTCGCCGTTGAGGTTGATCCGGATCGATTCCTGCACCGGCGCCACCTGGAGCATGTAGGGGCTCTGCTCCCGAGGGCGCATGAGGAAGAACTCGTCGACACGCTCCTCCAGCACCGAGGGCGCGAAGGGGCGGAAACTCTCCCGGAACTTGATCTTGACGTTCATCACCGTCTGCATGTTCGTGGACCGCGGGTCCCCGATGATGCTCCGGCTGCCCAGGGCGCGGGGGCCGAACTCCATCCGCCCCTGCACCCAGCCCGCCACCTTCTCACTCGCCAGCAGGTCCGCGACGAAGGCGCACAGGCTCTCGTCGTCGTCGAACCTGTGGTAGGGGATCTTCCGCCCGTCGAGGAACGCGCGGATGTGCTCGTCGCTGAACCGGGGTCCGAGCAGCGAGCCCTTCTGCAGGTCCCGCGGCTTGGTCGTCCTCGGCTTGTCGAGCAACTGGTACCACGTGAACAGCGCCGCGCCCAGGGCCCCGCCCGCGTCGCCGGCAGCGGGCTGGATCCAGATGTTCTCGAACGGCCCCTCCCGCAGCAGCACCCCGTTGCCCACGCAGTTCAGCGCCACGCCACCGGCCATGCACAGGTTCTTCATCCCCGTCACCTTGTGCACGTGACGACCGGTCTTGAGCATGATCTCCTCGGTCACCTTCTGCACCGACGCCGCCAGGTCCATCTCCCGCTGGGTGATCTTGCTCTCGGGGTCCCGCGCGGGCCCGCCGAAGAGCCGGGCGAACTTGTCGTTGGTCATGGTCAGTCCCTGGCAGTAGTTGAAGTAGGACTGATCCATCCGGAACGAGCCGTCCTCCTTGATGTCGAGCAGGTTCTTCCTGATGAGGTCCACGAAGGTCGGCTCGCCGTAGGGCGCCAGGCCCATGAGTTTGTACTCGCCCGAGTTCACCTTGAAGCCGGTGAAGTAGGTGAACGCGGAGTAGAGCAGGCCAAGCGAGTGCGGGAAGTGCATCACGTGGGTGAGGTCGATGCGGTTGCCCCGCCCGGTGCCGAAACTCGCGGTGTCCCACTCGCCGACGCCGTCGAGGGTCAGCACGGCCGCCTCGTCGAAGGGCGAGGGGAAGAACGCCGACGCGGCGTGGCTCTCGTGGTGCTCGGTGAAGATGAACTTCTTCTTGTACGCGCCCTTCAGACCCTTGCGCATGGCGCTGGGCAGATACAACTTCTCCTTCAGCCACAGCGGCATCGCCATGAAGAACGACTTGAACCCCTGCGGCGCGAAGGCGAGGTAGGTCTCCAACAGCCGCTCGAACTTCAGCAGCGGCTTGTCGTAGAACGCCACATAGTCGATCTGCTCCGGCTTCAGCCCCGCCTCGGCCAGGCAGAAGTCGATGGCGTGCTGCGGGAAGTTGAAGTCGTGCTTGATCCGCGTGAACCGCTCCTCCTGCGCGGCGGCAACAATGTCGCCGTCGACCAGCAGCGCGGCCGCGGAGTCGTGGTAGAAAGCAGAAATACCCAGGATCGCGGTCATGGCGCCCCTTGCGTGCGACGTTCTCGGTCCTTCCCCGACATCCCATTCATTGTCGGGCGTTTCACTCGGTCGGCTGAAGTCGCCGCCCGCTTCTTGATCGGGCATTGTTCCCCTCCACTCGACGCCCGGGCGGCCCACTCCGTTTGGATTTTGATAAGGAGCAAAGCATGGTTCGAGCCCTCACCCGACCCACTCGGCACGCTCGATGTTCGTGGCTCATCGTCCTGGTCGCGCTCGGCGGGATCGTCTGGACCGCCGCGGCCCGCCCGAGCCAGCAGAGCGACGGGCAGCCGCCCGCCCGTGACTCCACGACCGCCCGCCCCGCGCGATTCGAGTACGCCCGCGTCGTGATCGACGAGGGCGTCGCGGTCTTGATCACCGATGAGGCTACTCAGAAAATCGAGATCCCGATCGAGCCGCCCCGCGACACCACGGTTTATCGGAACCAGATCGGCGCGTTCCAGAAGCGGTTCGACGCCCTGCTCTACTCCCTGAACGCGTGCGGCGCGATGGGGTGGGAACTCACGCCGGGCAAGATGCCGTCTGAGGGGGACGAGATCCTCGTCCGCCGGGCTCGCTGAGGTGCGTTACGCGGCCCGGGTCGGGGGCCCGTCCGCCCGGCTCACCACCGCGCGCACGCCGGGCCAGAGCCCCGCCAATCGCGCCGCCAGCACGGGCAGATAGCCCCGCTCCGTCTCGGTGTGGCCTGCCAGCACGACGCCCAGCCCGGCGGCCGTCGCGGCCAGCACCTCGTGGTGCTTCATCTCTCCGGTCACGATCGTGTCGCACCCCGCCGCCCGGGCCGTTCCGATGAGGCTTGCCCCCGCGCCCGGGATTACCGCGATCCGCCGGGCTTCACCCGTCCCCGCGACGCGAACGGCCCCCGCTTGCGCAGCCAGCCCGGCACGCCTCGCGATGCGCTCCGCCAACGCATCCAACGCCAGCGGCGCGTCGAGCGTCACGACCCGCCCCGCGCCGGTGTCCCGGCGAGGCTGGTCGCTCAGCGCGTACACGTCGATGGCCGGCTCCTCGTATGGGTGCGACCCGCGGAGCGCCGCGAGCACCGCGGGCAGCGCGGGCCCGTCGCACACCATCTCCAGCCGGATCTCCGCCACGTACTCCAGCCTCCCCGCCTGCCCCACCGACGGGTTCGAGCCCGCGCCGCCCAGAAAGGTCCCCGCGCCCATCGAGGCGAACGAGCACATCGTGTACGCCCCGATCGAGCCCGCGCCGACGCCGGCCATCGCCGACCGCACACGCTCGGTCGCCCCCTCCGGCACGAAGGTCACGACCTTGGCCCGGCCACCGGCTGCTGCGTTCGCTCCGGACACTGTCTTGGGCACCAACGCGAAGCGATCGACCTCTTTGACGCTTCCGTTTGTTGGTGTGCCCACGCCCGCCGCCACGCCGTCGGCCAGCCAGTCGGTCATACCGCCCCGCACCGCGTCGAGAGCCGTGTGCGGGCTGTAGATGGCGATGCCCGCCGACGCCGCGCCCAGGGCCACGCGCCCGGCCCGCGTCGCCGTCGTCCATCGCTTCATGGGCTCGAAGAAGGGGGGGTGATACGCCACCACCAGCGCCGCCCCAGCCTCGCGAGCCTCGGCGAGCACCTCCTCCGTCAGATCGATCGTCAGAATCGCCGCCGCGTCGCTCGCGAGTTCGGCCGAGGGGTCGCCCAGTAGCAGACCGGTGTTATCCCACTCCTCGGCGAGGCTCCGCGGGGCCCACACCTCGAACGCGCTGACGAGATCCCCGATGCGCATGGTCTTGTGCTCCGCCGCCGCCCCTGTTGTCTCGGTCCCGCCCAGCGTCCTACTTCGCGATCGTCAGCCCGCCCGAGAGCACGAGCCCCAGCATCACCGCGAACAGGGCCACGCGGTACCAGCCGAAAGGCGTTAAGCCGTGGCGGTTCAGGAAGCCTACGAGCCACTTCACCGCGATTGCCGCCGAAACCGCCGCCACCAGCATCCCCACCAGGACGGGCGCCACGCCGAGTTTCTGGAAGAGGTTGCCGCCATTGGCCTCCGCCTGCGCCAGGTTCTTGACCAGTTTGTAGACGGTCGCGCCGCCGAGCGTGGGCAGCCCGAGAAGGAACCCGAACTCCGCCGCCGCCCGGGGCTTGAGGCCCACGAACATCCCCGCCGTGATGGTCATCATGGATCGGCTGGTCCCGGGCCACATGGCGATGCACTGCATCAGCCCGATCACCAGGGCCTGCTTGGGCGTGAGGTCGTCGATCTCCGCGTTCCGCTGCGCCGCCGCGGAGAGGCCGAACCGCCCCGCGCGCCACGCGTCGGCGAGCATCATGTACACCCCGCCCAGCAGCACCGCCGCCAGCACCGGACCGGGGTGGAAGAGGTATCGTTCGAGCGTCTTGTCCAGCAGCACGCCCAGCACGCCCGCGGGGATGAACGCGATCACCAGGTTCACGAGCAGCCTCAGCCCCGCGCCGTCTCGCCCCAGCGCGCCGCGCACCATCCCCAAGCACCGCGGCAGGTACAGCCCGAGCACCGCCAGAATCGCGCCCCCCTGCACGACAATGTTGAACGCGTCGATCGCGTCCTTCCGCTCGGGCGTGTCCAGCCCCATGAGCGACGACGCCAGGATCAGGTGCCCCGTCGACGAGATTGGGAGGTACTCGGTGATCCCCTCCACCAGGCCGAGCACCGCCGCCTGCCACACGCTCAGCGACATGCCGAGCCTCCCGTGCGATGCCCGCGACCCGCCATCTCGGGCGCGCTCACTTGGTCTGCACCCCGGCCAGCATCATCTCCCAGGCCTTCTCGATGGACCGCACCTGCTCGTCCGGGCCGGTCACCACCACCTGCACCGGGTTGCCCGACCAGTCGAGGAACGCGCCAAGGAACCGTGTGTTCGCCGCGGGGGGGGTCGGCGCGCCGCTCGGGCCCATCCCGCTGTAGGTCCCCGTCACGGCGACCACCTGCGCCTTCACTGTCCCACCCGCCGCGGGGATCGTCTTGGTGCTCGGCCCGTCTGTCGGATCCTTCACCTGGCCCTTCCAACGTGAGATATTCATCTCCGCGGTGCCCTGCGTGGCGAAGAACCGGATGCTCACCGACCCGCCCTCCCCAGCCTTGTACTCGGCGATCCGCATCCCGCTCGCCGGCACCACCTCCCACCCCGTCGGGATCGCCCACCGCAGGCCCCCGATCTCCTTGCCCGCGTCGCCCGACATCGCGCCAGCCGCCTGGTTCGCCTGCTCGTTGGTCTGCTCGATCGCCGACTTCACGTCCTTGCCCATCTTGGCCGACTTCCCGAGCACCGAGGTCGGGTTGCTGGGCGTGGACTGCCCGCCCGCCCCGACGCCCCCCCCCCCACCCCCCGACGGCTTCTTGTCCTCGCACCCGCCCGCGCCGCCGATGGCCAGCGCGATCGCGCCGAGCGATATCGCCGTCGCCAAGGTGCGAATCGTGCCCCCACCAACGATGCCCCATCCGCGTGTGTTTCGCTTCATGGCCCCAGTCTAGCCGCGGGCATCTGGGGCCAACAATCATCCATGTCCGATTCCGCTCGTCCCACCGCCGTGCTCTTTGTGTGCCTTGGGAACATCTGCCGGTCGCCCCTCGCCAAGGCGGTCTTTGCCCACCAGGCTGCGGCACGCCTTGGGCCGGCACTTCCAACGCGCCTCCGCATCGACTCCTGCGGCACCGGGCACTGGCACGTCGGCGGGCCCGCCGATCCCCGGACCATCGCCGTCGCAAGCCGGCACGCCATCCCCCTCGACCACGTCGCTCGGCAACTCGATCCCGCCACCGACTTCCCGCTCCCCGGCGGGTTCGACTGGCTCATCGCCATGGACCGCGACAACCGCGACAATCTGCTCCACGCCGGCGCGCCCCCCCACGCCGTTCGGCTCATGCGGTCCTTTGACCCCGCCCTCGCCGGCGAGCCCGAACACCGCCTCGACGTACCCGACCCATACCTGGGTGGCCCGGAAGGCTTCGACCGCGTCCTCGCTATGCTGCAAACCTCCTGCGCCGGCCTGTTGGCCCACATCCTCTCGCACCCCCTCCCCGCGTCCCACACCAACGCGCACCCGCGCACAACCACACGCCCATGAATCGCACACCACGACTCCTGCGCCCAATCGTCGCGTTCACGCTCATCGAACTCCTCGTCGTCATCGCGATCATCGCGCTGCTCGTCGCGGTCCTCCTTCCCGCCCTCGCCGGCGCACGAGCCTCCGCCAAGGCCATCGCCTGCGCCGCGCGCCTCCAGCAACTCGGCGTCGCCCTTACCACTTACCTCAGCGACTACCCCGACCGCCTCCCCCAACTCCGCGTTCCCATCCCCGGCGGCTCGGCCAACATCGGCGCGCTCTTCGGCGGCAAAAAGGGCACCCTGCCCGCCTTCGGCATCAACCAGTTCGGCGCCGAACGCCGGCCCCTCAACCGCTACCTCATCTCTCACGACGTGCCCCCCGACAAGTCCCTCGAGAACATCGAGATCGAGGCCTTCCGCTGCCCCGCCGACACGGGCGGCAACCTCCCGGGCCTAGGCCACGTCCCCTCCATGTACGACCTCCTTGGCTCCTCCTACACACTCAACGACCACACCCTCGCCGGCGAGGCCGCCTGGACCCTCATCCCGCCGCAGGGCGGCAAGATGCCCCTCGTCGTCACCCCCACCAAGACCTGGGTCCTTGGACCCCACCCCATCTACAACTTCCAAGACGACGGCGACCGCGGCCACCGCTGGTACACCCTTCCCGGTTCCGCCGCCTCAGGTAGCAGCGGGGGGGTGGGGGGAGGTGGGGGGGTGGTGGCGAACCTCCTCTTCCTCGACATGCACGTCGGCACGACCCTGCGCGTGCCCCCGGGCATCGTCAACACCACCCCCGACTACACATTCCTCCCGCGCCCCGACTGGAATCCGTGATCCGCGCGCGGGCCCGGGCCCGAGATGTCAACCCTGCGCCGCGGCCTCCGATTCCGCCGCGCTTGCCGCGGTCCCTTGCGCCCTCAACTCCGCCGTGAGCGCCCGTGCCAGCGCATCGTGCTCCGGGTCTTCGAGCCGGTTCCTGATCGCCGCCAGCGCGGCACGGGCACGCGGGGCGTCGCTCAGCCGCCGCCAGGCGATCAGCGCCGCCAGCACCAGCGCGTGCGGCGTCTCGCGGTCCGTCGAATACGCCGCAGCGAATCGCTCGTAAGCCTCCAGCGCTGTCGCGTCTCGCCCCCGCGCAAAGAGGTGGTTCGCCAGGTCCAACTGGTGCCTTCGGCTCATCGTTGTCTGGGCGCGCGGCGCCGCGGCGAAGCGCTCCAGCATCGCCTCGTACGCGATCGCCGCGCCGTCCGCGTCGCCCGACCCCGCGAGACGGGAGACCTCCGCCCGCGCCGCAAGGAGCGCCGCGTTCGGCTCCGCCTCGAACGCCTGCGCGACCCCGGCCCTCGACGCCTCGATCTCCCGTGCCGCCTCTCGCAGCACCCGCCGCCGCCGTGCCTGCTTGGCCATGCTGAACAGGTCGAACGGCTCCCTGGGCAGCACGCCCAGGCCCAGCAGCGCCATCGCCACACCCCCGCCGAACGCATAGCCCCCGAGGTGCGCCAGCCGCGCGATGCCCCCGCCTGTTCCCAGCGCGTGGAACACCAGGTCGATCGTTACGGCAAACGCGATGAACCACCACGCCGCCACGTTCACCACGCCGCCGCCCAGCAGCGCCAGGCACCGCACGTGCGTCCGCGGGAACATCACCAGGAACGCTCCGGTGACCGCCGCCACCGCCCCGGAGGCGCCAAGGACCTTCGCGTCCTCGAACAGCACGTGCAGCCCGCCCGCCGCTGCCCCGCCCAAAAGATAGAACAGGGCAAACCCCACCCGCCCGAACCGATCCTCCACCGGCGGCGCGAACACCCACAGAAACAGCATGTTGAACCCGATGTGCAGGACCCCCGCGTGCAGGAACGCATACGTGGCGAAGGCCCACCACCGGGGGGCCGCGGGGTCCAGGAGCGCCCACCCGTACACCCACTCAGCCATGTCCGGCCGGACCCGCTCCATCGCGGACATCGTCGCGAATACCACGAGATTCACTGCCAGCAGGATCGGCGTGACCACCCGCCCCCGTGCCGACGCCCGATCTGTCCCCAGTGGAATGAGCACGCGCCATCCTACGTCAAGACAGGCAAACCTGCTCGCGCCGCATGATCCAACGCCCCGCGCGACCTACACTCCGCACTCGGTTTTTCGCGTGCCCGGAGGCTGTGGACGCCTCGGCCGCGCGGCCCGGGAACCGATCGGGAACCGCTCCATGCCGCTGGCGACCAAGGGCCTCGAAGGCGTCGTTGCTTCCGAAACCCGCATGTCCTTCATCGATGGCGAGAAGGGCATCCTCGAGTACGTCGGCATCCCCATCGACGACCTCGCTCGCCACTCCACCTTCGAGGAGACCACCTTCCTCCTCTGGAACTGCCGCCTCCCCTCACGCGGCGAACTCGACGCGTTCAACGCCGACTTCCGCGCCCGCTACCGCCTGCCCGACGGCATGGAGGCCCGCATCGCCGCCCTCCCCAAGGACGCGCAGCCGATGCACATGCTGCGCACCATGGTCTCCGCCCTGGCGATGCACGACCCCGACCCCAACAAGAACGACCCCGCCTCCGCCCGCCAGAAGGCCCTCAACGTGCTCGCCCAGGCGCCCGCGATCGTCGCCGCGTTCGACCGCTGCCGCCGCGGACTCCCCGTGGTCCAGCCGCGCAGCGACCTCTCCTTCGCCGCCAACTTCCTCTACATGCTCAACGGCGCCGAGCCCACGCCCACCATGGTCCGCGCCTTCGACGCCTGCATGATCCTCCACGCCGACCACGGGCTCAACAACTCCACCTTCACCGCCCGCGTCATCGCCAGCACCCTCTCCGACGTCTACTCCGCCCTCACCGGCGCCATCGGCTCCCTCCGCGGGCCCCTCCACGGCGGGGCCAACGAGGACGTCATGCGCATGCTCGCCCAGATCCCCTCCGTCGAGGCCGCCACCGGCTTCATCCAGGAGAAACTCGCCAAGAAGGACAAGATCGCCGGCTTCGGCCACCGCGTCTACAAGGCCTACGACCCCCGCGCCACCTACCTCAAGACCCTGGCCAAGCAACTCGCCATCGACACCGGCAACGTCCCGCTGTACGAGAAGAGCCACGCCATCGAGGAGGTCATGCTCCGCGAGAAGGCCGCCAAGGGCATCTACCCCAACGTCGACTTCTACTCGGCGACGACGTACCACTGCATCGGGCTGAAACTCGACCTCTTCACGCCCATGTTCGCCCTGTCACGCATCGCCGGGTGGAGCGGGCACGTCATCGAGCAACTCAGCGACAACCGCCTGTTCCGGCCCGATGCCGAGTACGTCGGCCCCCACGCCGTGCCGTACACGCCCATCGAGAAGCGGTGAGCCCCTCGCGAGCCGGGCTTGCGCGGCGCCCGACCGGCCGCGGCGCGCCCGCACCCTCATCGCGGGCTACTTCAGCCGACCGACGACCACGCTGAACTTCATCGTCACTCCAGGTGTCGCGCCGGCAAGTTCGTCAAGCCGCGAACGCAACTCCTTCAGGTCGGCCTCTGATCCAACCTTACCGGAGACCTCAACGCTCACGCCGTCGTCCGATCCGACGAGGATCACGTGCTCGAATCGATCCTCGGCGTGCACCTTTCGGGCCTCAACCAGGAACCGATCCGCCGCCGACGCCGGGGCGACCACGGGGGGACCGCCCCTCCACGGGATCAGTTGGTAGCCGAGCCATAGCCCGCAGAGCACGATCACGCCAACCGCGACGATGATCTTTGTTCGAGTTGCCCTGCTGCTTGCCGCCTCGCTGGAGTTGGTCACCTGGGCTTACCTCGCGGGGACAAAGTTCCAATCCGCGCGATCCGCATGGTTGGACCACTTGCGCATGTCCCGGAGTTCCTCGAGCGTCTGCATCTCGACGTGGCCGTCCAGCATGCTGGTGGTGACCTTGCCGAAGAACCGGGCCTGCAGCATACCCCACGTCGAGGGCACCACGCCCAACTCCCGGTACGTATTGGACGTGGTCGTCCACCCGTTGCCCAGAGTGAATGGCGCGCCAGTGGTGTCAGACATGCCCACCGGGCTCGGGCGCGGTGCGGTCACCAGCCAGTAGCCGGGCCGGATGATGCCGCTATCGGGGTTGTTGCGGCCCCATCCCCACCACGAGCCTTCGCGCACGTCCCCGCCGCGCGATGACGCGAGCGCCATCAGTTTGCTCGTGAAACGCGTGTCGGAGACCTTGCGGACGTAGAACGTCCCGCCGGACGAAGGCGGGTTCGGCCCCGGAATGCGGATCCCCTGGCTGTTGTTGGCTCCGCGGAACGCTCCGTGCTGGTACGACCCGCCGACGAAGACGCCGTTGAGCCCGAACGAGGGGTGCCAGTTCATGGCGGTCTGGTACGAGTCGGCGCCGTAGGAGGTGTAGCCGTTGTTGGGGGTCGCGGTGCTGGGCCGGCGCGAGAACTCCGCGTAGGTCGCTGGGTCGCGCTGGATGTCGTGCTGCGGCCACTCGAGGTACCCGTACACGATCCAGGGCCACGTCTTGGCCACCGAGCCGGACAGGTATGCCCGAGGCACGCGCGGATCGGGCGGCCGAATCTCGAACGCATTATGCCCGTGGTTCCAGTCCCAGTGCGGGTTCGCGGGCGTGATCGCGTCGTGCTGGTCGATCGCGTAGTTCAGGAATCCGCGCGTGTGCTCCTTGAGCGCGGCCATCTCCGCCAGCATCTTGCCCGTGGTCTTCGCGTTCTTCAACGCCGGGAGCAGAATGCTCACCAGCAGCGCAATGATCGCGATCACCACCAGCAACTCCACCATCGTGAAACCGGCGCGGCGAGTATGCGGCATGACCAGACTCCTGTCCCACCCCCATCCACCTTAGCAGTTTACCCGAACCCTCGCCCTCGTGCAAGGGCGTCAAATGCCTCTTCAACCCCCGGGCCGGCGTACCAATCACCCCACCTCGATCCCAGGCCCTGCCGGGCTCGCCTACCGGCCTACTCGAACCTCCCACGTCAGCGGGGCTTTCGGCTCCACCGCCTCCAGACCGGCCTTCAGTGCCGCGAGTTCCGCGTCGTCGCGCACGCGGCCAACCACCTTCACGCTGCGACCGTCCTCCGACGGCTCAAGATGCACAAACTCGAACTTCTCGCCCGCGAAGACGGGCGGCGCCGCCGCCATAAACCGCGCGGCGGGCGTCTCAGGCACGATCTCAATCGGCTTCTCCCGATTGATGTACAGGTATCCCATCCACGCCGCACACAGCAGGATGACGCACCCCGCGAGGGCGATCTTGATGCGCTGTGAACGGGCGACGGCAGCGTCGGTCGCGTCGGACTTGCTCGACATTCCAATCTCCGGTGTCCCCGACCGCGTTCATGTGCGGGCGACAAAGAAAAAAGGGCCCGAGTCTCTCGACGCGAGCCCTCGAAGATCCGTACTCATCCGTTAGCGAGCGGCCGTGAAGTTCCAGTCCGCCCGGTCCGCGAAGTTCGACCACCGCCGCATGTCCCGCATGTCCTGCAGGCCCAGCGTTTCGATGTGTCCATCGAGGCTTGCCGTCACGGCCTTCCTGAAGTGCCTCGCGTCGATGTTGCCCCAGGTGCCCGGCACCATGCGGGAGTCAAACGAGTTGTTCGCGCTCCAGGCCTGCCCGCCCACACCGGAACCGCCACGCTGATTCGGGTAGGCCCGCGGCGGGGTCACGAGCCAATAGCCCGGACGGATAATCCCGCTGTTGGGCACCGTGGCGCCGTATCCCCACCAGCCGGTTCCGGACACATCTCCGCCTCGAGAGCCGACGTACACGAACAGTTTCGCCGGATTGAGCGCTTTGCCGATGTGCGTGAGGTAGAAGTTCTTGAGGCCGTTGCGGTTGTTCGATTGCGACCACCTCGGGCTTCCGGTGTCGCTGAATGCGCCTTGGGAGTAGGACCCACCGACGTACACGCCGTTCACGCCGAACGACGGGTGATACCCGAATGCCGCCTGTGCGCTCGTGTCGGCGTACTGCGCCCAGCCGTTAACCACCCCAGTGTTGGCCGTCGATCGGTTGCGGAAGATGTCATACGTCGACTGGTCGATCATCAGGCCGTGCAGCGCGTAGGCCGTCGCCGTGTACAGGTGCCAGACCCAGGTCTTGGACACCGAACCCTCCATGTACACCGGAGCATTCGGGAACGGGTCGGTGGGCCGAAGCACAAACTGCGCGGGCGTCGTGCCCGGATGCACCGCGTCCCATGCCGGGCCCGAGGGCACAACCCGATCCTTCTGGTCGTGTGCGTAGGTCAAAAAGGCCGTCACCAACTGCTTCGCCGCAGCCTCTTCCTTGGTCAGTTTCGCCAACTTCTTGGCGTTCCCGAGCCCCGGCAGAATGATGCTGACCAACAGCGCGATGATCGCGATGACCACCAACAACTCGACCATCGTAAAGCCGGAGCGGGAGCGATGCTGCATGTCGTGCCTCCTGTGGCCCTTGGCGGCTCGAGTGAGCCACCCCCACGAGCCCTAGGTGCGGGATCCCAGAACGGGTCCCTCGGATTTTACTCTACACGTTTTCGGGTCTCAGGGCAACCCGCATTCATGTTTGGTGGAAAACAAGCAAACTTCACCCGAACAATTCCCCTCTTTAGGGCCCGTGTCAATACCAATGGTCTGCGACTGCTTCAACCGCTTGCAATCATCTCACAGATGCGCTCCGTCGCCCTGCCCGTCGGCCCAGATCGAGAGCACCAGCAACTGATACAGCCGCTGCCCGTGATCCCGCGTCGCGATGCCCGAGTGGCCCGTGCCGAGGTGCTCTTCGAGCATGGTCCGCACAAACCCCATGTCCAAGTCAATACCCAAATCGGGTGGTCCGAACGGTTCCCGCGAGTTCAGGCGGTCCAGAAGTAGCGTCCGCATGCCCCCAAAGTCTGTCCTGAACCACTCACCGATCGGGACGGCGAACCCCCGCTTGGGGCGATCGACGATCTCCGCCGGGAGGTACTTCCGGGCAACCCGCTTCAGGAGCCCCTTCCGCTCTCCGCCCGGCATCAGCACCCGGATCCGGGTCTTGAGGGCCGCGTCGGCAACCGACAGGGCCAGCATCGGCGCCCGCGCCTCCAGCGCCACGCCCATCGATGCGGTGTCCGACTTGCGCAGGATGTCTTCGGGCAGATAGCCCACCAGGTCCGCCTGGATCGCCCCGGCCGTCGCCTCGCGGTCGAAAAGTTCGTTCACGGGTGAGAGCACCTCGCTCATCAACCCCGCGGCACCGGCCATCGCGGTGACGACTGATCCAAGGCACCCAGGAATCGCCGGCGCGCTCGGATCCCGCCCCAACGCCCGGAGCATCGGCGTTGGAAAGATGGAGAGGATGTCGCGCATCCCCTGATGGGCAGCGGCGGAGAGAAACCGCGCCCGCCTGGGGGCCGGCGCCGTCGGATCCGGCCCCAGCCCGCGCAGGGGATCGGGGAGCAGCCGGAGCGCGTGCCGGGTGATGCCCAAGTAGGCCAAGTACCGCGCGGCCTTGTACCGCTCGTAGCCCGCGAAGAGTTCGTCCCCGCCGTCGCCCGTGAGCGCCACCGGCACGTGGGCCCGAGCCGCCCGCGCCACCCAATGTGTGGGCAGCAGCGAACTGTCGCCAAACGGCAGGCCCAGTTGCCCGATGAGCGTGACCAGGTCCTCCGCCGGGCGGGGCTGGCAGTCCAGCACGTGGTGACGGATGCCGATGGCCTTGGCCACCTCCGCCGCCGCGGCCGACTCGTCGTACCGCGCGTCGGGCATCCGGACTGTGAACGCCTCGATGTCCCGTCGGTGCGCCCCGGCGTAGGTCGCGATGAGCGACGAATCGATCCCCCCGGACAGGAACACGCCCACGGGCACGTCGGCCTCAAGCCTGCTCCGCACCGCGGCGCTGAGCAGCCCGTCGAGCGTCTCCACCGGGAGGGCCTTGCTCCGCGACTTGTGCAGGTCGCGGAACGAGTGCCCCCATGAGTCGGGCTTCGCGAATGCGCGTTCGACCCGCCCGAGGCCGATGGTCTGCAAGTCTCCCGAACCTGTCGCCGAGCCCGGCGAGCAGGAGTACACGTCCGCGAACGGGAGCATCGGGCTCCACCCGAGGCGGATCCACTCGGTGAGCGCGAAGTCGCGCCCTCGGTCGCGGGCGGGTGCGCCGGCGGGCTCGCTCCGATCCAGGGGCAGGCGCATCACCCCGGGCAGCGCGCTGGACACGACCGCGATCGTGTCGCCATTGAGCGTGCCGATCCGCGCGTAGACGGGCTTCTCGCCGAAGCGGTCGCGGGCGGTGCACAGGCTGGCCCGCCGCCGATCCCACACGCACGCGGCGAACATCCCGTCGAGGTCATCGAAGAGTCGCACGCCGCGGGCGCGCCAGCCGTGGAGCAGCACCTCGGTGTCGCTGTGATCGGTTTCGAAGGTGTGCCCGCCGCTTGCGCCTGCCTGGGACTGCAACTCCGCTCGAAGGGCGCGGTGGTTGTAGATGCACCCGTTGAACACCACGGCCAGCAGGTCATCCTCTGGCCCTGCCGGGAGGCGTCGGTACTCCACCGCGGCGCTCGGCCCGCCCCGGAAGAGCAGTGGGGGGGGAATGAGGGCTCGCTGGGCGTCGAGCGTCGCGCCCGGTGCGCGGGCCTCGCGCAATCCTGGAACATCCTGCCGGGCCGGGCCCCGGAGCGACACCATGGGCTGGGCGCCGCCCGTGTGGTCGATGATGCTCAGCCGCCGATGCACAAGCGCCACGTCCACGATCGCGCCGTCGGACCGCACCGACCGATCGCGGAAGCGTCCTTGCCCGTCCGGGCCTCGGTGCCGGATCGCCCCGTCCAGAGCGTCCAGCCAGCGCTCCGGAATCGCCTGTTCGTGCGGGCGCGCCAGCGCCCGAGCGCGGCCCTCGCCCGCGTCGGGCCTGCTGATCCGTACCACCGCCGCGATCCCGCACATGCGCCCAGCGTACTCAGTACGCCAGGGCCACGGCGATGTCGTTTACGTTCGTGCCCGTCGGGCCCGTCTTGAAGAGGCATTGCGGACCCGACTGCTCCACCCGTGCCAGCAGCCCGTAGGCGTCGTTGTTCTCCAGGTGGGCCGGCGCGCTCAGGCCGAGTCGCGACGCTTCCACGACGGTCTGCCCCGTCACGATGGCCCCCGCGGCGTCGGTTGGCCCGTCCACGCCGTCGGTCGCGAACGACAGCACCGCGACTCGGTCCAGCCCCGCCAACTCAATCGCGGCTGCGAGGGCCAGTTCCTGGTTCCGCCCCCCCGCGCCCGTCCCCGTGACCTTCACCGTCGTCTCGCCCCCGATCACGACAGCGACGCCCCGCTCGCCCTGCTGACGAAGATCCCGGATCTCCCGCGAGAGAGCCGTACCGACCTCCCGGCTGATGCCGGTGGTTCGGCAGCCCGCGCGGACGACGCGGAACCCGAGCCGCTCCGCGGCGGCGCTGGCCGAGAGCACCGCGTAGTCGTTCCCGCCGATCACGCGATGCTCGACACGTGCGAACACCGGCGCGCCCGGCTTGGGGGTCTCGGGGTGCTCGCCATCGCGGCCGCGTTCGAGATAGTCCGCGACGGCCCAGTGCTCCTCAGTCAGCGAGTGCTTCCTGAGGATCGCCAGCGCCTGCGAGTACGTTGTCGGGTCCGGGGCGAGCGGGCCCGAGGCGACGGCGCTGATGTCATCGCCCACGACGTCGGAGAGCACCAGCGCCGTGACCGGCCCGGGTGCCGCCAGCGTTGCCAAGCGCCCGCCCTTGAGTTGCTCGCAGTGCTTCCGGACGGTGTTGATCTCTTGGATTGTCGCGGCGCTCCGCAGCAGGCCCTGCGTGAGGGCCTGGATCGTCGCCAGATCGAGCCCTGCTGCGGGGAGCGTGAGGTGGGCCGAGCCACCGCCCGAGATCAGGGCCAGCAACTGCACGGGGTCGCCTCGGCGCGCGGCCTCGCCGAACTCGGTGACCGCGAATCGCACCGCCTCCGCCGCTTCGATGTTCTCAGCGGTCGGCACCGGGTGCTCGGCCCGCATGAGCCCGACAGTGGGGGGGAAGCCTGCCGGCTTGCCCAGGCGGGCCTGAGCACTCGTGCAGATGCCAAAGCGGATCCGTTCCCCGAGCCCCGCGTGAGCAGCAACGCACATCCGCACCGAAGCCTTCCCGATCGCCACCAGGTGCACCGCCCGGTCGGTGGGCAAGTCCCCCATCGCGCCGGCAACGAGCGCCCCCGGTTCGCACGCCGCGAGAACGGATGACAGCACCTCGTGCGCGTGGGTGTACAGATCGGAGAACTCGGGCGCGCTGGCAGGCATCACGCGGTCCTGGGGCGTCCGCTCGCGCCGGCCCGCCGATGGGCCCGCGCCGCGCACCAGTTTAACGCGCCGCGCGTCGATCCATCGCCTCAGTAGTCCTTCCCGCGCACGCCGTCGGGCGTCGTGTTGAGCGCGTGGGCCACGCCGCCCCGATACGGGTTCGGCACGCCGAGCGCGGCCTCGGTCGGCTTCCGCTTCTCCGCGTGCATGTCGGCGAAGGCCATGGGCGTGGGCGCATCAAAGTGCCCGCCCACCTCCGCGGGACGGGTCCGCAGGTACGCCAGGTGCGCGTCCCACAGCATCACCTTCCCCGACGCAAAGGTCACCTCGCTCGGCTTCGTCGGCGCCAGGAGCCGATCGTCCTCCGTGGCCCCCGCCTTGAACAGTTCAGGCCGCGCCACAAATGCGTTGCTGTAGCGCACGCTGATCTGGTCCCAGAGGTGCATCCCGCCGCCCAGGTCCGGCTCGGTGGGCAACTCCGTGGGCATCCCGGGCGACACCCAAGTCGCGTAGTTCTGCTGCCACGGGATCGTTCGAGCGACGATTCCGGGCCAGAGCCACTCCTGGGCGAAGTGGTCGCTCACACCGATCCGAACACCCTCGGGCCACCAGTTGACGAACAGGATCTGCGGATTCGCCGGCACCAGCGGCGCGTCGACGCCGTCGCCGTTGGGCACGACCCCCCGCCTGCGGAAGGGCCAGCAGCCGAACTCGCCCGCGTAGACGCTGAACGACTGCGCCACGGACCGTTGGTTGGCCAGCGCCTGTGTCTCGCGTGCCGCGACACGCGCCCCCGCCAGCGCCGGCAGGATGATGGACACGATCACGCCGATGACGCCGATGGTGACCAGCAACTCCACCAGCGTGAAGCCGCCCCCTCGCCCGGGCGCGTGCGCGATGGGCCCCGTCATGCTCGCAGTTTTCATGCACGTCTCCTGTCTGGGCCTTGGCGACCCGGTCATTTCTTGGGCGGGCGGATGGCCCGCATCAGGGCGTCCCCGGCCGGCCCGTCGTCGAGCCGCAGCACGAACGCGGCGGGTTGCCACGGCCCGTCGGCGCTCACCGGCGCCATGACCACGCTCAGCCGAGCCGAGCCCGCCGGTGCGTCCACCCCCGACAGCCGCACCGGCACTTCGATCTCCACCTCCGGCAGCGGATCTCCGGCATACCCCTGCACCGCGGCGAACTCGTCGCCCGTGGGCAGGAGCATCTCCAGATCGCTCGCGCCACCCGGGCCGGCCGATCGAGACACGGACACGGCCCTCGGCCGCCGCCCGCCTTCGCCCGAACCGCCCGCGCCGCTCTTGGGGCCCGGCACGCCCCCGCCCATCATCGGCCCGCCCGCGGCGCCCTTGCGTGCCGAGATCTGCGACACATCCACCCCCGCGCCCTCGAACACCTTGTAGATCGCCGCCGCGGCTCCGCCCCCGCCCTCCGCGCCTGACTTCGGCAGCGCCCCGGCGTCTCCGCCGAGGCTGGCCACCGCGCCGGCCCAGGCCGCTTCACCTCGCAGTCGCGCCATGAGCGCCGTCGCCGCGCGGTCGGCGATCTCGTCGGCGGTCTTCACTGGCGACGTGCCCCAATCCACCACCAGTGCCAGCCGGGCCTCGATGGCTCGCTTCAGCGTCGCACGCAGCGGCTCCGCAGTCGCGTCCGCGGGCGCCTCAAACCGCAACGTCCCGGCCTGAGCCCGGAAGGGGTTCTCGACACGGGGGGGTCCCGCGCCAGGGCCCCCGCCTCCGCCGCCCTGGGTGGCGATTCGCGCGCGCAACTCGTCTGGGGTGATCCCCAGTTGCCTCGCCGCGTCCTCGACGCTCGATGCTTCCACGCGCCGCATGCCCCCGTCAGGGCCCGGGGCGTTGACCACCAGCCGATTCCCGCCACCGTCATCCTCGCCGTTCCCGATCCCACCCGCCCCTCGCGCCGCGTGCCCCGGTGGCCCACCCCGAGCCCCCGGTCCTGGGAGGTCAGAGCGTGTCGCCGACGACACCCGCGCCGGTGCGGCCGAGTTCCACACCTGCCACGTTGCCAGCGTCACGCCTGCCACTCCCACCAGCGAGGCCAGGCCCACCCGCAGCGCCGACCCACCGCGTCCACCACGCCGCTCGCCCGCAGGATCTGTGCTCATGTCCGACTCCTCAAGGCACCCGTTCCGCCCCCCCCCCCCCCCCCGCGCCCGCACCAATCGCCCCGCCTCCGCACAGGCAGATGCGCCCCGGCCCGCCACCCGTCAGCCTGCCGCCTCGCCGCCCGGCTCTGGCTCCGTCCGCCACAGGTCCCCGGCCCCCCCATGGCCCCCCCGGTATCATCCGCCCCATGAAGATCCACGAGTATCAGGCCCGCCAACTCCTCGCCTCCTACGACATCCCCGTCCCCTCGGGCCAACTGGTTGAGTCCGTTGAAGCCGCCGCTCCAGCCTTCAAGGCGGCCACCAACGGCATGGCCTCGCCTCTGGCGGTCGTAAAGGCCCAGGTGCACGCCGGCGGCCGCGGAAAGGCCGGCTTCGTCAAACTCGTCAAGACGCCCGCCGACGCGGAGGCCGCCGCACGCTTCATGCTGACCAACCGCATGAAGTCGCCCCAGACCCCGCCCGAGGGGCTGGAAGTGAAGAAGATCCTCGTCGCCCAGGCCGCGGACATCGCCCCGCGCCAGGGCGGCGGCAACGAGGAGTTCTACCTCGCCATCACCACCGACCGCGCGACCCGCCGGAACGTCCTCATCGCCTCCCGCGAGGGCGGCGTCGAGATCGAGCAGGTCGCCCACGACCGCCCCGACGCCATCCTCAAGGTGCCCCTCCACCCCCTCATGGGCCTCCAGGGCTTCCAGGCCCGCGACGCGGCCTACGCCCTCGGCTTCACCGGCAAGCAGGTCCCCCAGGCCGTCCACATCATGACCCGCCTCGCCAAACTCTTCGTCGACAAGGACTGCGCCCTCGCCGAGATCAACCCGCTCATCATCACCCCGCCCACCACCGCCCACCCCCAGGGCCAGGTCATGGCGATCGATGCGAAGTTCAACTTCGACGACAACGGCCTCTTCCGCCACCCCGACCTCGAAGCCATGTTCGACCCCACCGAGGAGAACCCCGCCGAACTCCGCGCTAAGCGCTTCGGCCTCTCCTACATCGCTCTGGACGGGACCATCGGGTGCCTCGTCAACGGCGCGGGCCTGGCCATGGCCACCATGGACATCATCAAACTCCACGGCGGCGAGCCCGCCAACTTCCTCGACGTGGGCGGCTCCGCCTCCGAGGAAGCCGTCACCGAGGCCTTCTCCATCATCCTCTCCGACAGCCGCGTCCGGGGCGTCATGGTCAACATCTTCGGCGGGATCATGCGGTGCGACGTCATCGCCCAGGGGATCATCAACGCCGCAACCAAGCACAAGAACCCAGACGGCTCACTGGGCTTCAAGGTCCCCCTCGTTGTCCGGCTCGAAGGCACCAACGTGGACGCGGGCCGCAAACTCCTCGCCGACGCCCGCGCCCAACTCCCCACGCTCCAGCCCGCCTCAGACCTTGCCGACGCGGCCAAGAAGGTCTGCGCCTCCGTCGGCTGATGTGGTGCCCGACGCCTTCCCGCGCGAAGGTTTGATAGAGTGATCGCCGATGCACGGAGGCACGCCCGGAGGCTTCCGGTCCGCGCCCCCCCCCCGCCCGCCTCGGCCTGTCCATGAACCTCCCGTTCATCCGCCGACGAAAACGCGCCACCCGGGTCGTCGTCATGGAACGCCGCCAGTGGCTGCTGGGCGGCCTGGCGACGGTCCTCGTCGCCGCGGTGTGGTGGGTCGGTGGGCTCCAGTTCATCGAGCGCCTGACGTTCGACTGGCGCACCCGCTGGTTCTGGCGCTTCAGCGAGCCCCCGAGCGCCAACATCGCCATCGTCGCGATGGACGACGCCTCGATCACCTCCGTCGGCCGCTGGCCCTGGCCCCGCTCCTACCTCGCCGCCATCATCGATGAACTCCGCTTCGCCGAGGTGCAGGTCGCCGCCCTCGACTTGCTGCTCGACGACCCCGAGAAACCCCTCTTGGTTGAGCGCCCCGACCCCTCCACCTGGGAGTTCTCCGACGCCCCCCGCGACCCGGCCTCCGCGCCCGCACGGAACATCGTCAGCGTCGATGGCGACCGCCTCTTTGCCGACGCCATCCTGGCGCACGGGAACATCGTGCTTGCCGCCTCTTTCAAGTTTGGCGAACGCGCCGCCGAGGAGGCCGCCTCCGACACCCTCTCACGCGAGCAGCAGTTCCAACTGCCCCTCGAACGCATGTTCGCCTTTCTCCAGAGCGACCCCGCGCTGATGGAGGTTGATCTGGCCGACCCCGATGCCGAGCGCGCCGCCGTGAAGCGCGTCATGCGCGCCCTCATCGGCCGGGAGTACGACCGCGGGCCCGAGTTCGACGCGATCGAGCGGAAGTTCCGCGCCGCACGCACCCTGCTCCGTGCCGCCGACCGCGCCTCCATCCCCTCGCCTGCCGGCGAGCGCGACTGGGCTCGCTCCTTCGAGCCCAGCGCCCCCATTCCCTCCCTCGCCAACTCCGCCGCACTCCTCGCCAACGTCTCCTTCGACTCCTACGACGCCGACGGGCTCACGCGCCGCGTGCCCGTCCTCGTCCGCCACCGCGACCGCCTCTGGCCCACCCTGGGCATGGCCGCCGTCCTCGCGTACTGGGGTGCCGACAGCCAGTCTCTCGCCCTCGACGGCGACGAACTTGTCGTCAAACTCCGCGGCTCCGAACGCCGCGTCCAACTCTCCCGCGCCGCCCTCCAAAGGCGCCCGGTTGATGGCCTCGTCCCGATCCCCTGGCCACGCGGAACCCTGGGCAAGGACCGCGCCATCGCACTGGCCGCGCAGCGAGATCCCGCCCGTACACGCCTTCCCTCGGAGCATGCCGCGGCGCCCACCGCTTCAGCCACCGCCACCCCCGCCCCGGCCCCCGTGGGCGCGGGCGACGAAGGTGACTCCGCCGTCTCAGGCTGGGAGTTCCAGTTCTATGACCTCCTCGCCAACCGGCCCGCCGAGGTCCGTGCCGGCAGACTCTTCGAGCCCACCCAGCAGGCCCAGCGTCTGAAGGAGAACCTCATCAGTCTGAGCCAGAACTTCGAGATCGCCTACGCCCGCGAGGTCTTCACCGACGCGAGGCGCGACGACTTCCGTGCCACGCTCCGCTGGCTGCTCGACGCCGACGTCGAGGTCGATTCCCCCCTCTGGCAGGAGCACATCAACGCCCTTCGCAGCCTCGCGGGCCTCGCCGCCCTCCAGGGCACCGAGCAACTCGAGTTCATCATCGCCCCCGGCAGCCCCGAACTCCCACCCGCCCTTCGCGACCGAAAGCCCACCTCCTTCTCCCCCGCCGAGATCGACGCCGCGCTCACCGCGCTGGGCGAAGACCTCTCCACCCCCGACGGCCAGCGCACACAAGGCCTCTGCCTCGCCCTCGCCCAGGCCCCCCGCGCCTTCGAAGCCATCTGGACAGAGATCGACCTCGCCGAGAAGACCATCCGAGAAGTCCGCGCCGATCTCAAGCAGCGCCTCCGCGGCAAGATCGTCTTCTTCGGTTGGACCGCCACCGGCCAGACCGCCGACTTCGTCGCCACCTCCATCCACCCCCGCACTCCTGGCGTCCACGTCCACGCCGCGATCGCCAACATGGTCCTGCAGGACTTTCAGCGCCGCGCCTGGCCCACCTGGGCCGAGGCCGCCATGCTCTCCTTCCTTGGCTTCCTCGGCACATGGATCGGCGTCCGCTCCGGCGTCCTCACCGCCCCCGTCGCCGTCGTCGCCGTCCTTCTCTCCTGGTTCGCCTTCAACGGCATCCTGCTCTGGGACCTCAACCGCGTCGATGCCTCCTTCGCCGGGCCCGCCGTCGCCTGCGCCGGCGGCTGGCTCGCCGTCCTCCTCCACCGCCTGCTCGTCGAGCAGCGCGACCGCAAGGTCACCGAAGAACGCTTCAAATCCTACGTCTCCCCGGCCGTCGTCGACATCCTCGTCAACAACCCCGACCTCTCCACCATGAAACCCTCGATGCGCGACATGACCGTCATGTTCAGCGACGTCGCCGACTTCACCACCACCTCCGAACGCCTCGGGCCCGAACTCCTCGCCAAGTGCCTCTCCAAGTATCTCAAGGAGATGACCGAGATCCTCCAGAAGAACCGCGGCACCCTCGACAAGTACCTGGGCGACGGCATCATGTGCTTCTGGAACGCACCCCTCGACGACAACCAGCACGCCCGGCACGCCTGCCAGACCGCCGTCCAGATGATCGGGCGGCTCGAAGAACTCAACGACTCTGGCGCGTTCGAGGAGGCCGGCAAACTGAAGGTGCGCATCGGCCTCTGCACCGGGCCCTGCATGGTCGGGGACTTCGGCAATCCGCCCCGGAACTCCAACTACACGCTGCTGGGCGACACGGCCAACTTTGCCGCGCGTCTGGAAGGAGCCAACAAGTTCTTCGGCACGCGCATCCTGGGCACGCAGCGCGTGAAAGACCAGGCCGGGCCGGATATCCGCTGGCGACCCGTCGGCAAGGTCTTCGTCAAAGGAAAAAAAGAAGCCGACCAGTTGTACGAACTGATCGGGCCGCTCAATCCGCACGGCCCGGCCACCGACGACTGGATCGACCTGACATCCTCCGCCGTGGATGATTACGCGGCGGGCCGGTTTGATGATTGCCTGAAGAAGTTCGCGGTGCTGGGCCGTCGTTTCGGCGACGAGAAACTGGCGGAGTTGTACGTAGCCGCGATCGCGGAGTGGCGTGGCCGGCCGGATTACGCGACGGCGTTTGATGGGTCGATTGTGCTGACGGAGAAGTAGGAGACACCGATCACTTCTTGGCTCGCCCGCCAAGCACGCCCCTGAGCGGGCGCGCCCAGGCTTTTTTCAGACTCGCCCGGTCAAAGTTCAGCCCGCACTCCGGGCACTTGCCCGATCGACCAATTCCATTGAGGTCGTGGTAGCAGGATGGACACACGCGGTCGCCCCGTTCATGCACCCAGCGGCTGAGGGCGAGGGCCTTCCACCACGCCAACCCAACAAAGAAAATCGCTGGGACGAGCGCGAGGCCCATCCCAGCGAGTTTCCAAGGCCATCCCCCCTGAATGGCACCGACGAGAAATGGTGCGATCAGCCCGAGCGCAAACGTGTACGCGAGGCCGACGCGTATCCATGGGCGAGGGTCGTCAGGCATGCGTGGGCAGGATGGGGCTCACCAGTAGATCCCGCATCCTACCAGCGCGATGCGGAACTGTTCGCGGCAATTGGCAATGCCATTGACCAGGTACATCAGGGTGCAAGCGTTGACGCAGATTGCGGCCACCGCAACCGCCGCAGCGAGGCAACCTCCGCTCACGACCCATCCGATGCCTGGAATGACGGCTGGCAGCAAGCAGGCAGCGAGTGCGATTGCTAGAACGCCAGCGCACTCTGCGAGGCAAATCGAATTGTTCGCTTTCGCGGCGCGGATACACTCGTCATACCCGAGTTGTGCGAGGCAAATGCACTTCTCTTGGTCCGTTGTCGTCTGGGCGCAGTTCGGGTCCGATCCTGGAACGCGCGCGCCGTCGGGACGCCCGGCAACGATGCTGCCTGGCGTCGAGAATCGCAGAATGCGTGTGGAAAACTCCGTTCGTACTTGTGTTCCCAAAGTGGCCATGGGGAGCAGGAAGTTCCGGCTGTTGCCGGTGGCGTCCGGCAGTTTGAACACGAATCCGGCGATGTCGAGTTGATCTCCCGCCATGTTGCGCATGACGGCAAGCACATATGAAACTCGGCCACCGCTGGCGAGCCATGCAGGGTTGTTCGAGACATTGCTCAACTCCTGCGCAGACAAGACATCGAGTTGAAACGCACGCCGCCATAGGCCGAGCCGCCGATCGTCCAGTTGGCGTCATCTACAGGTAGGGAATCGAGGAAGTAGTAGGCGGACGCAACCGGTGCGCCTGCAAAAATCGCTTCCCGGATTGCTTTTTTGGAGGGTGACATAATCCGGGAGTGCCGCGAGTGCCGGTGTAGCCCTTGCGGTGGTCCCATGAGTCGCTGCGGCGCTGGTGGCAAACTCGAGATGCGTGCGAGCTGCATTGGCTACTTGTGGTGCCATCAGAATCCCGATTGCCATCCCGATCCCGACCGCGTTTCGAGCGAGTCGACGTGCGAATCCAATCATGTGTCAGCCTCCTTTGCGAGCATAACTGCTCGCGGGCTGTTGACTTCGGTGCGATCTGCCAGTCCGCCCTTTGTGCTAGGATAAAGAGAACTTGGAGAGGGTGGACAGCCAGCCGTATCGCTACAAAGCGCCCCCTGGGGTCCGAGTTGATGTGTAATTCACACCTTCCGAAGCACACAAAAGCGTCGCGCGATTGTCCCGGGTTGCGGGATGCTCGGGATGCATCAAGGCAGCGATTGCCGAATGGGAGGCAGGCATGGTGGTGCGGGACTCCGAAGTCGTCTGCCAAATCGGCACTTCGCTCGGAGTTTGGGCACGCGGCAATCGGTCCCAATCGCCCCTGAGAGGCTGGAATCGCCCCTTGTGAACCGGCACAGCCGATGCATTTGCTTTCTCGCCTTGATCGCCGTTGACCAACCAGAAGCCTGACTACGCTCCGCCCCAAGAACCCGGTGGGTTCCCGGACGTACAGAGGTACCAAGCAAACCCCTCCCGAAACCGACGTTCAGAAACGGCACAAACGCCTGTCAAGAGTGAACCTGGGGGGAACTCCCGCTGGCAGGCTGATTCCGAGAGACTGACCGAGCACGCCGCACGATTCCGAAGCCCGATCCGACCGATCTAGTCAGACCAACCGGCTGAGCCAAGGCCCTGCCAAGGCCCAGCCGGACACAGACCGAGGAGCACGCCATGTTCGAACGCTTCACCGATCGCGCCCGCAAGGTGATGGCCCTGGCCAACCAAGAGGCCCAGCGCTTCAACCACGAATACATCGGGACCGAGCACATCCTCCTCGGCCTCGTCAAGGAAGGCTCCGGCGTCGGCGCCAACGTCCTGAAGAACCTCGACGTCGACCTCCGAAAGGTCCGCCTCGAGGTCGAGAAACTCGTCAAGGCCGGGCCCGAGATGGTCACCATGGGCAAACTGCCCCAGACCCCCCGCGCCAAGAAGGTCATCGAGTACGCCATCGAAGAGGCTCGGAACCTCAACCACAACTACGTCGGCACCGAGCACCTCCTCCTCGGGCTCCTCCGCGAGCACGACGGCGTCGCCGCCCAGGTGCTCATGAACCTCGGCCTCAAACTCGAACAGGTCCGCGAAGAGGTCCTCAACCTGCTCGGCGCGGGCGCCGAGCAGGAAGAGAACACCGGCGGCGGCGCCTCCAAGGACCCCGCCTCCGCCGGCGCAGGCCCCTCCGCCTCCTCGGGCGAGCCGGGACAGCCCCGCGGCAAGTCCAAAACTCCCGCCCTCGACTCTTTCGGGCGAGACCTCACCGAACTGGCCAAGGAAAACACCCTCGATCCCGTCATCGGCCGCGTCAACGAGATCGAGCGCCTCGTCCAGGTCCTCTGCCGCCGCACCAAGAACAACCCCGTCCTCCTGGGCGAGGCGGGCGTGGGCAAGACCGCCATCGTCGAGGGCCTCGCCCAGCGGATCATCTCGGGCGAAGTCCCCGATATTCTCCACGACCGCCGCCTCGTCGTCCTTGACCTGGCCATGATGGTCGCCGGCACCAAGTACCGCGGCCAGTTCGAGGAGCGCATCAAGGCCGTCATGAACGAGGTCCGCCGGGCCAAGAACGTCATCCTCTTCATCGACGAACTGCACACGCTCGTGGGCGCCGGCGGCGCCGAGGGCGCCATCGACGCCTCCAACGTCCTCAAGCCCGCCCTCGCCCGCGGCGAGATCCAGTGCATCGGGGCCACCACCTTCGACGAGTACCGCAAGTACATCGAGAAGGACGCCGCCCTGGCGCGCCGCTTCCAGCCCATCCCCGTCGATCCCCCCAACAACGAGCAGAGTTTCGAGATCCTCAAGGGGCTGCGCGAGAAGTACGAGCAGCACCACAAGGTCAAGATCACCGACGACGCGCTCAAGGCCGCCGTTGATCTCTCGGGCCGCTACATCACCGGGCGCGTCCAGCCCGACAAGTCCATCGACGCCATCGACGAGGCGGGCGCCCGCGTCCGCATCAAGTCCATGACCAAGCCCCCGAACCTCGCCGAGATCGAGGCCGAGATCGAGAAACTCGGCATCGAGAAGGACGACGCCGTCAAGGCCGCCGACTACGAGCGCGCCGCCGAGATGCGCGACAAGGTCGAGCAACTCCGCAAGAAGAAGGAGCAGATGCAGCGCGAGTGGCGGGAGAAGTCCGTCGCCGCCGCCGGCACCGTCGATGAGGAGGTCATCGCCGAGGTGATCTCCAAGATGACCGGCGTCCCTCTCAAGCGCCTCAAGAAGGAGGAGGCCGAACGCCTCCTCGACCTCGAGAAAGAACTCCACAAGAAGATCATCAGCCAGGACGACGCCATCAAGGCCATCGCCAAGTCCATCCGCCGCGCCCGCGCGGGCCTGAAGGACCCCAAGCGGCCCATGGGCTCGTTCATCTTCTGCGGGCCCTCCGGCGTGGGCAAGACCCTCGTCGCCAAGGCCCTCGCCGACTTCATGTTCGGCGACGAGGAGGCTCTCATCACCCTCGACATGTCCGAGTACATGGAGAAGCACAACGTCTCCCGCCTCGTCGGCGCGCCCCCGGGCTACGTGGGCTACGAAGAGGGCGGCCAACTCACCGAGCGCGTCCGCCGGCGCCCCTACTCGGTCATCCTCCTCGACGAGGTCGAGAAGGCCCACCCCGACGTCTTCAACATGCTCCTCCAGATCATGGAGGAGGGCCGCCTCACCGACTCCTTCGGCCGCAACGTCGACTTCCGCAACGTCATCCTCATCATGACCTCCAACATCGGCGCCGACCTCATCAAGGGCGGCGGCGGGTTCGGATTCGGCAAACGCACCGAGGCCGGCGACTTCGATCAGATCAAGGCCATCCTCATGAAGGAGATCGAGCGCTTCTTCAGGCCCGAGTTCATCAACCGCCTCGACGACGTCGTCGTCTTCCGGCCCCTCACCAAAGAGAACCTCACCAACATCGTCGATCTCGAGGTCAGCAAGGTCGCCGAACGCGTCCGCGCCCAGTTCGTCACCCTCGAACTCGACCAGAAGGCCAAGGACTTCCTCATCGAGAAGGGCTACAACCCCGACTTCGGCGCTCGGCCCCTCCGCCGCGCCGTCGGCCAGTACCTCGAAGACCCCCTCTCCGAGATGCTCCTCACCGGCGACCTCAAGTCCGGCTCGACCATCTCCGTCTCACGCCGCTCGGACGCCGAGGGCAAGGGCGAGGATCACCTCTTCTTCGATGTCAAGCCCGCGCCCGCCGAGCCCTCGCCAACGCCTCCCAAGCCCGCCACGCAGCCCTCCTAAGCCGCGCCGCTCGGCAACCCCACACTCGGTTCACCCAACGCCCCGGGCCGCCCCGGGGCGTTTTCTTGCGCCGTCTCGCCGCCCACACACACCCTCCGCCCGCACGAGTTGCCCCGCACTCCATAAACTCCTTCCGTGCGTCACGCCCTCGACACCCTTGGCGGCCTCTACGAACTCCTCCGCCTCGCCATCCTCTCGCGCTTCCGCTTCCGCGGGCCGTACTGGCAATGGCGCCTGCACACCGCCTTCGGCCGCGGCATCCCACCGCGCGCGGAGTTGATCCACTCTGTCCTCGACTACGCCCGTTGGGTCTACCGTTCCCGTCGCGGCCGCTAGCCCTCTCTCCACGCCCCCGCGCACCCCTTCTCTCACCGCCCGACCCCGGAGCACGCCCCATGTCCGCCCCCGCTCCCGCACCACCCTCCCAAACGCCATCCTCTTCGTTCCCCGTCTTCGCCGGCGGACTCGCCCTCGGCCTGGTCATCGGCCTCTTCCTTGGTGCCGTCGTCGTCCCCATCATCCTCGCCCGCGCGGGCGTCGGCGATGGCGTCACCTCCACCGGCCCGCGCACTTGGCCAGCCAAGCCCCGCCCCCCCGAGTTCGCCGAGCCCGCGCCCGAGCAGCCCACCCCCGCTCCCGCGCCGACTCCCCCACCCGTGAACCCCGCCGAGCCCGCGCCCGCCGAGTAGCCTCCCGCGCCGCTCGCTCACGCCTTCGCCGCGAGAACCTCGACCTTGCCCATCTTCACGGGCTTCGCCCGGATCTGTGGGCGACCGGTGGGCACGACCCGGCGGCCGCTCGTTATCGGCCTCGGCATGCAGGGATTTCGCGAAGATCGAGCATTCCGCCCTTGCCGAGTCCCAACGAACAGGTAGCATGGCACGAGTTTGAGGGAGCGCGGTTCTGGGCCGTGCTCCGCCTCACCGAGTGCCGGCGGCGACGCCGGTCAGCGACAAGGAGATCACACATGAAGACCCTTTTGGCGGCCTGTGTTGCCTCGCTCTCCCTCTGTTCACCGTCCATCGCCCACAACGACACCGTGCGGCGCGACTTCCTTCCCGACGGTGCCGGGTTCTCGGAGAACCCCCTCGTCGACGGCCGCGTCTCCTTCAGGTACGACCAGTGCAATGGCGAAACCTACATGCGCCTCAACGTCGAGGGCCTCCTCCCCAACACCACCTACGGCGTCCGCTGGGAGTCCGACGGGCCCATCCTCGACAACCCCATGGCCTTCACCACCGACTCCTGCGGCGAGGCCCGATACGTCGAGTTCCAGATCGGCGACGCCTCCGGCGACCCCGTCGCCGTCATCTACATCGACAACCCCGACGCCGGCCTCGTCGGCGAGTTTGACTACGACGAGATCCGCGCCTTCTCCTTCCTCCCCCTCACCCGCATCCGCTCCTTCGACGCCATCGGCGACGGACTCACCGAGAGCCCCTGCGCCGACGGGAAGGCCACCATCCGCTACCACCAGGACCTCGGCGAAACCCGCTTCCAACTCTCCATGGTCGAACTCCGCCCCTTCACCACCTACGGCATCAAGTTCGAGTGCGAGAACGGGCCCACCCTCGAGAACGCCGTCGCCTTCACCACCAACCGCCGCGGCAACGGCAAGTACCAGGACTTCCTCATCGGCCTGGCCACCCGCAACGTCGTCATCACCATCTTCATCAACGACGACCCCATGGGCGATCCCTACACCATGGATCCCGGCGAGGAGCGCGCCATCGGGTACGCCGAGTAACCCCGCACACCCCGCACCTTCTGCCCGCTGCATCCCTTTGCCCCTTCGGCCCCGCCTCCGCGCGGGGCTTTTTCCGCGCTGGCACCCTCAGGTAAGCCCTTACAGGCGCCCTTCACCGAGACTTGACGGGCCCCCGGCCCTACGCTCAACCCCTCGCCCGCACCAGCCGGTCCGCCGAGGGCCCCTCCCAGGGCACACCCGGGAGATCCGCGGGGACCCAGCCGCCGGGAAGGGGGAGCGGGGGGGGGGGGGAAGTAGGTGGGGGTGAGGAGATGGGGCCCCTCGACGGGCCGCTGTTCAGTGAATCCCGCGCCCCGGCACGGACCGATCAACACCCTTCGTCTTCGTCTCATCGGAGCACTTGCATGTCCCAACTCACCGGCCTGAACCTCTCGCCTGACCGCGTCCATCGGAACCTCGCCCCCGCGCGCCTTGTCGAGATGGCCCTCGCCCGCGGCGAGGGCGTCCTGGCCTCCAACGGCGGCCTGGTCTGCCGCACCGGCGACCGCACCGGCCGCTCCCCCAAGGACAAGTACCTCGAGGACACCGCCCCCATCCACGACAAGATCGGCTGGGGCGGCTTCAACACGCCCGTCACCCCGGCGAACTTCGACGCCGTCCTCGATATTGCTGTCAAGCACCTCAACGCTCAGAAGGACCTCTTCGTCTTCGAGGGTTTCGTCGGCGCTGATCCGACCCACCGCCTGCACGCCCGCGTCGTCACCGAGCAGGCCTGGCACTCCCTGTTCATCCGGACCCTCTTCATCCCCCAGGGCTCCAAGGCCGCCGGCCCCAACGCCGTGTGGAAGGCCGAGGGCGGGTGGACGATCCTCAACGCCGGCAAGCGCCGCCTCACCGCCGACGAGCAGGCCAAACTCGGCGTCAAGTCCCCCGTCATCATCGTCCAGTCCCTCACCCGCAAACTCGTCGTCATCGTCGGCTCCGAGTACGCCGGCGAGATGAAGAAGTCCCTCTTCTACGCCATGAACTTCGACATGCCCGAGGCCGGCGTCTTCCCCATGCACTGCTCGTGCAACGTCTCCAAATCCGACCCCTCCAACGTCGCCCTCTTCTTCGGCCTCTCCGGCACCGGTAAGACCACCCTCTCCGCCGACCCCCACCGCGCACTCATCGGCGACGACGAGCACGGCTGGTCCGACCACGGCGTCTTCAACTTCGAGGGCGGCTGCTACGCCAAGTGCATCAAACTCTCCCAGACCGGCGAGCCCGAGATCTGGAACGCCATCCGCTTCGGCTCCGTCCTCGAGAACCTCGACATCGACCCCGACACCCGCATCCCCAACTACGACTCCCAGAAGTACACCGAGAACACCCGCGCCACCTACCCCCTTGACTACATCGACGGCGCCATCATCCCCTCCATCGCCTCCCACCCCAAGAACGTCATCTTCCTCACCGCCGACGCTTACGGCGTCATGCCCCCCGTCTCCAAACTCAACCGCGAACAGGCGATGTACTACTTCCTCAACGGCTACACCTCCAAACTCGCCGGCACCGAACTCGGCGTCACCGAGCCCCAGCCCAACTTCTCCACCTGCTTCGGCTCCCCCTTCATGCCCCGGCCCCCGAAGGTCTACGCCGAAATGCTCGCACAGAAGGTCGCCAAGCACAACGCCGACGTCTGGCTCCTTAACACCGGCTGGTCCGGCGGGCCCTACGGCACCGGCTCCCGCTTCTCCCTCAAGTACACCCGCGCCTTCGTCTCCGCCATCCTCAACGGCACCCTCCGCAACGCCGCCTTCACCCCAGACCCCATCTTCGGCCTCCCCATCCCCTCCAGCGTCGATGGCGTGCCCAGCGAAGTCCTCAACCCGCGCAACACCTGGAAGGACAACGTCGGCGGCGGCGCGGCCTACGACGCCAAGGCCAGGGAACTCGCCAAGAAGTTCCGCGAGAACGACAAGAAGTTCGACATGCCCGAGGCCGTCCGAAACGCCGGGCCCAAGGGCTGAGCAACTCGAACAGTCCTCTATCGAAACGCGACCGTCAGGGAGCGTTCCGTCATTCGCGCTTCGCGTCGGTGCGGGCCGCGTCGACGTCGCGCCGCTACATGCGCGGCACGGCGGACCGGGTCCTTCTGTGCAACCCTGGCCGCCCCCCCCTCACTCCCACTCGATCGTTGCCGGCGGCTTGCTCGAGATGTCGTACACCACCCGGTTCACCCCGCGGACCTCGTTGATGATCCGCGTGCTGATCCGCGCCAGCACCTCGTGCGGCAGGCGGGCCCAGTCTGCCGTCATGAAGTCCTCCGTCGTCACCGCCCGCAGCGCCACCACGCTGTCGTAGGTCCGCCCGTCGCCCATGACGCCCACGCTCCGCACCGGGAGGAGCACAGCGAACACCTGGCTCGTCTGGCGATACAGCCCCGCCGCCTGGATCTCCTCGATCAGGATGTGGTCGCACTCGCGGAGCACCGCGAGGGCCGGCTCGGTGACCTCGCCCAGCACGCGGACCGCGAGGCCGGGGCCGGGGAATGGGTGCCGCCAGATCAGGTTGCCGGGCAGGCCCAGCACCTCGCCGAGTTTCCGCACCTCGTCCTTGAACAGTTCCCGCAGCGGCTCGATCAACTGGAACCCGATGTTCTCGGGGAGGCCGCCGACGTTGTGGTGCAGTTTGATGCCCGCCGCGGCACCCTTCACGCCCCCGCCCAGCGCGTGCCCGGACTCGATCACGTCCGGGTAGAGCGTGCCCTGCGCCAGGAACGCGGCGCCCTTGAGGATCGGATCACCCTCGGTGGCGGCCTTGAAGACCTCGATGAACCTGTGCCCTATGCGCTTGCGTTTCTCCTGCGGGTCGGCGATGCCGCGGAGGTCGCCCAGGAACTGCTCGCGGGCGTCGACGACGCGGAGGTCGATATTGAAGTGGTCGCGGAAGGTGGTCTCGACGAGCCCGCGCTCGTTCTTGCGGAGCAGGCCGGTGTCGACAAAGACGCAGGTGAGTTGCGGGCCGATCGCGCGGTGAATGAGGGCCGCGCACACGGCCGAGTCCACCCCGCCCGAGAGCCCGCAGATCACCCGACCCGTGCCCACGCGGGCTCGGATGCTCGCGACGGACTGCTCGAGCACGTCGGCCATGCGCCAATCGCCCCGGCAGCGGCAGACCTCGTAGAGGAAGTTCTGGAGGATCGTGCTCCCCTTGGCCGTGTGGGTGACCTCCGGGTGGAACTGCACGCCGTAGAGCCGGCGGCCGCCCGCGACAAGCCGCATCGCCGCGAGCGGGCACGTGGGCGTCTCGGCCAGGACGGAGAGCCCGATCTGCTCATGGTGCTGGGTGGGCGTGGGGGGCTGCACCTGGTCGCCGTGGGACATCCACACGGTGGTGGACTCGGGAAGGGCCGCGAGCAGGTCGGTGCGGTCGCGAACGGCCACTTCGGCCCGCCCGAACTCGCGGTGGCCCGCGCGGCTGACGGTCATCCCGATCGCCCGGCACGCCCACTGCATCCCGTAGCAGATCCCCAGCACCGGGACGCCCAGATCGAGGATCGCCGGGTCGGCCTGGGGCGAGCCATCTTCGTACACGCTGGCCGGGCCGCCTGAGAGGATGATGCCCGCGGGATTCATCGCGCGGAGATCCGCGGCCGGCACGGAGTGAGGCAGGAGCACCGAGAACACGCCGGCCTCGCGCACCCGTCGCGCGATCAGTTGGGCGGTCTGGCTGCCGAAATCGAGGATGACGACGGTCTCGCGGGCGGAACCCGCGGCAGTGGGGGGGCTCATCCGAAAGCGTAGGGGGGTGTGGGCAGGGGGCCGCGCCGATGGAGTCTTCCACGCGGGCTCGCGGGCCCCCGGCACGCGGCCCGGGGTGGTACCATCCCGCCGATGCGGGCAACGGTCGGCATGCTCGGAATCACGGCGCTGGTGATGGTCGGCGGCGCGGGGTGCGCCGGGCCGGGCCTCTCGGCCGGGTACGACGCGCCCGACCCCGGCGCCCGCCTGCACGCGGTGGTCGGCACCGCATCGGCCCGCGAGCGTGAGGACATCCCCCGATTGGTGTCCCTGCTGGAGAGCGACGACCCCGCCGTGCGTATGCTGAGCATCCGCACGCTCGAACGCATGACCGGCACCACCCTCGAGTACGACCACTGGGCACCCCGCGTTGAGCGCGACGCGGCCATGGCGCGCTGGCGGGCCTTCATGGCAAGCAAGGGCCTCTCGCCTTCGGCGATGCCCGCCGACACCGACCCGCTCTTCCGCCCCGGCCTGGACGAGCGCGGGCCTGCGTCCGAGGGGAGGGCGACCCCGTGACCGCGGCACCGGCTCCGCAGAACCCGGAGATCTCGGTTGAGTTGCGGAGCAACCCGCTCTATCTGAGCGGGATGCGCGAGATGGTGAGTTCGGTGGCCCGTCGGCTCGGGTTCGCCGACGACGCGTGCGGGCAGATGGCGCTGGCCGTCGACGAAGCCCTGTGCAACATCATGAAACACGGGTACGAGAAGGCGACCGACCGCCCGATCTGGATGAGGCTGACACCCCTTGGGGGCGTGGGCACGCCCGAAACGATGCACGCCCACGGCAACCCCACGACGGGTCTGAGAATCGTGCTCGAGGACGAGGCCCGGCAGGTCGAACCGCACCAGATCAAGGGTCGCAATCTCGACGAGATCAGGCCGGGCGGGCTGGGAGTCCACATCATCCACGAGGTGATGGACGAAGTCCGGTACGAGAAGCGCGACGGAAACGGGATGCGATTGACGATGGTGAAGTTGCGGACATCGGGAAAGATCGTGGGCAGCGGTGGCGGTGCGGGTGGGGGTGGAGCGTGCTGCGGGGGAGGAGGCGGGTGCGGCGGAGGATCGAAGGCTGGGAGTGGAGGTGGTGCTG
>Ga0268299_1001535_pt1 | contig 39251 bp, 25 predicted proteins | sample NOBtaG_FD_193484 | JGI IMG/M metagenome (GOLD analysis project Ga0268299, IMG submission 193484) | Activated sludge microbial communities from bioreactor in Nijmegen, Gelderland, Netherland - NOB reactor | ecosystem: Engineered > Bioreactor > Aerobic > Activated sludge | place: Netherlands... | reverse complement strand
CGCCGCCAAAAGTTGTTCTCGTTCCTCAGGTCTAAAACGACGCCGCTGCTTCCGTGTCGATCCCATGGCCCCAGCTTGCGCGTTCGGCCACCGCTTCGCCTAGACGCAGTTCCCAAGACGGATACAAAGAAAGCGATGACATCCCTTTCTCGTAACACATTTCCCGGTGATTTGGGTAGCGAGCCCGTTGAGAGGTGGCCCGAATTCACAGGAATCCCGCGGAATCTCGTTTGCGGATGGTTCCATTGGGCGGCAGAACCTATTGGCGATCTCGCTTGGGCTGTGCTAGGGACGTAACTTGTGCTCCTTTGCGGGCCAATTTGGAAGAAGAGAGAATGGCGGGGCCTGGAATGTAGGATGATGGAAGAAAACGAGGAGAATCGGATGGAATGGAAGGTTCGGATGGAGGCTCCGCTGGCGGATGCTCAGCTCAGTTGGAAGGCTTCGCCTCGGGCAACTTGTAGCCACTCCGGGGGCGGTTGCCAGCATTCCCCCACACACGCTCTGGTCGGCGCTGCTGTGACACGAGTCAGGCGACTGGGGAACCGTGTGCATCCTGCGTAACTCAACATTTTCGGGAACTCAACATAACTTGAGGACCGTGCCCTTGCCGGCGGAATACTGAAGGATGTCCGAGACGACCGATTCAAGAGGTAAAGAAACACTCGATTCAATTGCTAGTATCTCTAGGCAGCGTTGTGCGGAATCTCAGTTCTCAACAACTCACAATTTGCTGCGTACTATTAGCTTCTACATCATTGCCTACGCAACGGAAAGCGGAGTTTATCGCAAGTCAAGAAGTTCAAAAAGCATGTAATATAAATTTAGTTTCCCATCAATGTGATCAGTGAACCAGCCTTGATACCCGGCACTATAATTCCACTGTTGCCTTTCAAAAAACTTGTGAACTGGACGTAGTCGCTGGAGACAGGAAGCGAGAATAGCTCTCGCTGGGCAGCCAAATTCCAACAGCGAACACGTTGATCGTCACTAACTGAAACTACTGTACGACTATCTGATGAGACACTCAATATCGTAATGGCCGTTTGATGTCCCATCAAAGTAATCCGTTCATTCCATGAAGGGCAATCCCATACTTTAATGTTGCCATCAAAACTTCCAGTTACAAGTGTTCGACCATCTTCCGAAAATGCAACTGATTTAATTCGATGCAAATGCCCTGATAGCCGCTTAATAGGTCTAAGCGAATCTGTGTCCCATACGGTTGCTGTTAAATCTGGCTCGCGGCTGCCAGAAACAAGATACTTTCCGTCTGGAGAGATTGCGAGACACTGCACAACATGTGTTTCATCAAACGATGAATATCGAAATTTTAACTCAGCGGCATCTGCTACAGCCAAAATGCTACTTTGCCAAAAGCCGACAGCAATTTTTAATCCGTTGCGGCTGACGCTTGAAGCGCTAATGGAATTCTTGCTCAAATCTTCTCTGATTGACCGCGCAGAATTCAAACTGGTCTTGTCATAAATGATAATACTGACATTTGTTAATTGAACGTCACCAATACCTATCGAATTTGTCGTCAGTAGTCGTAACGGCCCTTCATTCCATAGATTATTCTCACCCAAATCGCGAAACAGCAGGATCTGTTGGTTTGGACACCAAGCGATAGGCTCTCCTTGAAAATCTGTCTCTACTGCTGGTGCCGTGCTCAATGGATTCCATACCCAAATGGAACGATCTGGCTTGCGAAACCAAAACCGATTCCCCTCAGGATCAAGCACAGGCTTGACACCTTCATGCTGGACATAGGCTGGAAGAATGCTCGGATTGGCTTCTTCAAGCATTTTAGCCGCAGACCACAGTGTCTCCTCTGGCTCAGCTCTCCATATTCTTACCGTGCCATCGTCACCAACACTTGCCAATAGGTTGCTAGTAGGATGATAGCAAAGGTTTCGAATGGGGCCTGCATGACCATGCAGACGGTTTGTCTGAGCGTCATTGCTAAATATGATATTTCCATTACTATCTCCGAAGGCAACATGCTCACCTCGTATCGCTAAGCCACGCGTTTGTCTCGCGGCCATCTTTTCAAATGTGCCTCGCCATTTTGTCAAATCATAGCGCACTAGCCCGCCGTCGTGAGTGAGTAGGGTTAGTTCAGTATTCTGATCGTTGAATGCAGCATTCACGACACCATGTGGGCGATTTATCGTACGTGCAGACTTCAATGATCCGCCTTCTGTCAATTCTCCAATCACCATACGAGAATCCGGAAGAAGATGCGCAATCATTTCATTGAAATGTGAGAAAGCGATGCGTCCCCCTGCTTGTACGTCAAGTTGATCGCCGGTGGATCCGCGAAGCAGAGTCAATTGCCCATCTGAATTTCCCCATTCATCCAAGTTGGATGAAACAGCCAAAAGATCGTGGAAAGGAGAAAAAGTGGCAGCAATAATATTGGTAATTATATTGGAATAGATCAAATTCCCGTCCATTGTCCATACTTTCAAAAAATTATCGGTGCCAACCGTTGCTATCCGCTTTGAGTCATGCGAAAAGGACACAGAGAAAGCTCCTCCTGAGTGTGCCGTCCAGTTTGTTTTAAGCTTCCAATCCGCCACGCTGTATAGGCGAATTTGCCCGTCCAAAGCCACTGAAGCCAACTGGCTTCCATCGAGGGAAAATGCGACACCAGTGGTCCTATTTGTGTGTCCAGTGAGAATCGTTGATTGCTGACCTTGGACCAAACGTTCTAAATAGTGCCATTCAAAACCACGTTGATCCAAATAATTCGAAGGTGAGACGTGGCGTGCCAGAATTACTTTAGCATTTCCATAGTCCCGCGATCTGGCTGCCATCATTGCCAATCCAATATCCGCCGCGTATGCCTGGCTGTAAGTCTCCGCCGCGTTACGCTCGGCGAGTTGACGATTGCCTTCTGCTCTCCGCCAGGCCCAGGTTGTGGCCGTCATGCCGATGAGCAATGCCGTAGCAATGCCAAAGGCAAGGCTCGCAATAGTCGGGTTGCGCTGCCCCCAGCGCAGAAGACGACCCGCGGGTCCAACCGGTCGCGCCAGAGTCGGAATCCCATCGAGGTAGCGTTGAAGGTCCTCTGCGACTTCATCAGCGGATTGATATCGCCGTGAAGGATTCTTTTCGAGACACTTTAAGCAAATTGCCTCAAGGTCCATTGGCACTGAGGAGTTTAACTTTGATGGCGGAATCGGATCCACTTCTAGGACAGAGCGAAGTGTGTCTCCAATTGTCGAGGCAGTGATAGGTGGACGTCCGGTAAGGAGGTGGTAAAGAAGCGCTCCAAGCCCATAGCAATCACTCCAAGCTCCAAGGCTCCCGACTTTGACTGATACTTGTTCCGGAGGTAAGTAACTTGGTGATCCCAAGGTTTGCCCTGTAATCGTAAATTGCCTATCATTGCTTAATGCACGAGCTAATCCAAAATCGGTAACTCGTGGAATGTCATCTGAATCAATGAGAACGTTGGATGGCTTGAGATCACGATGTAAGACCTGGTTTGAATGTGCATAGGCAATCGCTTCCGCTACGGCCTTGACATACTTAGCTGCAACTTTGGATGCCAGCGGTAAATCCCGAGTCGCATCTTCTAAGGTATGACCTTCCACATACTCCATGGTATAAAATGGAAGCCCTTGATGCTCTCCCCAATCAATAATTGATACGATATTAGGATGCCGAAGCTTACCAGCCGTTTTCGCCTCTTGTTCAAATCGTTTTCGAGCTCCTTCAGAAGCATATTCGCCCCCTCGAAGCATTTTGAGTGCAACGATTCGTTGAAGGTTCAATTGTTTAGCCCGATACACTACACCCATACCTCCGGTTCCAATAACATTTAAAATTTGATATTGATTTGCGATGATTCGCGCTTCGGACTCATCAGATTCAAGCTTTGTCCATTCATCATCACTTTCATCAACTGATGAATTGTCTAGTACCGATTGGAATACGCACCGGACACAACTAGAGTCACCGGAAAGCGGTGTACCGCAGGTTGTACATGCCTTTGATGAGGGATGATCATTCATCGCACGAAATCAGTATTAAAATATTGAAATCCCGAAGTTCGCATTTCTCATCGAACCTCACCGTGGATGGCGAGAATACTAATCAATGATTCCAACTCAACCTTCCACCACTTGGTTGAGCTCACAGATTGTCGGATTTCATCTCGAATGCAATTTCGAAGTTTTTGGCGAACTCTATACAATGCAGATCTGGTTGCGCTGGAAGTGATGTTTAATTGCTTAGCAAGCTCGATAATAGCAGTTTCACAGTCGGTGCCGATGAGTCTATCCTTCACTACACGTAGAACTTGATTTTCGTGTTCTGAGCATTTGGCAGGAAGTCTTTTAAGGGCATTGCTGAGCACCTGATGAGCCCACGCTACATCAAGGCTAGAGTGGAAATGATTATTGCTTTGATTAGAAACCTCACACGTTTGTAGTTCCGCTTCCGTTAGAGCTTCAATTGATTGACTGCTTAGAATTTTTTTCCTGCTATGCTTCGTCGTTAGAAAATTAGTAATGCAAACCTTGACGAAGACGCGAAAGGAACCGATTGCAGGATCGACATTTTTAAGAAAGTCCTTGCGGAGGCAGCTTGCGATGAAGTCATGGGTCAGATCTTCAGCTTCATGGTGTGTACATCTCTCGCGTGACTGAATTTCCCTCATAATCGGCGTGCGATATCCAGCAAGCAATTGTTCGAGCGCCGGCCAGCAAGTCTCCGCCGCCATTGTCTTTGCAGCGAGAATTGTGCTCCAATGAGTTTCCGGAAAGAATGCGCCCGCCTTTCTTTTCTCGATTGATTGCCTGTTCACGTTGTGATTTTCCGAAGGTTGCGAATATCCTCAAGTTGAAAATATGGGTTCCTCGGTTAAGGCATTCCTTGCCTCAGGAATGAACGGTCAGCTTGGCAAGCTTCATTCAGAGGACCGATTGCCAAACGGAGCGTTGGGCTTGTGCGAGACGATCACTGTATTACCGTTGGAAATTTTGCTTGCATTTTTTTCTTCAATCAGTCTGACCAGGGCGAGGATGAGCAGAGAGGGCTACCCGCGGTGAACGCTTTCGCTCGCTGTGCATACCCCTGCCGGGTGACGTGGCTGGGCTGATGCCGGAATCCGTATTCGCTGCCCCTTTCGCCCAAGGGATTGCGGCTCAAACGGACCTGAAGGCCCCAATGTCCCAAACGTGGACAGTCATCTTGCTCCATTCCGCGATGGGATGCCTTAAAGACGATTCGATTTGTCAAGGATAATCTAAGTGGCTTCCTTGGGAAATTTCCGCTGCCAGCGCCAGAAGGAGACTTCCGCCAATGGTTGGGTTTGGGCAAGTCAGCCAAGACGAGTATCGAATTCGTTGCAATACCTTGTGGATAAACACATTAGCATCCGAGCAAAATTTTTCCGAGCGCGAGCTCGGAATACTGGTTCCTGGGAGGTATGGATGCGATCCGTGGCTCGCCGTTGGCAGGAACACCGCTTGCGCAGAACGCCCGTGTGGCGCCTGAGTCGGACTCCGAAACGCAAAGAGCGTTGCACGGAGCCCCGTCCGGTTTGCTCTGGATGGCACTCATGCTTCTGCTTCCCTGCGGGTCAACGTTTGCCCAAGGCGATGGTCCAGGCGACTATGGTGGACGCGATCTGGAGATCAAGGAGCCGGGAATCTACCGGATGGCCGGCAACTACTTTGGAATTGGCCGCTTTGTGCTGGGCGATGGCGTCACCATCGAAGTGCCCCGGTTCAGTGGAGATCTCGGGAACTCCGGGAAACTGGCGATCAAGGCGCGTGAAATCGTAGTCGGGGGCAGAATCTCAGCAGACGGGGCTGGATGGGGAGGTGGTCGCGGCGGTGGCGGTGGCGGTGGTGGCAGCGGAGCTGACCGAGCGGAAAACGGGGAGAGTGGTTATGGCGCGATGCCGGGACAAGCCGACCCGCAGGGCAAACCGGATACAGGCAACCGTAGTGGTAACGGTGGTAATGGCGGCTTCGGTGCGGTCGGGGGTGGGCCTTATGGAGGGTCACAGCATGGCCCCGGAGCGGGCGGCACGCCTGGGAATTCGGGACGACGTGGTGAGGACGGCAAGAACGGCGACCCGGGTGGTTACGCGGTTGGACAAGGGAATGGAGATACATCGACAGACACGTCGGTGGGGTTGGCGTCGGGCGGTGGTGGTGGCGGAGGCGGAGGCGGTGGTGGCAGCAGCGCAGGCAATCCCCCCGATGGAAGAATCATCAATGGCGGCGGTGGCGGTGCCGGAGGGGGCGCCGGCGGTGCCGGAGGAGGGGCTATTGAGTTGGTTGCGGAGTACATTCTCGAAGTCCTTCCTAGTGGCTCAATCTCCGCACGCGGTCACCTTGGCGGGGATGGTGTCTCAGGCCGAGATGGGCGTGTGGGGGAAAGCCCCAACCGCGGTGGCCGCGGAGGTGACGGAGGATCCGCACTCGTGGTTCAATCGGGTGCTGGAGGCACCGGGGGTGCCCGTCGTACAGATGGTGGACGCACTTCCTTTCGTGGAGGCGATGGCGGGATGGGGGGGGCGGGGGCGGGTGGAGGAATTCTTCTCCAAGCCCCCGAAGTGATCATCCACGGCACACTGAACAATTCGGGAGGAGCGAACGCGGTAAATGGCGGAACCGTAAAACTCTTCACTGGTCCCGATGGTCTTCAAAACTTCAGCGACCTCCGGGAAGGTGTGCATGCCGGACGCCTCTTTCATGGTAGGTCTGACCCTCAGCTTCCCGCGCCCGATATTCTCCCGTTGAATCCGGTCTCTACGACTGACGACGCGATCACGATAACGATACAGGTTCCGATCTTCCATATCGCCGGTGTCCGCACGCCGACAGAGCTTTCCATTCGATTTACAACAGATGGGTCAGAACCCTCCGAGAACTCCCCACGATACTCTGGATCATTCCAAGTTGGCAGCAGTGTGACGATCAAAGCGAAGACGTTCGCGCGCGGTTGGTTGCCTAGCGCCACTGCACAGTCGTCCGTTGCGTTTCAAACATGCACGCCTGAGGTACTTTTCACTCCGGCTCCTTCTGAAGGTGGCTTCTATTTTGCAACCCCAGTGCAGGTTACTTTGCAGTATCCGTGCACCCTTGTCCCGGGACTAAATTTACGCTACACAACGGATGAATCCGAACCGAACGAATCCTCCACCCTCTACATAGGCGCCTTTGACCTGACTTCGTCGGCAGTCGTACGAACGAAGGCATTTGCGCCGGGACGCAGTCCGAGTGGGACCGCAGTCGCTGAGGCGCGCTTCAAAGCCTCCCCGCCGGAATTCAACCGACCCGACGGCTACGGAGAACCATTGCCCTATGAGATAGAGGTTTCCAGCGAGACCCCGGCCCCCTTCGACATCTGGTTTACCTTCAACGGTGGCAACCCGTCCACCAACCAGCCCGGCTCCGTCAAGGTGACCTCAGGAAAGATCCAGGTGACCAGCTCGGGGGTATATCGCTTCGCCGTCTTCAAGGATGGCTGGGTTAATGGGACGGTAGTTGAGCGCACGTTCAACATCACCGGGGGTGACCTGACATTCGAGCCGTTTTCCCCCGATGGCACCAACGGATTCGTGAGTGACCGGCCTATTGAGGTGACCATCACCAGTCCCAATCAAGACCCGAACCTCCGCATCCGAGTCGTGACGGAGGGCGATCCGTCCGATTCGGAAAACACCAACGCCGTAGTGATTGCCAACGGCGGTAAAGTCCTCATTACTAAAGCGCAGACGACCTTGAAGGCCATCGCGTTCGGTCCGGGTATCGCTGGCGCCATTAAAAAGGAGGGTGTGTATCAGAATGTTAACCCTGTCGCCCGCCTCGGGGAGGCCCTGGTTATTCCTCCGGGTGCCGCGCTCAATCCGCCGCCGGTCATCCCGCTGCACCGCATGACCAACGTCGTGGGCGGTGTGACCAACGTCTCCGCCTTTCAGCGCGTTGCCTTCGTCGCTGATGCCGGCACTTCCGGCCAAGTGTATGCCGTGGCCCGGGGATTTGAACCCATCGTGGAATGGTATTTCCCCCAATACGACACCAACATCCAGTTCCAGCAGACGATCGAGGAGCCGGCGGCGGATGCAGTGGTGACACTCTACCAGACCGAAGACACGCCGCCGCAGATCAATCAGCAGTTGGTCGTGAACCTGAAAGGGGTGCCGGATTCCATCATCCATTATCAGGACGACGACATCATCGGCCTCGGCACCGGCCGGGTGATCGGGGCCTCCACCAATTTGCCCCATGTCTGGATTGACCTGACCTCCGGCGTCCCGCTTCTGCGTGCCAAACCGCCGCGGACTGGTCTGTTCGTGATCGAGCTCAGGGATGCGCCGGCGGGGAGTCCGACCCCTGGCTTCAAGGGGATGCAGGTCGTCCGGGTCAAACCGTATCTGCCGGACGCGAACGCGGCGCTCGTGCAGCTTGGCTCAGAGCTTCAACCCGAAAATCTGCACGAGGGACATGACGGCACCACGGCGGACGGCACCAAGGTGATCCCAAATGTCACCGCCGGTTCGGAGCGTAACACCTTGAACGGTCATATTTACCAGCACGAACGAACCGGACAGGCCACTCATGGTCGCGTGTTTGCGATCCGACGCAATGAACTCCTTCATCAGATGGAAGTGGTCTGGCGGCACCTGGACCGTTCCGGCCGCGTCATCTGGCCCTATGAAATCCGACGCTACACCGCCCGGTGGCCGCACCAGATGCAGCTTTACGTCCGGGGGGACCGGCCCCATCCGCTGGGACCGCGTGTGGCGATTCCGACCGAGCTAAGACCCACGGTGGTTCCCTCCCAGGAGCCATTCGGACACGCCGGTTTCACGATGACCGACACCGGGCCGGAGTTTTCCAGTGAGCTTCCGCCCCTGACATCGGAGGGGCTTTGCTTGGTCTTTTTGGACCTGGAGCGCGACGCCACTGGGGTTAACTGGATCGGGTTCGAAGCGGTTCGTTCCGTGCGTAACACGGACACCAACTATTTCGACCTCTCGCTCACCCCCTGGGAGATCGGCAGCGAGGTGCTGGATCCCGATTCCTTGACGTTTTCAGTGGGTGAATTTGGGGATCTCCCGTCCCTGGCCAGCAAGCTGAAGCAGCCAGGCCGGCCGTTTGACATTTGGATCGCAGCGCAGTTGTCTCCGGCCTCCAAGGCTGTGCTGGAGAATTATCCAGATCGAGATCCTAATTCGGCACAACTACAACAGACTCTGCTGGAAGATTTTAACATACTTCTCGGCGATGCTTCAATATACGAGCATGACCGTTTTGCGGGAATCATTTTGCGTCCCGAGACGCAGGCACTGTTGTCGAAGAATCCTAAAGAAAGCGATCTTCGCCTTCTCAATCGGTTCCTGATCGAGGACGCTTACTCACTGGAAATATCGAAGAAACCTTCTGGTTATCCTCCTTATCTTCCTGGCTACATCCAAGTGCCTTTCGGCCGTATGCTGGAGGGAAAGCCCGCCGACCGATACGCGGCACACATCTACGGACAATTTCGGGCCAACTACTTGGCCACCGAGGCGCGGACGACGGGCCAGATCTTCGGGGTCAATGAAGGGAACCTGGAGGTGTGGTGGTTCAACGTGCGCACCAATGCGGCCTGGCTACCAGGCGACATGATCCAATGGCCATCCTGGGTCCAGCGCTACCAGTTCCGGTGGCCTGGTGCCCCTACTGAAATCGTCCTGGCCAAGCAGTCCACAAACAGCCCCCCGCATAACGTTGATCCCGAGCTGCATTACAACAGCAGCATCTATTACGAAAATAGCCCGAATTCCGTCGGCTACAATCCCAACGAGGAACATGCCTTCATCGAGAATGCGGTGCTTGCGCTGCGCGATGACTTGGGCACGGACGCCACGTCGAAACCCTACGTCATTCACCAGTTTCAAACGACCGCCGACATAGCCGCCCGCTGGGTCATGAGGGTTTTCCATGTGGGGACCGGGGATCCGACGCATCCGCTCACCGCGGGTATCCGCCTGCAACCACCGACACCTTTGGATCGCTTTTTCGAGACGCAGGAACTCGGGGTGAGTGGCCCATATTGGGCGGATCGAAAATCCCAGTATTGGGCCAAGGCTGCCGGTGACGATGGCGGCACCGCGCGAGCCGTAATGCGCTACTGGTATCCGGCCCAGGTCAGCAATTATGGCTTTCTGGTTCCAGGCAATCCCGGATTGCAGCACGGGGATCCGTTGCCGTGGCAGAATGTCCGCGCCCAACAACTGGGTCAGAATTCCACGCCCGACCAGCCCTTGAACGTGAACTTCGATGTCCGCTGGCCTGACAATCCGCCAATCCTCCAATTCGGGGAGACGCTGGTGAAACCCAAGCGCGGCCTCCCAGAGATCCTAGGCCAGAAGAGCGTCGAGGTGCTTTATGAACAGCAGCGTCCTCCCGGTGGGCTGGTGCGCCTGATTGACCCGGTCGCGGGCTATTCGATTCCGCTAACCGAAGCTGAAGTGAAGGGGAACGGAAGCGTCCGCTTGATCGAACTCCCCACCCGTTACTATTTTGAAGATGCGCCCCCGTATCTGCAAAGACGGGTGTATTATGATCGGAGCAGGAATCTGCTTCGATTCGTGGGAGCCTTCCTAGAAGGCTCCGCCGGGGGGTTCGGCGAAGATTATCTCCAACTGAACGTGCTGTCGGCGCGTGACTTGCAGGCATTGTCCGCCGCAGCCGTTAGGGCTGGCGGTGCCCGGTTGCGGAGTGCCTTTGCTACGCTGGCGGAAATGGCCAGGGAGGTGCGGCCGATTAGATCGCAGGAACAGGCATTTGAACTCCAGGCGCTGACCGCCGGATTCGCGACCGGCAGTGGCTATGTAACCTTGGCCTTTCAGAACAATACTAACACGACCTCACCGGATGACGATATCGAGCTGGCGGTGATCAAAGTTGGCGCGCCGCTCTACACGGGCGAAATCAAGGTCATCTATCCCGCGAGTCCCTTCGACGAGAAGCTGACTCTCCGGCACACTGGAGACTTCGCCGGGAAATGGGAGGAATATGAGTTTGAGTGGCGAACCCTGCCGGCCAGCATTGACCCTGGCTACCGCGAAAATCCGGCAACATGGGCGTTGCGTGGCATTACCAACGCGCCGGCCGTGCTGCCGACGGAATGGAGACGGGTGGCCACGGAGCCGGCCTCGGGACGCGGGGCCGTGGACTACACCATTCAAGGAGCCTCGCTGCTGACCTTGAGCGACAACTGGTTCATCTGCCGGTATCGCCCCGTCAACGCCTCCCACCCGATGGTTGGGCAATGGAGCGAATGGACTCGCCCCGAGCTGGCGGAAGGCTGGATCAAGCGCGTCCTCAGGGGGAACGACCTTTCCAATCTCGGTCTCGCCACCCAGTTGGAAGATCAGTTCCGCAGCTATCAAACGTCCTCCAATCGGACGTTGAGCACGGTCATCGGTCTCGCCGGGAAAGCCTATGAAGGCGATATTGCCTTGAACATCAACAGCGCGAGGGAGGCCGGTTTGATTCAAATCTACGAGACGGTGCTGCGCCGGGGGATGTCCCTCAGCATCGAGGCTACCAAGGACTACGATCCTGCCAACACTGCGCTGCTGCTTGCCGCCAGCCGGCTGGCGCAGCTATATGGACTGCTGGGTGGTGAGGCCTACGCCGATGCCGTGGATCCGACCCTGACCTTCGACAATATCTCGGTTGGAGCCTTCTCGTCCTCGGTTCACGCCTTCCAGAACCAGACCGCCGGGATCAATTCCCTGCTCCAAGAAGAGCTGGCACTGCTCCGTGGCCGCGCGGATCCGGGAGTCCGGCCATTCTACAACCGCCTGCCGCCGAACTTCACGGGAGGCCCGGGGGAGGCGGCCTATGTCCTGAATTACAGCGTCGGGAACCTGCAGCCGGGCGAAGGATTGACGGCGGCGTCGGCCGCCCTGCTGTATCCACAAGGACACGGCGATGCCTGGGGTCACTACCTGAGCGGCTTGAAGGTGTATTACCGGCTGCTGCGTCACCCTTACTTCACCTGGGTTCCCCGCAGCGAGGTGATCAACCTCGTGGGTGACGGGCAGAGTGCCATCAATGTCGAGGTGGATTATCAGGATGAGCGCCGTTTTGCCGAACTGGCTGCCGCCAAGGCGCGGACCGGGCTGGACCTGATCAACCTGACTTACCGCGACCGCTACACCGAGAATCCCGACGGCCAATGGCAGGGCTACCGGGATGAGATGCCCAATCAGGCTTGGGGAGTCTCCGAATGGGCCTCGCGTGCCGGCCAAGGAGCGCTGATTGACTGGGCGGTGGGCACGTCTCTGCTCCCCGATGAGGACAACAACCCCGCCCATATCCGCGACATTCAAAAGGTGGAGCGCGGCCGCATCCGCGAGCTCGGGGAGATCGCCGCCGCCTTCCGCCAGATCCAGCTCCAGTTGGACCAGGCCGACGCGGGGTTGAACCCGCTGGGACTCGCACCCAACGCGATCCCCTTTGACCTGGACCCGAACATTTCCCCGGCGCAGGGCGGGGCCACTCACTATGAACAGATGGCTGCCCGGGCCAAGACCGCACTTCGAAACGCCTCCCAGGTGTTCGCCGTCTCCCAGGGGGCTGCCGGTCTGCTGCGGGAACAGTTCGATGTGGTGGATAAGTTCAGCCAGCAGGTGAATAACCAAGAAATAGACTACAAGAATCAGTTGATCTCCATTTTCGGCTATCCTTATCCCGACGACACGGGGCGCAATCCGGGAGGGATTTACGAGGAATCCTACGTCAATGACGGACCGGACCTCTACCATTTCATGCTGGTGGACCCCAGCCGGATTCCCGGCTTGAACCGCGGCGGCGAGCAGGAAATGACCGTTGATATGCTTGCGAACCAGCTCGTCCGGTTTGCCGATGGCAACAGCCAGGTCAAGAATATCAAGTATTACATGTCCACGGAGGGCTTTGGCATGGTCAAGCCAAAGAGCTGGAAGGGTGAACGTCGGGCGCCGGGCGAGATCCAGATGGCCATGTCGGACCTGTTCCAGGCCTACGGTCGGTTCCTGGGCGCGGCCCGCGAATATGACAACCTGATCGAGCAGATCGAGGATCAACGCCGGGTGGTCGCCGCCCAGGCGGCCTTGAATTCCGCGGAGCGCAGCAGCCTGGAGACGGAAATATTTATCCTTCGGGGGGCGAATCAGGAGCAGGCTACGTTGAATTCCATGATTGCGGAGGCACGGGCACAGCAAGTGCGCTTCCAGAACAAGGCGGCGTTCGCTAACATCATTGGAACAGCACTGGCGGAAGCCTTTCAGTTTAGAAGCGGCAATATAGGCCCCTTTCCATTTTTTGACTTGGACATCACAGCGGTGATCCGATCGGCAATAAGAACCACATTTTCTGTTAAAGGACAGGAAGCATCCGAAGATGCAGCCAAGCAAGGCTTGGAAGAACTAAGCTATCAGCAGGCCAAAGAGACGGTCCAGAGTGAGAGTTCATTGCAAATCCGCATTGCCCAGCGAGGGCTGACCATCGCACGGGGAAATCTGGCGCTGGAATCCGCCCGGGCGCAACTGAACCAGTTGGTGCGTTCCGAGGCCACCCGGCGGCTGGAGATGTTCAACCTGCAGGAGGCCATGCAGCAGGCTTCCGGCCGGTATCTGATGGCGCTGGATCGGGGCGTGCGGCTGTTGCAAGAGGTGGATCGCTTCCGCGCCCAGACCGCCGCCGAGGTCCAGAAGTATCGTTACAAGGATCTGATCTTTCGGATCTATCGCAACGAAGGCATTCAGAAGTACCGGAGCCAGTTCGACGTGGCCGGCCGTTACACGTATCTCACGGCGAAAGCCTACGATTATGAGACCGCCCTGCTGCCCGCCGACCCCGACAGTGGGCAGAAAGTCCTGGCGGATATCGTCCGCGCCCGGAGCCTCGGGCTGGTCGGGACAGACGGGGAACCGGTCTCCACGCCGGCCACCGGGGATCCGGGGCTGGCCGGAGTGCTGGGCCGGATGGCGTCCGACTGGGAGTCCGTCAAGACGCGGTTCGGGATCGGTAATCCGGATTCCACCACCCTGCCTTTCTCGCTGCGCCGGGAGCTGTTCCGGCAGGCGACGGCCGGCCAATCGTGGCGGGACGTGTTGCAGTCCTATCGGGTCGCTAACGTGCTGGATGATCCGGTTTACCGTCGTTATTGCATTCCCTCACACGATCCGTCCAGCACGCGTGAACCCGCCCTGGTGATTCCGTTTGCCACGACGATCCAGGATGGGCTGAACTTCTTCGGCCGGGTCAAGGGCCCGGGCGACGCCGGCTATTCCACCGCCTATTGGGCGACGAAAATCCGCTCGGTTGGCGTCGAACTGGTCGGTTACAACAGCGCCCTGTTCCCGCGGACCCCGCGGGTGTATCTGGTGCCGGCCGGCATCGACCTGATGCGGGTGCCGGGCCACGGTGACCGGATCCGGGAATTCTACGTACTCGACCAGGTGCTGCCCCTGCCGTCGGCCTTGACCGGCGGGATCATCGGCGCGCCGGGTTTCATCCCCATCGTGGATTCCATCTCCCAGCCCCAGTCCTTTGCGGCGATCCGACAGATTCCCGATTTTCTTGCGTTCTATGCGGGCGACGGATTCAACGAGGCAACCAAGTCCAACCGCCGCCTGGTGGGGCGTTCCGTCTGGAACACCCAGTGGGTGCTGATCCTTCGGGGGCGGGAATTGAACGGCGCCGACCCTGACCGGGGTTTGGATGATCTGATCCTGGGGCCGGAAGTGAACGGGGTCCGCACCGGAGCACTGGGGTTGTCCGACATCCAGTTGCGGTTGGAGTCGGACTCGGCGGCGGGAAACTGAAAACTGGAGAAATTCGCACATGAAACGACGTTCAATCTGTCTGGCCCTGGTGTCGTTCACGGCCCTTCTGGTGGCCACGGCGCAATCGCAACTTCAAACCATCCGGCTGACTCCAGGCTGGAATGCCGTCTTTTTGGAGGTCCAGCCGGAGCCGGCGGACGCGGATGCCGTCTTCGCGGGAATTCCGGTCGAGAGCGCATGGATCTGGGACCGCCCCGGACAAGTGATCGAGTTTGTGGATGACCCGTCGCAGTTGGTGCCGGGCAAACCCGAATGGCTGACCTTTGTGCCCACCAACCATCCCCACGCGGCGGTGCGCAACCTGTTTGAAGTTCCGGGGGGCTGCGCCCTGCTGGTCAACCTGGCGGCCGATCAGCCCGTGGAATGGCGCGTTGCCGGCCGCCCGGCCGTCCCCAATTATCAATGGGTTTCCGATTCCTACAACCTGGTGGGATTTCCGCTGTCGCCGGACGCCCGGCATACGTTCGGCTCGCTGTTGGGCGCGTTGCCGGCCCACCCCAGCCCGCAGGTTTTGAAGCTCGACGCCAGCGGCGTGTGGAGCCGCGTGTCGGCTCCCGAAACGGAAACGGTCGAGCCGGGCCGGGCCTACTGGGTTTACAGCCGGGGCGCTTCCCAGTTCCGCGGGCCGCTGGAGGTGGCCACTGACCAGGGATCCCGGCTGGCCTTCGGGGAGAGCGCGGTTCTGAACACCCTCCGGTTGGGCAATCCCGGAAATTCCGCCCTGACCTACTGGCTCGAACTGCTGCCGGCGGCGCCGGAAGCGGGAGTGGCTGGCCCGGTGCCGCTGAATTATCGCCACTTTGCCGTGGATGGCGAGACGGGCGGCGGCACGGTTGAATGGGTGCGCTGGACCAACCGCCTAGCGGTCACGGTCCCGCCGCGCGAGGCGCTTTCCCTCAAGATTGAGGCCCGCAGAACGGATTTGACCCCGAAGCCAACGAGCGAAAACCAGGATTATCACTCCCTGATATCAGTCGCGGACACGAACGGATACCGGCAGATGGTGCCGGTGTCGTTGAGGGGCGATCCCAACGCAACCAGCCTGGTGGGTTTGCGGGTGGGGCGGGCGGCAGCACCGCAGGGGCCGCACCCCCGGGCGGGATTGTGGGTGGGCAACGTCACCCTGCGGGAGGTGAATTTCACGGCGCACCCGAGCGACCCCGAGAAATTGCGGCCCGCGAAGTCCGAGTTCGATTTCCGGATCCTGGTGCATGTGGACGAGGCGGGGCAGGCCCGCCTGCTTCAACGGGCGATGGTCGGGTGGCGGCGGACCAACGCGCCCACCGCAGCCACGGCGCTCGGCCGCCTGGCGGTAATCACCGACGAGAATCTGGCGACTCGGCTGGGGTTGACCGGCGTGTCCCTGCGCGGGGACCGGCCGGTGGTGCGGCGCTTCTCGGCCCCGGCATTCGGCTTCCGGGAGCCCATTCCAATGGTTGCGGAAGAAGGAGGGTTCGGCGTGGGCCGCCTCCACTGTGGCACCGAAACGGGCTACCATGATCCGCTCAGCCCGTTTAAGCATGTCTGGCATCCCGACCACGACAACATCGCCCCGGAGGGCGACAGGATATTTGAAGAGGGAATCGAATCGTTTTCGGTTCGCAGGTCCATTGAACTGCGCTTCACCGCCGAGGATCCCACGCTGGATCCCACGCTCGCCCCCATGGCCAACGCGCAATATGTTCCGGGCTTCGGAGACACCCGGCTTGGTGGCACCTACCATGAAACGATGGAAGGGGTGCATCGCCGTCCGGTACGCCTAGCTGGCATCTTCACTTTGCAACGGGCCGTGGCCATTGGTCGGCTCAACGACGGCGAATCCAACTGATCCACTACCATGAAATGCTTCACAATCAGGCTTCGGACGATGATGGCGGTCCTCCTTGGGTGGACCACACCTGCTGCCTTCGCTTTCCATCCCGAGCCGGGCAACATCTATTATGGAATTGTGCGAGCTGCCGACGGACACCAACTGGGGACCGCCGACGGCGTGCGGCTGCTCATGCAGTCGAGCCGCACCAACGTCGTTGCGGGCCAGATCCGGGTGGATACCTACACGGTGGCCGAATGCGATGTCTTCACGTCCCAGGCCGGGGAGCCGAATTTCATTCTCCGGCCTTCGCTGGACGGAGGGGGCGGCGACCGTTATTCCCCGCTGGCCTTGCAGACGGGTGAGTCTGTCCGGGTGCTGCTGGTGGTGCGGAATGGAACCACCAACGAGCTTGGCGGAGCGGTGCCGGCACCGGCTGCCCGGGGGACATTCCATCCAATCAATCTGGCCGCACCGTGCAGTGACGCAGATCGGGACGGACTCTGCGATGATTGGGAGCTGGCCCATTTTGGCTCGCTCCAGGCCACGGATGGTACCATTGACTCCGACGGCGACGGTTTGACCGACAAGCAGGAGCACGACGGCGGAACGAACCCCAAGAATGATCCGCCCCCGCTGGTTCTGCATGTGGTGTCGGCGGGTGAAAGTGGGATCACCGTGGAATGGCGCCGATTGCCGGGCCGCACCTACCGGATTGATTCTGCCTCCAACGTAACCGACGCTTTCGTTCCAGTTCCATCGAGCCGTCTGGTCCAGAACCCGGGGAACCCGGATTCCATCGAGGTCAAGCTGGCCGAAGAGAACCCGCTGTTTCTGCGGGTGATTCAACAATAAGGCGTTGGCCCTCTCTTGGAGAGATCGCCGATGTCCGGGCTTGCCCATGCACCATCAGGCTGCCTTTCACCCTTTGCTTCGGCGTTGGCTTAACGGCGCGGCGTGGATTCTGTGCGTTGTCTGCACCCTGACCGGTCGAGCGGCGGACAAGAGTGGCGTTGGCCCCAACACCATTTCCCTACCCAAGGGGCCAGGTTCCATCGAGGGGCTGGGGGAATCCTTTCAGCCGACGCTCAACACAGGAACCGCGAAATACGGGATCAGCCTGCAGGTGCCGCCCGGAACTGCGGGGTTTGGACCGTCAATCGCCCTCACCTATGAGGCCGGCAGCGGCAATGGCCCCATCGGGCTGGGTTGGAACCTTCGAGTGCCGTCTATCCAACGGCAGACGGACAAGGGCATTCCCCTGTATGAAATGGCTACCAACGCCCCGTATGGGCGTCCAGACCGGTTCATCAACGAGGCGAAGGAAGAACTGGTTCCGGTTGGCAGTGACATTTTCTTCTGCAAGAACGAGGAGGCCTTTGTGCGCTACCGGTGGACGGGGGATCATTGGATCGGAACCCGTCCTGATGGCACGCAGCTTGAATTTGGCGTATCCGCGGAGAGCAGAATCAGCAATGCCGAAAACCCCGGGGAGGTGTTCGAGTGGCTGCTGGACCGGGAAATAGACACCCACGGCAACGTGGTCCAATACCACTATGCAGCCGCCAGCGGCCGGCAAAACCTCAATCAGAAATACTTGTCCGGCATCAGCTACGGTCCCGGTCAACCACCCTTCCAGGCGCACCATTTCCTCCGTTTCCACTACGAACCCAGGGCTGATTGGTTTGAAGATGGTCGCCCTGGATTCCTGGTCCGAACCGGGCTGCGTCTCCGGGAAGTGATCGTCGGCAGCCAGGGCGTTCCTTTGCCGGCGGTTCATGTCCTGGGCGACTGGAATGAAGACCAGGTGCCCGATGCCCTGGTCCGCCGTTACCAGCTGGAATACCTCCCATACGCGGGCACCAACACTCATTGGAGCTTCCTCCACCGCGTCCGGCAGTTTGGCGCCACGGGCACGAACGAGCTGCCTGCGCTTTCCCTGGGCTATCTGGTCCGTGATCCGCCGGTGCAGGCGGATGCCTCGCCCCACTGGATTCCCTCCGAAAATGCGCCCCCCACGGTGATGGACGCCGAGAATGCGGAGTTCGTTGACCTCAACGGGGATGGCCTGCCCGACATCCTGCGAACCCTGGGTGACGGGGTGGGCGGTCTGCCGCACGAGGCGTGGGTCAATCGTGGCCTCAGGGACAACCGGATCCAATGGGAACGCCTGGAAATGGGGGGGGATGCCCGGGCTTTCACCCTGGGGCTTCGCACCAACTCAGTTCACCTCGCGGACATGGATGGGGACGGTCTGGCGGATCTGGTGCTCAACGCCGGGGCGGGCGAGGTTTCGTATTTTCGTAACGACGGCCGGTTTTCCTGGGAGATAGGGCGGCCGATGGCGGCCACCGACTTTCCGCCGCCCGCACCCTTCGGCGAAACGAATGCCCGCGTGGCCGACGTGGATTTCGACAAACGCGCGGATGTCATCCGCAGCCTGCCCTCCGGTTCCGGCTATCGTTTCTGGCTGAATTTGGGACCGCAGAACTACTCCGCCGAGATGGGGGCGGAAACGGCCGACCCGGCGTCGCTGGACCTGGCCGTGCCGGGCACGGAACTCGCCGACCTCAACGGAGACCGGGTTCCTGACCTGGCCCGGATTCGGGCCGGAGGCATCGAGTTTGCCGCCGGCCTGGGCTACGGCCGTTTCACCGTCAACGAGTTCATCCCGCTTCCCGAGCCGCCCGGTGATGAATCACTCCTGGCGAAGGCAAAACTGACGGACATCACCGGCGACGGTTTGGCGGATTTGGTGATCGAGCAGCCGCAACCAGGCGAACTGTGGTATTGGATCAATCTGGGCAATCGGAGCTTTTCGACCCGTCGGCAGATCACCGGCCTGCCGGTTCCTGAAAGCCAGGGGCGGGTCATCCGGTGGGCCGATGTCAACGGAAATGGCACCAGCGACCTGGTCTATGCGGACTCCGCCGCCGGAGACCGGCTGCTCGCGGTGGATGTGGGGGAACTCGTCGGCTACCCCTCCGGGAATCATCTCCTGAATGCAATCACGAACGGCATCGGCCGCGTCACCGCGATCCATTATCAGCCGTCCACGATCTTCCGTCTGGCCGACGCGGCCGCCGGCCGGCCCTGGCCTGACCCGATGCCGTTCCCCGTGCCGGTCGTCTCCCGGGTGGAGACTTTCGACTCGCTCGGACACCGCTATGTCACCGACTTCCACTACCACGACGGTTATTACGATCCGGTGGAAAAGCAGTTCCGCGGCTTTGCCCGCGTCGAGCAGGTGGACCTGGGGGACACTTCGGCCCCCACGCTCCTCACCCGCTCCCATTTCGATACCGGCCGCGAGCACGAGACGATGAAGGGCAGGCTGCTGCGGCTTACCACGGAGGCCGAGGAGGGCGGCCAGTTTACCGACGAATCCACCGACTGGCTCCTGCCTCCGGCCGTCCTCCACGAGGGGCTGGACGGCCGCGTAGTGGCTTTCGCGCACCCCGTCCACACCACCCGTGTTGTCAAAGAAATGGGACAGGGAACCGAGCGCCGTCTGGAAAGCGAGGTGGGCTACGACCGTTTCGGGAATCAGTTGTTCCACCACGATTACGGCCTCGTCGAACCCGGCAACCGGTCGGCCTTCAATGACGAACGCTTCGTGACCAATCAGTTTGCGATCAACACCAACGCCTGGATTCTTCGCACCCTGGCCCGCACCGAGCTGACGGACGAAACGGCGGCGGTGGTCTCGCGGTCGGAGTCCTATTACGATGACCCGGCGTTTTCCGGCTCCAATTTCGGTGAAGTCCTCCGCGGCGACCTGACTCTCAAGCTCGAATGGATGGACCCGGCAACCGATGCCTTCATCCGTGCGGTCCGCACCCGTTACGATTCCTTCGGAAACCCCTTCGTCATCCTGGATCCCCTGGCGGTGGCCCCCGGTGGTGCCGTGGACTTCTCCCGCGGGCATGCCCGTGAAATCGCCTACGAGACCAATTTCTTCACCTATCCGGTCAAGGAAACCATTCATCTCGGAGCCGGCAAGGAACCGCTGGTCTTTCAGGCGGCCTATGACGAGGGCTTCGGCACGGTGACCGCATCGACGGACTTCAACGGTCAGACCACGCTCTATGGCCATGATGAATTTGCGCGCCTGATCAACCTCATCCGTCCCGGCGATACGGAGGCGTTTCCCACCGCCGAATATTCCTATGCCCTCGGTGTACCTTACCTAGGAACCAATCTGATAAACTACATCGAGACACGAATGCTCGATAAGCCTCCGGGCACTGCGGCCGATAAGCGTGGACACTACTTGATTTCCCGCGACTTCGTGGACGGCCTCGGTCGCAAGCTGCTTTCCAAGCAGGAGGCGACGGAGACGCCCAACCAGCCGCGCGTCGCCGTGAAGGGCGCGGTCCTTTTCAACGCTCGCAATGAACCCTTTGCCGCGTTGAATCCCTACTACACCTCACTTGTGGGTGACCTGGACGCCCAACTGGCCTACGAATCCATCGAGGCCTCCGACTGGACCGGGCAATTTGCTCTGGACAACGCCTTGGTGACACTAGACCTCGCCGACGCTCACAAGACCCTCACTACGTACGACGCCACGTTGCGCGAACTCACCGTGACGAATCCGGACGGCACTTCCCGCCGAACAGTCTATGAGCCGCTCCTCACGCGCTCCTTTGACGAGAATGACAGCGACCCGAGGTCACCGTATGCCGACACTCCGATGGTCCACCAGAACGACGGATTGGGTCGCCTTATCCGAGTGGACGAGGTCACTCGCTTGAACGATGACGGTACTCCCGCAGGTGTTCTGAATGCCTGGACCACCCGTTACGAATACGACCTGAACGACCAACTCACCCGCATCACTGATTCGCAGAATAACGTGAAGACCTTCGGCTACGACGGGCTAAAGCGCAAGGTCCACATGAACGATCCTGACCGGGGGGAGATGTGGTTCGCGTATGACGACGCTTCGAATCTCATTGGGACGCGCGATGCGAAGCGGCAGGAGATCACCTACACCTACGACGGCGCCAACCGCATCCGCACCGAGGACTACCACGACGAAGGCCAAGCCTTCTCCCGAGGCTTTCGCTTCGATCCTGCTCTTCCCATTTCTGCCTCGAACCGGCCCGATGTCGCCTATTTCTACGACACCCCGCAGCTTAGCCTCGACATGGGCGACGGATCCGTAGCCACCGCCGCAAACACCCGCGGCAAGCTTGCCTTTGTCTGGGATCTGGCTGGGGAGGAGCACACAAGCTTCGACGCCCGCGACCGTCTCGCCTGGGTCGTTAAGCGTGTGCGCGACCCCCTCCATGGCCAGTTGGTGAGCTTCCGGACAACCTTCGAGTACGACGCAATGGACCGCCTCACCGGTCTCACGTACCCGGACAACGACGCCATCGGCTACGAGTACAACGAGCGTAGCCTTCTCGCCCGGATTCAGGGCGGACAAGCGAGGGCACTCACGCAAGAGGGGTACGTCATTTCCGGTATGCGCTATTTGCCGTCGGACCAGCAGGCAGAAATTCGCTACGGGAACAGCATCCGAACCGCCTACGGTTACGATGAACGTTTGCGCCTCAATGCGCTTCACACCGCTTCGCAGGCTGCTCTCGGCTCTCCCTTGATCGCTTTTGGCTACGAGTTCGACGCCGTTTCCAACATTCGCCAGATTCACGATCAGAGACCAGGAAGCGTCGTCGCTGCGGGTGATCCTCGGCGCAACACTCAGGTTTTTCAGTACGACGACCTCTATCGCCTTACAGGTGTGCAGTACTCCTTTGCCTTGCCGGGAGACGCCCTGCGCGATGATGGCCGGATTGCCTATCGCTACGACCGTATCGGCAACATGCTGGCCCAGCTTTCGACCCTCAATCACGTCGAGAAGGGGCTGCCAGTCGCGAATCTCGGGGAAATGGACTCCGGAGGCGGTGCGGGTCGCTGGAATCGCGTTGGTCGGCGTCCCAATGATGAGCCAGGCCCCCATGCACTGAGCGCCATCCGGCATCCGGCACTTGCCACCCGCCACTACCCCTACGACGCGAACGGCAACATGACAAACCTGGATGGCATGGTGGCCACCTGGGATTTCAAGGACCGGCTTGTTGCGCTCGAAGACTCAAGCATGCGCGCCGAGTACGCCTACGACTACACGGACAGACGCATCACAAAGCGGGTGACGAAGAAAGAATCCGCAGGCGCTACCGCAGGAAAGGAAGCTGGTGAGGGGATCAAGCACTCCTTCACGACCACGTATGTCGGTAAGCACTTCGAGGTTCGTGAATTCGAGGCCCCCACGAAGTTTGTGTGGAATGGCGACACCCGTGTGGCTCGTGTCATTGGCTCCCTCTCGTCCAACCAGCGGGTGCAACGGCTCCGCGTGCATCAGGGATGGAACTTGGTTTCGATTGCAGTCAGCGCGCCAAAGGGAGGGGAGCAACTGACGGCGAACGGCCAGACGGGGGAGATTCTCCGCTGGAATCCCGGTAGCCGAGGTTTTGATGCCCTGCCATTCGCAGACACCATTGAGGCCGGGAGCGTACTGTGGATCCGGGCGTTGACCGACACGACCTTGCGGGTAACCGGCACGTATCCTGGCCCCCGGCCCAACCTTCGTGGTCCGCCTGAGGGAGCGTTCCTACCTGGGTACGGATTGGAGGTTCTCCCCCTCACAAATCAGCCTCCAACGCTTACCGCATGGCGTTTCGCACCCGACCTACAAGTCTGGCAGACCAAGCTGGGCCTAGCCGACTTGAGCTTTTCGGATCTTTCACCGGTGTTGGCCGTTGGTGAGGCGATTTACGCCTTGGCCGACCAGACGGTGGATCTTGAAGTTCCCAATCCGACCCTTTCCCTCCGGTACTACCACCAGGACCACATTGGTTCCACCAGCGTGGTGACGGACAGCGCGGGAGAGTTGGTCGAGGAATCAGCCAACTATCCGTTTGGTGCGACAAGGAACTCGTTTCGCCCGCGGGGGGTGCGGGAGAACTACGGTTTTGGTCAAAAGGAGCAGGATGCGGAGAGTAACCTTGCTTACTTTGAGGCACGGTTTCAGTCGGGGAGATTAGGTAGATTTCTACGAGTTGATCCACTGGCAAGTCAGATCCCGATTGACTGGTTGAGTACTCCCCAGGCTCTCAATCTCTATGCTTACGGAAATAACAATCCTACTCGATATGTGGATCCTACCGGGCTGGATTCGTTGGACAGTCTGCTACAAGAATCTGGTAATGATCCCTCCCTTCTGGCCCGCAGAGCAATGTGGAACCCGGAGGTCAATCAGCGCTTTAATGAAGCAGTCGGGGCAAAGGATGGGGATTTGCAACTCCGCCCACCCTACGAGGTATTCGGCAGTCTGAGTTTTGTACCAGGAGTCTCCACGTTCGTGTCATTTGCAAACCCGGATTCATCGGGGAAGGACAAATTTTCATCCGCAGCACTTGACTTGGCAACAAGTTTGCCGTTAACTAGGCTTTTCAGAGGCGGTTCTGGGCTTCCGGCCGCGGCTGCTCGAGAGGGCGCAGCTACCGCAAAGGGGGGAATCGGCCCGGTGCTCAAGGGACAAGAGGGAGTTGCGCGTGCGATGGCGGAGTATGAAGCAGCGGGTGGTAAGGTCTTGGGACAGCAAATCAGCATCCGCGCCGGTGGCCGTCGCGCCATACCCGACTTCTACGGTCAGAACGCGCAAGGCATACGTGAGTTCATCGAAGTCAAGAACGGCCCCAAAGCTGCGCTGAATCCGAACCAGCAAAGAGTCTTTCCCATCATCCAACAATCGGGTGGCGTGCCCGTCGGTAAAAATGCAGCAGCCGCAGGTCTGACGCCAGGCGTTCCCATTCCACCGACTCCGGTTCGAGTCATCACTTACCGATAAGCATATGACTGTTTCGAAAAACTTTGTCTCTCACGTCTTCGCGCACGCTGCTGAACAACTCGCTCACGTTGGTTTTCAGAAGCGGAAGACTGACATCTTCACAGTCGTCGTGAACGAAGAAGTTGTCGGTTGGCTTGGACTGAACAAGGCGCTCTATCGAGGAGGCGTCTTGCAGATAAATCCCGTCGTTGGAGTCCGTCACCAGAAACTCGAATCTCGCATAGCTGAATTGCTCGGCCAGAAGCCGCATCAATACATCCCTGCTTCAATCAGCACCAACGTCGGCTACTTGTTGCCGGAGAGAAAATACGTGGCTTGGTCGTTTCAAGAAAACGCGAACTGTGAAGCTCCGGTTGCTGAAATGGTCGCGAGTATCGAGAAGTTTGGCCGACCATTCATGGTGCAGCACGCAACTCTGGTAACTCTCAACCACGCGCTGCTCAACTCCAAACGCGGCATTCCGCCCGACCAACTAGATTACCGCATCGCAGCGACCTCCGCTCTTCTCGGCAAGCACGCGGAAGCGGAAGCATTCGTTGACGCGAAGCTGCGGGAGATTGGAAATCGAAACGACGAAGCGGCTGAGTTGTTCAGAAAGTTCGCAACAAAACTTCGCGAGAGTTGAACCCGCCCGGTGCCCCGCCAAAAAAGGTGTGATGGAAACTAGCGAGCCTCAGACCGGCGCGAAGTCAGTCGGCAACCCGCGCCTGCCGCTGCGTCTAAAGGGTGCGCTGCGCCACAGAACGATATAGCCGAACTCGAGCGGAAACTCTGGGGCCATTGCTCTCAGAGTTCCCTGAGTTCGTCGCGCAGAACCCAAAACCAATATCTGCAAGATCGGGTCAACGAATGGATCAGGTGTTAATGGCTTCATCCCAGTCAAGGAATCGGTGTGCACCATGCCCAAAATGCTTGGCCTAGCTTCTCTTGGCGCATGTGGCGGCAGCGAAGGTAGCCGAATCACCCGGATAAGTTCCAGCCCGACCGTCAGGCTGCATCGTGACGCAACGACCTCCTTCCGGGCGACTTTCGAGTGGTCTGCGAAACGAATCCGGGGAGCCTTTTCGCCTCGAAATCACGGCGACTCCCAGCCGCGGCGCCGCAGGGCTCGCCAGCCGCTTCGCCTTTGAAGTGCTGCAATCCCATCAAGGCACCGCCTGCGGTATTCGGACTGGGTGTCCGCAGAGTCCGCGCCGCTCCGGAGCGTCTCTCGTGCCCGTTCCGAAGGAAGCTCCCCAAGGGCTGCGACCGCCACAAACCTTGTGGTTGGTGGCTGGGAATCATCCAGGGCCATTCGGATGAGGAACTCCTCGGCGGAAGCGTAGCCTTGGAACGCAAGACTGCGCGCGCACTGGAGGAGGACAGTCTCATCCCGACTCTCGGCGAGTGCGCGGCGCAGGGCATCCTGAGCTTTCGGCCCCCCATGCTGCCCGAGGGAAATGGCAGCCCGCCGCCGAACCAGTTCGGACTTGTCCCGCTGAAGGCAGGTAGTCAGGAACTTCAAGACACTCTCACCGTGGAGCATTCCGGCAATGCTCGCAGCCGATTCGCGAACATCCTCGGATGGATGCTTGGGAATCACGCCCAGGAGCGCATCCAGCACCGCCTCATCCCCGACGGAAAGGAGGGCCAATGCGGCAAACTCGGATTCGCCTCGCTCGTCCAGCCGCTTTCGCAGGAACTCCCTGTCCGCTGCGTCTCCAATCTCTGCGATTGCCTGGTACAGTGTGCGTTTCAGCCGTACAGGGAATCGCGGTTCGAGGAGGTCCCGCAAGCGCTTCGCCGTTGCTGGTCGACCGATTCGTCCAAGAACTGCTGTGCAGTCTTGGACGAGGTCTGCCTGGGTTTCCGGAAGGGATCGGGCGGCGTCTCCGCTACGGTCCTTCGCCATGGTCTCTACGAGCTTCACCAAGGCTTCCTCAATCTCTGGGCCAAAGAGAATCTCGCAGTGCCGGAGCGCCTCGTGGGTGGCCTCCGCTTTCGCGGATTCGCTACTCAAGGTCCCGGCCACCGCTGCGCGCGCCTTTCCGTCCGCAACCAGGGACAGTCCATTGATGACGCCTAAGAGAATGTAGTGCTGCGGTCTCGTGGAAAGGCACTTGAGCAGGGACTCGCGCGCTTCCTCGTCGCCAACGAGGCCAAGGGCGACGGCGACATTCGCCTTGAACGTTTCGGTACTGTTCTTTGCTTCAAGCAGCATGCGGAGGTGTTCGCTCGCCTCCGGTGTCCCAACTTCCCCAAGCGCCATCGCATAGGCGCTTGCGCGGTTGTGGCTTGGGTTTGCCCGAAGTCTCTCAGCGAGTCTTCGGGTGGAATCGTCAGGCGAAAGAGCCGTGAGCGTCCGCCGCCAGCTCACGACGAGGCTCGTAATGATTGGTTCCTCGGCGACGCGGTCCAAGACCGCTTCCGTCACTTCCGCCGTCAGCTCCTGGAGCGCCGCTGTCGTGCCTGGGCGGTCCCTATTTCCGGCGAGGAACTCCCCGAGAACTTCCGCAAGGAGTCTCAGGCGACTGTCCGTCAGATCTTCCCGGAGGCGCCAGTCACCCTCAGCCGCCTGGACCAGTGAGGCGTCGTCTTCCATCACTCCCGCAGCAAGAGGCAGAACCTCTCGCCAAGCTGGGTGGTTCATGGGCCTGAAGTCCGGCCATTCGCCTGCCCGGTTCCACGCTTCGGATCGAGACAGGAACAGCGCCTTGGACTCTGGCCCCGGCAGTGCCTTCGACTGCTTCGCGATGTGGAGCGAAAGGCAGTATTCGTGAAATCGACGAAGGAGGAACGAGTAGGGGCCTTCGCCTTGGCGAACGAGTATTCCGTCTTCGACAAGCTCCCTGAGGAGGTCCTCGCCTGTCTCCGGAGTGGCGTTTGCGATGCTCGTTCTTTCGGCATCGAGGAGAAGCGCAAGCGGCACTGCCGGCATCGGGAGAGGGCCAAGGGCAAAGTAGCGCCAGGCCACTCTTGAGAGCACCTGCACCTTGGCTTCGTCCCGGACAGTGCGCGGCTGAAGGTGCCCGCGCCTCTTGTCTCCTCGGGCAAGAAGCACGCGCAAGGCGCGTCCAAGTACGTCCGCGCGGCTCCGCGCTCCGACTTCACGAGCGTCCGTATCCTTGGCCGCGCAGAGCGCTGCAAGCAGGAGGGGGCTTTGAGCAAGATGCCGGAGGCTTGGTGTTGCGCGTAGTTCCGAACGGAGTTCGTTCGCGCATCCTTCCCTACCGCCTGCCGTCTCGAAGTAGCGGTGAATGTACTCGTCAATTATCCACCACCTGAGCGGAACCATCCGGAGCGTCTGGAACCCCTGAAGGACCTGGTAGGGGTCGGCATGGTAACGGGTCGTAAGAAGTACTCCGTGGCCTTTAGCACGCGAGATCTCGCGGCGAAGCCACGGGTAGAGCGCTGGATTCAATTCGTCGAAGCCGTCGAGTATCAGCATCACGCGCTCAAGCCGCGCCTGGACTTCAATCCACGCCGAGACGCGGCTCCGCTCAAGCGATGACGTCTCGGCAAACTGGAGCGTGGATTGGATGGCGAGCCCAAGGAGGCCCTTCGTTTCGACTTCCTGGATGGAGCGAAGGGGGAGGACAAGGGGAAGGCGGAGCCCAGGGGGAAGAGGCTCACCGCTTGAGACGGCAGACCGCCAGCGTGCGCATTCGCTCGCCACGAACAGCCAGAGTGCCGTCGTCTTTCCCTCACCCGGTTCTCCAAAGAGGACTGTGTGGCCACGCTCGCGCGCAAGCCAAGTGTTGAGGAGCACTCCCGCCACGCGCCGTGAAATGGCAAGCTGGGCTGCCGGGTCGTCTGTCGCCTCAGGCTGTCTCGAGTCTGCTGGCAAGCTCTGCCATTCCGACTCCGTAACGACCCGCGCCGGGACGCAGAAATCTGCAATTCCTACGTCCTTGAGCCCGCGTGGCAGGAGTGTCGTGTTTGCTCGGAGTCCTCCCGATGAGAACGACTCAAGGAATTTGAGGAGCCAGGGGTGCTCCTCAAGAATCCGCGACTCGTCCTCAATGACCTTCGTAATGGAGATCCATTCCTCCGGCGTGATTCTGAACTTCTGCTTCAGGAATTCCGCATTGCTGTCGCTCACGTTGTACTTCGGCGACCCGCCGAGGATGTCCTTCGCGGTCTCTTCCCCCCAGGGGAGAAGGCCCGCTTTGTAAAGAGTTCCTGCCCCAACGCGGCGATCCACAATTGGCAGGAGACCCAGTTCTCTCGTTCGCTCGATGAGGAACCGGGTCGCTTCCCCTGGGATGAAATAAGTCTTCGCCACGACGCGGGAAACCCTGCCGCAAGCGATGGAAAGCCTTCAACCTTCCATGCTGAGAGGCCCGATTCTTCGAATCCCCCCGGTATCCCCCCGCAATCCCCTGGGTTCTCCGCCTACCCGATTGGGAAATCCGATGTAGATACATTTCCGAACATTTTCGCTCACATGCCGAATTCGCAGAAGCCATCAACGAAGTTTCCCGTACAAGGGAAACTCTCGGTCCACTTCGCCTCGGAAAGCGACGAGTGGCCAACACCGCGCTTCCTGTTCGACACGTTGAACGCCGAGTTCGGGTTCACTCTGGATCCAGCAGCCACACCCGAAAACGCCAAGTGCAGGAAGTATTTCACGAGGCTGGAAGACGGCCTCGCCCAGAATTGGACGGGGCACACTGTGTTCCTGAACCCACCGTATGGCCGCGAGATTGGGCGCTGGGTTCGCAAAGCGTTCGAGACCGCAGCCGCAGGTTCGGTTGTGGTCTGCCTCCTTCCTGCTCGGACCGACACGAAGTGGTGGCACGACTTTGTGAGCCGGGGTGAGGTGCGGTTCCTCAAAGGGCGGCTTCGCTTTGATGGCGGTCAGCACTGCGCCCCTTTCCCCTCAGCCATCGTCGTGTTCCGCCCCTGGCAGATCGCACCCGTGTACCTCGCATGCCCTCAAGCGCCTGAGGCGTCGCCGTCCCGGAAAGAAAATCGCCAATGAACATTAACCAGAAGGATTTCTTGTCGCTCGGACCGAGCGCTTGGCCTGCCAGGCTCACCGTCCAGCAAACGGCATGGATTCTTGGACTGGAGCCGCACCAGTTTGCCCCGCTCGTGAAAGCAGGGCTCCTCTCGCCCCTTGGGAAGCCGGAAAGCACGGCCCCGAAATTCTACGCCCTGGGTGTCGTCCTTCGCCTCCGCGACGACACCCGCTGGCTCGAACGGGCATCTGTGGCGCTCACCGCCCACTGGCAGAAGAAAAACGCCGCCCGGCCAAAGCCTCCCTTCAGGGACCTCTTTTCCGAAAACCACGAAGCAAAGGATATCCAATGACTGGAATGTACGCCGAACTGTCTTCCAACGAAGACGTGACCCTCATTATTGGGGATACGCGCATCTTCATCCGCGCTGCCTCGCCCGGCTGCGCTGAGATCTACATGAGCGGATTCGATAACCGGAAAGACGAATGGAAGCTCGTCGTTCGCCACGGGCAGCCCAAGGGACCGGTTGAGCCCGTGTCCACCAGGAAGGGCAGCACGGGGCGCTGAGCTTCAGCGCCCCTTCGCGCGTCCCGCTTTCTCTACCCGCGAAAGCGCCTCGCGCGAGAGGAGCCCTGCGGCAAACAGTTTTCGCGCGAGCGAAAGCTGTCTCTCGCCGACTAAATCGCTCTTTCGCTGGTTCAATCGAAGCGGCAGGAGTTCCAGGTTTGCGATCACGCGGTCGAGCCCCGGGTCCAGAGACTTTGGAATGATGTGGTCAACGCTCAACTTTTGGCCCCTGTAGGGACCAAGTGCGACAGTCGGCGAGCGGCCCCGGCGCATTTCGCCGAGTCCCTTAGGCGTAAGGCATCCAAACTTTCCCGCAATCTCGTGATTTCGGATAAGGGCGCTCGCCGTGAGTGCCGCAGCTTCCCGGTTCGTGTACCCGGCAAGTGTCACCGCCCGTTCTGCGGTCTCCTGCACTCGTTTTCCCGCAAGCCGCGCCTCCTCAAGTTGAGCCACAGCCTTTTGAATCCTGGGGTTGGCACCCCCTGGCTTCAGAGTCGCAAGCTTCTCCGGGGCGATGAGGGACGCGATCCGAGCCGGGAAGTCCGTCCTGCCTGCCCCGTGGAGCGATTGAGAGGCGCAGAGGAGAACGACGACAAGAAGGAGCCTCCACGCGCGCGATACGCGCACGGACAATACACTCCACCCATGGAGGCGACCTCCTGTCTCCATTTCTCGGAAGGGGATTTCGCGCCCCGTGGGGCGGCGCGGCAAGCTCTTTGGCGACCCTCCGGCTCTGGGAATCGTGGCGAGGACGCAGAGGGAGGACTCTCCGGAAAAGCGGAACAAGGATTTCCGCCGTAGGCGTAAGTAGCCTCCCAAAACAGGAATCGCTGCGCGATTTAAAAACCAGCAGCCGCCGCGCCAGATAGAAATCTGTCACGTCGGGTGCTTTCCTTTCTTGTACGCGCCACAGGGGCGCGTGCTGAAGAAGTTCTTTCGGCTTTGCCGTTTGGGGAGCGGCTTGTTTCTCGGCGCGAGTGAAGAAACAAGCCGCCCCCCAATCCGAAAAAGCATTTCTTGTTTTGGTTCTGGAGGGTTCGGCCATTTATGGGAGAAACTAATGGATAGTAATGAAGGAAACTTTGACGAGAGAATCTTGAACACGTTCGGCACTTTTGAGGGATTCAATTTCCGAACACAGCAGGCAATTGATGGAAACCTCACGGCGCGGGAAGTCATCGAGTGGAACCATGACGCAAAAGGGGAGGCGGAGTTCTGGCCGTCTGGAGACTCACCAGGGGCGCGTCTCCTTTGGGGAGGGAGAAACGTAACGGCATCCGAGCTTCTGAGACTCGCAAAGCTCCTTGCGGAGACAAACGGCGATGAGGACGAAGCGTTCATGCGTGTCCACTACGCCGTGAATGTCCAAGGTAAGGGTATGGACGAGCTTACAGCAAACACATTAGATGACTTTGGAATCTACGTGTTTCGCGGCAGCAACTTCTATGACGTCCGCAAAGACGCGGCATATGAGTTGTTCGAGACGTTCTATCCAGAGCTTTACAAGATTTGGGATGAGTCGCCGTGCGACGGACTCCATTTCGATACGGACGATTTCCTGGACTCGCCTTCGTGGTGGACAGAAGAAGTGAAATTCGGAGACGAGGCCGTCCTACTTGTTGCGGGACTTTGAACGGGGTAAGAACCTTCGCCGGTTTGATTGAAACCAACGGAGGCGGTACTGGCGCGGCCAGTGCCGCCTCGCGTTGAGTCGTTGCGGAAGGAGTTGTTGGAAAGCGTTCGGGACGTCATCCGTTCTGTCAGTGAGGGGCCGGAAGCTGTGTACTTTCGTCCGTGCGGAGACGCTCTCGCAATCAGCAACCTTTTCGGAGAGACGAAGGTGACCGGGGGGCGTCTTCTGCGCCTCCTCCGAGTCCTCCACCAGTTCCGCTGCTCGGAGGTCGAGGCGTTCATCCAGATGGACTGCGTCGTGAACGGGTTTGGCTTCGGCTTGGATTACGTGAGCTTCGACCTCGTGGAGTCGCTGAACCTGTCCGTGTACCTGGGATGCAGCATTCAGGAAGCACGCCGCAAGGCCGCGATTGGCCTCTGCACGACGTACTCCAGAGACTTGGCGAAGACTTGGGAGGAATCACCCGCTGCGGTTCAGCCTGCGGACATGGAGGCGATTCTCGATCCTGAGAAGTGGACGATTCACGAGGTTCAGTTTGGCGACCAAGCTGGGTTGGTCGTCTCACCCATTCGCCTCGACCCCATCGAGTGAGTTGGGCTGGGCGGAGTCGCGACCGTCAGCAGATTCAACTTTCCAGCAGAGGAGTACGCGACTTTCTGGTTCCGCGGCCAATGGCCTCCGGATTTCGCCCGAGGCCAAGCGGCGCCGGAATATCTCCACCTCGCTGTTTCGAAGACTCACGAAGCTGGATCATTTCCATAGAAAAGCTCCCAAGGGTAAGACTTTGTTCGATGAAAGCGCAGATCCCCCGAGGCACCAAAACCGAGGTAGGTAATCGCGCCTAACCGCGCAGGATCATAGTCAAGTTGCAATTTAAGCCACCTCGTATAGTGATAGCGAGCAACGACGTAGCTTACGAAGTCAGCAAGTTCGAGACAAGGCTCAGAGCCTGGCGGTACGAAATGAGGTGGAACGATTTCAATCCCTCGGGACAAATAATTGTAAAGCAGACACTTTTGTGAATCGACAAGCAAATCGCTAGCCCAATTTCGCTCTCCTCTTCGACCGTCGGACTTACGATCATCATCAAATAGGAAGTGAGGCTGACATCCTTGCCTAGTGAGATTGTCTATCATGAATAGTAACAGCCATCTGAATGCTTCCTCCTTTGTATTTTCCCTTACGGTTGCAAATTCGATACCCGGTTTGATAGATGCACTATTTACTATATTGAATACGAATACGTCTGTCATAGAACAGAGCAGCTTCTCCAACCGTTCAAAGAAGCTCCGCGTGATCGACTCATCCCATTCTTTAAATCGGTCCTGCTTGCGGCGCCAACGACCGTTTAGTAAATCCTTAGTGTGAATCCTCCATGATTTCGGCTCAAGTTTGGGACTGAATTCCCTTTTCAACGCCCAAACCGCTTGATTTATCTCTGGAATCAATTTAGGATCTGCACCGACAGTAGAGTACGAGAAAAGGATTCGGTCTTCGGAGAGTTGTCGCTCTGCTTCGTCTCCATGGAAGATACACCTGGTCTTCATTTTCACGTATGGAACACCAAACTCGCTCTGGCCTCCACACGAAGGACAGCGAATGCTCAAAGTAAGGCGAACCCACCGCCCTGGTCCTTCGTAGTTGTCTGGCTTGATCGGCACCATGGGGGAGGACATCCGTTCTAGCCATGGAGGTGCGAAGCTCGTTGAACAATTTGGACAGGTATGTCGAACGTCGAGGAGATCCTCCGGCAGATGTGTTAACGCTCGCGGACGGCCCGGCTCTTCGTTCATTTGTGGAAAAGCGTAACCGCGCATTGCATGTCAATCGATAAGAATCGATTTGGTTCCTTCTTGACTATGATGCGGTTCAATGCAGCGACCAAGTTCGACTCCTAGTCGCCCGCCCGTCCCTCGATCAGAATGAGCTTGGTGGCGTTGGATCGCCTTGTGCACGACCTTCGTTTCGGCGGAGAGTTATCGGCCCTGCTGTTCCCATGGCCCTCCAGCTTGCCAGAAGGCCTTGAACGCGGTCCCACTTGCCGCCGCGCCAAGCACGGGAAGGAGGAACACGGCCAGGAACTCCACGACATCCTCAAGCGGTACGCCTTGGCTGGCTTTGACCGACTTTTGGCAGAAGGCGCGCCACTGCGTTCGCTTCATGGAATCGGAGCCAAACTCCGTCGAGAGCCCCATAGGAGTTTGGTTCGGAAATTCAGTTCTTCGGCGTGCGAATGTCGCCGTAACCGCAGCACGAAGCTGTTCGCCGCTCAAGGTCGTGGTCCTCCCGATGTGCCACAGGTCGAAATAGTCCTTCATTCGGCTATTCGCCATCCCGAGAGTCACCAAAGCTTGGAGCTTTTCCGCTACAACAGTTTCGACCGGATAGGCGCGAAGTTTTGGTTTCGGAAAGTCTAGGAGCGTCGGGAATTCAGCCTCGACTGCTGCCGGAGTGATGCTGTCACCAAATCCAACGTCAACGCGGACCGTGATTCGAGCACTGCCCAGGGTGACGCGGAGTGTCATGCTTACGCCCCCGTACTCTTGGAGACCACGGATTGGTTCGCCTTCGATGTTTGTCGAGAACGACAGGCCATCATCGGGAACAGGCGAGGACACAATGCTTGCAAAGACCTCGCGCAGCCGCTGCACATTCGTCTCCCCGAATCCAAGGAGATCCACGTCTCGCGTTTCACGGTGGAGGAATCCTCCCCAGAGCGTGAACAGTGCTGCCCCCTTCAGCACGAAGTCGTGCGCGTAAGCCGACACGGACAGACGGTAGAGAAACCGTTCCACCGCGTACCTCGAAAGCACCTGCTGAAAATCAACCCCAGATTCCTTGTGCAGCTTCACTAGCCGCTCTCGCACCGACGCTGCCAGATTTCGTTTTGACTCACTCATGATGCTGCCAAGCTCTCCAAATACGGCATGATGACCTTCGTTACGCGGTTCATCTTCGCGTAGCGCCAAATCTCATCCACGGTGAAGCGCTTCCGCTTCCAGCCCTCGCTCAGCGCCTCACGCGCCACATCAAGCCCAATTTTGTTCCGGTACTTGAAGCAGTCGGCAACTGTTCGGGCAACACTCGTGACCTGGCCATTCACCCCTTCAATCGTGTGCCTTTCCACCCCAGCCACCAGGGCTTGGCCCGAGAAGCGGACCACCCGAAGCCGTATCCCGTTCGCTCGTGGGCACCATGCGCTCCGTGGCACCGCTATCCAGACCTGATCCGGATTTTGGACGGTCAGGTCGTGGTAGCGGAGCGCCGACAACAGGCAGAGAATTCCTTGAGGCGTTCGCTTCAGCGCTTCGGCGTAGGAATGGTTTTCCGTAGGGGAGTGCTCCCGCAAACCGTAGATTCCTCTCCCGAGCTGCGTAACGGCTCCTTCCTTCACGAGTTCGTAGAGCACCCACCTCGGTACTCCGGCTGCTTCCAGGTCTCTCGGTCTCGTGAGGCCCGTCGAGCGAACAACTCGAAGGGCGCGTTCTCGTGGCGAAATTCTCATGGAGCCATTCTACAATACCTCTGCTATTTTGCGCAATAGCAGAGGTTTTGTTGAAACGCTGTTTGGGATTCCGCGCCCGCCATCAAGACTCCGCACGATTTGGCGATGCCCGCTTGTCCAAGTTATGAAGGGCTAAGGGAGACACTTGCTTTCGACTCCTACTGGCCAAGGGCTGAAACTTGTCAAGGTATTGCTCGCTGCGCTGCGCTCCACCTTGACAAGTTTCAGCCCTTGGCCAGTAGGAAACAATGAGGCCTTGCTGCTCTAAGCATGGGGTTCACATAGTTGCTGCATGAATAAGCGCAATTGTCAAGCTAAGTAGAATGAGCGTTCTAAAACAATGGGGTACTATTGCAACAATGCGTGAAAGTATGGTAATGTGCTTTTATGATACAATCCACAATCACCGACAAATTCCAGACGACAATTCCTCTAAAGGTCCGAAAGGCACTTGGCTTGAAACCAAGGCAGAGACTTTCCTACGAGTTGAGGCCCGATGGTTCAGTGCTTGTGAGGCCTGAACCAGTCTTGGAAGAACTTTACGGGAGCGTGAGGCTTGGAAAGGCATTTGAGTCAAACCAGGAAGAGAAGGCCGCGGCTCGCAAGGCAATGGCTGCACATGCCGCTACGGAGGAAGACAAATGACACGCCGCTACCTTCTCGACTCAAACATTCTGCTTCGATTCCTTTCTGGAAATCCGAAGGAATTTGCTCAAGCAGCAATGAGGCTTTTCAAGGAGGCAGGAGAAGGAAAAGTGCAACTGGATGTCACCGCAATCGTCGTTGCTGAAACCATGGATCGCCTGGTCTTCCACTATGGGGTTGGACGAAAGGAAGCAGTGCAAAAAGTGTCCGCGCTTCTGCGCGGACGGGGTTTCAAGGTGCGAGATGGAAACCTTGTTTTCGGAGCACTCGACCGGCTTTTGGAAACGAATCTCGGGTTTGCTGATGCGTTCCTTGAAGCCGGTTCAATTGGTGAAAATGTGCCGGTCGCTTCGTTCGACGAAGAGATTGGGAAGCAGAAGGACGTGAAGCGGGTTGACCCGCGAGGTTTGTTTGGGACGGAACGGTAGGGAACATAAAGGGTTTTGGAGGGCTTTATGACGACAAACGCAGCAGAGAGGGAGATTCGAGGCGAGGGACTCAAGCTTGGGAAGCTCCTCGGGAGCTTCAAAGGGTTCAACTTCAGGACGAACTCGGAGATGGAGGAGAAACTGACGGCAGAGGATGTGGTCAATTGGGACAAGGAGCTTTGTGGGGAAGCATGGTTTTGGCCTTCCGGCGACTCCCCACAGGCCAGCGTCCTTTGGGAAAAGCGGTACGTGACGGCAGGGCAAATCCTGGCACTCGAAGGCCTGGTTCGAGATGGGGAGGAGAATGACACGCTGCTTCGAGTCCAGTTCATGGCAACCGTTTTCGACCGCCCAATTGAGGCCATTACCGAGGAGGAGGTTCAGGGCACAAAAATTTTTCTCTTCCGCAGCACGAGCATGCTCGCTGCTCGGAAGGAGGCCGCGATAGCTCTTTTTGAAAGGTACTTCCCGAGGTTCTTCAAGGTTTGGAAGAGGGACCCCTGCGATGTCTTGACCTTCCAGGTGGACCAGATGCTTGAGCAGCCCCATTGGATTGTGGAGGAGCACCAGTGGGGGGAGGAAGCCTGGGTGCTTGTTTTTCCAATCCTGGAACCGAAACCCTGAAGAGAATGGGGAGCGTCCTGGGCCAGGCGCCGCTACCCGCGGCACCCGGCCCAGACAACTACAGGGAGGCCAACCAGGCACCACAACTTCCGGCCTTCCAGCCCTGCCTTGGGCAGGGCTTCAGGCCCTCGCAGCGCCGCCCTCCAAGGCGACCCTGACCACCCCCCCGCCTCAACCTCCAGCGCCATCCGAGGCAGCTTACCCTGACCAACATTTTCACTTCATTTTGTTCCCTATTACGAGGACACACCGGATGCACCTTCTGTGCAAACAGAGTTTCAGAAAAGCCCTGCGATTCCGCAGGTTTGAATTGTTTGCAGGCTGTTTACAAGGGGGTTGCGAAACGTACGTAAGTGTCGGAGATATAGGCTGTTAACATGGTAAACAGACCTCCGCTCACGAAATCTGCCACTGGCACGGTCGCTTTTCGCCTCGATCCCGAGTCCCTGGAGGCCCTGTCGCTACGCGCCGCCCGAACCGGCACGTCGCCGGGAGTTCTGGCGCGAACGGTCGTCGAGGACTGGCTTCACGCGGACGACAAGATGGACTCCCTCCGGGCAGAGGTCGCCCGTGTTCAAAGCCAGCTCGAAGACCTCCAGAAGTCCGTGAACCAGATTGTGCCGAAGCCCGTGCCCCAAGAAGACCCCTGGGCGAGGTTCAACTATCGGCGCAAGGGTTGGTGATGCTCTCGATTTCCCAGGCCATCCGAGGTGGGGGAGCGTACTACCTTGGGGGCGGCGCCGAGGACTACTACGCGGGGGGAGCGGAAGGAGAAGGAACCTGGTGGGGGGAGGTCGCAGCGGCTCTTGGGTTGGAAGGCCGCGTCACGGAGCAGGCGCTGTCGAACCTCCTCTCCGGGTTCTCGCCGGATGGGACAGTCCCCCTGGTCCAGAACGCTGGGGAGGAATCCAGGCAGCAAGGCTGGGACTTCACGTTCTCGGCGCCGAAGTCCGTGTCCGTCCTTTGGTCCCAACTTCCAGAAGGCTGGCGCCGGGAGATCGAAGCCATTCAGGACGCCGCAACCCGAAGGGCGCTCCTCTACCTCGAATCTGTTGCCGGCCTCACGCGCCGGGGTGCGCTGGGCTTTGACCTGGAAGAGACAAAGCTTCTGTTCGCCATCTTCCCACACTTCGCGTCCCGGGCCCGTGACCCGCAGATCCACACGCACTGCGTACTCGTGAACCTCTCCCTTCGCCCGGATGGGACAACCGGCTCGCTGTGGAGCCGGGAGCTTTTCCGGCACAAGATGGCGGCCGGTGCCATTTACCGAGCGGAATTCGCCGCACTCCTCGGGAAGCGCTTGAGCATTTGCGTGGCCCGGGACGGCTCCGTGTTTTGCATCCCTGGCGTGAGTGAAAAGCTCGTGGAAAGTTTCTCGACCCGGAGGAAGCAGGTTCTTGCCGCGCTCGAAGCAAACCATGCCTCCGGAGCAGTTGCCGCGAAGCTTGCCGCACTCGAAACGCGTGTCGCAAAGGGTGCCCTAAACCGCGAAGAGCTTCTGCGTGAGTGGCAGGCGCTGGGGGAGAGAATGGGTTGGGGTAGAGAGAAGGCGGAATGGCTTCTTGGAAAGTGCTTCCACCAAGCCCCGGCACCGGGCCTTCTCCGTGAGGCGCTCGGCGAAGTGACAGAACGAGACAGCCATTTTCCGATTCGAGACCTTGTACGACGAGCCGCGGAGCACGCGGTGGGAACAGATGCCGGGGCGGATGCGGTGCTGGCCATCATCGAGCGAGCGCGCCTGGCTCTCGTTCCTCTTGGCCGGGTGAAGGGTGAGTCTCGGTTCACCACCCGGGAGATCTTGAGCCTTGAGGAAAAATTCCTCCTCGAAGCGGGAGAGCTTGCCGCGGCTTCTGGGCATGAAGTGAACGCAAACGTGCTTCAGAATTCGCTTCGCAGCGTGGATCTCTCCGAGGAGCAGAAGGAAGCCGTTATCCATGTGACTGAGAGGAGCGGGGAGCTTGCCCTTCTTCTTGGTCTTGCCGGCACAGGGAAAACTACCCTCCTTGCCGCAGCAAACGAGGTGTGGACGAGCGCCGGGTATCTGGTCACGGGGATTGCACTTTCAGGAAAAGCGGCTGCTGGACTGGAGGCCGGTGCAGGGATCCCTTCACAAACTCTCTCTTCGCTTCTTCTTGCCGTTGGCATGTGCCGCGAGTCGGGGCTTCCCTCGCCGCTCACGGAAAAGACGGTCTGCGTCCTTGATGAAGCTGGTATGGTTGGAACAAGGCAGCTCTCGGAACTCCTCCATGAATGTAAGGTATCCGTCTGGGGAAGTGCGTCTGGTCGGGCTGGCGGAGGAGGCTAGGCTGGCTGGGTGTCAGGAGATGCGCGTCGCTTTCCAGGCGCTGGGAGTCAGCTCGGCGACCCGGGTGATGGGCCAT
>Ga0268299_1001534_pt1 | contig 39252 bp, 41 predicted proteins | sample NOBtaG_FD_193484 | JGI IMG/M metagenome (GOLD analysis project Ga0268299, IMG submission 193484) | Activated sludge microbial communities from bioreactor in Nijmegen, Gelderland, Netherland - NOB reactor | ecosystem: Engineered > Bioreactor > Aerobic > Activated sludge | place: Netherlands... | reverse complement strand
GGCATGGCGTTGACCTCCTGATGGAACCGTAACGTCCGCGAAAACGTCTGTTCCCCAGTAGAATCAACGCCATGCGCTTTGTACAGAAAAATCAAACCGGACAGCCGTGGGCTTGACCCGGCAATCCAAGTTTTCCGCCGAGAACGCGACCGCGACACTTGGATTGCCGGGTCTCGCCGCTGGCGCGGCGGCCCGGCAATGACGAGAAAGCAAAAGCCCCGCCGTTGCCGGCGGGGCTTTCGAAGTCGGGTGGCGTGTCGCCTACGATCCGGCCGGCTTCGGCTCGAAGCCGCCGGGGCGGGTGACGGTGCCGCCGGTGGTCGGGATGGCGGAGCGCGGCTTGGTCGGGCCGGAGCTGTCGCCGCCCTGGCGGATCGGCCGGCCGCCCAAGAGGTCCTTCACCTCGTCGGCGTTCAGCGTCTCGTATTCCAGCAGGCCCTTGGCCAGGGTGTGCAGTTCGTCCAGATGCGTGCTCAGAATCTCGCGCGCCTTGGCTTCGCCCTCCTCGACGATACGCCGCACTTCGCTGTCGATCATCGCCGCGGTCGCGTCGGAGACGTTCTTGCGCTGCGCCACCGAGTGGCCGAGGAAGACCTCCTCCTCGTTGTCGTTGTAGCGCAGGGGTCCCAGCTTATCGCTCATGCCGTATTCGGTGACCATGGCGCGCGCCATGCCGGTCGCCTGCTTGATGTCGTTCGAGGCACCGGAATTCAGGTGCTCCTGGCCGTAGATCAGCTGCTCGGCGATGCGGCCGCCGAAGCACATGGCGATCTTCGCCTCGAGGAACTGCTTGGTGATCGACAGCCGGTCGCGCTCCGGCAGCGCCCAGGTGACGCCCAGCGCGCGGCCGCGCGGGATGATCGTCACCTTGTGCAGCGGGTCGTTGCCCGGCATGTGGATGTTGACGATGGCATGGCCCGCCTCGTGATAGGCGGTCATGGTCTTTTCCTCTTCGGTCATGACCATGGAGCGCCGCTCGGCGCCCATCATCACCTTGTCCTTGGCCTGCTCGAAATCGAACATGGTGACCACGCGCTTGCCGGCGCGCGCCGCCATCAAAGCGGCCTCGTTCACCAGGTTCGCCAGGTCGGCGCCGGAGAAGCCGGGCGTGCCGCGGGCGATGGTGCGCGCATCCACGTCGGGCGCCAGCGGCACCTTGCGCATGTGCACCTTGAGGATGTGCTCGCGGCCGTTGATGTCCGGATTGGGGACGACAATCTGCCGGTCGAAGCGGCCCGGGCGCAGCAGCGCCGGGTCCAGCACGTCGGGCCGGTTGGTCGCGGCGATGAGGATGACGCCCTCATTGGCCTCGAAGCCGTCCATCTCGACCAGCAGCTGGTTCAATGTCTGCTCGCGCTCGTCATTGCCGCCGCCGAGGCCGGCGCCGCGATGGCGGCCGACCGCGTCGATTTCGTCGATGAAGATGATGCAGGGCGCGTTCTTCTTGCCCTGTTCGAACATGTCGCGCACGCGGCTGGCGCCGACACCGACGAACATCTCGACGAAGTCCGAGCCGGAGATGGTGAAGAACGGCACGTTCGCCTCGCCGGCGATGGCACGGGCGAGCAAGGTCTTGCCGGTGCCCGGAGGGCCCACCAGCAGGCAGCCCTTCGGGATCTTGCCGCCGAGGCGCTGGAATTTCTGCGGGTCCTTGAGGAAATCGACGATCTCCTCGAGCTCGTTCTTGGCTTCCTCGATGCCGGCGACGTCGTCGAAGGTGACGCGGCCCTGGCGCTCGGTCAGCAGCCGCGCGCGCGACTTGCCGAAGCCCATGGCCTTGCCGCCGTTGGACTGCATCTGGCGCAGCATGAAGATCCAGAAGCCGACGATGAGGATGATGGGCGCCCACTGCACCAGCATCATCAGCAGCAGGTTCTTCTCCTCCTGCGGCCCGGCCTTGATGGCGACGCCCTTGGCGGTCAGGTGCTCGATGAGCTTGGGATCGTCCGGCGCGTAGGTGGTGAACGCCCCGCCCGCGGTCTGTCCGCGGATCTCGGGGCCGCGGATCTCGACATTGGTGACTTCGCCGGCCTCGACCTTGGCGAGGAAGTCCGAATAGGGCAGTTCGGAGCCGCCGCCGCTGGGGGTGCCGCCCTGGAACATCTGAAACAGCACGAAGAGCAGCACGATGACCGCCGCCCAGATCCACAGATTCCTGCCGAAATTCACCTTGTGATCCTCATCCGGGCGGCAAACGCCGCCGATTCGTGGCTGGGTCCAGCGAGTTCTTCCGCACTTTGCAGGAATTCCAAACTAGCCCGGGAATGATGAATACATAGTGTGCGGCGGCCGCACCGCAACTGTAAAGCCGCATGTTGTCGCCGGATGCCGCAGGTTTGGGCGCGCGGCGAGCCCCGACCCTAGCCCCAAATGCGGCTGCGCCAGCACTTGTTCCCCTTGCCACAGGGCCGGCAGCGCCGCCCGGGCAGGCGCCGGCACCGGATGCCTCTTCAGGCTTAGGCCAAAATTCCGCGCCGCCTGGCGTTGGCCCTCCGCCCCCAGGGGCCGGATGTCCAAGTCGCCGGAGGGCGCACCATCGGCCACCGACAGGAGAAACCGGTGGTCCCAGAGCCCCGACCAGCCCGGCGCTACCTTCGGCCGGTCGCGGATGTCCCCGGCCTCGCGGCAGAGCTCGATCCGGCCCTGGCGGATGGCCAGGACGCAGCCGGCTAGGGTGCCGACGATGCCGCTCCGCGCGAGAGTCGCACGCTCGGTCAGGGCTTCCACCGCCGCGGGCGCCGGCGGATAGGCGCGCCCGCCCACCGCCATCAGCAGCCGGCGCAGCGCCGCGCGGCGCAAACCGTCCTCCGCCGCCTGCCAAGCCGCCCGCTCCAAGGTCACAAAGGCTTCCGGGTGCAGCGTCGCCGCGGCGATCAGCAGGCGCGCGACGGCGCGGTCCTCGGCATCGCGGGCGCGGCCGAATCGCTCCGCCTCGTCGATGAGCACGGGAACCGCGCCGCTTTCCGCCACCGCCCGACGCTGGCGCACCCGCTCGAAGCGCGGCGCCTCGTTGCTGGGGTCCTCGAGCCAGGTCTCGCCCCGCTCGCGCAGGAACGCGCGCAGCGCCTCGCGCCGGCAGCCGAGCAAGGGCCGCAGCAGCCGCACGCCCTCCAGCTGCTGGATCGCCGGCATGGCGGCGAGGCCCAACTCGGTCGAGCCATGGGCACGCCGCATCGCCACGGTTTCCGCCTGGTCGTCGGCGGTGTGGCCGAGCGCCAGATGCAGGATGCCGCGCACCCGGCACCAGGACGTGAGCAGGTCGTAGCGGGCCGCGCGTGCCGCCCGCTGCAGCCCCGTCGCAGGCTTGGGGCCGGTCCAGGTGAGCACCTCGGCCGCACAATGCTGCAATCCGGCGAAGCGGCGGGCGACGGATTCGGCTTCCGCCCCCGCTTCGGGGCGCAGGCCGTGGTCGACGCTGAGCACCTGCAGCCGGCCGCCGCGCGCCGCGACCCACTCCGCCAGCAGCAGGCCGAGCGCCAGCGAATCCGAGCCGCCGGAAACCGCCGCCGCGATGACGGGCGGCCGCTCGAAGGGGCCGAGCGGGCCGATCAGCGCGTTGAAGTCGGTTGCCGGCATGTCGCGGCGGACGCAGGATTAAACCTGCCCGTCATCACCAGGCGCAGTCCCGGTCGGCATGGCGGAAAGGCGCAAATCCGCCAAGGGATTCTGGGAGTGGCGAGATCGCGCGGCACAAATTCGCCCTCACCGCTCCAAACTCCGTCACCCCAAGGCTTGGCCTTGGGGTCCACGAGTTTGCCTGCTGCCTCGTGGTCTCGCCGACCGAAACTCGTGGATGGCATGGCCAAGCCATGCCATGACGATTGAGTGTACTCGCCACCGCGGCGCAATCCGGACAGCTGTGGGACAAGCCCGGCAATGACGAATGGGAGAGACCGGGCGCTCATCAGGGCATGTGCGCCCGCCACGCTCAGCTGCAGCCGTAGCGCTGCTTCGCCTTGATGGCGCGGTCCTTGATGTTGGCGGAGGCGTCGGGGTAGCGCTTCTCCAGTTGCTTCAGCGCCACGCAGGCATTCTCCTTCTGGCCCTGCTGGCCCAGCGCCATGGCGAGCTTCAGCAGGTTGTCCGAGGCCTTCTGGCTGTTGGGGTATTTCTGGTAGCCCTCGGCGAAGGCGACCGCCGCGTTCTTGAAATCGTTGCGCACGTAGTAGGTCTCGCCCAGCCAGTACTGCGCGTTGCCGGTGAGCTCGTCCTGCGGGTGCTGCTGGATGAAGGATTTGAGCGCGATCTCCGCCTGGTCGTAGGCGCCGCGCTGGATCAGGTTGGTGGCGTAGTCGTATTGCTCGCGCGGCGTGGCCCCGGGCAGAACCACTGCGCCGCTCGGCATCGCTGTCTGCTGCGCCGCCTTCGCCGCAGCCTCCTCGGCTGCCCCCGCGGGCGGCTGCGGCAAGGGCGCCGAGGAATTCAACGTACCGAGCACGCCCGGCTGGCCCGTCGGAGCAGGCGCGGCCGGCTGGGCCGCGCCGGCGCCGGCCGGTGCCGGAGCGACGGAGGTCAAGGACGGCCCGGCGCCGTCGGAGATGGCGCCTTCGGTCGTGCCACCCGGAGCCGCCGTGCCGGCCGGCGGCAGGCCGCCGGTACCTTCCAGCACGCCGAGGCGGTATTCGTAGTCCTTCTGCATGCGCTCGAGCTGGGCGGCGAGGTCGTTGGCCTTGAGCTCGACGCGTTCGATCTGGCCGGTGATGTCGGCCATCTGCTGCTGCAACTGCTGCAGGCGCACTTCCTGCTGCGCGGCGAGACCGCCGCCGCCAGCCGCCGCACCGCCGGCGCTGGCGCCGGGAATCTGGTTCTGCAGGAACAGCACCTGCTGCTTCAGCTGCTCGAGCTCGCGGCGCAGGTCGTCGACCTCGTCGGCCGCCGCCGGGCGGAAGGCCGGAAGCGCCAGGCAGGCGAACACGGCCAGCGCCAGCAGCGCGCGCGCAAGGCGCCGCGCCGGAACCGGAATCCTCGTCAGCGCCGCCATGGGTGCCTGGGCCTGAAACATCATCTGCATCCTCTCGCGCCCGGTGGGGCGTTGGTCGGGGTGAAATCTGGGTCGGCAATGCGGCGAAAGCGTGACGCAAAGCCTTGCGAATCCGCCACGAAATGGTGATCGGAAGATGCCAGATGCGGGTCCCGGATGCCAGATGCCAGATGCCAGATGCGCCGGCCAGATTTGTGGGGCAGCCCTGGCTACCGGTTCAACACCGTCACGCCGCGCCGGTTGCGGCTCCAGCAGCCCTCCGCCGCAGCGGCGCATTCCGGCCGCTCCTTACCGTAGGAGATGGTTTCCATGCGCGCCTCGGCAAGGCCGAGCGCGGCGAGGTAGTTGCGCACCGCCGCCGCCCGCCGCTCGGCCAGCGCCAGATTGTATTCCCGCGTGCCGCGCTCGTCGGCATGGCCTTCGATGGTCACGGTGAGCGCCGGATAGGTCCGCAGCAGGGCCGCCTGGGCCTGCAGGATGGCCTCGGAGTCCGGCGCGATCTCGTGACCGTCGGTGGCGAAATAGACCCGGTCGCCGACCCGGATCAGGTCGGCCTGCGCAGCCTCGGACGGGGCCAGGGCCCCGGCTGCGATCCCGGTCCCCGCCGTGTTGGCCGATGTGGCGGAATCGGCCGGCGGCGGCGCGCCGGTCCCCGGCTCCGTGCCGGATTCCGTACCCGACTGGCAGCCGGCAAGCAGGATCAAGGCGAGGACGGCGCCGCCGGCGAGGGCCGGGCGGCGGCGCGAAAGGCAAGACTGCGGCATGTGCGTTCCCCAATTTGCGAGACAGGCTCCGCCCGCCGCAGGTGGGAGGAAAGGCGCGGCAGGAGAAACGGAGCGGGTCCAGCATCCGGGGCGCGCGCGGCGCGAGCACGGCGGCCGGGCGGCGAATTCACGGTAATGTGATGGCGGAAACGGGGCGGCCGGCGACCGGGCCGAAGCTTCGGAAAGCGCGGGCTCCGTCCAAAAGCAAGCCCCCTTCCCCGCGCCCGGCCAGGCCGGGTGGGGAAAGGGGGCAAATGCGTCCAGTTATCGCTGCCTCGGCGCCGGTGCCCCAAGGCACCGGGCGCCAGGCCCGATCGCTGTTACTGGTTGACCGCAGTCACGCCGCGGCGGTTCTGCGCCCAGCAGCCTTCGTTCGAGTCGGTGCACTCCGGACGCTCCTTGCCGTAGGAGATCACGGAGAGACGGCCGGCATCGACGCCCAGGGCGGTCAGGTAGTTGGCGACGGCATTGGCGCGACGCTCACCCAGCGCGAGGTTGTACTCGCGGGTGCCGCGCTCGTCGCAATGGCCTTCGACGGTGACGGTGGCCGCCGGATACTGCTGCAACCAGGCCGCCTGCTTCTGCAGCTGGGACTGCGCTTCGGCGCTCAGATCGTAGCGATCGAGAGCGAAGAAGACGCGGTCGCCGACATTCTGCTGGAAGTCCTCGGCCGAACCCGGCGTGACCGCACCCTGCGAGATGCCGTCCGTGGTGGTGGAGCCGCCGGCGCCCGCATCGCCCGTGGCGACCGGCTCGTCGGAGGCGCAGGCTGCCAACAGCAAGGCCGCAGCCATGGCCGAGATCATCTTGAGACGCATTTTGTCCTCTCATCCTCTTTGTTTGTCGTCAAACCGTGCGCGGTTCAGTCCGCTACCCGAGGACTTTCAACGCCGGTTTGTTCGGAAATTCCGTACCTGATGGTTTGGCATTTTCGCCGGGCCCTCAGAACCCCCGGAAACGGCCGGAACATAAAGCATTATTGCTTGCTGAGCAAGGGCGACCAGGCCGGATCGGAGCCATCCATCGGCGTCTTAATGACTCGTTCATTATGCCCGGTGAGGTCGATCGACTTGAGCTGTGTACGGCCGCGCTGGTCCTGGGTGTAGAAGGCGAGCACACGCCCGTTCGGCGCCCAGGTCGGCCCCTCGACCAGCCAGCTCTGCGACAACATGCGCTCCCCCGACCCGTCCGGGCGCATGACGCCGATATAGAAGCTGCCCTGGTAGATGCGGGTGAAGGCGACCAGGTCGCCGCGCGGCGACCAGACCGGCGTGGCGTAGCGTCCGGCCCCCTTGGAGATGCGGGCGACGCCGGAACCGTCGGCATTCATGACGTAAAGCTGCTGCTCGCCGCCGCGGTCGGAGTTGAAGACGATTCGGCTGCCGTCCGGCGAATAGGACGGCGAGGTGTCGATCGAGGGGTGGTCGGTCAGCCGCTTCGAGCGGCGGGTGCGGACATCCATCACATAAATATCCGTATTGCCGCCTTGAGCCAGGCTCATGATGACGCTGTTGCCGTCCGGCGAATAGCGCGGCGCGAAGGTCATGCCGGGGAAGTCGCCGAGGACCTCCTGCTGGCCGGTCGAGATGCTGAACAGGTACACGCGCGGCTTGTTGCCGTAATAGGACATGTAGGTGATGTCCTGGGCGGCGGGCGAGAAGCGCGGCGTCAGCACCAGCGCCCCACCATCTGTCAGGAATTGATGGTTCTCGCCGTCCTGGTCCATGATCGCCAGGCGCTTCTGGCGGTTGTCCTTGGGCCCCGATTCGGCGATGTAGACGATGCGGGTGTCGAAATAGCCCTCCTCGCCGGTGATGCGCTTGTAGATGTCGTCGGCGACAATGTGCGCCGTGCGGCGCCAGATGTCGGGGGCGAAGGTGTAGGAGGAGGACAGCATCTCCGCCCCGCCGAACACGTCCCACAGGCGGAACTCGACGCTGAGCTTGCCGGCGGCACCCGGCTTGACCGAGCCTGCCACCAGGGCCTGGGCGTTCAGCAGGCGCCAGTCCTGGAAGCGCGGCAGGGTGTCGGAGGTGACGCCCTGCTCGATATAGGCGCGCTGGTCGATCGGCGCGAACAGGCCGGAGCGCTCGAGGTCGGCGGCGATCACGCGGGCGATCTCGGAGCCCAACTGGATGTCCGCCGGGTTGGAGGCGCCGAAGACCGGCACGGCGATCGGCATGGGCTCGACCACGCCGCGGGTGATGTCGATGACGGGCTCGGCCGAAACCGGCGCCGTCCATCCGAGGCCGCCGATCGCCAGCGCCGCCAACACCGCACGCCGCGCCATCCAACCCTGCGCCTTGCCAGCCAGTTCGTTCCAAGCCATGTCGTCGCCTCGTCCGTTACTTCCTGGATATTTGGCCGAATCGGCCGTGTTCGCAGATTTCCCCGGTTTATACTGATGCGCGGCCCCCTTGCCTACCGCGCCCCGGCGATATTGGGATGCCGCCGCCCATCAACGGGCAAGTACCCGCCAAGTTCCTGCCGCGGAAAGATGGCAATTGTACGGCCCTGAGAAACCCGGCGCTGCATCTGCCCCCACCTCGATCCTCCCCCGTTCCGGGGGAGGAGGTCGCATCCCCTCCCCCGGAACGGGGGAGGGTAAGGGAGGGGGCAGCCGCAGACTCGCTGTCGCCTTGACGGACTACCACACCGCGTGCAGCGGCTTCAGGCGCAGGCGCATGGAGCGGAACGTCTTGCCCGCGGGCACAGCGAGCGGGCTGGAAGCGCGCACCGCCGCTTCGGCGCTGTCATAGGCGCGGCGGCCGCAGGCGCTGTCCTCGACCATGCCGGTGCGCGCGATGCCGGTGACGGTCGCGTCGGGCGCCAGGGAGAGTTGCAGTTCCACCGGCGCCATCTCGCCCCAGGGACAGCCCTTCATAACCTCGAGGTCCCAGTTGGCGATGATCGCGTCGGTGATGACGCGCTTCTCCGCCTCGGTCAGCTGGCGCGGGTCGGCGGGCGCCGGGGGCACAGGCGCGGCGACCTTCTCCGGCTGCTGGCAGGCAACGACGAGGAGGAGGCAGACGATTGATGCGAAATGACGGCGCGACATGCGCCGGACCTTACTGCATCACCTGCTCGGGATAGAAGCGCAGACGCATGGTGTCATACGTCTTGCCGGGCGGCAGCTTCAGCGGGCTCGACACCATGACCGCGCGCTTGGCGCTCTCGGCGGCCTGGCGGAAATAGGGGCTCGAGCCGGTGTTCAGAATCTCCACGCCGGCGACGGTGCCGTCGGGCAGCAGCTTGATGCGCAATTCCACCAGCATGCCGGCGAGGTCCGGCGAGCCGGCGAGGCTGCCCAGGTTCCAGTTGCGCTCGATCTGGCCGCGGATGCCGTCCTCTTCCGAGGCGGTGAGCGGAATCTCCGACACGTTCTCGGTCTGCGGGCCGGTGGTCGGCTCGGCCGGCTTGGCTTCGGCCTTTTTCTTGGTCGGTTCCTCAGGCTCGGGCGCCGGCGCCTGGTCGAGCACGTTGGCGAGCAGGGTGTCGAGCTCCTGCTCTTCCTTCTTCTTTTTCTCGGCCTCCTTCTTCTTTTTCTCTTCCTCTTCCTTCTTCTTCTTTTTCTTCTTCTCCTCTTCCTCCTTCTTTTTCTTCTCCTCCTGCTTCTTCTTTTCCTCTTCCTTCTTCAGCTCCGCTTCCGGATCGGGAATCGCCTCGGCGACCTCCTCTTCCTCCGGCGGCGGCGGAGGCGCCGCGGCGGCGGGCGGATTGGGCGGCGGCGGCGGAGTCTCCTTCTTCGGCGCTTCCTTCTTCACTTCTTGAGCGGGCGGCTCCGGCTTCGGCTTGGGCGGCCCCTGCTTCTGCACCTTGGGCGCGGCGGTGATGTCGGAGAGCTGCGCCATCTCGACACCAATGGCGCCGGGCAACACTTCCGGCTCCCAGAAAATCGGCAGGCCGAGCACGACCAGGGCGACGACGAGGGCGTGCAGCACGACGCTGACGCCCACGGCGCCCATCAGGCCGTCACGGTCGGGGGAATCTGGGATCCGGACCACGCGCTCTCAACTCACCAAGGCTGCACGATTACTGCGCCGGCTGCTCAGCCGCGGCCGGGGCGCCTTCCGCGGGGGCAACACCTTCGGGCGGCGTGCCGATCTCGCCCCCGCCCGGGCTTTCCGAGATCAGCGCCAGATGACGGAAGCCGGACGCGACCAGCTGGCCCAGCACCTGGGCGACGATGCCGTAATTCGCCGCCTGGTCGCCGCGGATGAAGATCTTCACTTCCGGATTGTTGTTGGAGATTGCGGCAACTCTGGGGCCGAGCTGGTCGAGGGCCAGCTCCGTCTCCTGCAGGAAGACCTTGCCGTCCTTGGTGACGGAGACGACCATCGGCTCGTCCGGGTCCTGCATCGCCTCGGCCTTGGTCTTCGGCAGATCGACCGGCACGCCGACGGTGAGCAGCGGCGCCGTGATCATGAAGATGATCAGCAGCACCAGCATGACGTCGACCATCGGCGTCACGTTGATGTCGGCCATCGGATGGGAGCGGCGGCGATGGACGCCGCGCGCCGGCCGGGCGCCGAGCCGGATCGCCATGGTCAGTGCTTCTCCTCAAGCTGGCGCGACAGGATGGCGCCGAACTCGCCGGCGAAGGCCTCCAGGCGGTTGCCGTAGCGCGTGATGTCGTTGTTTAGCTTGTTGAAGGCGAGCACCGCGGGAATGGCGGCGACGAGGCCCAAGGCGGTGGCGAACAGCGCCTCGGCGATGCCGGGGGCGACCACCGCGAGCGAGGTGTTCTTCGAGCCCGCGATGGCGGCGAAGGAATTCATGATGCCCCAGACCGTGCCGAACAGGCCGACGAAGGGGGCGGCCGAGCCGACCGAGGCGAGGAAGGTCATATAGCGCTCGAGCTGGTCCATCTCGCGCCCCAGCGCGATGTTCATCACCCGCTCGATGCGGTCGCGCAGGGATTCGCGCAAGGCCTCGGTGGTGAGCAGGCCCTTGGCGGCGGAGCGGCGCCACTCGCGCATGGCGGCGACGAAGATCGAGGCCATCGGGTCGCCCGGGCGGTTCTGGATGCGGTCGAACAGCTCCTCCAGCGAGCCGCCGGACCAGAAGGTGTCCTCGAACTGCTTGGCCTGGGCGCGCAGGGAGCGCAGGCGGATCAGCTTCTGGATGATGATGGCCCAGCTCCAGATCGAGGCCAGCAGCAGCATGATCATCACCGCCTTGACGATCCAGTCGGCCTGCAGGAACAGGCCCCAGACCGAAAGGTCGTGCGCGGCCATGCCCATGCCGTCCGCGGTCGTTTGAACTGCGCCGGCCATCTGCTCCAGCCCCTGCCCCGCTTCGACGGGGGCGACCGGGACGGCCTGCGGTGCTTGTTGCTCCATCTTCTCTACACCTGTCCTAGGAAACGCTTGTTCATGCGCCAACGTGGTTAATACGCGGTAAAGCCGCGCGCAAATAGTCTGGCAGGCGCGCCGCCTTTCCGTCGCGGCCCACGCAAACGATGACCACCTTCATCTCCACCAGCAGGTCGCCGTCCCGGAACACGCGCTGCAGCAGATCGATGGAGGCGCCGCCGAGCTTGGTCAGCTCGGTCTCGACGACCAGCTCGTCGTCGAGATGCGCCGGCTTGCGGTAATCCGCCTCGCAGCGCCGCACCACCAGGGTCAGCCCGTCGCGCTTGATCATCTGCGAATGTGGCATTCCTAAGGCGCGCAGCCAGTCGGTGCGCGCCCGCTCGGCGAATTTCAGGTAGTTGGCGTAGTAGACGATGCCGGCCGCGTCGGTGTCCTCGAAATAGACCCGGATCGTCTGCCGGTGAGTCGCCGGCCGGGTCGCGCGCGTCAGGTCATTCATCGCCGGCTTCCGACATCATTTCCGCTTGGGCGGCCAGCAGGTCGAGCTGCGCCTGGTTGCGCGGCGGCGTCAGCCCGAGATGCTTGTAGCCGGTCAGCGTCAGCATGCGGCCGCGGGGCGAGCGCTGCAGCAGGCCCTGCTGGATGAGGTAAGGCTCGATCGCATCCTCGATGGTGTCGCGCTGCTCGGAAAGTGCTGCGGCCAGGGTCTCGACGCCGACCGGGCCGCCGCCGTAATGATCGGCGATCAGCTTCAGATAGCGGCGGTCCATCTGGTCCAGCCCCAGGTCGTCGACATCGAGCCGGCGCAGCGCCTCGTCCGCCGCGCGCTGGTCGACCTCGGCCATCTTCGCCACCGACGCAAAGTCGCGCACCCGGCGCAGCAGGCGCCCGGCGACGCGCGGCGTGCCGCGCGACCGGCGCGCGATCTCCATGGCCCCGCTGTCACTGAGGTTGAGGCCGATGACCCGCGCGCCGCGCCGCACGATCAGCTCCAGCTCCTTCGGCTCATAGAAGTTGAGCCGCAGCGGAATCCCGAAGCGCTCGCGCAGCGGCGTGGTGATCAGGCCGAGCCGCGTGGTGGCGCCGACCAGGGTGAAGCGCGGCAGATCGATCCTGACCGAGCGCGCCGCCGGGCCCTCGCCGATGATGAGGTCGAGCTGGAAATCCTCCATCGCCGGATAGAGCACTTCCTCAACCGCCGGGCTCAGGCGGTGGATCTCGTCGATGAACAGCACGTCGCGGGGCTGGAGATTCGTAAGGAGGGCTGCAAGATCACCGGCCCGGGTGATCACCGGCCCCGACGTCGCGCGGAAGCCGACGCCGAGCTCGCGCGCGACGATCTGCGCCAGCGTGGTCTTGCCGAGGCCGGGCGGGCCGTAGAACAGCACATGGTCCATCGCCTCGTCGCGGCCGCGCGCGGCCTCGATGAAGATTGCGAGGTTCTCGCGCAGCTTCTGCTGGCCGACGAAATCGCCGAGGATGAGCGGGCGCAGCGAAGTCTCGCTGTTGTCTTCCGGCTGGCGCGCCGCATCGGTGACGCGATCCGCCGGGTTGAACGCCCCCTTGGGTTCCGCAGGGGCGGTCACTGGCTCAGCTCCTTCAGGCCGAAGCGGATCAGGCCATCGAGGGTCGCCTTGTCGCCGAGGTCACGCGCGCCTTTGGCAACGGCGGCATAGGCCTCGGCCCGGCGATAGCCGAGATTGACCAGGGCGGAGACGGCATCCTCGGCCGGAACCGCGCCCGGCTTCGCCCCGTTCAGCGCCGTATTGCGCACCGCGCCGACGGACAGATCGTTGGCGACGCTGCCGGCCTTGTCCTTGAGCTCGGCGACGATGCGGGCGCCAAGCTTGGGGCCGACGCCGGGCGCGCGGGTGATCGCCGCCTTGTCCTGCGCCGCGATGGCGAGCGAGAGATCGTCGGGCGACAGCACGCCCAGAATGGCAAGGGCGACCTTCGCGCCCACCCCTTGCACGGTGGTCAGCAGGCGGAACCAGTCGCGCTCGCTCTTCTCGGCGAAACCGTAGAGGTTGATCGCGTCCTCGCGCACCTGGGTCTCGATCAGCAGGCTGACCAGGGCACCGCTGCCGCCCAATTGCCCGAGCGTACGGTTGGAGGCGTGCACGACATAACCCACGCCGTTCACGTCGACGATGGCGGCATCGCCGGTGACGCTGTCGACCGTGCCGGTCAGCTTGCCGATCACCGCAGCACCTCGCGGAAATCCTTGGCACCCCAGGTCTTCAGCGTGGCGCGGTGATGCGCGTGGCAGATGGCAACGGCGAGCGCGTCGGCGGCATCGGCGCTGTCGGCATCGCCCGACGCCGGCAACAGCACGCGCACCATCATCTGCACCTGCTCCTTCGCCGCATGGCCGGCGCCGACCACGGATTTCTTGATCAGGTTCGCCGGATACTCGGCGACCTTGAGGTTGAACAAGGCGGGCGTCAGCAGCACCACGCCGCGCGCCAGGCCGAGCTTCAAGGTCGAGGTCGGGTTCTTGTTGACGAAGGTCTCCTCGACCGCCGCCTCGACCGGCTCCCACTGGTCGATGACGGCGCGCAGGCCGTCGTGGATCTGCACCAGGCGCTCGGCCAGCGGCAGCTTGGAATCCGAATTGACGGTGCCGGCGGCGACAAAGGACAGCCGCGAGCCGTCGGCCTCGATCACACCCCAGCCGGTATGCTGCAATCCGGGATCGAGGCCCAGCAGGCGCATTTTGCGTCAGGCCGACAATTTGGCGAGGGTTTCGTCGGAGAATTCGAAATTGCCGAACACCACCTGGACGTCGTCGTTGTCCTCGAGCACGTCGATCAGCTTCAGCAGCGAATCCGCCGCGTCGCCGTCGACCGGCACGGTGTTGAGCGGCAGCCATTGCAGCTTGGCCTCGCGCGCCGGGCCGAACTTGGCTTCCAGCGCGTCGCGCACGGCGGAAAAATCCTCCGTCGCGCAGGTGATCTGGTGCGCCTCGGCATCGCTCTCGACATTGTCGGCGCCGGCTTCGAGCGCCGCCTCGAACACCGCATCGGCGCTGCCGGCCTTGGCCGGGTAGACGATGACGCCCTTGCGCTCGAACATGAAGGAGACGGAATTGGTCTCGCCCAGATTGCCGCCGGCCTTGGAGAAGGCGGAGCGGATTTCCGAGGCGGTGCGGTTGCGGTTGTCGGTCAGCGCCTCGACGATGAGGGCGATGCCGCCCGGCCCGTAGCCCTCGTAGCGCACCTCTTCATAGGCGGTGGAATCGTCGCCGCCCGCCCCGCGCTTGATGGCGCGTTCCATCGTGTCCTTGGGCATGTTGGCGTCGCGCGCGGCGATCATGGCGGCGCGCAGGCGCGGATTGGCATTGGGATCGCTGAGGCCGGTCTTGGCCGCGACGGTCAGCTCCCGGATGATCTTGGTGAAGATCTTGGCGCGCTTCGCGTCCTGCGCGCCCTTCCGGTACATGATGTTCTTGAATTGTGAATGGCCGGCCATGCCCTCGACTCCGGGACCCAAGTGCTTGAGAACGTTGCGAGAAATCCTACCACATCTTGCGGGTCCGGCCAGGACCGGATGGTCAGGCTAGGCCGCGAATATGGCAGGAGTTTGACCGCCTTTTAGCACACTTCCCCGCGTCGCCAAGAACCCCTGCAAGGCGCCTCCACGAGCGGGGTGGACCGGGCAGTCTTAACCCCGTGTTTACGAATTTGGGCGCAGGCTCGCCTTCGATACTTGCATCGTGCGCCACCCGAGGAAACGACCATGTCGGAAGCACTCCAGTTCACCCGCGCCGAGCACGGCGTCGCCGAATTGCAGCAGGAGGTCGTCCGCATGGCTGATATGGTCTGCGAGGCCACCCGCCAGGCCGCCTTGGACGGCATCGGCTCGGCCCTGTCGATCGCCGCCGACCGGACCCCGGAAACCCCGGACCGGGTGCGCGAGATCGCCAACCAGGTCCTGGCCCGCGCCCAGATCATGCAGAACGAGATCGACCGCTTCCTGGCGGTCGCCCGCGGCCAGCAGCACTAAGCCCCGCCGCGGCTGTTCAAGCCGCATTCCCTAAGCCTGGCCCCCTTCTGGGTCTGAAGCCCGCCTGATCGTCGGCGGGCTTTTTGTTTGACCGCCCGTCTTGTTTGACCGCCCGTCCGGCGCCCGATTTGACCGCGCTTTGATCGCCTTTTCACCGCCGGATGACCGCGCCGCGGTAGGCACGCGCATCGATCGGCCGGCGTCCCGCGCCGCCGGGTCATCAGCGGGAGCATCTCGTCCATGCCACGAACTGCCACGGCCCGCGCCACGGACCGGTCATCCACCGCCTGTTTGGTACTGAACGGGACAAAGTACGGTCCTTGGGAGCTTTGTCGTCCCCGGTTCCCAGCCGGGACTTGTCCAAGTCACCGGATAAATTGGCAGTTCCGCCATAGAAGTCCAGTTTCTGTTGTTGATGCCAACAAGAAAATCATATCCCTCCACATTTCTTGCCAGAACCCGCCGAGCCCTTTTGCCAATGGAGGAGAGATTGCTTGACCGATTTTCCCGGCCGCGCCGCCGGCTCAGCCGATTCCTGATCGCCCTCTGCGCCGCGTCCAGTGTCGGCGCCGCACCGGCCCTGGCGTGGCAGACCGCGCACGGCAATCCGGATAACAGCGGCGCGGTCGACGTTGAGACGGCGCCGGCGCAGGCGCCCCTCCCCAACGCCCAGCAGCTCGGCGGGATCGCCCCCGGCGCCGGGCCGGTGATCGCGCCCGACGGCACCGTCTATGTGGTGAACGGCCGCGGCAAGCTGAAGTCGTTCAAGCCCGACGGCACGCCGGGCTGGAGCCGGGACATCGGCAACCAGGGCGTGCTCTCCTCGCCCGTCTTGGGCAGCGACGGCTCGATCTACGTCATCGGCGCGGCAAGGATCCGCGATCACACCGTCAATCCCCCGACGACGAAGAACATCGCGGAGCTGCACAAGTTCAATTCCGGCGGCGCCTATCTGTGGCATGTGCCGCTGCCCGGCGCAGCCGGCGGGCTCATCACCAGCGCGCCGCCCAACATCTGGAAGATCCCCGGCACGGCGGATGTGATTCTCGTGCCCACGGTGTTCAAGCCGGGGAACTACCAGGCACGCTTGACCGCCTTCTCCGAGACCGGCAGCGTGCTGGCCGATCAGATCGTCACCGCCTTCTCTTTCGAGACCACGGGCGGATCCGGCGGCATCTCCGGCTGGGACGTTCCCTGCTATCTGGTGACGCTGGGCCATTACGGCTGCAAGCCGAGTTTCGGCGCGCCGGCCTCAGGCACCGATCCGGTCCACTTCCTTCCCGAGCGGATGATCCCGCCGGTTCCGGCCGTCGCCGTCTTCGGCCCGACGGGCAACGAAGTGCCGCTCGTGATGATGTCGGACGGGTTCCAGGACCTGGTCGGCTACTCCTTCTCGGGCAGTGCTCTCGAGGAACGCTTCCGCGTCCACCTCGAGCGCGGCAAGCTGCTGTCGACGCCGCTCGCCTGGCCCACCGGGCACGCGATGATCAGCCTGGGCGAGAAGGACAAGCCCGCCGAGGTGATGTTCGCCGGGCTCAACAAGTCGACCATCCGCGCGGCGGGGCCGGTCACCTGGGCCGCGCCGACGGCGCTCGGCAACAGCCGCTTTGCCCTGGTCCGTCGCCAAGGCGGCGTCACGGTGCTACGCGGGGCATCGGAAGAGATCACGGTTGCCCTGCCCGGCGAATCCATCGCCTCGGCGGCGGCCTCGCGCAACCATGTCTTCGTGTCGACCGCCAGCGCGCTGCACACCTTCGACAAGGCGACGATGCAGGAGGTCGCCAGGTTCGACTGGCAGCGCGGCGGCGCCTCGCCGGTGGCGATCGGGCCGCAAGGCCATGTCTACGCCATCGCCGATGACCGCCTCTACATCTTCCCGCCGACGCTGCAGGTGACCGGCACCCCATCGCCGTCGACGCCGCCGCCGGCGCCGACCAATCCGCAATCGCCGCGCTACGACCCGCCGAAGAGCAAGAACGGCTACGCGCTGTTCGCCTGCCTGGAACTGGATGGCGACGATTGCGGCAAGCAGGACCACCGCGAGATCGCCGGCCTGTTCTGCGCCAAGGAAGGCTATGCCGCGGTCGAGAAGTTCGACGTCGACACGAAGAAGACCAAGGCCGAGACCCTGCAGGGCGACGAATATTGCAGCAAGAAGAAGTGCAAGGTGTTCGACGAAATCGTCTGCAAGAACTGATATTGGAGCCGCATCCATGATACGCGTCCACCGCGCGCGACGCCGCATCGCTTTGATCGCGGCCGCCGCGCTCTTATGCGCGACAGCGCACGATGCCTTCGCCTGGCAGACCGCACACGGCGATCCGGACAACACCAGCTTCGCCGATGTCCTCACCATTCCGGCGACCGTGCCAGCGACCGTGGCCGGCAACCTCGGCAGCATCGCGCCCGGCGCCGGGCCGGTCGTCGCGCCCGACGGGACGGTCTATGTCGCCAGCGAGCAGGGCTGGGTCATGTCGTTCAAGCCGGACGGCACGCCGGGTTGGCGGCGCCAGATCGCCCAGAACCAGATGATCGTCGCCTCGCCGGCGATCGGCTCTGACGGCACAGTTTATGTCGTCGGCATCACCCGTCCGGCCGAAGGCCAGCCGCCCGCGGTCCAGCGCGTCGATGCGACCTTGCACCGCTTCAATGCAAGCGGCGCCTATCTGGGCCAGACCGTGTTTCCGCAGCACAACGGCAAGGTCGGATCGACCATGGCGCCGCCCAACATCTGGCGCTTCAACGGCACCGAACTGGCGATGGTGCCGGCCCTGTATCCCGGGCCGGTCGGCGGCATGGTCGACATCCGGCTGCTCGCGTTCTCTCCCGGCGGGTCTGTCGTCGCGGACCAGAATGTGACCTCGATCGCGGCGGAGACGACGGGCGGCGCCGGCATCCCTTCCGGGCTTGCCCCGCTATGCCTGCTTCCGCCGGTCGGCACCGTCGTCTGCCTCGTCGGGTTCTCCGAATTCGGCGTGCCGGGCAGCGGACTGACGGCAACGATGCCGGGCGTCGGCATCTATGCCAATCCCCTGGGCGGCACGCCCTGGATCCTGCTGTCGGATCACGACAAGGACCTGGTCGGCCTGACCTATTCGGCGGGCGAGAGCAAGTTCTACGAAACCTTCCGCAAGCATGAGAGCAATCGCTACATGCGGTCGGCGCCGACGATCCTGGCCAACCGGCACACGGTCATCGGCTTCGAGGACATCACGCGCGACGACAACGGCAAAGGCTCCGGTGCCCAATCCGGCGGCATCCTTTTCTCAGGCCCCAACGCGACGAAGGTGGCACCGGTCAGCGGGCTGCAGGAAATCTATGGCGCGCCGACGCAGTTGAAGGACGGCCGGGTGGTGCTGATCGGCGCCCAGGGACACCTCACGGTGCTCAACAACGTGACTGCCGCCGGCAAGTTCCGCCTGCCCGGCACCTCCATCGTCCCGGTGGCGGCGTCGCGCACGCATTTCTTCGTCTCGATGAGCGGCTCACTGCACACCTTCGAGACCGCGACGCTCATCGAGGTGGGCAAGTTCAGCTGGGCCAACGGCGGCAAATCGCCGCCGGTCGTCGGACCGCTTGGCCATGTCTATGCGATCGCCGGCAACCAGATGATGGTGTTCCCACCGCCACCCGGCACGCCGGCGAGCACCAGCGGCGCCGGCGGCAATGACGCGCCGAAGGGCGGCGTGTTCCAGGCAGAGAACATCCCGGCGCCCACCGGCCAGAAGACCGGCGTCTTCCAGGCCGAGAGCATTCCGGCGAGCCCCCCGCCCCAAGGCAATCAACCGGCCAGCTACAAGCCGCCGAAGAGCAAGAACGGCCACCGCCTGTTCGCCTGCCTGGAGTTGGATGGCGACGATTGCGGCAAGCAGGACCATCGCGAGATCGCCGGCCAGTTCTGCGCCAAGGAAGGCTATAGCGCGGTCGAGAAGTTCGACGTCGACACCAGGAAGGGCAAGGCCGAGACCCTGCAGGGCGACGAATATTGCAGCAAGAAGAAGTGCAAGGTGTTCGACGAGATCATCTGCAAGATGTAGCGCTCTCTCGCCGGTACTCCCTGGCCGGTACTCCCTGGCCGGTGCTCCCCCGTCGGTCCCCAGCCCCGCCTCCCGTGAGGCGGGGCTTTTTCTTGCGCGACTGCGGGAGCGGGGTGTGAGGTTGGGCAGGATTTGACGCGACATGCGGTTCCTCGCCAGTTCTTGTTGGGAGGTCGCACAGGTTTCGTGTATGAATTCACACATAAGAACGAAGCATCGAAGCGATTGCGGCTGACGGTCGCGTTTCGATCGTTCTCCGCAAAGGGTCTGCGCAACTGCGGGCGCCGGCGGCCGTTCTGGCCGCGCGGCCGCCGCGAACCCGGCGGAGGGCTGGCATGTTCTGGCAATCGACATCGCGCTTCTGTACCCGGCACGCGCTCCGCGGCGCCGCGGCGTTCCTGATGCTGTTGCAGCCCGGCCCGGGTTTCGCCTGGGAACAGCCGCACGGCGACCCCACCAACAGCGGCTTCGCCATCGTCCAGACCAGGCAAGCCACCTCGGGCTCGGTCTCGATCCCCAATATCGGCAGCTTCGCACCCGGGGCCGGTCCGGTCGTCGCGAAGGATGGCACCGTCTATATCGGCAATGAGCAGGGCAAGCTGATGGCCTTCCGCGCCGACGGCGCGCCCTATTGGAGCCGCGATATCGCGCGGGGGCAATCCATCGTCGCCTCGCCGATGATCGATTCCGAAGGCAACGTCTATGTCATCGGGGTGCGGACGGTGCGCGATCACACGGTGACGCCGACTGTGACGCGCCGCGACTCCACGCTGCACAAATTCACCGCCGGCGGCGGCTGGCTCTACCAGGTGCCGTTCCCCCAGCAGGGCAATGGCGGCGCCGCCACAGCGGCGCCCAATCTCTGGCGCCACAATGGCGCCGAGGCGATCATGATCCCGATCTCCTATGCCAATCCGCTGACCGGCGGGTTCGAGACGCGGCTGCTCGCCTTCTCCACCGGCGGCCAGGTGCTGGCCGACGCGCGCGTCGGCGTCGAGGTGCCGACCGTCACCGGCGGCAGCGACTACCCGACCTGGCAGGTCTATCTCTGCCTGGTGCCACCCTTCCTCGGCTGCCTGGCGCCGGCCGGATTTAGCCTCGGCCTGGGCGGGCCGATCGCGCAGCCGACGCCGACCGCGGCCGTCTTCACCTTTGCCGGCGGCGGCACACCCTTCATTATGGCGGCGGACGGGTTCGAGAACATCGCCGGCTTCACCTTTGACGCCGGCAGCGCCACGCTGACCGAGCGCTTCCGCGTGACCGAGGACAACCCCAAGGTCCATGCCTTTACCTCCACGCCGATGGTGCTGCCGGACGGCCACACCCTGGTCACCGTGCCCGGCGGCCTGCGCTTCGTCGGCCCGAACATGAACCAGGTCGCGACGGTGAAGGACGCCCGCAGCTTCGGCCCGCCCACCCGGCTCGCCAACGGCAAGGTCGTGGTGGTCAGCGGACCGGACGCCGTCATCCTGACCAGCGACGGCAAGGTCGAGCGGCGCATCGCCCTCGGCAGTTCCTCCGTCGCCTCGGCCGCCGCCTCCTCCAACCAGTTCTTCGTCTCGACCGCGGACGCGCTGCTCAGCTTCGACACGTCGACACTGGAGCAGGTCGGCCGCTTTGACTGGGTCGGCGGCGGCCTCAATCCGCCGGCGATCGGGCCGAAGGGACATGTCTATGCGATCGCGTCGAACATCCTGTTCGTCTTCCCGCCGCCGAAGAAGATCGCCGGCGACGCCAAAGTGGGGCAGCCGGCCGGCACCGGTGTGGTGCAGATCGATCCCGCCCCGCCAACGGCGCAGCCGAGCTCGCAGCTCTACCACCCACCCCTGACGGCGGGCGGCAACCGGCTTTTCGCCTGCGAGGAGCTGGACGAGGACGATTGCGGCAAGGGCGACCACCGCGCCATCTCGCTCGCGTGGTGCCAGAAGCAGGGCTACGCGAAGGTCAAGGGCTTCGACGTCGACAAGCGCAAGGTGACAGCGGAGACGCTCGACGGCCGCTTCTGCTCGAAGAAGACCTGCCGGGTCTTTGATTCCATCGGCTGCGAGATGTAGCGGATCTACCGCCCGGACTACCCGGCGCCCTCGGCGCTGTGATGTTGAGCACATTTACAGCATTTTTATGCAACCACGGTCACCGATCACCGCCTCTTGTTAGGAAGCTCCACATATTTCCTGCTATAAGTGGTCGCCTGGGGACTTCGCATCGGAGGAAGCTATGAACCCGAAGCTGCGCGCGGCTCTTCGGGCGTCCTTGCCCGCCGCCCTGGCGCTGGCGCTGACGTTACCTTCGGGCGGCGCCTTCGCCTGGGAACGACCGCATGCCGACGGCGCCAATAGCGGCTTCGCCGATGTGGCGACGCAGGCGGCGCAGCGGCCGCGCACGGTGCCCGGCATCGGCAGCTTCGCGCCCGGCTCGGGCCCGGTGATGGCGCCCGACGGCACCGTCTATCTCGGCAACAGGGAAGGCCAGCTCATCGCCCTGCAGGCCGACGGCACCGAGCGGTGGCGCGCGGCGATCTCGCCAGGCTTCGCCATCGTCGCCTCGCCCATCGTCGGCAGCGACGGGTCGATCTATGCGGTCGGCACCCGCACGGTGAAGAACAGCCAGGTGAGCCCGCCGCTCATCCGCTACGATTCCAGCCTCTACAAGTTCACGCCCGCCGGCCAGCTCGCCTGGCAGACGCGCTTCCCCAACGGATTCGACGGGCCGCTGGCGAATGCCGCACCGAACATCTGGAAGATCCCCGGCGAGTCCGACGTGGTGATGGTGCCGGTCGATTATCCCAACCGCCTGACCGGCGGCTACGACACCAACCTCGTCGCCTTCTCCTCGCTCGGCGCCGTGCTGCACAACGTCAAGGTCAAGACCATGGTGCAGCAGGTGACCGGCAGCAGCGACATGCCGCTGTGGTGCGCGACGCCGTTCACCATCCTCTCCTGCCTGCTCGGTTCCGACTTCAACCCGAGCGGCGGCGATTATGTCGAAGACCCGGCCACGCAACTGCCGGAGGACCTGGCGCTGCCGCGGCCGGGCGCCGCGATCGTCCGCTACGGCAGCACCATCGAGCCCTTCATCCTGGTTTCCAACCAGCACCAGGACTTCGTCGGCTATTCCTTCCCCTCCGGCCAGTTCCGCGAGCTATTCCGGGTGCATGACGAGAGCCGCTATTTGACCAGCACGCCGGTGGTGCAGCCGGACGGCCATACGCTGATCGCCGCAACCGACGGCGACGGCAAGGGCAAGCTCCTGTTCCTTGGCCCCAATGGCGTGACCTGGCCGCCGATCAAGGGACCGGTCGCACTGGCGCCGGCGACGCGGCTGGCCGACGGCCGCATGGCGGTGGTCGAGAGTAACCGGCGCCTGTCGATCCTCAACGGCAAGAACCTGGAGCGGCAGGTGCCCCTGCCCGGCCAGTCGGTCGTCGCGGCTGCCGCCTCGCGCAATCATCTCTTCGTCTCGACGGCGGGGTCGTTCCTCACCTTCGACCCGGCGACGTGGCAGATTCTGGCCGAGATCTCCTGGGTCGGCGGCGGCACGGTCACGCCGGCGATTGGGCCCCTGGGCCACGTCTACGGCATGGCCTCCAACGTGCTGTTCGTCTTCCCGCCGCCGGCGCCGACGACAATCGGTCCGCTGGTCGCCAATCCCGGTGTCGACAGCGTCAACACCGATCCCGGTCAGCCGGCGGTGACCCAGGCGCGGCAGCGCTTCAACGCGCCGACCACGCCGGCGGGGCAGCGCCTGTTCGCCTGCGAAGGGCTGGAGGACGGCGATTGCGGCAAGTCGGCGAGCAAATCCGTCGCCCGCGCCTTCTGCCAGGGCAAGGGCTTCAACAAGCTCGAGAAATTCGACACCGAGAAGCGCAAGGTCGCGGCGGCGCGGCTTGACGGCCAGCTCTGCCCCGGCAGCCGGTGCAAGGTATTCGACGAGATCACCTGCGCGAATTGACCCGCAGGCTATTTTGACCATTGGAGTTCACATGTTCCTGAAGACCATTGCCGAACACGAAGCCACCGGCGCAATCGCCGAGATCTATGCCAAGCAGAAGGCCCAACTCGGCTTCGTCATGGCGACGGCGCAATGCATGACGACGCGGCCCGACCTGCTGCCCGCCTATATGGATTTCGTCGCCAAGGTGCGCGGCGGCTTCTCGCTCGGCGAGCGCGGCTGGAAGCTCATCACCTTCATCGCCGCCAAGCACGTGCCCTCGACCTATTGCTCCGTGGTCTATGGCAAGCAGCTGATCGACGAGCTGGGCTCGAAGGAGAAGGTCCTGGCCGTGCAACGCGACTTCCGCAAGGCCGGGCTCTCCGCCAAGGAGGTCGGCATGCTGGACTATGCCGAGAAGATCGTGCTCACGCCCAACGAGACCTCGCAGGCCGACGTCGACAAGCTGCGCCAGCTCGGCTTCAGCGACCAGGAGATCTGCGACATCGCCTTCTGCGCCGCCTTCCGCTGCTTCATCAGCCGCTTCTTCGACGCCACCGGCGCGGGGCCGGAAGCCGCGTTCCTCGACGAGGACGAGACGTTCCGCAAGGCGATGATGGTAGGGCGGAAAATCTGATCCCCGCTGCGGGCATTCGCACAATCCCCGCCACCAACTCATTCGTCACCCCGGCCCTGCGCCGGGGTCCATTTCACCGCCGCACCGACTGCGGAAGCACCTACCGAACCTGGCAGTGCCCTTGCAGCGGCACGGTGGATCCCGGCGCTCCCCTCGGGTCAAGCCCGAGGGTCGGCCGGGATGACGGAAAGATCTAACCCGCAAACACCTTCGGGAAATGCTCCGTCAGCTTCCGCCGCCCCGCCTCGGTCACGCTGACCGCGCGCGAATTGTGCCTGCGGGTGATCCAGCCGAGGTCGAGCAGGCGCTCGGCCAAAGCGGCGCCCAGCGCGCCGCCGAGATGGTCGCGGCGCTCGCTCCAGTCGAGGCAGGGGGCGGCGAATTTGCGGCGCTTGCCGCGGATCGCGTCGAGGTCGATGCCGAGCCCGGCGAACCACGCGGCGCCGCGCTTGGTGACGGCGAAGGCATCCGCCTCCTTGCGCAGCAGACCCTGCTTCACCAGCGCGTCGGCGAGGCCGATGCCGAGCTCGCCCGCCAGGTGGTCGTAGCACATGCGGGCCTGGCGCAGCTTCTCCTCGACGCGCGGCTGCGGCCGGCGCAAGGCGACGCGCGGCGCCACCGCCAGCATCAATTCGATCAGCTGGGCGACGTCGGGCGAGGCCAGGCGCACGTATTTGTGCCGGCCCTGCACCGCCACCGCGATCAGGCGATCGTCGAGCAGGCGCTTCAGATGCGCCGTCGCCGTGGCCGGCTCGACGCCCGAGCCATAGGCCAGCTCCTTGGCGGTCAGCGCGCGGCCCTCCATCAGAAGAATCAGCATCTTCATCCGCGTGGGATCGCCGAGCGTGCGGGCGAAGCCCTCGATGTCCGGCTCCTGGTCCATAGTTCGACGTTAGCCAAAGCGTTGCCGCATGACAAGCCGGCACGCTTCGGTCAGGGTCGAACCATCGACTGCAGCCGAGGTTCTCCCATGCCCGCCGATGCCCAACGCTCCGCCCTGATCTTCCCCGACAATCTGCTCGCGGCGGCATCCCATCCCGATCCCTATCCCTACTACGCCGCGTTGCTCGCCTATCGCCCGTTCTACCGCGAGACGCGGCTCGGCCTCTGGGTGGCGCTCGGCGCGCAGGCGGTCGCGGCGGTGCTGGAAAGCCCGCATTGCCGGGTGCGGCCAACGGCCGAGAAGGTGCCGGCATCCATCGCCGGATCGCGCGCGGGCGAGGTCTTCGGCCACCTGGTGCGGATGAATGACGGCGCGCGGCACGAGACGCTCAAGCCGGCGCTCGCCGCCTGCCTCGAAGCCTTCGCGCCGGAGCGCGTGACCGCCGCGGCGCGGTCTTGTGCCGCCGCCTGCAGCGGCACGATGGGAGTCGGCGGCAACGGCCTCGACGGCTTCCAGCGCGCTTATCCCGCCCAGGTGATGGGGCGGTTGATCGGCCTGCCCGACGGGCCGGCAGCGGAGGCGGCGGCGCTGACCGGGGATTTCGTGCGCTGCCTCTCCCCGCTCAGCAACGCAGCCGAGATCGAGCGCAGCAAGCTGGCGGCGCCGCGCCTGCTCGATCTGATCGCGCGGCACGGATCGCCGATGCTCGTCGAGCGGCTGGCGAGCCTCGGCGTGCCGCAACGCGAAACGGCGCTCGCCAATCTGCTCGGCCTGATGTCGCAGACCTACGAGGCGACGGCGGGCCTGATCGGCAACGCGCTGCTGGCGCTGGCGCGCGATGAGGACATGCGGCGGCGCGCCGCCGGGGACGATGCGCTGCTGCGCCGCGTCGTCGCCGAAGTGGCGCGGCACGACCCGCCGATCCACAACACGCGGCGCTACGTCGCCGAGGATTGCCTGCTGGCCGGCCAGGCGCTGCAGGCGGGCGATGCGATTCTGGTGGTGCTGGCGGCGGCGAACCGCGACCCGGCGGTCAATCCGCGGCCGCATGCCTTCGATCCCGCGCGGGCGGATGCTGCCTGCTTCACCTTCGGTCGCGGCGCGCATGCCTGCCCGGGGCGCGACATGGCCGTCACGCTCGCCGTCATAGGCCTGCAGGCGCTGCTTGCCGGTCCGCTTGATTTCGACTCGCTGGCGGCGCCGCGCTATGCTCGATCGGTCAATGCCCGCATCCCCGTCTTTGGAGCACAACCATGATCGCCGTCATCTTCGAAGTCTGGCCGGAGCAGAGCCGCCGGCAGGACTATTTCGAGATCGCCGCGGAGTTGCGGCCGCTGCTGGCGTAGATCGACGGCTTCATCTCCCTCGAGCGGTTCGAGAGCCTGAGCGAGCCGGGCAAGGTCCTCTCGCTCTCCTTCTGGCGCGACGAGGCGGCGGTGGCGCAATGGCGCCAGCTTGCCGAGCATCGCGACGCCCAGGCCAAGGGCCGCGCCGGCATCTTCAAGAGCTACCGCCTGCGCGTGGCCGGCGTGCTGCGCGACTACGGCATGGACAGCCGCGACCAAGCGCCGACGGATTCGCGCGCGACGCATGGCTGACTTCGGTCGGGCCCGTTGATCGGATCGGGTCGATTGCCTAGTCTGTCGCGATGATCGCATCACCGACAGCATGGCGATGAGGCTCGGCAGCCTCGTCCTGTCACTCGCCCTGACGATCTGCGCGGCGACCGCTGCGGAGGCATGCGGCTGGCGCCTCAAGGAAGGGCGCGCGCCGGCGAAGGGCGGCGGGATTCTCTGCAACCCGGGGCAAACGGAATACCAGATCGCCACGCTCGCCTGCGAGCACACGCCGCTGCAGCTGGACCTCGAAGGCCATTGCGGCGCCGACAGGACCCAGTGCCACGTGCGCCTGACGATCGACGGCGAGATCTTCACCCTCACAGGCGCCAATCATCCGGCCGGACAAATCTGGGATGGATTCGTCAGTGTGCCGCTCGCCTGGCGCGCGGATGTCGTGGATGCTCTGACCGCGGCCGAGCAGGTGGACGTAAGTGTCGAGGACCGCTCCGGCTGGCGATTGCCGACGGAGGGCCTTGCCGAAACGCTCGGCGCATTGGCCGTGTCCTGTCGCGCGCGGACGTCCTAGAGCATTTTCCGCCGAAGTGGACACCGGTTCGGCGCAGAAAATGCGACCAATCAAGCCTGAGAGAGCAAGATGCGATTCAATCCAATCGCATCTTGCTCTAGGCGCCGATACTTTGCTGGCTGAGCCTGCCGCCCAGCCGGATCGGCTGGATCGCCTTGGCGAGGCCGGTCGCGTCGTCGGTGTCGACCAGAACGCCGCAGAGCGTCGCCGGACCCTGGGCGGCGGAGAGGCGCTCGGTCGGCATCTTGCGGGTGAAGCGGGCGATGGGCATGGATTTCTCCATGCCGATGACGGAATCGTAGTCGCCGCACATGCCGGCATCGGATTGATAGGCCGTGCCCTTGCCCAGGATCTGGTGGTCGGCGGTGGGGACATGGGTGTGCGTGCCGACGCACAAGGAGACGCGGCCGTCGACGATATGGCCCATCGCCATCTTCTCGCTGGTCGCCTCGCCGTGGAAATCGAGGATCACGGCGTCGCAATTGCCGCCCAGGCGATGCGCGTTGAGCAGCGCCTCAATCTGCTGGAACGGGTCGTCCAACGGGTCCATGAACAGCCGGCCCATCAAATTGATGACCGCGACCTTCTTGCCGCGCGGGGCCGCGAAGATGCCGGCACCGCGGCCCGGCGTCCCGGCGGGGAAGTTGTTGGGCCGCAGCAGGCGCGGCTCGCCGCCGATATGCGCGACCGTCTCCTTCTGGTCCCAGACATGGTTGCCGCTGGTGATGCAATCGACCCCGGCGGCGAACAGATCGTCGCAGATCTTCCTGGTGATGCCGAAGCCGCCGGCGGCGTTCTCGCCATTGGCGACGACGAAATCGATGCCGTGCTCGCGGCGCAGCCCCGGCAGGCGTTCGACCACCACGTCGCGCCCGGGCCGCCCCACCAGATCGCCGCAGAACAACAATCGCATCGTCTTCAACCCTCCGCCGCGTGAGGAACCGGCGCGACACCGAATTGCTGCACGCTTTTCTCGGTCACGATCCAATCCAAAGGCTGGTCATAGTGATCCCGCGGCACCCGCGCCACATGCTGGGCCGAGAAGGCGACGCCCACCGCCAGCGGGCGCGCGCCGGACTTGCGCAGCTTCTCCAATGTGCGGTCATAGAATCCGCCACCATAGCCGAGCCGGTAGCCCTCCGCGTCGAAGGCGAGCAGCGGAACGATTAGCACCTGGGGCACCAGTTCCGGCACGGACGGCGGCGGCACCTCGGTCTTGAAGCCGCCCGCGACCAGGGCCAGGCCCGGATGCCAGGCGCGGAAGACCAGCGGCTGCGCCTTCCCCACCACCACCGGCAGGCCGATCGGGTGGCCGGCGGCGTGCAGCTGGGCGAGCAGCGGCGTGACGTCAATCTCGTCGCCCATCGGCCAGAAGCCGGAGATCGCCGCGCCGGCCGACACCTGGATCGCCCCGCGGAAATGCTGCGCCAGGGTGTGCCCCGCCTGCGGATGCGCGGCATGGGCGGCCTTGCGGCGCGCGGAAGCCTCGCGCCGGAGGTTGGCCTTCAGCGCCTGGGTCTCCGCATGATCCATTGGAAAGGGCGTATCCTGGCTTCCGGGAAATGAAGTGGGCGGCGCCACATGGGCCGATGGCACGCATGATCCTCTAAGGCCTGCACTCAGCAGGTGGGCGCCATGTGCCTGGACCAAGGGTCCAGGTAGGGACAGCTCCCTAGAGGTGTTTATGGCCCCGGGGATACTCGTCCTGTCGCACCCGGCAGCAACCGCCCAGGCTGTATCTAGGCGGCTTCCAGCCTTGCGGCAATAGCCTCGATCCGGCCGGCCAGCTTGTCGAGGGTCTTGGCCAGGGTGACTTCGCGGCCCTGGGCCATGTCCTTCTGCTGCCCGCGCAGGTGGCTCAGCTCCTTTTCCCGCTGCTCCAGCTCGTCGGCCAGCAGCAGCGAGGTGACGGCGAAGAGGAAATTCTCCTGCGCCCCGCCGAGGGAGCGGGAAACCCCCTCCATCCGCGCGCGCAGCCGGGCGGCCAGTTCCTGAACCCGGGCCTCCTCGCCGGCGCCGCAGGCGATGTCGTAATTGCGGCCATTGAGGGCGACGGTGACGGTCGGCATGGCGGAATCCTTCCGAATTGAGGCGCGGCGCTAGGCTTGCTCGGCGACGTGGCCGAGGCGGCCGATCACGTCGTCGAGCTGGTCGGCGACGGTGCGGGCCTCGGTCTGCAGCAGCTCATAGGTCTGCTTCAGGATGGCGAGTTCGCTTTCCAGCAGATCGCGGTCCTTGGCCCCGCGCGTGGAGCTTTCCGCCACCGCCGCATCCAGCCGCGCCATGGCGGCGTCCAGGCGGTCGATTGCCAGATCCAGGTTGCTCATGATGGCTGGACCCCTTCCCTACGTCCTGTCTGTCATCCGCCCGCCGTTAATCGGCGAGTCGAACCGGGCGAGTCCCCGGTTTGTCACCTGAATTAAAACCGCGATCACAGATAAGGTCAATGGAAGCCGCCAAATACTTGGATTTGCGTCATCTCGGCACATCGGCCTGTGTGCCGGCTTTGGGTTATTGACCAGGCGCGGTCCGACCGGCATGTTGCGCCGCGTTTCCCGCCGTTTTCAGCCCCAGGATCGATTCATGGAAGCCGCTTCCGCCAAGCCCGCCGCGCAATCAGATGTCTCCCTGCGCGACATGGCGAACGCCATCCGGGCGCTGTCCATGGACGCGGTGGAAAAGGCCGCCTCCGGCCATCCCGGCATGCCGATGGGCATGGCCGACGTGGCGACGGTCCTGTTCACCCAGTTCCTGAAATTCGACCCGCGCCACCCGAACTGGCCGGACCGCGACCGCTTCATCCTCTCCGCCGGCCACGGCTCGATGCTGCTCTATTCCTTGCTGCATCTGACCGGCTATGCCGACATGACGCTGGAGGAGCTGAAGAACTTCCGCCAGCTGGGCAGCAAGACGGCCGGCCACCCGGAATACGGCCACGCCCAGGGCATCGAGACGACGACCGGCCCGCTCGGCCAGGGCATCGCCAATTCGGTCGGTTTCGCGCTGGCCGAGCGCATCCTCAATGCCCGCTTCGGCGACGAGATGGTTGACCATTACACCTACGTCATCGCCGGCGACGGCTGCCTGATGGAGGGCATCAGCCAGGAGGCGATCTCGCTCGCCGGCCACCTGAAGCTCGCCAAGCTGATCGTGCTGTGGGACGACAATTCCATCTCCATCGACGGCCCCCTCAACCTGTCGAGTTCGGAGGACCAGATCGCCCGCTTCCAGGCCGCCGGCTGGGCGACGCTGAAGGTGGACGGGCATGAGCCGGCGGCGATCGCCGCGGCCTTGGCGCAGGCGAAGACCCATGACAAGCCGACGCTGATCGCCTGCAAGACGGTGATCGGCTATGGCGCGCCGACCAAGGCCGGCACCGCCGCCACCCACGGCTCGCCGCTCGGCAAGGACGAGGTCGCCGGCGCGCGCCAGAAGCTCGGCTGGGCCTACGCGCCTTTTGTTGTGCCGGATGTTATCCGGGAGGCTTGGAGCAAGGCAGGCCAGCGCGGCCAGGCCGATTATGCCGCCTGGGCCAAGCGCCACGATTCCAGCGCCCATCGCGCCGAGCATGACCGCGTCATGGCGCGCGAGCTGCCGGAGAACTTCGCCGCCAAGGTCAACGAGCTGAAGGATTCCATCGCCGCCGAGGCGCCGAAGATCGCCACGCGGCAATCCTCGCAGAAGGTGATCGAGGCGCTGGCGCCGGTCCTGCCGGAGTTCATCGGCGGCTCGGCCGATTTGACCGGCTCCAACAACACCAAGGCGAAGACCGCCCTGCCGATCAAGGGCGGCGCCTATGGCGGCAGCTACGTCTATTACGGCATCCGCGAGCATGAGATGGCCGCGGCGATGAACGGCATGGCGCTGCATGGCGGCATCATCCCGTTCGGCGGCACCTTCCTGGTCTTCACCGATTACTGCCGCCCGGCAATCCGCCTCTCGGCGCTGATGCACCAGCGTGTCATCTACGTCATGACGCATGATTCCATCGGCCTCGGCGAGGACGGCCCGACGCACCAGCCGGTCGAGCATCTGGCCGCGCTCCGCGCCATTCCCAACCTGCTGGTGTTCCGCCCGGCCGACACGATGGAAACGGCGGAATGCTGGGCGCTGGCGCTGGCCGCCAAGAATCGCCCCTCGATCCTCGCCCTCACCCGCCAGGCGCTGCCGCATCTGCGCGCCGATTCCGCGGTCGCCAATCACTGCGCCCGCGGCGGCTACGTCATCCGCCCGGCCAAGGCCAAGCGCCAGGTGACGCTGATCGCCACCGGCTCCGAGGTCATGCTCGCCGTCGAGGCGCGCGAGAGGCTGGAGGCCCAGGGCATCGGCACGGCGGTCGTCTCGCTGCCCTGCTGGGAGCTGTTCGACGAGCAGCCGGAGAGCTACCGCACGGAAGTTCTGGGCGACGGGCTGCGCGTCGGCATCGAGGCGGCGATCGGCTTCGGCTGGGAGCGCTATCTGGGCGGCGACGGCATCTTCATCGGCATGCCCGGCTTCGGCGCCTCGGCGCCGGCCGGTGAACTTTACAAGCATTTCGGCATTACCGCTTCGGCGATCGTCGACAAGGTCAAGGCGAAGCTCTAACCGACGCCATTTGTTCGAGAGGAAAGCATGACAGTCAAAGTAGCCATCAACGGGTTCGGGCGCATCGGCCGCCTGGTGCTGCGCGCGATCATGGAAAGCGGCCGCGAGGATATCGAGGTGGTAGGCATCAACGACCTCGGCCCGGTCGAGACCAATGCGCATCTGTTCCGCCACGACACCGTCCATGGCCATTTCCGCGGCATGGTCCGCACCCGCGGCGACCAGATGGATGTCGGCAGCGGCTGGATGAAGGTGAGCGCCGAGCGCGACCCCGCCAAGCTGCCGTGGAAGGCGCTGGGCGTCGACATCGCGCTGGAGTGCACGGGCCTGTTCACCGCCAAGGACAAGGCCGCCGCGCACCTGACCGCGGGCGCCAAGAAGGTGCTGATCTCCGCCCCCGGCACGGACGTCGACCTGACCGTCGTCTACGGCGTCAATCACCAGAAGCTGAAGAAGACCCACAGAATCGTCTCCAACGCCTCCTGCACCACGAACTGCCTGGCGCCCGTCGCCTTCGTCCTGCACAAGGCGATCGGCATCGAGCACGGCTACATGACGACGATCCATTCCTATACCGGCGACCAGCCGACGCTGGACACCATGCACAAGGATCTCTACCGCGCCCGCGCCGCGGCCCTGAACATGATCCCGACCACGACGGGTGCGGCCAAGGCCGTCGGCCTGGTGCTGCCGGAACTGGCCGGCAAGCTGGACGGATCCTCGATCCGCGTGCCGACGCCCAACGTCTCGCTGGTCGATTTCAAGTTCGTCGCCAAGAAGCCGACCACCAAGGAGAAGGTCAACGCCGCCATCATCAAGGCGGCGAACGGCCCGCTGAAGGGCGTCCTCGCCACCAACGAGGAGCCGCTGGTGTCGATGGATTTCAACCACAACCCGGCGAGTTCCACCTTCGATCTGTCGCAGACCCAGGTCATCGACGGCACCTTCGTGCGCGTGCTGTCCTGGTACGACAACGAATGGGGCTTCTCCAACCGCATGGGCGACACCGCCGTGGCGATGGGCAAGCTGGGATAAGTCGAAGATGCGATGACGGCGCAGGAAACACATCGCGTCGTCGTCGCTAGCCTGGCCGAAGCCCGCGCCGCCGTCGCGGCGGCCCGATCAAGCGGCGTCGCGGCGGAGCTCGAAAGCCCGCCCGACGCCGCGCTCACATACGGGGTGCTGTGGTTCGCCGAGCTGAACCGGATGCTGGCGGCGGAGTTTCCGGCGGATGCCTTCACCCTGACGCTGGATTGCGGCGACCGCGCCGATTTCGCCCATGCGGCCTTCGCCGAGGGCATTCGGCGTATCCGCTTCCGGGGCCATCCGGCGGCGGTGGCGGCGCTGCGGGACATCGCGTCGCAGCGCGACGCCACGGTTCTGGTCGCAGAACTGTCATAGTAGACGACAAGGATCGCCGGAAGAACACGCTCGGGGGAAACATGACAACATCGCCGACTTTGGACGCTTTGCTGCCCGAGGCCGTGGCCGAGAAGGCCGAGGCCAGCGGCGTCGCCAAGGCGCAGCGCGATGTCCTCACCCTGATGACGCTGTCGGTGCTGGCCGGCGCCTTCATTGCGCTGGGCGCCATGTTCTCGACCCTGACGGCGACCGGCATCGGCGATGCGCTCCCCTTCGGCCTCGCGCGGCTCATCCCGGCGCTGGTCTTCTCCATGGGCCTGATCCTGGTCGTCGTCTGCGGCGCCGAGCTGTTCACCGGCGACGTGCTGATGACCATCGCCTGGGCCAGCCGCAAGCTCTCTCTCGGCGCGATGCTGCGCGCCTGGGTGCTGGTGCTGCTCGGCAACCTGGTCGGCGCGGTCGGCACCGCCCTGCTCGTCTATCTCTCCGGCCACTGGCTGATGGATGACCTGCAGGTCGGCGTGACCGCGGTGGAGATCGCGACCGCCAAGGCCGCGTTGCCGCTGGGCGCCGCCTTCTGGCGCGGCGTCATGTGCAACGTGCTGGTGTGCCTCGCCGTCTGGGGCTCGCTCGCGGCGCGCAGCGTCACCGACAAGGTGCTGATCGTCATTCTGCCGGTCACCGCCTTCGTCGCCGCCGGCTTCGAGCATTCGGTGGCGAATTTCTACTACCTGTCGCTCGGCTGGCTGCTGCAATCGCCGTGGTCGCCGTCCGAGTTCCTGATGCTGCTCGCCGATGCCAAGATCGCGACGACGACGCTCTCGTCCAGTGCCGTGATCTCCACCCAGGTCGCGGTGATCGCCGGCAACCTCCTCGGCGGTGCCTGCCTCGTCGCGCTCACCTATTGGCTGGCCTATCTGCGCCGGCGTCCCGTGCCCCTGATCGGCGCGCCGACGCAGATGACGCCCGATCAGCTGCGCGCCATCGAGCCCGCCGCCGAGCGCCGCGCCAGATCGGACGCCGCGTCAGGTCAATAACCTTAGGAGCCGTCATGGCGAAACTGGTGCCGGAACTGCTCGTCTCCAACCATGCGGCGAGCCTCGACTTCTATGTCCGGATCGTCGGCTTCGCGGTGAAATACGATCGGCCGGCGGAGAAATTCGCCTATCTCGATCTCGACGGGGTCGAGATCATGATCGAGCAGGAGACCGACTTCTGGCTGACGGCGCAGCGCGAGAAGCCCTATGGTCGCGGCATCAACCTGCAGATCGAGGTGAATGATCTCGACGGCATCCTGGCGCGGCTGCTCGCGGCGAACATTCCGCTGTTTCGGCCCGTGGAGGAGGCCTGGTATCGCGCAGGGGGGACATATTCCGGCAATCGTCAGTTCCTGGTGCAGGACCCGGACGGCTATCTGCTCCGCTTCTTCCAGGATCTCGGCGAGAACCCGGCGCCGAACTCGGGGCGCATCGTCGGCTAGGATGCTGCCAAGTTGCGTTCAGCCGTTGATGTAGCCTCATCGCCGTCACCGGGACGAGCCCGGCGATGATAGGGACTCGATCGCGATGCGCGAGCAAGGGGGATGAATCATGTACAAACTCTACGGCGTGAAATCCTGGGGCTCGCTGGCGCCGCAATGCGTGCTGGCGGAGCTCGGCATCGCGCATGAGATGATCTGGCTGACGCCGGAGGAGCGGCGCGGCGCCTATCGCCAGGTCAACCCGCTCGGCTACGTGCCGACCCTGGTGCTGGCCGACGGCCGGCTGGTGTTCGAGAGCTCGGCCATCGTCGCGCATCTGACCGATACGACGGCAAGCGACCTGGCGCCGCGCCCGGGTACGCCGGACCACGCGGTCTATCTCGCCTGGCTCACCTGGATGAACGCCGAGATCTATTCGACCATGAACGCCGCCGAGTTCCTGGAGGACAAGGACAATGCCATCGGCGACGCGGCCACGCGCAAGTCGCTGGGCGAGGCGGTGCGCGCCAAGGTCGACGCCCTGTTCGACATCGTCGAGCGGCGCCTGGGCGAAACCGGCGGCTTCATGCTGGGTCCGAACATTTCGGCCGCCGACATCTACCTGATGATGGTGACCCTGTGGGCGCGGCCGAACCGCGCGGCGCTTTATGCCCGCTGCCCCAACATCGCGCGCGTGGTCGCGGCGGTGAATGCGCGACCGGCGGTCGCGCGGGTGCTGGCGGAGAACGGCGTGGCCTGACTCATTTGGCGCGGGTGAACAGGCCGGGATAGTCGATGACGAAGCCCTCCGCATCGACCGTGAGCTCGGCGGTGAAGCCGCTGTCTGGCGCCTGGAACCGCCACCGCCTTTCGTCCAGCCGCTCATACACCTGGCGCCCGGTGCGCAGCCGCAATTCCGGCGCCAGAACATAGGCGACCTCGATCTCCGCCGCCTGGCCGATGGCGAGATCGAGCCGGCGGATCGGCAGCGTGTTGGTCGCCGGCGTGAGCGAGATGTCAATGTCGAGGCAGCCGTCGAGCGCGGGGATCCACACGCCGTCCTTGTCGCTCCAGCGGCCGCTGCCGTTGGCGCGCAGCTCCAACCGGCCGCCCGGGCTGGCGAGATCAACCACGACGCGGCGAGTCCGCCACGCTGCATCGGCCTCGACCAGATAGGTACCTTCGATGGCGCGTCCTTCCAGCACGGCGGAAACCGTGCCGCTCAAGACGTGGCTGCCGGCGCGGAACTCATAGGAAAAATCCTCGTGCCCCGCGCCCAGTTCCGGCAGCCAGTCCCAGCGCCATAGGTCCATGTGGTCGCTCACCGCACGTCGATCTTGATCACCTGCCAGATCGCCTTGGCCTGGAAGGTCTCGTTGTCGATCTCCGGCCGCTCCTTGAACGGCCACATCACATAGTAAGGTCCGAAATCGTGACCGGCGAGCGACACGCCGTCCAGATCCACGGCCAGGATCGGCTGATACTTGTCCATCTCGGCGACGGTGATCGCCACCTTGTATTCGTCCAGCGCCACCAGGGTCGCCTCCGTCGCGCCCGCCTCCGCGTTGGCGAGCTTGAGCACGTCGGCCAGAAACGGACCGCGGAACTTTCCGGCATCGGGGAAGTTCATCGGCTGCTCGGTCAATTCGTGCTGCGGCAGGGCCAGCAATTCCGCGCGGGTCAGAATCAGCTCGCCGGCCGGGATCCTGCCGGCGACGATCAGGGTACTGTCCTGCGCCGCGGCCTGCGGCGGCGCGGCGAGGGTGAGACAGAGGGCGGCGCCAAGCACGCACTGGAACCCCCGCCTGGTCAGGAGACGCATTGGTATTATCCTTTCAAATCAATCTTTTGATGCGTTTGCCCGGTCATGGTCGGGGAGCCACGTGAGTCGCCGCAAGCGGCGATTTACGGCGCGACGCCTTGCCCCGGATTGAACAACCCCGCCGGCTTCGCTATGAAGCCCGCGACCGCAGCAACCCGCCGGCTCCTCCGCCACGGCAAAACACAGGGACGCGCAATGAAGCTTACCCGCAAAGTCCGCGACATCCTCTCCCATTACGAAAGCGACAATCCCGGGACCAAGGCCAATCTGGCTCGCATCCTGATGAACGGCCGTCTCGGCGGCACCGGCAAGCTGGTGATCCTCCCCGTGGACCAGGGTTTCGAGCACGGCCCGGCGCGCAGCTTCGCGCCCAACCCGCCGGCCTATGACCCGCATTACCTGTTCGAGATCGCGATCGAGGCGGGCCTCTCCGCCTATGCCGCCCCGCTCGGCATGATCGAGGCCGGCGCCGACACCTTCGCCGGGCAGATCCCGACCATCCTGAAGCTCAACTCCTCCAACTCGCTGTCGCGGGTGAAGGACCAGGCGGTGACCGCGACGGTGAACGACGCGCTGCGCCTCGGCTGTTCGGCGATCGGCTTCACCATCTATCCGGGTTCCGACAACGCCTTCGACATGATCGAGGAGTTCCGCGAGCTCGCCGCCGAGGCGAAGGCCTGCGGCCTCGCCGCCGTGCTGTGGTCCTATCCGCGCGGCGACACACTGTCGAAGGACGGCGAGACGGCGATGGACATCTGCGCCTATGCCGCGCACATGGCGGCTTTGGCCGGCGCCCACATCATCAAGGTGAAGCCGCCGACCAGCTTCCTCGAGCAGGCCGAGGCCAAGAAGGTCTACGAGAAGGAGAAGATCGCCATCGGCACCTTGAGCGAGCGCATCGCCCATGTGGTGCAGTCCTGCTTCAACGGCAAGCGCATCGTGGTCTTCTCCGGCGGTGCTGCCAAGGGCGAGGAAGGCATCTTCGAGGAGGCGCGCGCCATCCGCGACGGCGGCGGCAACGGCTCGATCATCGGCCGCAACACCTTCCAGCGCCCGCGCGCCGACGCGCTGAAGCTGCTCGACACCCTGATCAAGATCTACCAGGGCAAGGAGTAGCGCCATCCCCGCTTCCAGCAAGGATGCGGAGCAGCCGGCAGGAGAACCCTGCCGGCTGTTTCTGCGTCTGGCCCCCGGCGTCGCCCAGGAAAACGCTTCGGCGGCACTCGACGCCCTGCTCGCCGACCCGCTGGCGGCCAGCGTGCTGCTGCCGCGGGACACGAAGGCGGATGCCGCCGGCCGCGCGCTCGTCAAGCGCATCCAGGATTCCGACCGGCCGGCCCTGGTCTGTGACGATCCGGATCTCCGGGCCGCAATCGCGGCTGACGGCGTGCATCTCACCGAACCCGCGCGGGTGAAGGAACTGCGCCGCAAGCTCGGCGACGGCCTCATTCTCGGCGCCGAATGCCCGGCCGAGCGCCACGCCTGCATGGTCGCGGCGGAAGACGGCGCCGATTACATCGCAATCCGCGTCACCCTCGCCAATCGCGGTGACGTGCTGGACCTGCTGGCCTGGTGGCAGGAGATGATGACGGTGCCGGTCGTGGCCCTGCTCGACGAGGCGATGGACCGGGCGCAGGTCTCTGCCAGCGCGGATTTCATCTCGCCGCCGGCCTGAAGATCTCCTGCGACTTTCGCGACACGCGGCGCGCGAAACGCCGGCCGGAGGACGCGCCTGCCGACATTTGCCGTTGTGTTCAGCAATCAAAGCGACTACTAGGATTCGCCTGGAAACGACCATTTTTCGCTTAGGCTCGCCGGATTTATGCTCATTTTCCTTTCGACGTCAGGCGCCGTTCTGGCATGACCGGCCACGCAAGCGCCGCCGCGCATGCTGCACGGGCGCAGAAGCCGACGGTCAGCTTCGAGTTCTTCCCGCCCAAGAGCCCGGCGGCGGAGGCGCAGTTGTGGGCGGCGATCCGCGCGTTGGAGCCGCTGCTGCCGCAATTCGTCTCGGTGACCTATGGCGCCGGCGGCGGCACGCGCGACGCCACCTTCGGCACCGTGACGCGCATCTTCGGCGAGACGCATCTGCGCCCGGCGGCGCACCTCACCTGCGTCGGCCAGAGCAAGGCGGAGATCGAGGAACTGCTGCGTCGCTACTGGGCGGCGGGCATCCGCCACATCGTCGCCTTGCGCGGCGACCCGCCGGCGGGCGGCACCTATCAGCCGCATCCGGAGGGCTTCGCCAACGCCGCCGAGCTGGTGGCCGGCATCAAGCGGGTGGCCGATTTCGAGATCAGTGTCGCCGCCTATCCGGAGACCCATCCACAGGCCAACTCGCCGCAATCCGACCTCGACAATCTGAAGCGCAAGTTCGATGCCGGCGCCGACCGCGCCATCACCCAGTTCTTCTTCGACAATGCGAAGTTCCTGGATTTCCTCGACCGCGCCGCGGCGGCGGGCATCGCCGGGTCGATCGTGCCGGGCCTGCTGCCGGTCACGCAATTCGCGCAGATGACCAAATTCGCCGCCATGTGCGGCGCCAGCGTGCCGGATTGGCTGGCCGATCTGTTCGAGGGTCTGGACGAGGACCCTGACACGCGCCGCCTGGTGGCCGCGATGGTCACGACGGAGCAGATGCGCGCACTGCAGGCGGCGGGCGTCAACACCTTTCACATCTACACCCTGAACCGCGCCGATCTGACGCTCGGCATCTGCCGGCGCATGGGCCTCAAGCCGGCCAAATTGATGGGCGTCATGGCGCCGCTGTCGGAGGCGACGCCACCGGTTCAAAGAGATCCGGATTTCAGGTAAGAGTGATACCGGAACCAGGAGCGATCACGGCGATTGTAAGCGAGGCCGATGCAGCTCGATAAGCTGAGAGCGGAAGACGTTCCGCGGGAAATCGAGGCGCTGGCGGAGCTGCTGCATCATTGCGTGCATGCGGGTGCCAGCATCAGTTTCATCCTGCCCTTCACCATGCATGACGCGCGGGCCTATTGGCGCGACCTCGTCGCGCCCGGGCTCGCGGCCGGGAAACGTCACCTGATCGCCGCCCATCTCGACGGCGAGCTGGTCGGCGCGGTGCAGCTTGACCTCGACATGCCGCCCAACCAGCGCCACCGCTGCGAGGTCACCAAGCTGCTGGTGCATCCGGACACGCGGCGCCAGGGCGTCGGCAACAAGCTGCTGATGGCCGCCGAGCGCGTCGCCCGGAGCGAGGGCCGCTGCCTCCTCACCCTCGACACCCGGCGCGGCGACGCTGCCGAGATGCTCTACCGCAATCTCGGCTACGAGATCGCCGGCGTCATCCCGCGCTACGCCCGCG